>WNFJ01265221.1_pt1 | contig 11085 bp, 6 predicted proteins | sample 5400461 | NCBI WGS metagenome assembly WNFJ01 (sample SAMN13153349, study PRJNA577476) | soil metagenome | isolation source: 115 cm saprolite on Douglas fir-dominated hillslope | place: USA:California | collected 2013-09-17 | reverse complement strand
CAATTTTCGGGCGTTTATTCCTTGGCCGTTCCGGGAATTTTTCGAGCCTCGTTCCAGTCTGGGGGCTTGCTCGCAGGCGCGTCAGCGCTTCAAGCGGGCGTTTCATTCTCGACTCGGGAGCAACGCACATGAAGCAAGACCGGCGCGAATTCTTGCAGTTGTTGGGATTGGGCGGAGTGGTGTTTGCATCCGGCCTGGGCGGGGCATGCGCCCGCGTCCTCACCAAGGCACAGCGGGAGGATGACTTCTATTTCTTGCAGCTCAGCGATACCCACTGGGGTTTCAAGGGGCCCCCCAACCCGGAGGCGGATTCGACGCTCAAGAATACGGTGAGCCTGATCAATGGATTTGCGCGACAGCCGGACTTCATCGTTTTCACCGGAGATCTCACCCACACCACCGACGATGCGGACCTCCGCCGAAAGCGGATGAGCCAGTTCAAGGAGATCGTCGCCGGATTCAAGGTCAAGGACGTGCGCTTCATGGCCGGAGAGCACGACGCTTCGCTCGATGCCGGCCAGGCCTATCAGGAGTACTTCGGAGAGCTGCACTATTCCTTCGACCACCGCGGCGTCCACTTCGTCGTTCTGGATAACGTCTCGGATCCGGGGGCTTCGATCGGCCAAGCACAGTTGGGGTGGCTGGAGTCCGATCTACTGAAGATCGATCGGGAAGCGCCGATCGTCGTCCTCACTCACCGTCCGCTGTTCGGGTTGTATCCTCAGTGGGATTGGACGACCGCCGACGGCGACGCGGCGATCGCCATCCTCAAGAAATATCGGAACGTCACCGTCTTCTACGGCCACATTCACCAGGAACACCATCACTGGACCGACCATATTCCCCACCATTCGGCCCGCTCGTTGATCTTCCCTCTACCGGCGCCCGGGTCGGTTCCCAAGCGCGCGCCCCTTCCGTGGAATCCGGAGCATCCCAACCAGGGGCTCGGTTTTCGCGGCGTCGAAGGTCGGCGCGGCCAGGAGCTGCGAATCGCAGAGGTCCTGCTCAGCAAGGAGTGATCGATGCGATCTGGCAAAAATTGGACGCCGTTGCTGTTGGCGCTCTTCTTCCCATTTAGCTCGTCGCCCGCGGCGGACAAGGCAACGACGCACTCGGCGGACGAGCAGATCATCCGGGTGACGGCGAAAAAATTCGAATTCACCCCCAACGAGATCAAGCTTCGCCGCAATGTCCCGGTGATTCTCGAGCTCACCTCTGCGGATCGGATTCATGGCTTCAAAGTGCCCGATCTGAATCTTCAGGCTGAGGTCAAGCCGGGTGAAGTGAGCAGGGTGCGATTGATCCCGGAAAAGGTGGGGACGTTTCCGTTTCATTGCGACCGCTTCTGTGGAAGCGGACACGAAGAGATGACCGGCCAAATCGTGGTCACCGATTAGGAGAGCTGTTCGCAACGATCTCCGAGCGCTGGTGTCAAGGCTCCGATACCTTGGATTGAGGCTCGACAACCAGCGCGTAAATTCGTCGAGCCCCTGCATCTTGAGGTACGTTTGCTTCGATCAGATTTGCCGGAGAATCTTAGCGATGATGCGATGTCGGGGAATCAAGGGCGCCACGACCTCACCGGACAATTCCGAAGAGGCGATCCTCTCGGAGACAAGCGAGTTGCTGAACGCCTTGATTTCCGTCAACGCCGTCCAGAGCGATGATATCGCCGCGGTGTTTTTCACCTCGACAGTCGATCTCAATTCGGTCTTTCCCGCGCGCGCCGCTCGCGAGCTGGGGTTGGATGGAATTCCCCTCCTCTGTGCTCAGGAGATCGAGGTCCCTCGGGCGCTGGCCAAGTGCTTGCGTGTGCTCCTCCTGGTGAACACCGAAAAGGGGCCGTCTCAACTGCGACATCTCTACCTGCGCGAGGCGCGCGAGCTGCGTCCGGAGCTTGCGTGGAAGCCCAGCAAGGCGCCATGAGCCTTCCGTACCGCACGGTGATCGTGGGAATTGGGCTGCTGGGCGGTTCGCTCGGGATGGCGATGCGCCGCCGGAAGGCGCAAGTGGTTGGATTCGACATCCGCTCGGAAGTGGTTGGCCGGGCGATCGCCCGAGGTGCGATCGACTCCGGAGGTACCGACCCGGCAATCGTTTCGTCGGCAGATCTAGTGATTCTCGCCACGCCTCTCGATCAGCTTGCACAAGTCGCGGCGGACCTGGCCGGGCTATTCCGTCCCGGGTGCTTGATCACCGACGTGGGGAGCGTGAAAGCTCCGATCGTCTCAAAAATAGAGGGATTGCTTCCCAGGACGGTTCGGTACGTCGGCGGACATCCGATGTTTGGAACCTCGGCCCAGGGCATCGAGGCGGCCGACGGATCGCTGGTGGCCGGCGCGACCTTCGTGCTCACTCCGACCGGCCGCAGCGATGCCGCCGCGGTGGAGGAGCTGAGGCAGTGGGCGGCGAGCCTGGAAATGAGGCCCCACTGTCTGTCGCCGCAAGAGCACGACAATCAAGTCGCCTCGCTGAGCCACTTGCCTTATCTGATCGCTTCGTCTCTGGTGGCGAGCGTGGATGACGTTCAGGCGGCGGGTCCCGCCTTTCAGGAGATGACTCGGGTGGCGATGAGCCCGCCGGCGCTCTGGCGGTCGATTTTGAAGGAGAATCGGGCCGCGATCTCCGCCTCGCTCCAGCGATTCGAAGCCGAGCTCGATCGACTCTGGGCCCTGGAGGGCGATTCGCTCGAACAGGCTCTGGACCATCTTCAAGTCAAACGGCTGGGGATGTTTCCACAATCCAAACGATGAAGGACGCGGATGATTGTCACGCTTGAGCCGGACGTTTCTGAAGAAAAGATTGCCGCGCTGATGCAGGTGGGTTCGCGCTACCCGGGCGTGACGCTGAAGCGATACTCCTTCCAGGGCGATCGACACACGGTGGTGGAGATCCACCTCCTCGGAGCCAGTCAGGTGATTCGGTCGATTCCGGAGAGCGCCTTTCTGGAGATGCCCGGGGTGCGAGGCGTGGTCCGCGTGTCAACCCGTTACCGGCTGATCGGCCGACATCACAGCCAGGCTGAAACCCCGGGCTTTCAATACAACGGCGTTTCATTCAACGAAAAATCGGTTCACATCTTTGCCGGCTTGTGCGCGGTGGATACCCCCGAGCACGTCGAAGCGGTGGCCGCGACGCTACAGGAGCACGGCCTTTGCACCACCCGGATGGGGGCCTACAAGCCCCGCACCAGTCCGTACGATTTTCAGGGACTGGAAAAGAAGTGCCTCCCCTGGGTGTTCGAGATCGCGGGCAAATACGGAATCCGGGTGGTTGCGATGGAGGTCACCCACACCCGGCACATCGAGGAAATCCGTACCGCCCTCGAACAAAGCGGAAACGCGACCGGGGTGATGCTCCAGGTAGGCACTCGGAACGCGCAGAACTTCGAGTTGCTCAAGGAACTGGGTCAGCAAAAGGTGTTTCCCGTCCTGTTCAAGCGCGGGATGGGCATCACCCTGGAAGAATCTCTCAACGCCTGCGAGTACGTGGCCAGCGAGGGGAATCCGAACATCGTGTTTTGCCTCCGAGGGGTGAAGAGCCATCTGGGAGATCCCCATCGGAACCTGGTGGACTTTGCCCACGTTCCGGTCGTCCGGGCCCAGACGCGGCTTCCGGTGTGCATCGATCCCTCGCACGCCGTCGGTCGGCCCGATGTCGCGCCCGATGGGATTCCGGACATTTTTCACGTCGTTGGACAGGGAGTGATTGCCGGCGCCTCGATGGTGTTGATCGACGTGCACCCCGATCCGAAAACCGCTCTCTGCGACGGAGCCCAGGCGCTGTTGCCGTCTCAGCTTCGTCGGTTGATCGATTACGTGGCGCTGGTTCGGAAGGCGTATCAGCAGGCGGTTGTCACGGCCGCCGCCAATCGCGCGCCGGAACAGTAGCAAACCATCTTCAGCTCCCGACTAGCGGTGGACGGGCGAGCAGGTATATTGGTTTCGAGAGCTCGGCTGGAGCGGCTTGCCGCCAATCTGCCGCTAATGGCCACCAGCGACTTCCTCAATATCGAAGGCCTCGAAGAGCGGGCGAAGACGTTGGCCGCTGCCTTCATGCTGGCGCGGGGGCCGCGCTCGGCGAGGCGGGCCCACCTGAGAAGGTTGAAGGAGGACGAGCGCGTCCTGCGATCGGCCTACCGGGCTCTGGCGGACGACGTTCATCGCGGGGAGCCGATCACCCCGGCGACGGAATGGCTGCTCGATAACTTCCACCTCGCGGAGGCCGAGTTCAAGAGAGTACGGCACGACCTGCCGCCCTCCTACTATCGCCGTCTACCGCAGCTGGCACCGCGCGAGCTGGCGGGTACGGCGCGAATCTACGCTCTGGCGAGCGAGCTGATTCGCCACAGCGATGGACGGCTGGATCCGGAGCGCCTGGTCCGATTCGTCACTGCGTTCCAGACGGTAGCACCGCTAACGATTGGCGAGCTCTGGGCATGGCCCAGCATGCTCAAGCTTGGCCTGATCGAAAATCTCCGGAGCCTCGCGGACGGAATCCTGGAAGGACGCGAGCAACGGCTCGCGGCCGAGGCTCACCTGGGCCCCTTGGGGGGCGGAGAGATGCCGCTTGCGCCCCTCCCTAGCAGCCTCCATTCCGCTTTTGTCGTCCACGTCCTCCAGCGGGTGCGCGACTATGGACCGAAGGCGGCCGCGCTTCGCGCCCGGCTCGACGAGCGGCTGGCGGCGCAAGGGATGACGGTCGAGGATGCGATCCGCACCGAGCACCAGCGCCAGGCAACCCTGCAGGCCTCAGTGGCGAATACCATCACCAGCCTCAGACTGTGCGCGACCCACGACTGGAGCCGCTACTTCGAGAGCGTGAGCCTGGTCGAGCAGGTTCTCCAGCGGGACCCGATGGGCGTCTACGGCCGGATGGACTTCGCCAGCCGCGACCGGTATCGGCAGGCTGTCGAGGAGCTGGCCGACGAGACTGGCGAGGCGCAGGTCCGGGTGGCCCTGCGGGCGGTGGCGAGCTCTCGAGATGCCCAGACGTCGGCTGGGGCGGAACGCGCGGTCCACGTCGGATACCACCTGATCGGGCATGGGCGAAGAGACTTCGAGAGCGACGTCGCTTGGCAACCTCGCCTGAACCAGAGGTTCCGCCGATTTGTCTTCGCGTACGCGGCGGCTGCATATCTGGGAAGCATCGCCGCGTTCACGGCGCTCGGCGTAGCGTCGGCTCTCGCTTACGCGGGCGGTCTCGCCCCCGCTCAGGGAGTGAGCGTCTGGGTCGCGCTCCTCACCCTCCTGCCGGCGAGCCAGGCGGCGATCTTTCTCATCCAGAAGCTGGCGGCGTGGTTCGTCTCGCCGCGACGGCTGCCGCGGATGGACCTTTCCGGGGGGATCCCCGACAACGCGCGGACGATGGTCGTGGTCCCAACGCTCCTGGAAACTGTGGAAGGAGTGGGCCGACTTATCGAGCACCTGGAGGTGGACGCGCTGGGAAACATGGACGCGTTCATGCACTTCGCCATCCTGGGCGACTTCACCGACTCGCCCACCGAAACGATGCCGGAGGATGAGCAGATTCTCGAGGCGGCGAAGGCCGGCATTGCCGCGCTCAACGACAAATACGGTAATGGACGGCACGACCGCTTCTTCCTCTTTCACCGCCGGAGGAAGTGGAATCCGCAGGAAGGTCTGTGGATGGGCTGGGAGCGCAAGCGCGGGAAGCTGGAGGAGCTCAACCGGCTTCTGCGAGGCGCGGTGGACACCAGCTTCGTCGTTCAGCTCGGCGATCTCTCCGTCCTTCCCCAGGTCCGTTACGTGATCACCCTCGATAGCGACACCCGCCTTCCGCGAGACGCGGGCAGGACGCTGGTCGGGATCGCCAGCCATCCCCTGAACCGGCCCGTTTTTGACCCGAAGCTCCGACGCGTCACTGAAGGCTATGGAATCCTCCAGCCGCGGGTGAGCGTCACGATGGCGAGCGCGGCGAACTCGCTGTTCTCCAGGGTCTATGCTGAACACACCGGCGTGGATCCCTATACGACCGCGATCTCCGATACCTACCAGGACTTCTTCAGCGAGGGAGTCTTCACCGGCAAGGGCCTCTACGACGTCGACGCATTCATGGCGGCGCTCGAGGGGCGGGTCCCGGAAAACGCGCTCCTCTCGCACGACTTGTTCGAGGGCCTCCATGCGCGGGTCGCGCTGGTCAGCGATGTGGAGGTGGTCGACGACTATCCGGCCACGGTTCTGGCGCATGCCCGTCGCCAGCGCCGATGGGTGCGCGGGGACTGGCAGATTCTCCTCTGGCTGTTTCCGGTCGTGCCCACCCGCGGGGGAGTGGAGCGCAACCGATTAGCGCTGATCTCCCGCTGGAAAATATTCGACAACCTGCGCCGGAGTCTCCTCGCTCCGTCGCTCCTGGCGTTGCTGGTGGCCGGCTGGACGGTCCTGCCCGGAAAATCCTACCTCTGGACGCTCGCCGCGCTTGCGGTTGCCGCGCTTCCGGTGTTCTCGTTCCTGGCGAAGTTCATCCGGGGCCCGCCGCCTGAGGAGCCGCTGCAGGTCTTCCTCCGCGCTTCGGTGGAGGAGCTCGGGACGACTTTCACCCAGGCGTTGATTGACATCACCTTCCTACCGTACCGGGCCGTCGAGATGCTGCACGCCATTGTCCTCACGCTGGTGCGGCTGGTCATCACTCAGCGGCGCCTGCTCGAATGGGAGACTGCCGCCTCCTCCGCAGTGCACTCCGCCGGCCTGATTGGAAAGACTGGCATCCGGGTGTTCGTGGTGGAGATGGTTTCGAATCCCGCGACGGCTTTCGTTCTCTTGCTGCTTCTGTGGGGCTTTTGGCCGGGTGAGCTGGTGCTCGCCTCTCCCTTCCTGGCTTTGTGGGCCGCGGGGCCGCTCCTCGCCTGGTGGTTGAGCAAGCCGGTACTGCCGGAGCGCTTGGTGCTCGGGCCCAGCGAACGCGCGCTCCTCGAGCGAACGGCGCGGGAAACGTGGAGCTATTTCGCCACCTTCATGGGGGACGAAGATCACGGATTGCCTCCGGACAACTTTCAGGAGGAGCCAGGGCCGACCGTGGCGCATCGCACCTCGCCCACCAATATCGCCCTCGGCCTTCTCTCGGTGCTCGCCGCGCGGGACCTCGGGATCATCGAGACGGGCGAGCTGGTCGAGAAGATCGACCGAACGCTCTCCACGATGGAGGGCCTGGAGAGGCACGAGGGACACCTCTTGAACTGGTACGACACGCGCTCTTTGGCGCCACTCACCCCTCGGTACGTCTCCACCGTCGACAGCGGGAACCTCGCCGGCGCGCTGATTGCCCTGGCGCACGGCCTCCACGAGCTGGCCCGGGACCCGCAGAACGCCGAGCGCGCCCCCCGGCTCGAAGGGTTGGCGCGCCGGGCCCTCGCTTTCGTGGAGCAGATGAGCTTCCGGTTCCTCTACCAGCGACAGCGCCACCTCTTCGCGATCGGCTACCGCCTTGCGGACGCCGAGGGACCGGGGCGGATCGATTCCGGCTACTACGACCTGCTCGCCTCCGAGGCGCGCCTGGCGAGCTTCATCGCCATCGCCAAAGGCGACGTTCCGCAGGAGCACTGGTTCCACCTCGGGCGTCTGGTGGTGAGCGTGGAGGGCGTTCCGACGCTGCTGTCGTGGAGCGCCTCGATGTTCGAGTACCTGATGCCGCTGCTGCTGATGCGCACCTACCCGGGGACGCTCCTCGACGCCACCTGCCGGATGGCAGTGAAAAGGCAAATCGCCTACGGGCGGGAGCGGGGGGTGGCGTGGGGCATCTCCGAGTCGGCCTTCAATCTCACCGACCTTCACGGCAACTACCAGTACAAGGCGTTCGGCATCCCCGGCCTGGGGTTCAAGCGCGGGCTGGGCAACGACCTGGTGATCGCGCCCTATGCCACGGCGCTTGCGACCCTCGTCGCCCCCCACGAGGCGGCGAAAAATCTCGAGAGGCTTGCCAGCGAAGGGGCGCGGGGTGCCTACGGCTACTACGAAGCGATCGACTGCACGCCCCGCAAACGGTACGACGCTGCTTCCGCCGCCGAAACCCCACTGCCGCAGGAATCCTGCGTGGTGGTCAAGGCCTATCTCGCCCACCATCAGGGGATGACGATGGTCGCGCTGGCCAACGCCCTTCTCGGGGACGTGATGGTCGCCCGGTTCCACGCCGATCCGCGCGTGAAGGCGACCGAGCTCCTGCTTCAAGAGAGGATTCCCCGCAGCGTCCCGATCATGCAGCCGCTGCCCGCGGAGGAAACGCGGGCGCCGCCGTCGGTCGGGGGGGCGGTTGCGCGCGTGCTGCGTTCGCCGCACACTCCGTTTCCCCGCGCCGCTTTTCTCTCCAATGGCGCGTACGTGGCGGCGGTCACCCACGCCGGAGGTGGCGCCAGCCTCTTCCGGGGAATGGCAGTGACGCGTTGGAGGGAAGACCGCACCTGCGACGCCGGAAGCCAGTTTATCTACCTTCGCGACGTTCGGACGGGCTCCGTCTGGTCCGCCACTTACCAGCCGATCTGCAGCGATTCGGAAAATTTCCTGGTCACCTTCCTTCCCGAGAAAGCGATCTTCCGCAGCCGCCATGAGGAGATCGAGATGCAGCTCGAAATCACCGTTTCTCCGGAAGATGACGTCGAGGTGCGAAGGCTCTCGATCACCAACCGGGGCGATCGCCCCCGGGAGATCGAGGTGACGAGCTACGCGGAGATCGTCCTCGGCCCGCGCACCGACGACTTCGCTCATCCCGCGTTCGGAAAGCTTTTCATCGAGACCGAGTATCGAGACGAGAGCACCGCGCTCCTGTGCGCGCGGCGCCCGCGCTCGGCCGGAGAGAAGGCTCCCTGGGCCCTGCACGTCCTTTCCGTCGAGGGCCGGGTGCAGAGCCAGGTGGAGTGGGAAACCGATCGGGCGCGCTTTCTCGGCCGCGGGCGGGGACCCAGCAACCCGGTGGCGCTCGACGGTCGCGCCCTCTCCGGGACCACCGGAGCGGTCCTCGACCCGTGCGTCAGCCTCCGCCGGCGGATTCGTTTGGCGCCGGGCGGATTCGCCAGGATGGCCTTCGCCACCGGCGTGGCGGAGACCCGGCAGGCTGCGCTCGCCTTGACCCAGAAGTACCACGACCCGGCTTCCTCGGCGCGGACCTTTGCCCTGGCCCACACCCACGGAGAGATTTTCCACCGACACCTGGGCATCTCGCCCGAGGACGCGCAGCTTTACGAGCGGCTCGCCTCGCGCGTCCTTTTCGAGGATGGCTCGCTGCGCGCGGCGTCGTCGATCCTGGCCAAGAACACCCTCGGACAGCCCGGGCTCTGGGGCCATGGCATTTCGGGCGACCTTCCGATCCTCCTCGTCCGGGTAGTCGAGGAGGACGACCTTCCGCTGGTGAAACAGGTGCTGCAGGCGCAGGAGCTCTGGCGCCTGAAGGGTCTCTCGGCGGACGTGGTGGTGTTGAACGAGCACCCCGCTTCGTATCGCGACGAAATGCACCAGGCGCTGATCTCGCTGGTCGAGAATGGGCCCTGGGGCGCGTGGAAGGCGCGGCCCGGCGGCGTCTTTCTTCTCCGCGGCGAGAGCCTGGGCGAGGCGGAAAAAAGCCTGCTCTGCGCCGCAGCGCGCGCGGTCCTCTCCGGGGAGCGCGGCGGGCTCGCCGCGCAGCTCGACTTCCCGACTCCCGGGCCCGAGTGGCCACCCGAGGTCCTCAAGAAGTCGCCGCCCCCGCGCACCGCTGCTCCGAAGCTGCAGCCTGAGGTCCCTGCGCTGACGATGGCGAACGGGCTGGGCGGCTTCTCTTCAGACGGCAGGGAGTACGTGGTGGTGTTGGAAGGCGACCGCGAGACGCCAGTGCCCTGGACCAATGTGATCGCCAACCCGAACTTTGGAACGCTGGTGACCTCGTCCGGGTCGTCCTTTACCTGGTCCGAGAACAGCCGCGAGAACCGGCTGACGCCTTTCGCCAACGACCCGGTCAGCGACCCGAGCGGTGAAGTGATCTTCCTGCGCGACGAAGAGAGCGGCGCCTGCTGGTCGCCGACCCCGGGCGGTGTTCGGCGCGCCAGCAGCGACGGGCGCTGGGTGGTGAGGCACGGCGCCGGGGTGACGCGCTTCTCTCACGCGGCCTATGACATCGCGCACCAGCTCGAGGTCTTCGTCGCGCCGGACGACCCGGTCAAGCTCTCGGTCCTCACGCTCACCAATCATTCGCAGAGCCAGCGCCAGATTGGCGTGTTCGCCTACAACGAGTGGGCGATTGAGCATCTCCACGTGGTGACGGAGCTGGACGCCGCGACCAAGACCATCCTGGCGAGAAACGCCTGAAATCAGGATGCCCCGGGTCGGATCGCCTTCGCCCATGCGAGCGAGCCGCTCCGATCGGCGACTTCGGACAGGCTGGAATTCATTGGGCGCAATGGCGAGCTCGGTCGAGCGGCGGCGCTCCGGCGCGAGCGGCTCGCGGGACGCTTCGGCGCTGGACTCGACCCGTGCGCGGTCCTGCACGTCCAGCTCACACTGCCTGCCGGCGCCAGCCGCCGGGTCGTCTTCCTGCTCGGCGAAGGGCGCGATCTCGAGCAGGTAAGGACGCTCGTCGCCGGTCACGGCAGTGTGGACGCCGCGTTGGCCGACCTCCAGGAGACGGAGCGGCGGTGGGAGGAGATACTCGGAGCGGTGACGGTGAGCACGCCGGACGACTCCTTCGACCTTCTTCTCAATCGCTGGCTGCTCTACCAGGACGTGTCGTGCCGACTCTTCACTCGGTCTGGCTACTACCAACCGGGAGGTGCCTACGGCTTCCGCGACCAGCTTCAAGATGTGATGGCCCTGACGTTCGCGCGACCCGAGCTGTTCCGCGAGCACCTGCTTCGCGCCGCGGCGCGCCAGTTCGTGGAAGGAGACGTCCAGCACTGGTGGCACGTTCCGAGCGGGAAGGGAACGCGGACGCGCTGCTCGGACGATTTGCTCTGGCTGCCCTACGCCGCCGCCCACTACGTCGAAGCGACCGGCGACCGCGGCCTTCTCGACGAGGTGGTCCCGTTCATTCAGGGACCGCTGCTCGGACCGGACGAGGCGGAGGCGTACAACCTTCCCGTCCCCTCAGGCCAATCCGCCTCCCTCT
>WNFJ01247845.1_pt3 | contig 11086 bp, 12 predicted proteins | sample 5400461 | NCBI WGS metagenome assembly WNFJ01 (sample SAMN13153349, study PRJNA577476) | soil metagenome | isolation source: 115 cm saprolite on Douglas fir-dominated hillslope | place: USA:California | collected 2013-09-17 | reverse complement strand
GCGGCTATCCAGCAGCGTCCCATCGATATCCAGCGCAATCAATCGCACAGACATGCCTCAATTGTACCGTGAAATAGGCTATGGGTCGCCGACGCAATAATTGGAGCGGATGGTCATGACCGCGTTAGATGGTCATGACCGCGTTAACGGTCTGCCGCATGTCTGAAGAGTTCATTACGGAGAGCTGTGGCCGGCGCACTGGAGCACCCCGAGGTATGCGCTCCACGGACCCACGGCCTCGCGGTATTGGTGGGCCATAACCCTGGAGATTTGGTGCAGATGAGTTAAGTCATGAGCTGCCCAGGCCGCCAGCAGCTCTGACAGAGTAACTACTCCGAGGGAAGGATGCCGTCCACGCCGCTCGAGTTCCTCTTGCCGTAGATTCAAGGCACGCAGTTCGTCAAGGTTTTCTGACCGCAACCTAGCAAATTCGTCCAATAGCTGCCCCAGCGACTTACCTTGGCACTCTCGTTCCTGTCCCCAACGGTCAAAAGGCTCAAAAGCCTTGGTTTCGCCAAATTGCAGCACCATCCTCGCTCGCGGCATCCAATCCGAGCGTTCGCCGTGAATCAGATGGCCGACGACATCGAACGCGCTCCAAGTGTTTGCACCTTCATTTCGGAACGTCCACGCTTCCGGTAGATCCCGCAGAAGCACATCGAGAGCGGCGGGGGTGCGAGTGAGGAGCGATATTGTGTGGTGCAAGTTGTGTTCCATCATGCTCCTCTATTCGCAGGCGGCGATTTTCCAGAGACGCTGATTGTATCTGTTCCGGGTCGCAGGCGTCAGCGACCAAGAGTTTTGGGGATCAAGGGGTGGCACTGCGCGAATTTTCCGATTTGCTACAAGCAAATATAGGTGGAGAATGGTTTACATCCGGGGCATTTTGAGTCACGGTGAATGCGACGAGAAAAAGTGGCAAAGATGATGATTGGAGTGCCCGAAAAATACTCACTCGAGGTTAGCTCGCCGACACCGATTGCATCGCAGCGCCAGCGTGAGCAATACCTGTCCGTCCTGGACAAACTGGCGAGTAAAGAGAATCCAACAAGGGAAGAAGAGAAGTATGCCGAAGTCTTGATGACCCTAATCGAAGCTTACGAAGAACAGCATCATGCCATTCCGGATGCTTCTCCGATCGAAGTCCTTCGCGCGTTGATGGATGCGAATGATCTCCACCAGAAAGATCTGGTGCCCATCTTTGGCTCTGAAAGCATCGTGTCGGAGGTTTTGCATAAGAAACGTGCCCTCAACAAGAACCACATCGAGAAATTGAGCAAACGATTTAATGTTTCTCCAGCAGTATTTTTCTAAGTTGCAGCGTTTTCCAATACCTTGCAAGTTGAGAAGTCTCTCGGGGGCAATCAACTGGATTCTTCTTTGGGAAATCGCGGCCACCCGCCAGGGCTAGCGGGGAAGAGTCAAGCCCCGCACCTCTTAAGAGCGGGTGCGGCACCCGGCATTCGATTAATCATTCAGGGTAATCCGTCCAACCAGAATAGGACTTACACATTTGGGAATACACAAAGAACTAAGCTCAACGAAGCCTTCGCCGTGCTCTCGTTTTGTCCTGCATTGTCATCGGATATGCATCGCTTGGATTTGGCCAGGCCAGTGATCCAAAAAGCTCTGCGATCGTAGAGCGGATAATGACCACTGCTCTCTCACGTTGCTATTCAACGGTAAATGGGGTTAAGAGAATCACCTTTGAGCCTGCCACAAATCAGGAGTTTGCCGAGGTGGAAGCGCTCGGACAAAAGGCAGTTGCGCCACTCGCAAAATACCTTGACTTACAACCAAAAAACGACCTCACGCAGCTTTTTGCCGTTAAGTTTCTCATGGCGATCGGCGGCTCTTCCACATTAGGTCCTCTAAAAAGAGCCTTTGCTGAAGACCAATGGGAGGTCACCAGAGCTGCCGCTCTTGATGGCATCTTTGCAGTATCACGCGCCGAAGCCAAACCCTATGTGGAGGCCGCACTCAGCGATAGCTCGCAACTTGTACAGCAGAGGGCTCACCACCTTTGGAGTTTGTATCAAGAGCAAGACAAATGACCGCCCCCTGCCTGACAAGACAACCTCGCTATCGGGGAAGCTTTGCACCTAGAACTTCAATGCGTTCGATTACCGGCGGTTTGGAGAACAGGTCGGGCGCTTGCGCCATGAGCGCTTTGGCTATGGGACCATTCAGGTGAGCCTGGCGTCCGCTCTCGTCCGTGAACGCGTCGAACACGCCAAAGGTCGCCGGCCCCAAGCGTAGCGCGAACCATATAGGGGTGGTCGCTTCTTGATTGGCCAGGGCAAGTCCTGTTTCCAAGAACTTGGCGACGGCGTTTTCTTTCCCGGCTTTGGCTTCCAAACGTGCGAACAATGCGACTGTAACCATCGGGTTTCTCCTTAACTCGATCCCTCTCGCGAGCAGCCAAGATAGCCCTCACGCAAGGATTAGGCTATTGGCAAGATCGCCAAAGTTGATATTATATTTGCCATGAAGATTTACGTGCTGGCGCTGGATGGAGCTTTTGATACGGGTCTGGCGACCGTGCTAGACGCCTTTGAGACCGCGAACGAACTCGCGGAAATGTCTGGTCTGGCTTCGCCGCGCTTCGATGTGTCTATCGTCGGAGTGCGGAAGGCGGTCAAAACATCGCAAGGGCTGACAGTTCCAGTTTCTGCTGCCCCGATGCGGATCGTTCCCGATTGGGTGGTGGTTCCAGCGATCGGATTCAAGATGCCAGGCCCGCTGCAGGCAGCTCTTGCGAGACCCGATGTGAGCGACGCAGCGGAGACGCTGCGGTCGTGGGCGGAAAGAGGAGCGGGCACGGCGGCTGCCTGTGTCGGGACATTCGTCGTGGCGGAATCAGGGCTACTCGATAACCATGACTCGACCACAACCTGGTGGCTCTCTCCCTTATTTCGCCAGAGATATCCGAAGGTGCGCCTGGATGAATCGCGGATGATCGTAAAATCCGGAAAGTTCGTAACGGCTGGAGCGGCCCTAAGCCACGTGGACCTGGCCTTATGGCTCATCCGGCAGAAAAGCCCGAGGCTTGCCGCTCTGACGGCGAAGTACCTGGTTGTGGATTCACGGCCGTCGCAGTCCGCCTATGTTCTTGTCGATCATCTTGCCCACTCTGATGCACTCGTGGAGCGGTTCGAGCGCTGGGCGCGAGGGAGGCTTACGGATGGGTTTTCGCTCGACGACGCCGCGGCAGCAGCCGGAGCGAGTAAGAGGACGCTGGCGCGCCGCATGCAAGCCGTGCTCGGGAAGTCACCACTATCTTATTTCCAGGAGCTGCGTGTGGAGCGCGCGGTGCACCTGCTGAAGACGACTGACGAGAGTGTGGAAGAAATCGCTGCGCGAGTCGGATATGCCGATGGCGTAACCCTCAGGACTCTTCTGCGGCGTCACCTTGGGTATGGGATTAAGGAAATCAGAAGAAGCGCTGCTTGAGGCTGCGAGTGGGTCGAAACAAAAGACTCTTAGTGAATTCGCGAGGAAAAGTCAAAGACCTCACCTTTCGCGCCGTGCGAAGGTGGGGCGTCTGATTTTGATCGGTCATTTTCTGATGCAAAAAAATTACTAACCGTCTCTTTTCTTGCGGCGTCTCTCTTCCTCCAGTAGCATCTCCATGAGCGAGGGAGGATATCGGAAGTTGGTTTTCTGCAGGCGTACGAAGGTGTCCTGCAAACGAAGCAGACCTGCCTGAGAGGCCAAATCCAGCACTCCCAGCGTTCCGGACACTGCCAATCCGCGTTGCTGTGCCAGGATTGCGCCCGCGCGATCATCGATTAGCAGGAGATCGGCGCTGATGGATTCCGCGAGGACGATTGCCGCTCGCTCACCCGAGTCCAATGCCTGAAGGGAAGAATCTTCGGAGGCCACGACCGGCGCGGCGAGGACTTCGAGCCATTGTGGAGGTTGCTCCATCCAGGTGCGCACGATCGGAGGAGTGGCCTCGCAGCTTAGTTGCGGACCTCGATGGGAACGTGGATTTTCTCGAAGAGGCGGGGCAAGACCTGGACAACGGCGATAAGGATCAGGTAATGAAGCGGAGTCGCGTCGGCGACAACAACCCGCATTTAGCTTCCAAAGCCCAAGCGCCGCAAGGCGGCGCGTTCACGCTCGAGATCTTCCATGGTGTAATTCAGCCAAACTTCATGAGCCTTCAGGAACCCGTCGAGAGCGTCGCGAGTCTGAAACCCAAGAAGCTGCCGCAGTTGTGCCTCCGTCAACCGGCCAGCCTTGTATTCTTCCAGAGCAAATGCTTCCAGGGCGCGGCGCGAGAGATCGCCCCCCGAAGCGGACAGGCGCTGCGCAACATCGTCGGGGATGTGAAGGGTGACTTCCATGGCTGAAGTTTAGCACGAGAAATACGGCGGGGCCGATACGGTGGCCAAAAAAGGGCTGTGCTAGACTTTTACGGTGATGGCCAAAACCTTGAATGTCGTTGAGCTGGAGTGCTCTGCGTGCGGCAAAAAATACGACGCTTCGATCGAACAGCACCTCTGTACCTGCGGGAAGCCACTGCTGGCTCGCTACGACCTGCGGCGGGCTGCCGCCACGCTTACGCTTGATAGCCTGAAGAGCCGGTCGCGCACCCTCTGGCGCTATGCGGAAGTCTTGCCTAACGATCCGGCGGTTTCGCTCGGCGAGGGCATGACGGCTTTGGTACACGCCGAGCGGCTGGGCGCATCAATACTTTGTGGCCAGGAAGGATTGCAACGCCTCTACGTCAAGGACGAGGGCTTGAATCCTACAGGTTCCTTTAAGGCTCGCGGGATGACCGCCGCGGTTTCGCGCGCCAAGCAGCTCGGGGCAAAGGCATTGGCGGCACCCACGGCGGGCAATGCTGGCGGCGCGCTCGCAGCCTACGCCGCGGCTGCCGGGCTCGCTGCGGTCATCGTGATGCCCGCGGACACGCCCGCAGCCAACGTGATGGAATGCCAGGCGTTTGGCGCCAAAGTCGTCAAGCTGAATGGATTGATCTCCGACTGCGGCAAATATGTCGCCGAGCACAAGGACCGCGAAGGCTGGTACGACGTCTCCACGCTTAAGGAGCCTTACCGCGTCGAGGGCAAAAAAACCATGGGGTACGAATTATGGGAGCAGTTTGGAGGAAAGTTGCCCGACGTGATTCTCTATCCCACCGGAGGCGGCGTCGGGTTGATCGGGATGTGCAAAGCCTTCGACGAAATGCAGGAGATGGGCTGGATCGGCACGGAGCGTCCGCGCATGGTGGCCGTGCAGGCCGAAGGCTGCGCGCCGATCGTGCGGGCATGGGAAGCGCGTCAGAATTCGGCGCAGTTCTCCCCGAACGCTGCGACGATCGCATCCGGCTTGCGCGTGCCAGGGCCGCTCGGCGATCTGATGATTTTGAGCATGCTGCGCCAAACGAAAGGAGCCGCGCTGACCGTGACTGACGATGAGATGCTCCACGCTGGAAGGGAACTCGCCTCTCTCGAAGGGATATTTGCCGCTCCCGAAGGCGCCGCAACCGTGATCGCAACGAGAAAGCTCGCGGCCTCCGGCTGGATCAAGCCGGAAGAAACCGTCGTGCTCTTCAACACCGGCACGGGCTACAAATACGCCGAAGCCTGGCAGCGCGCGCTCCAGTCCGGCGGTGGAGGAGCACTGTGACCGCGCGCAGGCTCTATTACGACGACGCATTCGCAACGGAATTCACCGCGCGGGTCACAAGTTGTGAGCCGGCTTTGGTTCCTTTCTCACCGGTGGCCAAAGCGCCAGCTTGGGAAGTCGTCCTCGATCAAACCGCCTTCTATCCCACTTCCGGAGGCCAGCCGCACGACCTGGGCAAGCTGGGTGAAGCCAACGTCATCGACGTCCGCGATGCGGAGAACGAAATTATCCACACGGTTGACCAACCCGTGGAACTCGGCGAAGCCAAGGGCTGCATCAACTGGCCGCGGCGCTTCGACCACATGCAGCAGCATACCGGCCAGCACCTGCTGTCCGCCATGTTTCAGGAGCGCTTCGGCCTGCCCACGGTTTCCTTCCACCTTGGAAGCGAACTGTGCACCATCGATTTGCGGGGCCCGGAACCGTCCGAAGAAATCCTCGAGGGCGCCGAGCGAGCTGCAAATCAAATTATCTTCGAGAATCGTCCGGTCAACGTGCGCTACGGTACCGCGGACCAGTTGTCGCGGCTCGGCGTGCGAAAAGAAGTCGAGCGGGACGGCATCCTGCGGGCCATCGAAATAGAGTCTGCTGATTTGCAACCCTGCGGCGGCACCCACGTCCAGCGCACCGGTCAGATCGGCATGCTCCTGGTCCGCCGCTGCACGAAAGTCCGCCAGGATTGGCGCGTCGAATTTGTCTGCGGGCGCCGCGCGGAACGCCTTGCCCGGCGCGACTTTCAACTCCTGCGACGCCTTGGCGAGGAACTGAAGTGTGCTCCGGAAGAGGTCGTGGCCGCTTCGGAACGCGCGCTTACCGAGCGCGACGCGCATTTCAAGAATGTCAGAGCACTGCTCCAGCGATTGGCGGAAGCAGAGGCGGTGGCCGCCTTGCAATCTACTAAGGTCAACGCGAACGGTATCCGCGTAGTCGCCCGCGTCTTTGGCGAAGAGACTCAGGAGGAATATCTGGGGCAGTTGGGTACCCAGCTTGCCAAGTTCGAAAAGACCGTCGCGCTGCTGGCGCGATCAGCGTCGGGACACGTGATTTTTGCGCAGCACCCGGGGGCCGGAAAGGATTTAAACGCCTTATTGAAGCAGACACTGCAACGTTTTCCCGGCAAAGGCGGCGGTACGACCGATTTCGTTCGCGCACGTCTGAAGGAGAACGGACACGCCGAGGAAGCCATAGCGTTTGCCAAAGGATTGATTTCCGGCGCGTAGTTTCTATGAATTAAGTCAGGGCTTCAGCCAATCGCATGCTTCGCCGAGTGTTTGGTTCTGGCGCGGTGCGTTTGCTCCAAGCCGTGCGGTCCTTACTTTTTGAGCAGAGAGCGGACGCGGGCTTCGTCCGACAGTGGGAGCCAATCGCCGGGCTTCAGGCAGGTGTAGGCGTACACCTGTTCGCTTCCCAGCGTCGCCGTAGGATCGCCGGAAACCTGATCCCTCTTCAGGAAAAATATCCCCTGCTGCTGCTTCTGGAATTTGGGAGAGTTAATCCAGGCTACGTCTCTGGAGAGCGGAAAGCGCACGGCCATCTTGCCCCCCTTGGGTTTTGTTCCCTTGAGGATTGTTTTGATTTGGAGAACGGCCTCATGCCAGTCCGCGCTGTGTTCGGAGATGGGATAACGCGCGGCGGCGGATTTGGGGATGGTCCAGCGGTGGACATCCGTAATGCGGCCGATGACAACCAAGTCCGACGACGCCATGCGGTTTTGGAGATCTTGATCGCTGATTTGCTTTTGCATCTGGCCGAGGGCGGCTTCGCCGGTACGGGCTTTCTCGGCAGGAGTTCCCCCGCCCGGGCTGAAGTCATGCCCTAGTTCCTTGACGGCCACACCCGAACCAAAGATCCAGCCTTCCGCGTAGAACGTTGCTTGCGCGCCTTGTTGGAAGGCGGATGGGTCCTTCACCTCGACGGTGATGTTGTCGCCCTTCTTCAGCGAAACAGCCGGAGGCTTTTTCAAGACGGAGTCCACGCGAACGACTATCGTTTGGGGCGATTGGGGAACGCCCGCAAAGGAGACTGCGCCAAGCTGGCTAACCGTGCCCGAAAAGATGATGCTCGATTGTTTGGCAAGAGCAGCTGGGTTGCTCTGCCCCTGCGGGAACCCGGCGACACAAGGCGCAAGCAAGGCAGTCGAGAGGACGCCGGCAAGGAAGTTTAACGACGAATTCATGTCTGCCTCTCCTTCTTCCGCGACATGGTGCGAACGCGCTTCACGGAATCACGGGAACGCTAAAATAGAATGGATCGATAGAAACCGCCACGGGGTTGCCCGAGCCATCCGTGAGCGTCTTTGTTTTGAAATCCGCCGCGCGCTGAAAGGTTACGCCTTGCGGGAAATTGGCGAGGTCCGGCGAGTTGTTGGCGCAAAAAACGCCGCGGAACTCGTTCCCGACGGAAAGCAAATAATCATAGTCCCCCAAATAAGGCAAGAACTGCTGCACCGGCGTATCCGCCGGGACATTTGCGAGAATGAGGTCCTGAGCCGTAGCGAAGCCATCATGCGATTGCACTACATGTGTAACCCAGCGGCCGGCAGCAAGTTGCTGGTAGAGAAGCCCGACGGCGCCATTATTGGCCACTGCCAACGCGATGTTCGTGGCGTTGCTGATCGTTGTATGCGGCAGGTCCGCCTTCGACCAGGTAAGACCGCGGTCGGTGGAGCGGCGCACATGAAGCGTGTAGATGTCGCCCTTGCTTCCGTGGTCGGCCCATCCGACGTACACCGTGGAACTGTTGTTGGGATCGACGGCGATGGAAAGAGTGGAACCGATTCGTTCCTGACCCAATGTGGGCCCATTGGACCACGGAATGGAGACGCCCTTGACGACCAGACGGCCCGGAAGTTTATCGGACGGGTCTCTAAGCGCCTGGAAAGGATTGGGGCCAGTGCCTCCAGCATCGTCGCGCACGACCACCACGTCGCTGGTGGCGGTTGTACCGTTAAATTTGCGCCAGCCGAAAAAGGCCACGTAGACGGTATTGTCTGGAGCGATGGCCGGACGAACCGAGGGGCCATCCTGTCCCGAGGTGCTGCGGGCCTCGATGGAAAACGATTTGTAGGTCACGCCACCATCGACCGAGACGTCCACCGTTGCGGTGTGGACATTGGGCTGATTGAAATCGTTGAGACCAACATAGATGTGGTCGCTATTGGAAATGGCCAGGGCCCGGACGAAGGGCTGGTCCACGTTGCTGCGCGTGGACTGCACGTTCATGACCGCACCGGAAGAAACGTCATTGGATTCCGACTCGTCGAGCGTGATGGAGGCGGCGCAAGCCAGCGTGCCGGCGTGGAGATCCCCGCGAGGATGGTTCTCGCCAGTGGGCATGGCATGCGTGATGTCGCAGGTCATCCGCGGAACGGGAGTGATGGCGTTCAGGACCCAGGTATTGCCTCCGTCTTGCGAAACATAGACGGGCGCATTGCTGCTGCTCGAAACGGGATTGGGAGTGAATGCCGAAGCGACCATGACCTGCGGGTTGGCAGCTTGGACGGCGAGGAAAGGTTCGCTGTCTTGATTGGTTTCGCCGCTGAGGCTTGCGGGGATGAGGTCCACCAGCTTGACCTGGATCGGCGCAGCATAAACAGGGCTTAAAGCGCCAGAGGATTGGAGGTTGTCGCGGCCGATGTCGGTTTTGTGCGGGGTCTTCCTCTCAATGAGTAAGACTCCGGCAATCATTACAAGCAGGGTAAACGCCAGCAAGCGCGTCCAAAATGCGGCGAGAGGTTTCACGGCAATCGTCTCCCCAGTCAGACGGCGTTGAATTTTAAACAGGGCAGGGCAGCAGGCGGGCTGGATTCCGCATGCGACGCAAACTTCGCTAGAAAAAATAGCAGGCCGGGAAACTAGGATACACCTAAGCAATCCCGCCGACAATGGCGCATAAAGGCGAGGGCGCAGGGAGCCCGGTGCGGCAGGCTAGAAATGGAAGCCTAGACTCGGTTAGTTAATTTTTAACCCTCGACACATGACGAGCATCCTCAGTTTGCCTTGGTATGCTGAACCAGGGGTTTTCCGGATGCCTGCTGACTTTGCAATTGTTCTCTATCCGCATTTTGCTTGATGCGTGCGCGTGTTTCTCGTGCAACTGGGCTATCAATCCCAAATACTTGCTCTTGAATTCGTAGAGCTTTCCCATCCATCTCTTGGGCCTCCTGCAGCCGTGCTCCGAATTTGTAGGCAATGGCCAGGTCCAGGTACCCCTGTGCCAGATTCAAGTCATCGGGCCGAAGGTTCTTGGCATAGATTTGTACCGCTTGCTCAAGCAGAACCTGTCCTTCGGCAGTGCGTCTTTGCCCAACACGCACCAATCCCAAATTGTGCAAGGCGCCGCCGAGCTCCACTCCAGCTAGGTCAGGTTTAACTCTGTAGACTGCAATAGCCTGCTGCAATCTTTGCTCCGCTTCTTGCAGCTTGCCTTCTTCCAAATACATTCTGCCTTCGTTAGTGCAGGCCTTGCCAAAATCCAGATTCGATGAAGGGCGTTCTTTGTCGAAAATTTGGATGGCTTTTTCAAAGAGTGGCTCGGCCTCCGACCTTCTTCCTTCTGCCTGATAAACTACTGCCAGCAGGGTCATTGTCAGAGCCGATTGATGCTCTCCGGGCTGTTTGTTGCCGGTCAAGATCAGAAGTTGCCCTTCGGCGTCCGCATAATGTCCGCGTTGGAGGGAGTCGTTCGCTTCGCGGTACGCTCTCAACCACAGTGTTTGCCGGTGACGGTGCACTGCTGTCCAAGAGGCTATTCCCACTGCTATGGCCAGCAAGGAAGCGTATATCCACAGGCGCATGGCGCTACCCCCATTTTGTTATTACATTTTTCCAAACGCTCTACCAATCGTCCTTCGATCAAACCTATCCTGGCAACCACGAATTTCAATCGCGTGCGTATAACGCTAGGGAAGAATCAACTGTTCCTTCTGCTCCGTTACCCAAACATTGCCTATCACTGAAATGGGCATAGATTTTAGCCGGTCAATAGTTATTTGTAGGAGGCAGGTTCCCTGAAATGTCCGCCCTAACTGTGAGGCATCGCGCACACTATTCATGAAAGGCTATTCGGCATGGCGGAACAATTCGAAAATGCAATGCCAATTGTCGGCGAGGTAGGAGGCCAAACGACAAATCCAGATCAGCTCCGAGAACACGCAACCGTCTCTCACAACAAGCTGATCAGCTTGACAGTTTTTACCGGCGCCTTTCTGCTCTTTCAGGTTCAACTGCTTCTCGGAAAGTATATTCTTCCCTGGTTTGGCGGTGCGCCTGGCGTTTGGATGGTTTGCCTTTTGTTCTTTCAGGTTTTGCTTTTGGGCGGAAATGCGTATTCGCACTTTGTCGCGATGCGACTGTCTCCGTTAAAGCAGAGCCGGCTGCACAGTGGGATTTTGATCTGTTCCGTTGTCCTTCTCATCTTGATGTCGTTCTTTTGGCCGTCCCCCATC
>WNFJ01429018.1_pt2 | contig 11087 bp, 10 predicted proteins | sample 5400461 | NCBI WGS metagenome assembly WNFJ01 (sample SAMN13153349, study PRJNA577476) | soil metagenome | isolation source: 115 cm saprolite on Douglas fir-dominated hillslope | place: USA:California | collected 2013-09-17 | reverse complement strand
GACGCGGTGATCGCGATCGGCCTGTACATCGCGTTCTACTACGGCCTGACCGGTTTCGCCTGCGCCTGGTACTACCGCAAGAACCTGACCAGCAGCGCTCGCAACCTGTGGATGCAGGGCATCCTGCCGCTGACCGGCGGGCTCATCCTGTACTTCCTCGGAGGCTGGAGCATCTGGCTGGACTACGATGTGGCCACCGCGAACGACTACACCATGTGGACCGTCCCGATCATCCACTGGCAGATCGGCGGCGCCTTCGTGATCGCCGTGGCCGCCGGGCTGGTCGGGCTGGTGTTCTACCTCTTCTGTCGGTTCGTCAGGCCCGGGGCTCCGTTCTTCAGGAAGCAGACCCTCACCAGGGCCACCCCGACCCTGGTCCCCGACGAGTAGCCGGCCCGGCGCCGCCCAGGGTGCCCAGAGGCAGCACGCCCGCCCCGGTTAGGATGGCGGGCGTGCTCGATGACGCCGAGATCAGCCGGGTGCTCGCCATCACGGCCCACCCCGACGACGTTGACTTCGCCGCCGCGGGCACCATCGCGCGCTGGACGGACGCCGGGCTCGAGGTGGTCTACTGCATCGTGACCGACGGTGACGCCGGCGGCTTCGACGAGGACTTCCCGCGGGAGGAGATGCCGGCGCAGCGGCGGGCCGAGCAGGTGGCCGCGGCTAAGTGCGTCGGGGTGCACGACGTGCGCTTCCTTGGCTACCCGGACGGCCGGGTGGAAGCCACCCTGGGCCTGCGCCGCGACCTGGCCCGGGTGATCCGGCAGGTCCGCCCGGACCGGGTGCTGTGCCCCAGCCCGGAGCGGAGCTACACCAGGATCGGGATCGGCCATCCCGACCACCGCGCGGTCGGCTCCGCGGCCCTGGACGCCGTCTACCCGGACGCGCGGAACCCGTTCGCCTTCCCCGAGCTGCGGGACAGCGAGTCGCTGGCGACCGACACCTTCGCGCGCAAGATCGCGGCGCTGCGCGCGCACGAGAGCCAGACCGGGCACATGGACGACCTGCCCGAGCGCCTCAGGACGCGGCTCGCGCTCATGGGCCAGCGGGCGGGCCTGCCCGAGGGCCGGCTGGCCGAGGGCTTCCACGTGCTGGACACCGGCTAAGCCACGAGCCCGGGCGGGGCCGGCCGGGAACCCCCCGCACCGGGGGTGTCTTTGCTGCCCGGACCGCTACCGGGCATAATTCACTGATTGGTTCCGGCCAGAGAGAGCGACGCACCATGAGCATGGAGATGGACCACTCGTTCACCGTCCCCGTCCCGCCCGCCCGGGCCTGGGAGGTGCTGCTCGACGTGGAACGGATCGCGCCGTGCATGCCCGGCGCCACCGTCGAGGAGGCGCCACCGTCGAGGAGTTCGACGGCGAGGTGGTCACCGGGCGGATCAAGGTCAAGGTCGGCCCGGTGTCGCTGACCTACCGCGGGACCGCCAAGTTCACCGAGCGCGACACCGACGCGCACGTGATCGTGCTCGACGCGTCCGGCAAGGAGACCCGCGGCTCGGGCACCGCGTCGGCGACCGTCCGGGCATCCCTTGAGCCCGAGTCGGGTGGCGAGGCGACCACGGTCAGCATGCACACGACCATGAACGTGACCGGGCGGCCGGCCCAGTTCGGCCGCGGCGTGATGGTCGAGGTCGGCGGCAAGCTGGTGGAGCAGTTCGCGCAGAACCTGCGCCAGCAGATCGTCGGTGACGGTGCGGCCGCCGCGCGAGACGACAGCGCGGCCGGCGGCAGCGGGGACGGCGAGGCCGCGGCCTCGGCGGACGCCGGGTCAGCCGGTGCCGGTGCCACGACCGCCGTTCCGGTCGCGAGCACGGCCTCCGCGCCGCCCGCCCAGCAGAACGAGGACTCCATCAACCTGGTCAGGCTGGTCGGCCCGGCGATACTCAAGCGGGTCGTGCCGGTCGCCGCCGCCGTGGCCGCGCTCGCCCTGCTCGGCCGGCGCTTCCGGCACCTGTTCCGTCGTGGCCGGAGCAGCGAGAAGGACTAGCCGGCCGCAGGATGCTCGGAATCGCGCCGCGAGTCATTATCGTGGGTCAGCACTCCTTTCATGAATAGCACGGGAGGCGACCCGCCCGCCACCCCTGGCGCGCCGGACCCGCCGCACGGACCACCCCGCCACGCACCGGCGCGCCAGCACAACGGCAACCACGCACCGGACGCGTGGCGGCGCGGGACGCCAAGAACCGGATCCGGGCCAGTGCCGAGGTCTAGTCCTGCGGGACGGCGGATCGTTCGTCAGGCTTCGTCGTCATAGCGGCAGCTTGCAAGTCTGCAAACAGGGCGGGCGCGGGTGTGGTGACGTCGGTGTCGCTGTCGGTGCGGGGGTCGGCGAGCAGGGCGGCGATGATGCCGGGGTGGTGCCAGCCACTCAACCAAAATCTGTGCGGCAACTGACCTGTCGGGATGCCAGCCCGACGAAATCGCGAGAGCAAAGCTCGGGTTCCGGAGGATACCTCCGCTTACCTGTTCCGGTGACGGCGATTGCGGCGCATCACCGAACACGGGCGGCGGGCACACGCGACAGCTAGCCGGCCGCAGGCCGGGCACCCGGACGTCACGCCTACCCGGTGATCACGTCCCAGCGTGCACGTCATCTCCGGGGGCGGATCGTTCACCTGGCAGGCCAGGCAGGCCGGAGTCACGATCTCGCTCACGTGTCCCTCGTTCTGTAACCTGGGTGTCCGCCTACCCGTTGCGCGCGATGCCCGCCCGGATCATCGGGGGCAGCAACGGGGAGCCTGGAGGCTGGAGGCTGGCCGCTCGTGATGGCCCGGGTGCTCAAACAGATGGCCCCGGAGCCACTCCCGGTCATCGGTGCCGAACCCGCACGAGCACAGGTAGATCATGAGCCCGCGCGGCGCTGTGCCGGCACCAGGCCAGCGCTGCGCCCGGCGAGTTCAGTATCGATGGCGCTCAACTGGGCCAGGATCGGCACCCGCGCCGGCGAATCCGGCCGCACCAGGGCCAAGCTCGTCCGTAGCTCGCGTCGTGCCCGCTCAAGCTCGCCAGCTGTCAGCCCGCTCACATCGTGAGGGCGGCCGGGGTCAGGCATGGGCCAGCCTTACGCGGTCTTCCTGCTCGGCCAGCACTTCATCAAGCTTGGCTTGCAGGTCACCCCGCGCCGGCGGTACCGGGTCTTGCCGATCGAAGAACGCGATGGCTCTCTCAAGCTCGCGGCGGTAGTCGCGCAACTCATAGGTCGTCAGCGCCTGCAGGGGGTGTTTCGGCTGGTTTACGGTCGCGGGTTCGGCAGTCATGGGAGGCTGGTCCTATCGGCATCTGGCGTGTCCTGACGGGCCTTCGCGCCCGGCGCTGATACGCCTGGTGCGCGGTTCCCGCTGTCCAACGTGCCAGGCCAGGACTAGCGTTAGGAAGTACATCGATATGCACCGTGCGCATGTGCGGGCACGCGCGGGGCAGTGGAGCCGACGTGAGCCGAGTGGAGACGCCATGTCCGAGGTGAAAACGACATCACTGGCAGCGTTCGCTACCCAGTTGCGAGCGTGGCGGCAGCAAATGGGCTGGACGCAGGTGGAAACAGGCGAGAAACTCGGCTACTCCGCATCGCTGGTCAGCGGCATCGAGACGATGGACAAGACACCCACAGCCGACCTCGCCAAACGCTGCGACAAGGCGTTCGGTGCGCCCGGCACCTTCGAGACCCTGCAAGAGCTGGTCGCACGCGAGGCATACCCCGCGTTCTTCGCCCCGGTCGTCCCGTTCGAGCGCGAGGCGGTGCGGATACACGGCTGGGAGCTTGGCGCGATTCCTGGCCTGCTGCAAACCGAAGACTACGCACGCGCTTTGATCAGGGTCAGCAGGGCTATGGACAGTGACGCCGCTGTCGACAGGCTGGTTGCTGCCAGGATCGAACGTCAGGCCATCCTGAGCAGCGAGAATCCGCCGATGCTGTGGTACGTGATTGATGAGGGTGTCTTGCGACACGTAATTGGTGGCCCGGCCGTGATGGACACCCAACTCGACAGGATGATCGAAGCAGCGAGCACGCCCGGTATCGTGATCCAGGTGCTACCGTTCACAGCCGACCATGCGGGCACAGACGGGCCGATATCGATATATGAGTTCGCTGCGGCCCCGGCCGTCTGCTATACGGAGTGCTACAGCGGAGGCAGGATCGTCGAGGCACACGCGGAGGTAGCCGAGCTGATGACGGTGATGAGTTTGCTCCGCGCCTCAGCGTTGCCACCTCGTGAATCCCTAGAGCTAATCCGCCGGATACGGAGTGAGATAGATGAGCAGTGACAGCACCCGCTGGCGCAAGTCCAGCTATTCAGGTGGCCAAGGCGGCAACTGCATCGAGGTTGCCGACCGCCCAGAAGGCAGCCGCGTGGTAGTGCGGGACACCCAGGACCGCACTGGTCCCGCGCTTCGTTTTACTCCGGTCGCGTGGCGCAGGTTCACCGACCAGCTCAAGCGCTCGTTAGCGCTTGCCCCCCGAGTTAGGGGCCGCCGACGCGTGTAGGGGCAACTCTCGTCTCTGGGAGTGGCCCCTACGATGCACCTAGGGTGTTAGAGCTGATACGTCGCCTCGATCGTGAGCCGACGGTCAGCTCGGGCGTTTGCCGACTTGCTTTCGGCTGCTATATAGCAACCAATACTGACGAACGATCTTGAGCCCCTTCCGCCAGAGGGTTCGACGTCACCAGAGCTTGCCACCTCCGACGTTAAAGTTCGTTAGAAGGCGGGGAGCTGGAAGCCGTTGTAGTACCACAGCGCCGAGGTATACCACAGCGCGCCGATGACGATCGCGAGCGTCCCGCCCGCCACCGGCAGCGCCCAGCCGGGCAGCCGCCTGCTGTGCACGAGCAGCACCTTGGCGGCGAACGCGCCGTAGAAGAAGCAGCCGGCGATCGAGTGGATGGCCACCCGCGGGCTGGTCAGCTGCACGCCGTAGGCGATCAGGCAGTGCACGGCCACCGGGATGGTGAGCGCGAACACGGCGAATCCGGTCACCCGGTGCACGACCGGCACCGGCCGCGGTGGGCTGGCCGCCAGCGGCAGCTTGCGGTACATCCACAGCGCGAGCAGCACCTGGACCCCGGCCAGGGCCAGCGCGATGGTCGCGAGCAGCGACTTGACCGGAATCGGGTCCGCGCCGAACATGCTGAACGCGTAGCTGGGCTGAATCAGCCTGCCCGCCGCGTAGAGCGCGGCCGCCACGCCGATTGCCAGCAGCCCGATCCCGGTCAGCCGCCACGCGGGCGGCCTGCGACCCCGAGTTACCGGTGATGTCATGTCTCCCCTTCCACCCCCGAACGGCCCGCGGGATCCTGGTCCGCGAAGGCAGCGGAGCTTCCCGGCGGGCGCCCTCTCGCGCGTGCCCGCCTCAGATCCCGCCCGGACTTCCCGGTCAGCTGGTGTCGATCTTGCTTCCGCTGACGCCGACCACGTACCATTCCGCGCCGAACGCCTTGACCCCCTGCCCGTGGGCGGTCCCGCCCGCACTGTCGGCGGTGAAGTAGTACAGCGGGTGGCCGTTGTAGGTGACCTGCCTGGTCCCGTCCGCCCGCGTGATGGTGCCCAGCAAGGACTGGCCGACCCCGCTGCCCGCCTGCGGCGCTCCGGTCACGGTGTCGGGCGGCCACGCCGCGGCGCACGCTCCCGAGCACGCGGACGTGCCGTTCTTATCGGCCTGGAACAGGTACAGGGTGCGCCCGTTGCTACCCACCAGGGCCTTGCCCGGTATCCCGGAGATGGCGGCCAGCGAAACCGTCGCGGCGCTGCCCGCCTGGCTGGTGGTCGCGGGGCTGCTCGACGGCGCGGCTGCCGCCGGGCTCGAGCTGGCCGGGCCCGACGTGGCAGGACTCGACGTGGACGTGCTCGAGCCGCTGGAACAGGCGGCCGCGAGCAGGCCGATCCCGGCCGCGGCGGCGGCTCTGGCGATCCAGAGTGTCATGGTGGTGGTCTCCTTTGAGACACCTCGCCCGGCTGGGCCCGCGGTTACCTGCACCGCGTCTCAGACCTCCAGCCGAAGACGGGCGTGCTCCCCTACTGACCAGTACGGGCCGGGCCCCTTTCTGGTTCAGGCATCACGGCGACCGGTGGACCCCGCGAAGGCATCCTCGGCTTCTGGCCGTTCGCGCGCGAGCCGGGATCGGGTTACAGCCACCGGGTATCGCGGGCAGGCCCCCGGTGCGGGGTAGTGACCTGGACGTCGCGGGTCCGTCCGGTCAGCAAGCCGAGCAGACCGGCGGCGGTTGACCGGGCCACCGTTGTCAGGGAAAACCCGGGGTTCATGCCGTTCCGAGGACAGCCCGCGGGGCCGGGCTAGCGGACGACGACGTCGGTGACGGGGAGGGAGGAGTCCGCGGGCAGGTCGAGCGGGGAGGGCGGCAGGCCGCGTGACACGATCTCCGCGCCCAGGGCGGCGACCATGGCGCCGTTGTCGGTGCACAGGCCCGGCCGCGGTACGCGCAGCTTGATGCCGGCCGCGGCACAGCGTTCGGCGGCGAGCGAGCGCAGCCGGGAGTTGGCCGCGACGCCGCCGCCCACGATCAGGTCGGTGACGTTGTGCCGCTGGCAGGCCTGCACCGCCTTACGGGTCAGCACGTCGGCCACCGCCTCCTGAAAGGACGCCGCCACGTCGGGGGCGTGGACCGGTTCCCCGGCGGCCTGCCGAGCCTCCACCCAGCGGGCCACCGCCGTCTTCAGGCCGGCGAACGAGAAGTCGAGCGTGCCGTCGTGGTACTTGCCGCGGGGGAAGCTGATCGCGGCGGGGTCGCCGTCGCGGGCCGCCCTGTCGATCGGCGGGCCGCCGGGGAACGGCATCCCGAGCACCCGGGCCACCTTGTCGTACGCCTCGCCGGCCGCGTCGTCGATGGTGGCCCCGAGCGGGATCACCTCCTGGGCCACGTCCGGCACGAGCAGCAGCGAGGAATGCCCGCCGGACACCAGCAGGGCCACCGCGGGCGAGGGCAGCGTGCCGTGTTCCAGCTGGTCGACCGCGATGTGCGCGGCCAGGTGGTTGACCCCGTACAGCGGCTTGCCCAGCGCGAAGGCATACGCCTTGGCCGCGGCCACCCCGACCAGCAGGGCTCCGGCCAGCCCGGGGCCCGCGGTGACGGCAACGGCGTCGATATCGCCCGGCCGGACGCGCGCGGTCGCGATGGCCCGGTCGAAGGTGGGGATCATCGCCTCCAGATGCGCCCGGCTGGCCACCTCGGGCACCACGCCGCCGAACCTGGCGTGCTCGTCCACGCTCGAGGCGACGGAGTCCGCGAGCAGGTCGTGGCCGCGGACCAGCCCGACGCCCGTCTCGTCGCAGGACGTCTCGATGCCCAGCACCAGCGGGGAGGGCGCCAGCGGGGAGGCCATCACCCGAGCGCCTTCCGCATGACCACGGCGTCGACGCCGGACGGCTGGTAGTAGCCGCGCCTGATCCCGACCTCGGCGAACCCGTGGCGCAGGTAGAGCCGCCTGGCCCGGGGATTGTCCTCCCGCACCTCGAGCAAGACCTCCGCGTAGCCTCGCTTATCCGCCTCGTCGACGAGCGCCGTGAGCAGCGCCGTGCCGGTGCCCTCGCCCCACCGGGACGGATCCACCGCCAGCGTCACCACGTCGGCCTGCGACCCGCCGGTGAACATCATCCCCGCGTACCCCACCAGCGCGTTTCCCTCCTCGGCCACCAGGTAGAGCCGGCGCGAGGCCGGCTGGGCGAATTCCGCCGCGAACATCTCGGGCGTCCAGGCGTCTTCGGGGAACAGTTCCCGCTCCAGGGCCAAGATTCCGGCCATGTCGGCGTGGTTCATCTCCCGCAGCCGGACCCTGCTGATCTTTTCCGGGCTGACCTTTTCCGGGCTGACCCTGTCAGGGATGGCGTTCACGACGGCGTGACCCGCTTGGGCGGGCCCGGCTCCCTGGCGTCCGGGCGCCGCAGGTACAGCGGTTCCGCCGCCAGCAGCGGCACGGCCAGCAGCGGCACGCCGCCCGGGGCGGCGAGATGGCGCGCGACGATGCCGCACAGCGTGCGGGCATCGGGATAGGCGGGCCCGGTCACCTCGCCGAACGCCTCCGGGTAGAGCTGTCCGCCGTTGCCTGCGACCGGCAGGTCCGCCGCCCCGGCGATCGAGTCCGCCCGGCCGACCTGGGGACCCTCCAGGCAGCGGCCCGCCGCGTCGTACCTGGCCCAGTACACCTCACGGCGGCGCGCGTCGGTCGCCACCAGGAACTCCCGGCCGGGGCGCACCGCGGCGGCGATCACGTCCAGCGAGCACACCCCGTGCACGGGAATGCCGAGCACGGCGCCGAGCACCCGGGCGGTCACCACGCCGACCCGCAGCCCGGTGTAGGGCCCGGGGCCGACGCCGACCGCGACCGCGGTGAGGTCGGCGCGTGACGCGCCCGCGTCGGCGATGACCTTCGCGATCATGGGCGCGAGCAGCTCGCCATGGCGCCGGCCGTCGGCGGCGAACGCCTCGGAGACGACCCGCTCCCCGTCGTGCAAGGCCACGCTCACCGCGGGGGTTGCGGTATCAAAACCCACCACAAGCACGCCGCCCAGCCTAGCGGAGCGCGGAGGTGGCTCAGCCTGGGCCGGAGTAGGCCCGGAAACCAGTACCGCAGCCGGGTTGAATAGGGCGTCAACATCCCGGATGGCACGGCGCGCGTCATAAGCGAGGTCATCGCAGCGCCGCCGAACACGTAGATGTCCGCCACCACGCCGCACTTGGCTAGCCGGTCACCAAGTCGGCGGAAGGCCTCATCAATGCTCTCGCGGCCGAGTATCGGCGTAGGTTCAATCACGCGGCGTCGATTTCATAGTCAGCGACAAGGACACACCTGCCTGCGGAACGCGACCGGGGCATGCGCCAGCGCGGCTGCCGCTTCTTGATTGTTTGTCACGATTCATCATGACCGCGGCAGCCACTCCTCTACGCCGGGCACCGTCACATGCTCACCGACCTGCGCAAAACAGCCTCAAGGTCTCGAACTACCGCTGCCGTAACAGTGCAATCTATGGTGCTTCCGGCCGTAGGTTTTCTTCATCCCGAACGAGCGCGGCGGCCTGACCGACGCTAAGGCGACTGAACCTCAGCGACGGCACCCGCCTTATCCCGTATAACCCGGCCTACGCCCCGGTCGTCATCGACAGCGAGAGCGATCTGTTCATAGTGGGCACGGTGTTCGCGTTCGTGCGCCGCGTCACCTGACTGCCCTGAACCGCCTCATTGGATAGTGAGTTTTAGTGAGCGAACGCACGTTCTAGTGATACGATAGGTGACGTGAACCTTACGGAGTGGGCTCGGCTGCAGGGTATTCACCCGCAGACGGCGTAACGGTGGTTCCGGGAGGGGACGCTTCCGGTCCCCGCGGTGCGGGTGAACTCGCGGTCGGTGCTCGTCGCGCCTGATGCTGTGATCGCCCCTGCCCGGGGTGGTGTCGGCCTGTACGCGCGGGTGTCCTCCCATGACCAGAGGGCCGGCCTGGACCGGCAGGTGGCCCGCCTGACCGCGTGGGCGGCGCAGTCCGGCCGTGCCGTCGTGCGGGTCGAGGCGGAGGTCGGGTCCGGGATGAACGGGGCACGCTCGAAGGCCCGGCGGCTGCTCGCCGACCCGGGTGTGCAGACGGTGGTGGTCGAGCGCCGGGACCGGCTCGGGCGGATGAACACCGAGCTGGTCGAGGCGGCCCTGTCCGCGCACGGGCGCAGGCTGGTCGTCCTGGCCCCGGACGAGGTGGACGATGACCTGGTGCGGGACGTGACGGAGGTGCTGACGTCGTTCTGCGCCCGCCTGTACGGCCGCCGCTCGGCGCGGAACCGGGCAGAAAAAGCGCTTCGGTGCGCGGCCCGGGACGTCGGCCCCGCAAGCCCCTGGCCGATACCGTGACCAGGGAGTTGCGGGAGATAACCGGCCCGTTCGTTACCGCCGCCCCGGCAGGGGCGAGGGTCCGCACCCGGCTACGGGTCAAGGCGCAGGACGAGGCGGTGCTCCGCGCCGCCGGCCGGCATCTGGGGTCCCTGGCCAGCCGTGACCTGGCGGCGCGGGTGCGGGAGGGGCGGCTTGACGCGCGGGGGAAGGCTGCGTCGAGGCGGGAGCGGAAGCGGGCACTCACCGCGCAGTCGTCGTCCCGCTGGGCGGGCGCGATCACCAGGACGAGCGAGGACCAGTGGGGCCTGGCGGAGCGGAACCTCCGCGCGGAGCGGTCCAGCCTGCAGGCCAGGACGCGGCGGATCGAGGCACGGATTGCCGAGCCGGCCGGGGGGCGGGCCGGACGGCTGCGCGGGTTCGCTAGCCCGGCTGAGCGTCACGGCAAGATCATCCGGCTTCACGCGCTGCGGGCCAGGCTCGCCCGCGTGCAGCGGCAACTGGATGCGGGGATGGTCTCCGTGGTGCGGGGCGGGCGGGCGCTGCTCCGCAAGCGCGCGAGCCTGACGGCCGCCGGGCTGACCGAGGCCGGGTGGAGGGAGCAGTGGGACGCGGCGCGCATGTTCCTGACCGCTGACGGCGAGGCCGGCAAGCCGTGGGGGAACGAGACAATTCGCTGGAACCCCGATGAGCAGTGGCTGGAGGTCAAGCTCCCCGCCCCGCTCGCCCGCCTGGCGAACCGTCCCTGTGGACGGTACCGGCTGTCCTGCCCCGTCGCGTTCTCATACCGGGGGGATGAGGTCGGCGCCCAGGCGGCCACCGGAGCGGTCCGCTACGACATCGCACTGGACTCCGCATCCGGGCGCTGGTACCTGGACGCGTCGTGGCGCACACCCCCGCAGCCCGCGCCATCGCTAGGCGAACTGAGACAGGCCCCCGTGGTGGCCGTCGACGTCAACGCCGGGCACCTCGCCGCCGCCGTGGTCGCGACGGACGGCAACATTCTCGGCGTCCCCGTCACGATCCCCCTCCAACTGGCCGGCCTGCCCGCCGCTACCAGAGACGGGCGGCTGCGGGCAGCCATCAGCGGCCTCCTCGCCATAGCGCGGGCGCACGGTGCCCGCGCGATCGTGATCGAGAACCTCGACTTCGCCCGGGCCCGCGCAGAAGGACGCGAGCAGTCAGGGAACCGCCCATCGCGCGGCAGGCGGGGACGCGCGTTCCGGCGCACGGTCTCCGGCATCCCCACCGGGAG
>WNFJ01705373.1_pt2 | contig 11088 bp, 19 predicted proteins | sample 5400461 | NCBI WGS metagenome assembly WNFJ01 (sample SAMN13153349, study PRJNA577476) | soil metagenome | isolation source: 115 cm saprolite on Douglas fir-dominated hillslope | place: USA:California | collected 2013-09-17 | reverse complement strand
TAAAGTTAATTCCTTAGAAGAACTTATAGAAGGATTAGATCAAAGAGGATTACTAGTAGTAAGTATATTACTAGGTCAACAAGCTATGAAACTCTTAACAGAAGATAAAGTAAATGCCAGCAGGATATGAGAAGATAAGAGATAGCTTTGTTGCTAAGGGTATGTCTTTAAAGGCTGCTAAGACTAAGGCTGCTAAGATATGGAATAGTAAACATAAAGGAGCTTCTGCAGTAGGCAGAGGAAGGAAGTAAATGATGGCTAAAGCTATAGATTGGTTCTTATGGGGTGTCTTTATGGGCATGGGCTGGCTTATCAGCCAGAATGTCTTGACCTTCATAGGTTCATTAATGCATAAATAATAATAAAGGAAAGTAAATGTTGAAAGTTAAAGATCTCACCACTGGTGAGGAAGTAGAAGTTGCAGTATTAACTACAGAAATGGAACTAGCTAAGCTTGAAGGCAAGGTTAGTGTAGAGGAAGTTACCTGATGCCAAAAGCTTCTGCTGCCAAAAAGGCAGATATGGCTAAAGATAAGAAATCTGGTATCAAAGAAGGTTCTAAGGAAGACTTGAAGAGAGACAAAAAGAAAGGTTTCAAAGATTAATGCCCCATGATGGAATGGATTTAAATCCTAGTGTAGACTATGGAGTTACTATGGGTACTCCTAAAGACGTTGATAATCATCCTGCTAGAAACTTTAAACCTAAGACTAAGACACAATTAGGTCTAGATGCTATTGGTCCTAATAGTGGTCCTAATACTGACAAGGGAAATCTATGAGCAAGGGTAATAAACGACAGAAAGACGATAAAGCTAATATGAAGAAGCCTAAGCCTAAGGAAGAACCTAAGACAGAATTAACTGGTTTTGATGCTTTAAAGGTCTTTGATAGACCCTAATGGCGTTAATACAGGACTTACTTGATCCCGGCGTAGCAGCTATATCTGCTGCCGTCGTCACAGCAGCTATTACCATGAATCTAGCTTTCTTTCGTTGGTTAGGTAATAAATTTAATACGCTAGAACAAGAAATAGATAATCTCACAAAAGTAGATTTAGTTAGACATGAAGCTAATATTTATAGATTTGAAAGAATAGCAGTAGCATTAGCTAAATTAGGAGTTGATAATGGAACTAAAGGAAAATAAATGTCTATAATGTACATCAGGGAATACCCTGATTCTGGTATGCTTACAGGAGGTCAACCTATTCCTATAGAACCTGGTACAGATCAAGCTCCGGTAACCTTTACAGCTACTGCAGGACAGTCTGCTGCCTTCAAGAATAATACCCGAGTAGTTAGGATTGCAGTAGATGGTATAGCTTCTATTCTATTTGGATGTCTGCCGGCCAAACCTCAGATTTTATAGTACCTCTTGGCGCTGGTTTAAAGGTCTCTGCAGTAACTACTACGGTATAACATGGCTAGACAACATGAAGGTTATGTCTTAATTGATCATAGAGCTTCTCCCGGTACTCCAGAAGTACCTGAAGGAACTCTATTAGAAGCCGCGACGTTGCATTGCGCTCATTGCAATAGCATCGTCATAGTCAATCCGAGTCGTACTCGGCAAAGAGCAAGCTGTCTTAAGTGCGGCGATAGATATGTTTGCGATAATTGCGCTTTAGAAATGAAGCTCTCAGATTACATCCACAATCCCTACAACAAACAAATGGAAGACTTATATAGGAAAATGAATAATGGCTAAAAGACTTTTTAATTCATACAATCAAACATTCACGGCTTCCGCCGCGGGTTCAGCCGTTACCGCGGCTACTTCGAATATCATGGGTATTACCGGTGGTAATACTACCCAAATCGTTGATATTCTAGAAATTGCTGTCTCTGGTCTTGCTTCGGCTTCGACCATTGGGGCATTCCAATTTGTTCCCGTATCAACTCTTGGCACAGGAGCCTTCTCACTAGCTGCAACAGCAACTGATGGTCCTATGGTAGTCAATGCGACTGCACTAGGCACTGTAGTTTCAACTTACACGCAATCAGCAACTACTGGGGCCACCCCATCTTCATCGTCTACTGTTCCACGTCTTAATGTATCAATTAATCTGTTCGGAGGTATCTTCCGATGGAACGCTGCTCCTACTCAGCAGATTCAGATGATTGGTAACGCAGTCAATCTAGGTGCCTTCTGTCTATATAATTCATCCACAGGTGGCGGTGCAACTGGTTCTGCTAACGCGCACATCATCTACGAACCCTATTGAGAGGTATTTAAATGTCTACAATTACAATCACAGGTACCGTCACAGATTCTGTGGGGGCTACTAGTCCCTTCTCCGTTACTGCTACAGCCGATAGCTTTACGCTAACTGCTGTAGTTACTCCTCAGAATGCTCCCGTCGGAACTACTCGTAACTTAACTGTTACACCAACTGGCGGAACTGCTCCATTTACATATGGCACACCATTAGCCACAGGTATTACTTTTACTGGCGTTACTGGTCAACCTAATCAATGGACTTTCGTATACTAAGGGATAAAAATGTCTGTTACTATAACAGCAAATGCTAGAGATGCAGTAGGGGCAGTCGCAACTGCCTCTACTACAGCTACTATAACCACTTCTGGCACGTTTCCGGGTCAGCCGGGTAATCCAGTTGGACATATCCATGCGCCCGGGTATCCGGGAAGCTTGACGCCACATACACCGGCAGATGCCGACATTTCGGTGAGCGGTACTGCAACTAATCCTATTGTTTACCAGTTCAAGGATTTTGATAATGGCGCAGGCGGATTGTATGTCCCGGCATCACATATCAGATTCATAGGGTGTCGTTTTCAGTGCAGTGATCCTTCGCTCGCCGGCGCTACCAACGTCAGATGTGATGGAACCGATATAGAATTTCATTACTGCTCTTTCGTGCCGCGCGTGGCTCTCGCGGCTCAACCGCCGAATGGTGGTGGTTACACTACATGGCCAACTGCGGGCGTCGGCTTACAATATGCGCCGGAAGATATCAACAGCAATCCCAATCCGGGGCTGGTCGCGATTTGTATCCCGAGAACCTACGGGCCTCAGTATAATCTGAGTATCAATGCCGGGCCCTGCCTATGCGATCATTGCGATTTCTGTGGCTTCGCCAATTGTATTACGACGACCAATACGACGGCTCAGTTAACTTTCACTGATTGCTGGATTCATGATACTCGTTATCCGGGTCACATTACCGATCCCGGTGGTGACGACCATGGCGATGGCATTGGCTTTCTAGATGGAACGATACCGCCGCAGAATGTCCGCATCCAACACTGCACGATTTGTGCCGAGGGCAATACAAATGCCATCGCGGCGCAAGGGGGTACGCAGCCTTATCACAATTGGTCGGTGATCAATAACTATATGAGCGGTTTCGATTTCACGGTTATTTTTGGTGATGGACCGGCTGGTGGCACCAACCTGATCTTCACCGACAATATTTTGAGCACGGAAATTCCATGGACGCTTGGACCGGCGCAGGATCATGCGATGACCTTTCGTGCCAACGGCTGTCAGTGGGCACGCAATAAATTCCGTGTTCATCCCGGCACCGCGCCGACCGTCAATCAAATTGTACAATGGCAACCGTCTTGGGATGGCTATTTCGTTTGGGCCGATGGGTCGTATCACCCAACAGATTTTGTATGACCCATGGCCGTCGTCTTTGATGCCCAGGGCCATATAGATACGGGGGCCAGCACCACAGCTACATCATTAAGTGGGACGCCGATCACGGTCGGTTCGGGGGCGAATAGAGCTATTGGTGTCTGCTTAACTTTTGGTAATACGATTGGGTTGCCAACAGGAATTACAGTAACTTGCGGCGGCGTATCGATGACTGCTGTTACCGGAGCATCGGCATCCAATGGAACAGTTGCGGCCTCGGCTATCTGGTTTGCCTTGGTAAATCCCACTAGCGGAACACCAACTATTGCCGCTGCGTGGACCGGTGGCCGTTGTTGTGTAATGGGCGCGATTTCGTTCACTGGCGTTAATCAGACCGGAGGTGTGACAAGCTTTGCGCATGGTAACGGCATAGTTACAAGCGCCAACGCTACTGGTAGCATCACGATTACGAGTGCCACCGGGAACATGACGGTAGCGGCTCATGTGGATGATGGTGGTACCGCGATCAATTCGGCCAGCGCCACGCAGGACTTTATTGATCACAATGGCAATACCACTATCAATCAAGAATCTGCCATGCATCATACTGTCGGTAACGCATCCAATGTGATGACGGTAACGTTGGCGGCTGCTGACGATTCGACGGGGGCCGGTTTTGACTTTGTGGCAGCGAGCGGAGCAGCAGATATTCTTCAAGCTCAGATAATGTTATGACCTCTCGCGGTCCGATATATACTCGGCTAGATCCAATAAAACCTATCACTGGATATACTTTCAGTGAAATTCCGGCTAGAATTCCTCCGCCGAATAAACCTTTAAATCAGACAGATTTTCCTAATCCAGTTCCTTTCTTTAGAATAGAACAGACTTGGGTTAGTCAAAGAACTCCACCTCCTCCTCCTAATAGGCCCTACAATCAATACGATTGGCCTAATCCAACTCCACCAAATCGTATTGAACAGACGACTATAAATAGCTGGATTCAGCTTAATAAGTCAAAATTACCATTCAATACTTATGATTGGCCAATACCACGTCCTAATAATCGTCTAGATGAAACGTGGACGTTAGGTTTAATACCAAATGTCATACCGTTTAATCAAACAGATTGGCCTACGCCTAAAGGCTATTCTCGTCTAGATGAGACTTGGATTAATCCAGGTATAACATCCCAGATTATACAAGTACCATATAATCAGTATAGTTGGCCTTTACCGCCTTCTATACCGACTTTAGGACAGACTTGGACTGTAGCGGGTACTCCGGCAAACATTCCACCTCCAAGCCAGCCTTTTAATACTTATGACTGGCCAGTTCCGAAGGGTTACTATCGTCCTGATGGAACATGGATTAATCCAGGACAAACTCAAGGTCCGGTATTCTTCCCATTAAACCAATATGATTGGCCTAATCCAAAGATACCATATCGTTTAGATGCAACTTGGATTGCAACTCCAGTTGTAATTCCACCGCCTAATCAGCCATTTAATACATATGATTGGCCAGTACCTAGAGCAAATTATCGTCCTGATTTAACTTATACATTAGGTCTAATACCCAATGTAATACCATTTAATAGTTACGATTGGCCTAATCCTAGAATTCCTCAACCTATTGATCCTACTCAGATCAATCAAGGACCAGGACTTCTAATACCGGTAGCTGCACTACCTTTCAATCAGTCAGATTGGCCCAATCCTGTGGCACCGTACCGTTTAGACCAAACTTGGTCTTTTGTTCCAGTAACTATTCCTCCTCCAAATTTACCTTTCAATCAAACTGATTGGCAAGTTTATCTAGATAAGCTTAGAGCTACAGATTTCATTCCGCCCAACTTAGCGTTGGTTCTAACTCCAGTTCCTCTTGTAATTATTACCCAAGTTGGCGGTAAGAGATGGCGAGAGGGTCTAGCGGAGATGGCAGAGAGGCATCACCTTCATGCAGCGCTTTCTAAGATGGGTGGACATGCTAGAGCCCAAGCTTTAACTGCTAAACAACGTTCCAATATAGCTTCTAAAGCTGCAACAACTCGTTGGACCAGAAAATGAAAACCGGCAAGCATGCAACTCAAATTCAACCAAAACCGGTAAGCATTAGTAAATTTGCCAAGATATTAGGAAAACTAGGTGGTAGGCCGAAAAAAGAAACCTCTGTCGGATATACAACAAAGAAGACAGGAACGTCGTTTAGAAGCTGAATCTTCCTTAGTATCCTTCATCAATTTAGTTCATCCAAAAAGATTACTCGGTAATATCCATCGTGAAGTTATCTCTTGGTGGACCTCAGGAGAAGCTAAGTCTCATCAATTACTATTGTTACCTAGAGACCATATGAAGTCAGCTCTAGTTGCTTATAGGGTTGCTTGGGAATTAACTAGAGATCCTACCTTACGTATTCTATATATTTCATCTACTTCTAATTTAGCTATTAAGCAATTGAAGTTTATTAAAGATATATTTACAGATGATGTATATAGATTATATTGGCCAGATATGGTCTTAAAAGAAGAGGCTAAAAGAGAGAAATGGACAGAGAGGGAAATATCTTTAGATCATCCTAAACGTCGAGAGGAGTCTATTCGTGATCCATCCATCTTTACTGCTGGACTTACTAGTAACATTGTTGGCATGCATTGTGATATTGCCGTCCTTGATGATGTGGTAGTACAAAGTAATGCTTACCTCGAAGAAGGACGACAAAAAGTAATAGATCAATATTCTTATTTGTCTTCCATTGAAACTGTTAATGCTCAAGAATGGGTGGTAGGAACTAGATATCATCCTAAAGATTTATACTCAAGTTTGTTAGAAATGGAAATAGACGAATACGATGAAATCGGTAATAAAAAAACTTCTAATCCTCTTTTCGAAAGTAAAGAATATCCTGTTGAAACCGCCGGTGATGGTTCAGGACAATTCCTCTGGCCTAGACAACAAAGATCCGACGGTAAATGGTTTGGTTTCGACCCAGACATCCTTGCCACTAAACGAGCCCAATATCTCAATAAAATCCACTTTAGAGCCCAATACTACAACGATCCCCATGACGTCGATAGTTCCCCCATCAGTCGAGAACTCTTCCAATACTACGATCAAAACTACCTCCTCCGACGAGACCATCACTGGTTCTTCAAAAGGGAACGTATTAATATCTGCGCTTCCGTTGACTTCGCTTACTCCACTGGTAAAAAGTCTGATTTTACCAGCATTGTTGTTCTTGGTGCCGATGGCCTACATAATTATTACGTATTGGAAATAGATCGGTTTAAAACAGATCGAGTATCCGATTACTTTAATCACATCTTAAAATTATATGATAAATGGGGTTTTAGAAAGATTAGATGTGAGGTTTCAGTCGCACAAAAAGTTATTGTAGAAGACTTGAAAGAAAACTACATCCGAAAGAATGGCCTCTCTCTTAGTATCGACGAATATCGTCCGAGCAGGTGGCAAGGTTCAAAGGAAGAACGTATCTTCTCTATTTTAGAACCTAGATATGCCAATAAACAAATATGGCACTACCCTAGTGGTAATTGTCAAGTCCTAGAAGAAGAATTAATTTACAGCAATCCTGCCCACGATGATATCAAAGATGCATTGGCATCTGCGATAGATTTCGCGGTACCTCCGATAGATTATTACAGAATGAGCAAAAGCAAAGTACCTGAGTTTACCTTCCATTCTAGATGGGGCGGTGTGGCATGACCGGTAAGGTTATGGCCCTGGAGAATATCATTTCTCCAGATTTACTCGCAACTAGACTTACAGAACGCTATATACAATGGGATACCCTCCGACAAGTAGCTAAGAATGATTGGGAAGAAGTAAGACGCTATGTCTATGCAACGGATACTACCCAGACTTCAAATGCCTCCCTTCCTTGGAAGAACAAGACGACAGTCCCTAAACTTTGCCAAATCCGAGACAATCTATTTGCCAACTACATCGCCACATTATTCCCCAAACGTAAATGGTTAATCTGGGAACCTGAGAACGAAGATGCTGCTGATGTTGAGAAACGTGATGCCATCATCAATTACATGACATGGACGATAGAACAGCCTACCTTTAAATCTGAGATGGAAAAGATCATTCAAGATTACATCGACTTCGGTAATTGTTTTGCTACGGTAGAATGGGTAGATCAAAGAGTAGAGCAACTAGATAAAACTCAAGCTGGTTATGTCGGCCCTGCGGTTCGTCGTATTAGTCCATTAGATATAGTATTCAATCCTACTGCTGAAAACTTCATGCAGACTCCTAAATTAGTCAGGTCCCTAATCTCCATGGGTGAGCTGAGAGATTTATTGGGTAGAATGTCTAATGATGAAAATCAAGCTCAATATGAAGCATTATTTACTTACTTAAAAGAAATTAGATTTCATGCCAGACAGTTCCAAGGAGATTGGATCCAAAAGGATCGTCTTTATTCCATGGATGGCTTCACTAACTTCCGCGCTTATTTATTGTCTGACATGGTTGAAGTCTTAACTTTCTACGGAGATTGGTACGATCCTTATACGGACGTCTTTGAAAAGAATCGTGTTATTACGGTGGTCGACAGACACAAGCTGATCGAGAATAAACCTAATCCGTCTTTCTTTGGTTATCCGCCGATTGTCCATTCTCCCTGGCGCCGAAGATAATCTATGGGGACAAGGTCCATTAGCTAATCTAGTTGGCATGCAGTATCGCATGGACCATATCGAGAATATGGCTGCAGATATCTGGGACTTAGTTACCTATCCAGTCCAGAAGGTCAAGGGTTTCGTAGAAGAATATGTCTGGCAACCAGGTGAAAAGATCTTCGTCTCTGAAGAGGGTGATGTTGAATTAGTTCAACCTGAAGTTCAAATCATGCAATCTGATATGAAGATTGAAAAGCTTCAAACTCAGATGGAAGAGTTTGCGGGAGCCCCTCGAGAAGCTATGGGCATTCGGTCCCCGGGTGAAAAGACAAAGTACGAAGTACAACGTCTGGAGAATGCCAGCTCCCGCATGTTTCAAAATAAGATTAACCAGTTCTCTGAACAAGTTCTGGAAATGCTACTTAACTACATGCTTGAGTTAGCTCGTAGGAACTTATCAGGTGCACTAACTATAAAGGTATTTGATAATGATCTCAATGCTACCACGTTCCAAACGCTTACAGTCGATGACATCACAGGAGTTGGTCGAATTAAGCCAATTGGAGCACGACACTTTGCTGAACAAGCTGAACTCGTCCAAAATCTCACTGCCCTCACTGGTTCGAATCTATGGGCTACTGTCCAGCCTCACTTCTCCGGGGTTGTGTTGGCAAGAATTCTCGAGTCTATTTTTGATCTTAAAGACTACAGAGCCGTTACTCCATACATTCAACTCGCTGAACAAGCCGACGGACAGCGAATGGTACAGGCCCTTCAGGAACAGCTTCATCAGGAGATGGGAACAGCCACTGGGATCGGACATGATTACGATACCAATCAACAGGGTCAATTCTCTCCCCCGCCTCCCCAGACTCCAGCTCGCCCTGGTTTAGGACTACAACGTAATCCACCCACTAACGCAACACCAACAGGAACTTTAGGAACACAATAATGGTCGATCACAAATCTTATATGCACAAGTCTTTTCCCTCTAGCCAAGATAATGCACATACTCCACATTTGAAACATTTACATAATGTTACTAATGAAGATCCTAATCTTACTCCACGTGTAGGAGAAGTAGGACATGATGGAACTGGCATGTGACAGTCTCTGCTTGGACCAAGCATTTAAAGACAGACGAAGAGAAAGATAAATTCACTAAGAGTTTAAAAGCCTCCCGATATATTTTAGATCGGTTGCAGCAACTATTAGATGAAGAGAAAGCCGGATTAGAGTCCGCAGAGATAAGTCCTAAGATATATGAGACACCTAATTGGGACTATAAGCAAGCTCACACCAATGGTTTTAAAGCTGCTTTAAGAATGGTGTCCAAACTAATTACCCTAGACCCGGAGAATAAATAATGGCTGACAGCCTATTAGACGAAGTGGACCACACTCAAAATGACCGTGATGAACTCCTCAATAAATGGAAAGACAAATCCAAGGAAGAGCTTTTAGCGGCAAAGGTAGAATCTGATCTTTTTATTAAGACACAAAATGCTCGTTTTGACAATATTCGAGAAGATTATCTTAAATTAAGAGAAGAAGCTACAGGCGAAGGCCTCGTTAGAAGAATTAATAGCTCGACAAGAGAAACTTCTTGCTAACCCCGAACAACCCACATTCACCCCCGTGGAAGAACCCAAGCCATCGATTAAGCCCGAGGATATTGATTCCATTCTGGAGCAGAAGCTCACAGCACGTGAGAAACTGACTAAACAGACTGAAAACTTCAATATGATTAAGGCAAAACTTAGGGAACAATTTGGCGATAAAGCCTCAGAAATTCTCAAACAACGTATGGATACGTTAGGTTTAGATCAAACTTTTACCGACGACTTAGCTAAATCTCATCCTTCTGTCTTTATAAGGACATTTGGATTAGATGAAGTTAGATCATCTACTAATGTAGCTCCACCGCGCTCTAGCTTGCGAACTGACAAATTCGCTCCCACAGTGCAGAAGCGGGATTGGAATTATTATCAGGAATTAAATAAAAGAGATCCAAGAGCGTATCTAGACCCTAAAATCGCTATTCAAATGCATAACGATGCTATCTCCTTAGGTGATGCATTTGGTATGCCCGAGAATTAATTAATCTAAGGAGACTTCATTATGGCAGGTTTTAACGATGCCAATAATCAATATCTCATTAGAAGTCAACTTTGGTCACGTCAGATCAAGGAACTTCTACTTGATGAATTGAATGCTATGAAGTTTGTCAAGATTATCCAAGACTTCCCAGATGGCTATACTATTAACATTCCGTCTATCGGTGAAGCAGAAACGCTAGATTTTACAGAAAATCAAGCGGTCAAGTATAACGCAATGGATACTGGTAACTTCCAGTTTTCGTTCGATCAATACAAGTATTCTGCTCATGCGATCAGCGAGAAATTTAAACGGGATAGTTTCTACTCAGCCGACGTTATCGCTGCATTCGTGCCGCGGCAACACAGAGCTTTGATGGAAGCCGTGGAGACTCGCATTTTCGCACAAGCGAATAATGGACAGACTGCTGGCAATCCTAATATCATCAATCTCGCCGACCACCGTTGGGTGGCAGGCGGCACAGGTCAGTCAATTTCATTGCCTGACTTTGCTCGTGCACAATATGCATTATTCAAGGCTAACGTGCCTTTGGTAAACATGTGTGCGGTGATTGATCCTTCAGTTGCGTATACACTTCAAACTCAAACAAATCTCGTGAATTTACTCTCTCCCATGCAAATGTGGGGCGACATCACTCGCGAAGGTATTATGACGGGCTTCAAATTCCGTTACAATATCTATGGGTTTGATATCTATGTTTCCAATTACCTTCCCTCCA
>WNFJ01625228.1_pt3 | contig 11088 bp, 13 predicted proteins | sample 5400461 | NCBI WGS metagenome assembly WNFJ01 (sample SAMN13153349, study PRJNA577476) | soil metagenome | isolation source: 115 cm saprolite on Douglas fir-dominated hillslope | place: USA:California | collected 2013-09-17 | reverse complement strand
GGGAGTGGACTTTTCTTTTATCCAGAGTCGCGGAATGTGACTCAGAGGGCGAAGCTATGAGCAGCAGTGCCGTAGAACTCGGGGTGGAATTCGATTGCGTCAGAGCCATCCCATTTCCCCAGCAACCCCAGTGGTACGCGATCCGCACCCGTTCGCGCCACGAGAAGATAGTGTCTGAGCAGTTGAAAGAGCAAGGGATTGAGACTTTTCTTCCTTTGGTAAAAAAGACCCACAAGTGGAGCGACCGGGTGAAGGAAGTCGAGTTGCCACTTTTCTCCGGTTACAACTTTGTGCGCCTGGTTCTATCTTCGCCGGAACGCCTGCGAGTTTTGAAAGCGCATGGGGTCGCGGGGTTCGTGGGCATCAATGGCTCAGGAACAGCAATTCCGGAAAGCCAGATTCAAGACCTCCGGACGCTGCTAGCCAGCAAAGTTCCCTTCGAGGAACATACATTTCTAAAAGTAGGCCAACGCGTAAGAATCCGGGGCGGATCTCTAGACGGAGTTGAAGGCATTCTCGCCGCGCAAGACGGAGACCAAAGCTTAACGATTTCACTAGAGCCCATTCACCGTTCGCTGTCCATCCGAATCCAAGGTTATACCGTCGAAGCTGCTTAGATCTTTCCCTGTGACCCTCCGGTCCCGCACGAGTCCAGGGCCGATATTTCTGTCGCGGTGCTTGCCAGAGCGACGCGCCAGTGTGCGGGCTGTAATCAACAGAGACGGCACAAGTGCGACCCGACAAGGGTGCAGAGAGGGTTTTTTATGAGTGAAGTCAGCCCGAAAGTGACAGGTGATGAAAAGATCGAGCAGAACCAGGATTGGGAGACAGGAACCGGGGGGAGCACAGCAATCAAGTATGGCCCGTCATGGCCAGAATTATCGCTGCGGAGCTTCCGCGACGAAGCGGAGATCCATGCCATCAGCATCGCTCTAAAACAGACAGGATGGAATCGCAAGAGGGCGGCGCAACTGTTGAGCATCAGCTATCGAGGACTCCTCTACAAGATTCGCCGCCATAATATTGCGCCTCCGGTCGAACCCACATAACCGTCCTGCAGTGACCATATGTTTTTGGCAGCCTCGATCCACCAGTCAGGGAGTGTTGATAGAGACTGAATAGCGGGCCGCCCGGCAGCGGATTGAAGTTGGTCGGGCGTCGGTTACAATATTCCATGACAGTGAGATAGTAAAAACGGAAATGGCAGCTTACGCGGATAAGAAACGGGCCGCGAGCGAAAATTCCTTTTGAATCTTTTCCGGCAGGAACCACAGTAAGGGCTCAAACTATGTTTCTAAAATTCTATGGACTCCGGGAACAACCATTTGGGGTTACGCCCGATCCTCGTTTCCTGTATTTGAGTCCCGCGCATCGCGAGGCTCTCGCCTCACTCTTTTACGGCATCGAGTCTGGGTGTGGTTTTCTGGCATTGATTGCCAAGCCCGGCATGGGAAAGACCACCCTGCTTTTCCACTTGCTAGAGAAATTCCGCGGCACTGCGCGCACGGCGTTTCTGTTTCAAACGCAATGCAGTTCGCGGGAATTCATGCGTTTTCTTCTCGCCGAACTGGGATCTGAGACCGACGAACAGGATTTTGTTCGCATGCACGATGAATTCAACAAGCTGCTGTTACAGGAAGCTCGTGCCGGCAAGCGGTTGATTATCGTTGTGGATGAGGCGCAAAATCTGGATTCGTCGGTGTTGGAGACAATCCGATTGCTTTCGGATTTCGAAACTCCCCGAGCCAAGCTCTTGCAGATTATTCTCGCGGGACAACCGCAACTGGCCGACAAGCTGGCCAGCCGGCAACTTTCGCAGCTCCGGCAGCGGATATCCCTGCTCAACGGACTCTCGCCGCTCTCGATCGAGCAAAGCGGCGCTTACATTGATCATCGACTTCGTATCGCCGGTTATTCAGGCGGTCCGTTGTTTGATCATGGAGCGATAAATGTCATCGCTCAGTTTACCGAAGGAATTCCGCGTAACATCAACAACTTCTGCTTCAGTGCTCTCTCGCTGGGTTGTGCTTTGGGGCAAAAGGTAATCGACCTCTCGGTGGTCGAGGAAGTCATCTCCGATCTGGATATCTCCAAACACCTAACTGAAGTTCCACCTCTGGATTATGGGACTCCAGCAGCGGCAGGAAAGTTCGCGCCGTTTTCACCGCAGGCCAGCGAATCCGGCACTCTGACTGCGGCCGAGGCGAAGGCTTACATGGAGCAACTCGCCGTGCAATTGAGAGATTGGAAGCGCAACCTAGATCGCACAGAGTTGCTGCGGTCTGGCATGAGGGTTCGACACCACTAGCTGCGAACCCGTTGGCATTGCGGGTTGAGGCGAATCTGTGTCGAGAGAGCAGTAAACTCAGGAATTAATCACTAAACGCCAATTCCTTTGCCCTCTGCGTCGCCCTTACGACAGCCTTGATGAGCGTTACTCGCAACTTACCTTCCTCCAATTCCATGATTCCGTCTATCGTGCAACCGGCAGGCGTGGTCACAGCATCTTTGAGGAGCGCGGGGTGGTCGCCGGTCTCCAGCACGACTCTGGCGGCGCCAAGCGTGGTTTGTGCGGCCAGGAGTGTAGCGACGTCTCGAGGAAGACCAACTTTTACGCCGGCCTCGGCCAGCGACTCCAGGATGATGTAAATGTAAGCTGGGCCGCTTGCCGAGAGGCCCGTGACCGCGTCCATGTGCTTCTCGTCGACTACAACGGTTCGTCCGACCACATCGAACATCCTGCAAATCATAGCGACGTGTCCGGCATTAGCGTATTTGCCCTTGCACAAGGCCGTCATGCCGGCCCCCAACGAACAGGGCGTGTTAGGCATTGCCCGAACCACAGGGATATTCGCTGGCAGGCTTTTCTCAATTAACGAGGTTGGAACGGATGCGGCCACGGAGACGATCAACTGATCCGGAGTGATCTCTCCACGAATCTCGTCGATGACTTCCTGCACGACTTGCGGCTTAACTCCAATCAGAATGATGTCCGCACCCTTGGCTGCTGCCGCGTTGTCCGTTCCGACCTTGACATTCAGCTTCGCACTAAGCGCCTTCGCCCGCTCCTCATGTTGCACGGTGGCGCAGGTTAGCTTCGCTGAAAGTAAGCCGCTCTTAAGGAGCGCTTGAAGCAATATGCCACCCATTTTACCGGCTCCTAGAACCGCTACTCGTTTTTCCAGGAGATCATGTCCCATAACTTTCCCTCGGTTGTTCTTCTGAAGTAGTTTAAGACTGATTCACTTCGCAGTCGCTCGCGGTACCTAGACTCTACTGGACACCAGCAGGCTGTTGGCGTCGCCGTTCCATCCACTTCCATGCTGTCGAGATAGTCTCCTGTAGGGAACGTTTAGCTTTCCACTGTAAGAGGCTTTCTGCCCGGCGCGGATCCGCAACCAACGCAGGTGGATCACCAGGCCGACGAGGCACCACGCGTCGCGGAACTGGATTGCCCGTCACTTCCTCTACCGTGGAGATGACTTCGTTGACGGAATGGCCCTGGCCCGTGCCTATGTTCGCCGCGAAAGAAGCTTTACCGGCGTGGAGGTGGTCAAGAGCCTTGACATGTGCCTCGGCCAGGTCGTTCACGTGAATGTAGTCTCGAATGCATGTGCCGTCCGGGGTAGGATAGTCGGATCCAAATATCTGCAACGCCGGGCCCATGCCGGCTGACGCTCGAAGAGCAAGAGGGATCAAGTGAGTCTCGGGGTCGTGCAGTTCGCCGATCTCTCCGCTCTCGTCTGCGCCGGCCGCATTGAAGTAGCGGAGGCTGGCGAAGCGCAAGCCGTAGGCGCGATCATATGCCTCCAGTGCCTGCTCAAAGAACATTTTGGAGACGCCGTAAGGATTCACCGGCTGCCTTGAGGTGTCCTCAGCGATTGGAATCTTGGATGGTTCGCCGTACACCGCACAAGTGGAGGAAAAGATCATCCTTTTCACCCCTGCATCGACTGCGGTGTTCAGCAGCGATAGCCCTCCTTCCACATTGTTGCGGAAATATTTTCGCGGGTTCGTGACCGACTCGCCCACATACGCGTATGCCGCGAAATGCATTACTGCACCTACCCGGCGGAGGACCGGGGCTAGCTTGGCCTGATCCAAAACATCCCCTGTGATCAGCTCAAAACCGTCTGCCAGGAAGTCGTAGCCGGTTGAAAGATTGTCGTATATTACCGGCTCATGGCCTGAGCGCTTCAGCGCACGGGCAGCATGACTGCCGATGTATCCCGCACCACCAATTACCAGGACGACCACGTCGCTTCCTTTCCGTGGGAATGGCTAGCCCGTATTTTCGCTTCCGAAATAGGATTCCGAACGGCGGGAGTTGGCTTAGACAGGCGTGTTGCGAACATCGATTGTACTGTCGCAGTGAAAACCATAATTTCACAGGATGTTTCCGGCCGATGGGAGAGAAACGTCCGAGTGAACTATTGTACACACTGTTCGCGCGGAACGACCCGAAAATGCAGTCGCTGGCGGGGCGACGGTGCAAGCATCTTCGCCGCCTGTCCAAGCATTAATCCAGTGGTCGCTGTGTGTCGTGTTGTGTCCGGGTTACGGCTTGTCTTCGGGAGGGATAGGAAGCTTCTCCTCAATCCTCTTGATTTTCTTCGGCGCATGTTTCCGGAAGAGACGCTTCATGTCCGGCGTAAATTCGCGGAGAAGATATCCAATCGCGTCCGAGCTCAGAGCACCACTAAAGCGATTCATGGTGTCCCCAAAACTTCGGTCATGTCTTGGGTAGTAGGCATTTTGCAACGAACTAGCGAATAAAGCACCCAGAACCTCGGACGTGTTGAATGTGCTATCGCCCTTGTCATTCTTGGTGACTACCACTCTGGTTGTGGAATACCACACACGCGAAATGAGTGTTCTCTTGCGTGAAGGGAAATAGCGAGGATCCTGATGCAAAATCGTCGATAGAGCAAAACCCTGGATGAATCTCCGCGATTCTGTGTCCGCCAGCGTTGCGCCCAATCGCTTCGCCCAACCCTGCATACCTCCGCCATAGTGGGGCCACTGCCCCATTGCATGGGCCCAGGTTGCCTGAAAACCTGCTGACACGAACGTGTAGGGCGAATAGGTTTGCTTCAGAAACAGGTGGAACTTACAACGTGCGGATAGGGGGGTGTATACGAAGGATCCGTTGGTAGTCGTAGCTTCCTTCGCCGGGTACTGAGGAATTGTGTCGGGTACCCGTAACGTGCACGGACGGGCCACGTCGGGATTCGACGACCGGAACTGGCTCGACGTTGACTGGTTTTCGCCAGACTGCTCCTGGGCGGTGATCGAAGAAGGTGGCAGCGTTTCTCGTTGAGCGGATGAGTGCGCGCGGGCGAAACCGTGAGTCGCAGCGATCGAAATCGTGACCAGCAAAACGCGAGTTATCGAGGCTCTTCTTTCATCCGCTTCCCTCGGTCGGAACAGATTCAGCATTCCGGTAGAACACCAGAAAGCAATTGTGTCCAACCGCGTCGACATGGCTTTTCCCGGGCCGCAGCGCCAGCCTCAGTCAGCCAACGACCCCATTTAGTTTCCGGCGGCATCGTTATGATGGTGTACTTCAGCTGCTTTCGCGACTGTGGAAATTAAGACAGAGATAGTCTTATGGGTTATGCTCGCTCGTCAGCGCGAAGACCGCCTGGCGCTGATACTTCGACCGCCTTATAAGTTTTTGCCATCTGAGTCTCTTCAGGTCTTCCTGGATTTCGAGTGCACGACCATACGATCTGGATACCTACCGATCTCTCAGCCTGCAGCCGCCGCCAAAAGTGCCTCGACCTTCGAATCCAAATCCTGAGCAACTTTCAGAGCTTCGGGGCTTCCGTACGGGGCGAGAAAGCTCGCCATCCTGTCGTAAGAAAGGTGAACTCCGTCTGGGCGCTCGTCGATGAGAATCGTCACTGGCGCGTACGAGCCTGCATCCGGGACGTGCTGAACCATCTGGCTCATGATGACGGGGTTGCCTACGACGAGGCGTAGACTCTGCCGTGCTGCCGCTCCGCTTCCCTTGCGCAAAACCTCGCCGAGGTCCATGCGCGTGAACTCCATCAATTCCGATGGGCCAGTTGCTCCATGGACGATCTTTTCCAGTTCGCCGTACGTTCTTGCTGCCGTGACATTCTTCCTAAAGGCGTTCATGTCGGGATGCCCAATAGCGTTCTCGATCGTCGCTACAACTTCTTGGAACGTCTTGGAGGAAGTCACACTAAATCGCTCCACCTGAACTTGCCTCGTCGCCATTCTCCATCCCCATTTCGTCGTTGTGTTCCCAAGCGCAGTCACCCTCTTGTGCTATTGTTTGACGGCCGCGCCCTGAGCACACGCCCCTTCGTGGCTAACCTGATGGTGCACGATTTGCATCTTCACGGTATCGCCGGGAAAGTTCAGGTACATTACGTGCTTCTTCACTTGAACCTGAACAGAATTGTGAGGGGATAGTGCAGAGGGCAAATCATCAAGTTCGGCCTGGTAACGCCCAACGTAAACGTCGCAGTTCAATTGCACCGAAACGTTGTAGAGATAGTAGTGCGACTGCAATGGTGTGCGAACAGGATCGGCACCACTTCTTACAGTTGGGGTCGCCACATCTTGTTTCTGGACGTTGATGATTGTCCCATCTTGGAATTGCTTGGACTGGCCGTTTGCAGAAGCAACCGCCAGAGCGCTGGTGATTGCAAGAATCCTGACACACAAACCGATTTTCATATTTCTTCTCCTTGAACATAGCTACCGAAGTCGCGAGTCTAATCCCCGCCCAGCGAGGTAATTGAAGCAATCCTGTGGCCAAGGGCCGAGCAGTCTAAGTTCTTCGCCAGGGCCAGGTTGTTGTATCTCAATTAGTGCGCCCTGTCGGGCCCCTGACACGTTGGCGACATCCAGACGGCGGGGTCTCCATCGATATTCGGCCCGACGCGCGCACATCTCACACAAAGACTGCTCAGAACGGGAATCGCACCGACAAGATCCAGCGATGGTTGTACTGGTGGAACTGCGTCGCAGCGATCTGCACCCCACCGCCAATGGTGAGATGGAGTCGCTCCGCGAGTGGAAAGCTGCCCAGCACCAGTCCCGGCGTCAGGAAAACCTCCTTCTTTCCGTCCAAAGTCCCACCCGACCAAAATAGGGAATTTTGCTCGATCATGGGCCAGATTTTTCCCTTAATCCTGTAATTGACGGCGGTATTGAAGACAATGGTGCGGCCCAGAGTATTCGTCCCACTGGTTGGAAGATTTGCGCCAATCGTGCTTTGAATGTCCACCGGACCCAGGCCTTTCGCCGCTGCGAAAGTGGGGGACAGGACGGTATGGCCCAGGCCGTTCGGGGTGTCGCCCGTAGGGAAGGAACCACCAAGAAAGAATCCGACGAAGTAGTCGCCTTTGTGCTCCGTTGCGGAAAACGCCCGGAACTTCACCTGCCACGAGAAGTCTCCAAATCCATCTGGGGTCTTCGATTGATGCACAAAATAGCTGGGCGGAAATATCCCCACTTCCAGGCGCGTTGTAGGAATGATTTCCAGACCGCGTCCAGCTCCGTAGTTCGAGGTTACCGTGCCACCCGTGGGATCCTGCTGCCAGGACATGTCATAGCGGAATTGCTGGACCAACAGGACGTGAGTTGTGACAATGGGCGAGACAAAGTGAGGCTGATTGGCGCGAACCTGGTCCACTTTACGCAGCCAGGAATGCACCCAATCGTCATTGCTCTGACTCGAACCGCTCTGACTCGAACCTTGCTGCGGAGGCACAGCGGCGGAGTCTGGTGAGCACTCGTCGGCGGGCTGGCCGCACAACGAAAGAGACGGAGTCGCAATCGAGAATAAGTGGGCGTCGATTTCGCCTGACGTCTGAGCCCTCAGGGTGGCAGAAGAGACCGAAATCAGGATAGCGATACAGCAACAAGAGCGTTCTGCTGATGATATTCGTAGTTTCAGTGCCATTCTCTTGATCCATTCGCACGAGATGCTCAATCGGGAACCGTTGATATGGGGCCTGCCGTTTCGTGTCTTTGAAGCTCACGATCTTTCTTTGCTGATGTTGCATCTTGCCTTCCAAACCTGATGTCTACACAATGCCCAAGGTTTTTCTCGCTAAAGATCAGCAGCGGGGAGGGTTAACGCATCGAAGTGTCCGCAGGTGGTAACCGCGTCGATATATCGACGGTTTCACCCCCGTGCCAATCCCCTCGAATTCTCTGTGGGACACATGCACAAACCGGTGGAACTGGAACGAGCAAAGGGACTTTGTCGTGTGAAAAATGTTTGGAGATGCAAATGCATTACTCACTTAAGGAGAAGGAGATTTTGCATGAAGCCTTTATTTCGTACAGCAGTTTGCGCTATGTTTTTCCTGAGTGTGCTGGGATCTGCATTTGCCCAGCACGTTACCACTGACTTTAATCACCAAGCCAATTTCTCTCAGTACAAAACCTATTCGTGGCAGGACGTCAAGCCTGAGAATTCCCTGTGGGATGCCCGAATCAAGACTGCAGTGGATGCCCAACTGGCAGCCAAAGGCTGGACTCTGGTGGCCAGCGGCGGCGATGTCGCCGTCGTAGCGATTAAGACCACTCAGACCCAGAAACAGCTTCAAACGTTCTATGACGGCATAGGTGGCGGATGGCGTTGGCGAGGATTCGGCGGGATGGGCGAATCTACTACGACCGAAACTGACTACAAGGAAGGAACCCTGGTTGTGGACTTGTACGACGCAAAAACCAAGCAGTTGATCTGGCGCGGAAGTGCCGAAGACACTCTATCGGACAAGGCCGACAAGAATGAAAAAAATCTGGACAAGGGTGTGGCGAAGATGTTCAAGAAGTTCCCCCCGAGTTCGGCAAAAGGTTAAGTAAGTGGATGTCACCCCGCGAACAGTCGCTCGACTGGAACTTCAAGGAATGACATTACGAAAGCAAGAAGAACGTGGGATCGGCTCGGGCAGGGAGCTTCGTATTGCAAACGGCTTCCCCATCGAGTCGGTCCCGATGTGAAGTGATTTGAACCCAAATATCTACGAAGAACTAGTACCAGTCGGGTCCGTCGAGGCGCGATTGAATTCAAGGAGAATACAGTGAATACAGTGAATACAAGGAAGTGGTTTGTCGTGACATTCTGTTTAGTGCTGCTTTGCCTGCTGGCGGCACCAAGTACCATGAAGGCAGACGTGGAGGACCGTGCGACCAAGCTAACATTCAGTGAGCCAGTCGAGGTACCAGGGCGAGTTCTCGCAGCCGGAACCTATTGGTTCACCCTGGCGGATGGCGATTCAGAGCGCCATATCGTTGAGGTCTGGAATGCGGATCGAACACAACTAGTGACGACGATCCTCGCGGTTCCCGATTACCGGCAGCAACCCACGGGGAAAACGGTAATCCATTTCGAGGAGAGGCCCTCCGGCCAGCCGGAAGCCATTCACTCGTGGTTCTACCCAGGGGCCAACTACGGCGAGGAGTTTGTGTATCCGAAAGCGCGCGCGACGCAGCTCGCGAAGCAGACCAGCCGGCCGGTGCTCTCAATGCCAAACGAGCAGGCGTCAAATACAACTCAGATCAAACAAGCGAGTGTTAAGGCGGTGAGCCCCACCGGCGAGGAAATCGAAATTGCTGCCGCAAGACGCAACAACTGATTTCCTTCCCAAAACTGTCAGTTCGTTGCCACTGTGGGGGCGCTCGGACTGCTGTCGTTGGCAGCGGGTTTGGCCCTTCGAGTCGTAACTCAAGGATTGTCGTAACCCCAAGTTCCGAATTGCTTCTCCTGGCGTCGTTTTGACGGTGTCAGGTTTTTTTTGCGACAGATTCCGGATCATGCGGTCTTTATTGTGGGAAGAGGTCTAAGAATGTGCTTTTCCGCATTCGCAGGACCTCGCCGCGTATGATCAAGGGACTGCACTGCGTGACATCGCATCAGAATGAGGATTAGCTTTGCACTTCAGGGTCTCTCGGCACCGTACTCGTACTCTTTCCTGAAGCGGGATGCGTGTCCTTGATCCCCTCCTTCAGGGCACGAATACCTTGGCCGATACCCTTGCCGAGTTCCGGAAGCTTCTTGGGACCAAACATCATCAGCGCGATGAAGAAGATCACCAAAAGATGTATCGGCTGAAAGGCTCCTTCTAACATGGAAAACCTCCACAGAGTCCAAATTGTTCAACTTCTATTTTTATTTTCTGCATGCCGGTTTTCGGGCACGTGCACAATCAATGTTTTTCCGATCCTCGACACGCCATGGCCGTAATTTCAGTTACGACGCTACCCGTTTCTGCTAACCGCGCTTCGCGGCCCGAGCTAAAATCTACGACAGCGAAGTACTATCGGGGCACGATCTGCAGCTTTTCTGCCGGAATGGTTTGGATCGAATTCCTGTCGAGCTTCAAATGCGAATAAACCATTTCGGGAGGAAGCCGCCGGATCCACTGGTTTAGGGAGAAGTCCAAAACTTCGCTCGCCTTGAACATCTCCAGAAACACCAGGTCAGTATCGCCAGTGTTTTGCACGTAATGACCGGCGTTGGCCGGAACGAAGCCGACGTCGTTGGCATTGAAGTCCATGGTACGTGCCGACCCAACGGGCATAAACACAGTCATTCGTCCCTTCCCCGCCATGTAGAACTGCCATTCGGAGGCATTGGGATGCCAATGGAGCTCGCGCATACCTCCAGGCTTGATCGTGTTCATGGCAGTGGCAACATTCTTCGAGACAGGAAAGTTATGCGAGTCGACGATGCGTATTTCGCCCCCGGTAGTTCGCCTGGTTGGCGCCATCGCTTCCATTTTGAAGGTGTATTGGATGGGGGACTGCACTTTCTGCCCGCCAACTGCTGCCTTGTCTTCCGCCAATGACTTCGGTAAGTCTGCAGGAAAAATGTAAAGAAAACTCGTCGGCAGAGTGGTGAGAGCGCTCTCCGGCAGTCCAAAATTCTTCGACAACACGTCGGGAGGGGTATGCGCCACCCATTCCGAGAGAAGGAATGTACCGTCTTCCGAAAACATACCCTGATCGAAGACCAGGAGGAACTCGCATCCGTCTGGCTCCAGGCCCTGGATAGAATGAGGAAAGCCGGCCGGGAAATACCACAGATCGCCCTTGCTC
>WNFJ01486530.1_pt1 | contig 11088 bp, 7 predicted proteins | sample 5400461 | NCBI WGS metagenome assembly WNFJ01 (sample SAMN13153349, study PRJNA577476) | soil metagenome | isolation source: 115 cm saprolite on Douglas fir-dominated hillslope | place: USA:California | collected 2013-09-17 | reverse complement strand
CGCTCCTGGCCGGTCACGGTCAGGGTGCACGCCACGCCGCTGTCGCCCTCGAACTCGGCCGCCAGGCCGGCCAGCCGCTCGGGACCTGGGAGGGCCTCATCGTGCAGCATCCCGATGGCGCGCCGTGCCTCGGCCAGTCCGGTCCTGGCCAGCCGGTGGGCCCGGTCGATCGCCTCGCCGATCTGGGGGTCTGCGCCGTCTCGCCGGGCGAGCAGCCTGGCCCCCTCCAGGTTAAGCACCAGCCCGGACAGGGAGTGGGCCAGCACGTCGTGCATCTCGCGGGCCAGGCGCTGGCGCTCGGCCAGCGTGGCGGCCTGAGCCTGCGCCGCCCGGGTTTGCTCGAGCTCGGCCAGCAGGCGCCCGGCTCGTTCGTTGCTTTCCCGGTGCCGCCGGGCGAACATCGCGGTGAGGTAGAAGGCGACCACGCCGAACTCGTCCAGCACGATGCCTGCCACCGGCCGGTGTCCGGCCTGGGGATATGCCACGGCGACCGCCGCGATGGCGACGCCAGCCACCGCGCCGCTCAGCCGGGGCGGCAACCTCAGCGCGGCCATGCCGACAGCGGGGAACAGTCCCAGGAATCCGGGTCCGTTGCTCTGCAGCCCGACCAGCGCGGCCGAGCTGAGCACCGCGACCAGAAGCAGCGGTAGCTGAAATGCCGGGCTGGGCTTGTTCAGCCAGATCACCCCGGCAATGGCGGCCGAAAAACCGATCAGGGCCAGCGTGACGGCGAGCGGCTTGCCATGGGCGCCCGGAGCTGGATGGGCCCGCCACGCGACGGCCACCACAAAGACGACCGCGGCGGCGCTGAGCGGGCCGGCCCACCGGGGGATTGCCTGGGGGCGGCCTGGCGCCTGCTCCAGCCCGGGCGCGCTCGGCGTAGCGGGAGCTTCAGGGCTCACCACTAAACCGTACGGCCGAACGGCATCGGCGTCCTCAGCGCGGCCCAGGAAACCGGGATGCCAGCCGGATCCACCTGCGGGTGGAGGTCCTCCACCCGCGGTTCAGCGTGCTGACGGTGCGCAGGTTCCACCCCGGCGCCGGCGACAGCAAGGGTCAGCCGGCGACACCCTGTCAGGCAGGCGACGAGCCCGGAGGAACGACATGAACAGCACAGCCGGGGAACCCAGGCCCGACCAGGCAGCCGCCGGCGCTGCGCTGCCCGGGCCCGTGATCAGCATCCGCGGGCTGGTCAAGCGCTACGGCAGTCAGGAGGCCGTCAGAGGCATCGATCTGGACGTGCACCAGGGTGAGATCTTCGCCTTCCTGGGTCCCAACGGCGCCGGAAAGACCACGACCGTGGAGATCCTCGAAGGCTTCCGGCAGCGCAGCGATGGCGAGGTCGCCGTCCTCGGCGCCGACCCAGCCAGGGCGGGCGGCGCCTGGCGCGACCGGGTGGGCGTCGTCCTGCAAGAATCCAAGCCCGAGCCGGGCCTGTCCGTCCGCGAATGCCTGGAACTCTACGCCGGCTTCTATAGCGCGCCGCGTGACATCGACGAAACCATCACCCTAGTCGGCCTCGACGACAAGAAACGCACGCACGCCGACAAGCTCTCCGGCGGCCAGCTGCGGCGGCTCGACTTCGCGCTGGCGCTGATCGGCGACCCGGAGCTGATCTTCCTGGACGAGCCAACCACCGGCTTCGACCCGTCCGCCCGCCGGGCCGCCTGGGAAGTCATCGCCGGCCTGCGGGACCTCGGCAAGACGATCTTCCTCACCACCCATTACATGGACGAGGCGGAGTATCTCGCCGACCGGATCACCGTGATCGCCGCCGGGCGCATCGTCGCCCAGGGCACTCCGCAGAGCCTTGGCGGGCGCGACCGCATGACCACCACCATCGGCTTCACCCTCCCGGCCGGCCTGGCGGCCCGTGACCTGCCCGCCGCGCTGGGTCCCCTCGCCGAGCCCGGACCGGACGGGTCGACGCTCGTACGCAGCGAGTGCCCGCTCCTGCACCTCCAGATGCTCGCCGACTGGGCCCTGGGCCGCGGCTTCGACCTGCCCGACCTCGACGTCCGCCGGCCCTCACTCGAGGACGTCTACCTCTCTCTCACCGATGATCTTCTTCTGGCTCTACCGCAAATTCCGCGCCCGCCGCACCGCGCAGCAAGCACAGGCGGCAGGCGCTGAGCACGGCGACCGTCCCCCGGTGTCGCACCGGGCCGGCGCCGCGTCACCGGTCGCAGCCCGGAGTGCGCCCGGCGCGGTCATCCGGATGGCCCTGCATCAGTTCCGCTTCGACCTGCGCGCGTTCCTGCGCAACGGCCAGGCGCGGTTTTTCACCCTGGCTCTGCCGGTGCTGTTCCTGGTGATCCTCGCCTCGCTGTTCGGCGGAAGCAACCACACCGTCGCCGTCCCACACGGGCGGATCAGCACCTCCGTCTCTTACGTGCCGGGCATCATCACTCTCGGGATCATCGCCGCGGCCTTCGTGAACCTGGTGGTGTCGCTGACGGCCCAGCGCGAAAGCGGGGTGCTGAAGCGGCGGCGCGCGACTCCGGTCCCAGCGAGTGCGATCATCGCCGGGCGGGCCCTCACCGCCGTCGTCATCGCCGTCGTCATCGCCGCCGTCCTGCTCGGCATCGGGTGGGCCGCCTACCACGCGCATGTCCCGGCCCGCTGCCTTGGCTATGCCCTCGCCTCGGTCATCCGCGACCAGGACGCCGCCCAGCCGGTCACCCAGGCCGTCATGCTGCCGCTCTATTTCATCTCCGGGGTGTTCGTCTCCGTCACCGCGCTGCCGCACTGGCTCGTCGACGTGGCCGGCGTGTTCCCGGTCCGGCACCTGGCAGCAGCACTGCTGGTCGCCTACAACCCGCACACCACGGGATCCGGCTTCGACGGCCCGGATCTGCTCGTGCTCGGCGCCTGGGGAGTCGCGGGCCTGCTGGTCGCTCTCCGCAGCTTCCGCTGGCTGCCGCTCGGGCGCTAGCCGATCTCACGATCGACGCAATCACAGTAGAAGCCCCATGGCCGCAGAGATCCAGACCCGGACGGGAAGCTGCCCGACCCACGGAACAGTCCAGGCAACCAGGGAAATCCCCGCGATGGGATTCCCGTTCATCGTCTTCGCCATACGCCGATCCCTCGCCAAGCGCAAGCCATTTCGATGCCCCCAGTGCGAAACACCGGTCACGACCGAATAATCCGCCATAGGCGCGACGGCCACGCGGTCGAAGGTCGGCCAGATGCTCCTAGTGTCGAAAGCCCAGGCCGCCCGGAACTGGATAGTCTGAGCGGCGCTGCGCCGGAGTCCCGGCGGCGGTCACCGGCCGGGCGCGTGCCGTTCCTGGCAGCTTGCTGGTCAGCTGGTGAAGGGCTCCAGCAGGTGGCTGAAGTCCCAGGTGTTCTGCACGATGCCGGAGCAGGTGTTCTTGCCCCTGGCGCCAGGGCAGCCGCCGTTGTCACGCTGGATCGCCCAGATCGACAGGAAGTTCATGCCGTTCGCCTGTGCGAAGTTCAGCATCGTCTGCGCGTCGGCCAGGTAGGTCACCTCTGTCTTCTTCGGGTAGTCGTCGATGCCGGGCATCATGGTCATAGCTTCCATATTCCAGATCTGCGCCGGGGTCAGGTTCGGGAAGATGGTGGCCAGCTGGGCGTGCGTGTTCGTCGCGGCGTTGATGGCCGCCTGGCCCATGTTCACGACACCCTCGCCGACGATGTAGTAGTCGAACACCATGATGTTGACCGAACTGACCTTGACGCCATTGGCGACGGCATTCTGGAGCACGGCCATGCCGTTCGGGTCAAGCCCGTGCTGCTCGACCGGAATCGTGTACTGGATCTGCAGCGGGATGCCCTGGCTGGCCGCCCACGCCTGAGTCATGGCGATCGCCTTGTTCCGCCGGTCGATGCCGGCGGTGTTGTTCAGCGACTTAGCCTCGACGTCCATGTCCAGCCTGGTGACCCCGAGCGTCGTGATCACCGACTCGTAGTCGGCGGCGATCTGGTTCACGTTGGTGCACGAGTCGGCAATCTCCTTACCTCCGTTGTCGGCGCTGAAGCCGCCGAAGGTTGGGACCACATCACCGCCCATCGCCCGCAGCGACGCGATGTCGGAGTTGTAATAGCCGAGTGGCTGGCTGGAGTTGCTGTTCCAGTCGATACTGCATGAACCCTTCGACGTGGCCTGTAGGAACGCCAGCGAGAAGTACTTGGCGCCGGACTGCTGGGCGGTCGTTGTAATGCTCGGGGTGTTGGGTGCGAGATACGTCTCGTAGTACGGGGCGTAGACATGCGCGGGCAGCGGTGTGCCAGCGGCGAAGGCCGGCGTCGCAGCGGGACCGCCGACGAGCAGGGTGGCCGCCGCCACGGCGGCCAGGGAAAACCGGTAGCGAAGTCTCACGCAAGTCTCCTTACGCCCGCCTGGCCGTGGCCGGGCGGGCCGGCTGTCTCCTTACGCCCGCCTGGCCGTGGCCAGACGGGCTGTGTGCGATTTCGTTATGAATGAATGGCGAGTTGCGGGCAGGTCGGCGCGGGCCGCGACCGGTTTACGGGACCGGCGCGGCGACGTCGATCTTGGGCACGTTCCAGCCGAACACGCTGATCACTGGTACGGCGCCCTGGAGGTCAGCAGTCGTGTAGCTGACCGTCAGGGTCTGCGATTCGCCGGGCCACAGCGTGATGTCGTTGCCGCTCCAGATCGAGGACTGCAGCTCGTTGTCACCGGAGAGCTCCTGGCCGGCGGCCGTACCGCGCCGGACGTCGGCCCGCAGCAGGAAGGAGACCGTGGACGACGAGGTGTTGGTGATGGTCGCCGTCGTGGTCAGGTCGCCGCCCGGCCCGGAGGTATGGGTCGTGGCCGCGGTGACCGAGACCGCCGACTGAGGCAGCGCCTGCAGCGAGGTCAGGTTCGCGTAGGTGGAGATGACGCCCACCGGCTGGCCGAGCGTCTTGCTCCAGTTCGTCGCGTCCTGCTGGGTGGACAGCCAGTAGACGTTCCGGTCGACGAGCGTCCCGTTATGCTTCAGCAGCAGTTCGACGAAGTAGACCTGGACCGGGGTGCCGGTGGGCACCTTCGGGGTCAGGACATTGTTCGTCACCTGCTGACTGGCCAGCGTGATGTTGCTGGCGGTCTGGTCGTCGAGCAGGGTCCCGGCCAGGTTGTACACCTTCGACTCCACCGACAGGCCCGACTGGGTGGCGTTGCTGAGGTTGTCCAGCGTGCCCGTGCCGTTGTCCAGCGCGTACAGGGCGTGCAGCGTCCGGTTCGCCTCCTGCGCCCCGAAGTAGCTGCCCGCCTGGTCGCCGTCGAAGTTGTACAGGTTCCACAGCATGCTCGGCCAGCCCTTGTTCATCTGCCAGTAGATGGTGCCGGTAGACGGGAGCGGCGTGTTGTTGGCGTGATTGATGAAGGCCTCGAACTGGGCCCTGGTGTCCTCGTAGTCCTGGGCCTGCGCCTGCTCGACGTACTGGCTCAGGCTCGTCCACGTGCCGTACCTGTTGCTCAGCGCCGTGTCGAAGTGGCACAGCGTGCCGAACGAGTAGCCGATCCTGCAGTGCGGCTCGTAGTTGAGGTGGTACTGGTTGAACTTGGGGCTCTGCCACAGGTTCGACAGGTCGCTTGCCGACATGAACCGGTTCAGCGAGTCGAGGCTGTCATAGCCCCAGGACCCGCCGGCGTTGGTCACGGTCGTGTCGGTTCCCAGATGTGTGGTGTCGTACCAGTAGTTGGGCGGCACTCAGTCGTAGGGTCCTTCCTTCTCCCCGGACACCCCAAGCTGGGTGCTGCTCCGGTACTCGGCCGAGGAAATGATCGGTACGGGCGTGGTAAAGGTCGCATCGGTGAAGTCGGCCTGCTTGAAGGCGGTCAGCGTCACTGATTCCTGCTGGGTGGTGGGCGCCAGGTCGCTCCACTGGAAGCTGAACACGTCCGGGTGATTGCGCAGGTTCTGCCCGATGGTCAGCGCCGAGTTCTGCATGATCGCGAAGTCGGCCGTGGTGGTCAGCCCGCTGCTCTGCAGCTCCCAGGCGTCGCAGCACTGGTACCCGGCGTTGACCAGGATGCCCGCGGCGTCCATCTGCTGGAAGAAGTCGTTCGGCATGATGTGGCCCTCGAGCCGGATCGTGTTCACGCCCATGTTCTTCATCAGCGCGATCTGCTTGGCGGTGTCGGCCGCCGAGTAGTGCAGGAACAGGTTCGGGGACCAGCCGCCGCCGCGGATCACGATCGGCACCCCGTTGATCTTGAAAGCCCGCGCTCCGCTCGGCTCGATCGCATTCGATCCGGTCAGGTACGAGGTCACGTTCCTGATCCCGAACGTCTCGCTGGTCGAGTTCAGCACCACGCTGTTCTGCGACACCGACGTGGCGAGGGTGTAGAGCGGCTGCGCGCCCATCTGATACGGCCACCAGATTTGCGGGCTGGAGATCGTCAGCGCAGGGAACGCGCTCGGGGTGAACGAGACGGTCTGGGTGGTGCTGGCCGGCACGGTGACCGTCTCGCCTGGTGGGGTGATCGTGGCGGAGACCAGCCCGGTCTGCGAGGCCGATGTGTTGTTCGTGATGTCGGCCTTCACCGTCAGCGCTGAGCTGCTCGGGTTGGCCGCGTTGTTCTCGACGACGTGCGCGTTGCTGTCGGAAAGCGCGCCGTCAACGGCGAGCTGGACCGGGAACTGGATGCCGGTGTTGTTGTCCGGTGGTATCTGGGTCCAGTCCACATTGTCCACGGTGAACATCTTGGTCGGGTCGTTCGGGTTGATCTCGATCGCGAGCGAGTTCGTGCCGGAGCGGATCAGCCCGGAGATGTTGAAGCTGAACCTGGTGTAGGCGCCGGTCACGGTGGTCGAGGTGGCAACTTCCGTGCCGTTGACCCAGACATTGGCCGATCCGATCACCCCGTTCACGATCAGCGTCGCCACCTGGCCCGATGCCAGGTTCGGGGTGAAGTCGGTGCGCCACCACCACGGAACGCTGAACCGGCTCACCGTGTCCGCGCCAACCTTGCTCATGAAGCCGTAACACGACTGGAGGTTGTTGGAGAAGAAGACGCTCTTTCGGCTGCTGGTGCTCTGATTCACCGGCTGCAGGGCGGTGTCACCCGGGCACAGGCCGTTCTGCGCGAGGGCCTCGACCTCCGTTCCCGGCGCTCCTGCGTCGTCGTTGGTAACCGGAAGCCAGGTGCTGGTGTTGAACCCCGGGGTGGAGATCTGCGCGCCGGTCTGCGTCGCGACGGCGCTGCTCTGCACCTGCCAGCCGCCGGATCCCAGGTTCGACACATCGCTGCCCCCGGTGTCCGACGGTGAGCTGAGGTTGATGCCGGCCGCGACAACCTGCGCCGCACTGCTGGCGGCGGATGATGCGGCAAGTGGGGTGGCTTGCGCGCTGGATGCCAGCCAGACCACGGTCGTGGCCGAGACAATGGCGGCTGCCCAGCGGGCAGACTGCGAGCGAACGGTTCGTCTCATTGCGGCAACTCCTGTCCCGCGGCACCAATGCCGCGAAGGTGGCTGCCCCCGCTGAACTATCAGTTAGTTCGTATACTTTCCAAACAATCTAGTCAAGAGCCGGGGCCAACCACCTGTTGCGTATCAGCGGGCTCGGCGTGGCGGGAACGCACCGCACCACACTTGCGCGCGCCGTCTCCGTCGCGGTCCTCGGCTACTTGACGGGCTCTTTCGGTACTGGCGGCCGAATCCAGCCAATCCGGCGCCCGTCGGCACCCCGGACTGAGGCAGTACGAGAATGTCACCCGAGCGCGGCGTCGCCGGCGGCTGGGCTGGCGGTTATGAATCATGGCCGGCCGGGATCCGGGCGCCGGACGTGGAGGCGGCGGCCGCTGGGGCCTTCCGCGGAGTGCGGGGCCGTCGGTACCGGGTGGCAGACTGTCCGGCATGGCCGGATCGGAGCCGAAAGCGGACCTGCACCGTTATCTGCAGGCCGCCCGCGAGGCCCTGCTGTGGAAGCTCGACGGGCTCTCGGAGTACGACATCCGCCGCCCGCTGACGCCGACCGGCACCAACCTGCTGGGGCTGGTCAAACACGTCGCCAGCGTTGAGCTGGGGTACTTCGGCGACACCTTCGGACGGCCGCTCGGCGAGCCGCTGCCGCCCGGGTTCGACGATGACGCCGAGCCCAACGCGGACATGTGGGCGGCTGCCGATGAGTCGCGCGAGCAGATCGTCGGGCTGTACCACCGGGCGTGGGCGCACTCGGACGCAACGATCGACATGCTGGCGCTGGACGCGATCGGCCACGTGCCGTGGTGGCCGGGCGACCACAGCGAGGTGACGCTGCACCGGATCCTGGTCCACATGATCGCCGAGACTGACCGGCACGCCGGTCACGCCGACATCGTCAGGGAACTCATCGACGGGGCCGTCGGGCTGCGGGACGGCAACGACAACATGGCGCCGGGCGACCGGTCGTGGTGGGAGAACTACCGGAGCCAGCTGGAGCGCGTGGCGCAGCAAGCCGGCCAGGGCTAAGCCCGTCATGATGCCGCCCGTGCAGGCCGGTCACCTTGTTCAGTCCTGCCCAAGGGTCAGCCATCGAGCTGGGGCAAAAAGGCTGTCACGAAGGGTGAGAATCCGGTCGGCTAGCGTGGTGCGCTTAGCGCCGAACATCGGCTATCTTCTCTCGACGGCGCCGGCCATCCGGGAGCCCGTTCCTGCTGGTCTCGCGCTGGCCGCCGGTCAGTTCACGATGGCGCGCGCAGGCTGACCTGCTCGATTAGATGCGTGCGACGAGCAGCAGCCGGCAAGCTGACGCCCAGTGCGGGGGGACTTCTCGTCCTTCCTCGGCGAGCAGGCGAAGCGCGGGCTCAGCCGTGTCGCTGTCCTCGGCCATCACGCGCTGGTAAACGTCCGCTGCTGCTCGAGCCAGTCATCGCGTTCTTCGCGCACGAGTACGTGCAGCCGGCCGCCTCGGCGAGCGCGGCGGCGTTGGCGATGGAGAACGAGGATGGCAGGTCTCCCCGCTCGCTGCCGCGCCGCTCCCACGTGGTGATACAGGGCCTGCCCATCAGCACCGCTCCGGTCGTGGCGAACGACTGCGGATGGCTGGTGCGAGGGTGGCCTGGCCGAGTGCGGCGGCTGCCGCGAGGGCGCCGCAGGTCAGCCACAGGGCGGGTGCCCCCAGGTGGAGCAGCTGGGTGCCGGCGAGCGGGGCGAGCAGCGCGCCGAGCGCCGAGGCGGCGCCGTAGAGCCCCAGGTACCGGCCGCGCAGGTGCGCCGGGGCCAGGCTGGCGACGATGGCGGCGCCGGCCGAGGCCATGGCGATCTCGCCGAGCGTCCAGACGCAGACCGCGCCGGCGTAGCCCACGATGGTGGCGGCCGGGGCGGTGGCGGCGAACCCGGCGCCGGTCAGCACGTTGCCGGCTACCACGATCAGGCTGGGGTCGCGGCCGGCCAGCCAGCGGCCGGCCAGCGGCTGGACGGTGACGATCACGATGCCGTTGACCGCCATCACCAGCCCGTAGGCGCGTGGCGGCAGGCCGCGTTCGTGCATCGCGATCGGCAGGGTGGTGAAGGCCTGCTGGTAGACGGTGGTGTAGCCAAGGGCCACGAGCGCGAACGCGGCCATGACCCGGTCGCGCAGGACGTGGCCGAACCCGCCGGGGTTGCTGCCGCGGGCCCGCGGGCGGGGCCGGGTGGCGGGCATGGCCCGCCAGGCCAGCGCGGCGAAGGCCACGCAGGTGAGGGCGTCGGCCCAAAACAGCCAGCGGAAGCCGGCCTGGGCGAGCATGCCGCCGCCCAGCATGGCGGCCGAGAAGCCGAGATTGGCCGCCCAGGAGATCAGGGCGTAGGCGCGGGCGCGCCCGGCCGCCGGGATCAGGTCGGCGACCAGCGCCTGGGCGGCCGGGCGGTAGATGTCGATGGTCGCCCCGGCCGCGAAGGCCGCCGCGGTCACCGCGGGCGCGGCGGTCAGGTAGCCGAGCGTGAGGAGCGAGGCGGCGTTGGCCAGCATCCCGAGGGCGAGGGTGGGCCGGCGTCCCAGCGCGTCGGCCAGCAGGCCGAACTGGGACACGATCAAGCCCAGCGCGTAGACGGCCAGCACGCCGCCCGCCGCCGTCACCGCAAAACCGCGCACGGCGACCAGGTAGATGCCAAGGAATGGCTCCACCAGGGTGCCGAGCCGGTTGATCAAGATCCCGGACCACAGCACCCAAAACAGCCGCGGCAGGCCGCCGGCGCGGCGGCCAGGGCCGGGCCGGACGGGCTGGTCCGGGGGGTGGCCGGTCGCGCTGGTCATGTCCGGAGCCTGCACCGCCGCGGGGCGGATCCGAAGACATTTAGCTGTGGCTCAATTGCAGGGCTGCGCGGCCGTCCCGGCCCGCAGCCGCACCCTGGGGCGGCGGCTTACCGCGGCCGTTCCACGACGGCATGACCCGGGCCAGCCGCCGGACAGGGTAAGGCGGGCCTGGTCAGAGCGGGTGCGCCGGTACAGCACCTGGCGGCCGACCCGGGAGCGGGTGACCATGCCGGCGTCCAGCAGCACCGACAGGTGCTGGCTGACCGCGCCGGGTGTGACCGACAGGCGGCGGGCCAAGGTGGTGGTCGAGCACGGCTCGGCCAAGGCGGTGAGCATGGCCGCCCGGGTGGACCCGATCAGGGCCGCCAGCGCGCGGGGGGACGGTGGCGGTCCGGTCTCCCACAAGGTGGCGATGCCACGGGCTGGGTAGGCGAGCATCGGCTGGTAGGGCTCGATCATTTTCCGCACGCCCGGCCAGGTCATCACGGCCGGGACCAGTACCAGCCCCTCCCCGGCCAGCGAGCCGGCATGGTCGTGCGGGTCGGCGGCGGTCAGCCGGCCCCGGCGCCAGGCGATGGTCTCGTGCAGGTCCTCGAACAGGGCCGCCGTCCCGCCGGCCGCCAGCCGTTTCGACCGCCACAGCACGTCCGCTTCCAGCAGCGCGGCGATCCGCGGCCAGTGCGGCGCCAGGGCGATGTCCCAGTACGCCTGCAAGGTGCCGGCCAGCCGGGCGATCGCCGCTTGCGGGTCGGCGCGGATCCGCCCGGCCACCGCCCCGGGCAGGCCGGGCACCCCGGCCAGCTCGGCGGCCGCCCGGTCCGGGGGCGTGGCCCGCACCGCCTCCAGCTCCTCGGCGAAGTCCGGCAGCGGCGAGGCCGGCGGCGGGGCGAGGAA
>WNFJ01436334.1_pt3 | contig 11088 bp, 6 predicted proteins | sample 5400461 | NCBI WGS metagenome assembly WNFJ01 (sample SAMN13153349, study PRJNA577476) | soil metagenome | isolation source: 115 cm saprolite on Douglas fir-dominated hillslope | place: USA:California | collected 2013-09-17 | reverse complement strand
AACTCAGAGAAAAAATTGGGGCGGTACATCGCCGCATTGGGCATGTTCTTGCCGCCGTATCTCATCGTGATCATGTGCGTCGTCTTGTCGACGACGTCGCACGAGGCCCCGAACGCATTGCAGAGGATCGTGTTGCCGTTGGCCATGAGAAGCGGCTCCCAGACGTGTGCCCAGCCTTGTCCGGTAGTCTTCCAGAGGACTTTCCCGTTGGCGTCGCCCTCGAAGAGATTGTTGTCTGCCGGAACTAGGAAGGTTCCATTGCGCGTCGGCCGGCCGAGACGAACGTAGCCATAACCGGGATAGGCGACGGAGTGTTTGATCTTGTCGTCGGGGCCCAGAAAGTCGAGAGTGCACCCGTTGCGAGTCAACATCGTCTCGCCGTTGGCCATGCGGTACGCGGACATCGTGTTGCCGTAGCCCTGAACTCTCTTGACGATGGCGCCGGTGGTCAGGTCGTAGACTTCGTAACCGTCGTTACGTCCTCCCAATATCTGGTTATTGCCGATGAATTGCGCGGAGCGTGCCCACGCGCCGTCGGTGGCTGTAGACCAGTTCTTGGTGGGGTCGCCCAAGTCTTCCAGGTGCAGGTGAGGATTGCCTTCATCGCGCAGGATCATGCGGCGCTTGCTGAACGGGTAGATTGTCTCGTTCCAGTTGTTGGCGTTGATGGCGTTCGTTCCACCGTCGTAGACCATCACTGGAGGGGGCGCGGCATCGCCCGGTGGGGCGGGAGCACCGGCGTCCATCGAGGTGACGACTCCCGGACCGGGGCCGCATGGCGTGCTTGCTGCGCCCGCATGCGGGCAGTGCATTTGCTGGAGGGCGGTGCTTTGAAACGCGTTGTCCACTAAGTGGTAAGCGCGGCACTCCAGTGTGTCTCCGGTCACGACCGTCGTCGCGCTGTAGCCGCCGTCCATGCCAAAGTCGACATTGCGACCGAAGTGCTGGCACGTTGCATAACATTCGTCGTACGACGCCCAAACCGGATTGCCGACATACCCGCCAGGCCTCGAGCAATACGCCAAAGTAAGGCTACAGAACGTGTCGCACTCTTCGCCGCAGGTTCCGTAGCCGAGCGGCCCAGCGGCCCAGCACGCGCTGTTGGGTGTCGCAGTGACGCCTGCGGCCATCGTCGCGGAAGCCGTTCGACAAGCGACCGAATTGCCGGAGGTGTCGCCTGGCATTCCCGCGGGCAGGTATTGGCACACCGTCATGCAGCTTGCTTTGTCGTGGTACTGCGCGTTCACCCCCGTGCAAGTGTTCGTGATGGCTGTGCAGTAGGCATCGCACGCCATCGGAGTGGGAGCGGATGTCGCCCCGCTTGCGCTTCCGGTCCCATTCGGTCCACCGGAGCCGCTTGGAGTGGCTCCGCTCGCGGCGCTCCCGCTTCCTGGCATCGTCGTGCCGCTGCCGCTCCCGGCGGTTGCCTGCGTGGGCGTCGTCCCGGAGCTGCAGGCCGTGAGGGCGAGTAGCAGGGGCAGTAGAAGGCCGAGCCCGTCGATCGGGCGAACCGCCCTCTTTTCGTGGACCATGGATCGCTCCTTGCGACTGACAAACAATGGTCCGACCACCTTCGTCAGTAAGGGTGTAGTCACTTGAGGCAGCCGTTTCTGCTCATGTTCCTGATGCCGGTCCTCACAATCGTTGGGCCTACGCGTCGAAAGAGTCGCCCCGCAACTTGTTGTAAAACTCCACTATGCCTGTGTTCGGGATCCACCGGCATATCCCACTAGGTAGTTCCGGCGGGGGCACCTCCCGATGAATGGCCCGGTTCACTGACTTCCCTTCAATGGCTCCGCTTCAAGGACTTCGGTCGGCACAAAGGCTAGGTTTCGATCTTGTCGTTCAATCATCGTCATCGGGAAAATCCCTCGTGAAAGCAGCGACGTCGCGAGCCATTTGGCTCCTCGTCCGTCTACTTGGCTCTATGCGCCGCCGGTCGCCTGGGCTACCGGGGCCTGCTCTATCCGGCTCCTCAGATCGACGACGCGACCCCGCCGCCGGGCGCCCAGATCGTAGAGCTACGCGCGGCCGATGGAGTGCGCGTCCACGCAATGCGGCTCGCGAATCGCTCTGCGAAGCGCACAGTCGTCTACTTTCACGGCAACGGCGAGGTGATGGGTGACAACATCCGGATAGCCAACCGTCTGGCCGCGTGCGGTTTTGCAATCACACTCGTCGAATACCGCGGTTATGGCCGGTCGCGCGGAGTCGGTGCTCCCGATGAGCGCGGTCTCTATGCCGATGCGAGTGCGGTTCTCGACGACCTGTCGGCACGCGGCGTGGACGCGGCCAACATTGTGCTTTGGGGAATGTCGCTCGGCACCGGGGTTGCCGTCGAAATGGCGAGGCGTGGGCGGGGTGCGGCGCTCGTTCTCGTCGCTCCGTTCACGTCGATCCCCGACGCGGCGGCTCGCATCGCGCCGATCCTTCCGGTGCGCCTGCTCATCGGAGATCGCTTCGACAATCTCGCGAAAGCGCCCGGGCTAAACATCCCCACTGTCGTCGTCCATGGAACTGCAGACGAGGTGACGCCGTTCGCGATGGGTGAGCGCCTTGCCGCGGCGATCAAAGGCAGCCATTTCGAGCGCGTTCAAGGCGCGCATCACAACGATTGCTTCGAGAACAATGATGGGCTGCTCGAACGAGTGTGTGCCCTAGTAGGCACGTCGTAGGATCGACTCAAAATGTCATCGGCTCGGGCAGTTTGCGGCCGGGTCTGGCGAACAGGTAGCCCTGGAGCAGGTTGCATCCCGCTTGACGGACCGTGTCGCACTCGGCCGTGGTCTCGATGCCCTCGGCGATGACTTGCATCCCCATGTCGATGCAAAGCGAAGTCATCGAGCCGATAAGACGCTGGCGAATCGGAGACTCGTGAACATTTCGGACGAGCGACATGTCAAGCTTTACGATTTCGGGCTCGAGCGCCGCGAAACTGGATAGCCCCGCGTAACCCGCCCCAAGATCGTCAATGGCAATGCGAAAGCCAAGACGACGCAGATTGGTCACATGGGCGTGCACATCGGCGACGTCGTCGATGGCGGCGCGTTCGGTAATCTCGAGCACAACCCGATCGGCGATCTTCGTGAGCGGCGCATCGACCCGGTAGAGATCCTCGTCGAGCAAGTCGCGCGTGTGAACGTTAACGAAGAGCAACGCGTCGCTCGGGGCGCTCTGCAGCGCGGACGCGGCCAGACTCCGGACCGACCGTCCGAGTTCGTCCATCCGTCCCAAACGTTCGGCCGCGGAGATAACGGCCCCCGGGTGCGGTAGCGACGGCTCCTCGGTTCGAAGAAGGGCCTCGTAGCCAAATACGCGTCGGGCGCGAAAGTCGACGATCGGCTGAAAGGCCATCCACATCGTCTCGAGCGCGCGATCGAAGCAGGACTGCAGTCCCGCCCGGTCGCCAGCGAGCCCTTGCTCTTGGCCGAGAAGGCGGAGCGCGTCGCGCTTCATTCGAGCGATTCGGTGCAACCGGCTCGCCCGCTCTACGACCCGGACTAGGACGTCGCTGGGAACTGGTTTGACGAGATACTGGAGCGCTCCGAGCGATACGGCTTCCAGTGCGGTTTCCAGTGTCGGCGCCGCCGTCATGAGGATGACGGGAACGTCAAGGTCGTGGGCGCGAACCAGGCTGAGCAGCTCGACGCCGGACATCTCCGGCATCTGGATGTCGCTCACGATAACCTCGAATGGGCGGGCCGCTATCGCTTCGGCGGCCTCGGCACCGTTGTTGGCCGTCGTGACCTGGAATCCGGCTGCACCCAAGAGCCGCGCAACCGCCCTCGCGAAGGATGGTTCATCGTCTGCGACAAGAACCGACTTGGGTTTCGCCTCGCGTCCCTCCGACATGGGTGCACCCGCAGGTACCTCAGGCGCGGTTAATCGATTGTGCAACGGTTCCCCCAGTTTGTGTTCGCCGGGCAAGAGTCTCGAACAAACGCGAGATGTGTCGGTTCCTCGTCAACTAGGAACGGTCGGGCCGGCATGTCGAGCGCCATCGCAGTCCCCGTTCCACAGCGCTCCGCACGTCCGTATGAACACGCAGGCGCGATTGTAGGGCGTGACGGGGTCAGGCCGCAAGGTCGGGGGTTAGCGGTCACTCTTGCCCGGGCGCGTAGCTTTCGCGCCAAGCGCCGCGGCGCCAGCGATAGGCGAAGAGGCACGCTCCGATCGTTGTCTCCGCAACGAAACCGCACCAGCCTCCCGCGGCGCCCCAGCCAAGGCCTCTGCCCAAGACAAGAGCCGCCGTGGGCACGCACGTCCAGATAACGGCGACGCCGATCATCGCGGGCACACGTACGTCTTTGGCGCCACGGAGCGCGCCGCGAAGCACGATGGCAACGGCGTCGAGCACCTGGAAGCCCGCAGCGATCCAAAGCAGCGTTCTTGCCACGCGGGCGACGGGAGCGACCTCCGTAAACGCGGACACAATCGCTTGCCCGGCAAAGGCGAAAATTACTCCGCACGTCGCCATGAAAGCGACCGCGACTGCGAGCGCAGCTGCGACCACGCGGTCGGCATCAGCCACCGATCGGCGGCCCAGAGCTTGTCCCACGAGCACGCTGACGGCTTCGGAGATCGCGACGCCGCCGGGGAGAAACGACAGACGAATGATTGCAAGAGCAATCTGGTGCGCCGCGATCTGCTCGGCTCCGAGCGTGCCGAGCACCGAGGTGAACATCACCATGGCGAGCATCTCGCTGCCAAACTGCAAACCCGTGGGAACTCCAACCGCAGCCAACTCACGCGCGGCCTTGGCAATCGGCAGCTCTGCGCGAGCGCGGGCGTAGTCGCCGGATCGGCGCGTATCGCGCACCAGAAGCGCCGCAAGGGCGGCCGCTTCCAGGACTTCTGCGGTCACCGATGCAATCGCGCCTCCGCGGACTCCGAGCGCGGGGAGCCCTGCGTGCCCGTAAATGAGCGCCCAACCAAGAGCCGCGTTGACCACGTTGGCCGCGATCCCCGCGACCATAGGCGTGCGAGCGTCGCCGGTAGCCTGCCGATGATGGGTGAGAGCCGAAAGGACGGCCGTAGCAGGCGCGCCGTAGGTGAATGTGGAGAGGAAAGTAGTCGCAGACGGCACGAGCGAGTGGTCAATGCCAATCGCCTCGAACAGGGGCGCCGCGTTGCGGGTGCACGTCCAGAAGAGCCCGCCTGCGATCAGCCCGAGCGCGATGCCCGCCTGGGCGTAGCGCACGCTTCGGTACGAGCGTTGTTCGCCGACCGCGTGGGCAACGCACACTTTGAGTCCACGCATCAGCCCGAAGACACACATGTATCCGAGGAACACGATCGTCATCGCCACGCCGACGCCACCAAGCGCGGCGGGGCCCAGGCCCGCCACGAGCTTCGTGTCGACGAGGCCCATTAGGGTTTCGGCCCCCATGGCAGTCGTCATCGGCCATGCAAGCGCGAGGAGCTCTCGCATCGTACGACGTGAGACTGCGTCCCAGCGTCGTCGCCCGCCCGCGGGCGGCAATTGACTCAAGCTGTCTCGCCGGGTCGCTCGGCAAATCGATAGCCCACGCCACGCACGGTTTGAATGTACACACCGGCGCTGCCAAGCTTCTCGCGGAGTCGTTTGACGTGCGTGTCGACCGTTCGCGTGGTGACGTCCGCGTCGATCTTCCAAACATCGCTGAGCAGCGCATCACGCGTCTGCACGCGATTTCTCCGATCGTGAAGGGTAAGAAGGAGTTTGAATTCGAGCGCCGTCAGCTCGACTTCTTGCCCTTCGACCCAAACACGGTGCGCCGCGCGGTCCACGCTGAGCATGCCAAACTGCATCGTTTCGCCTTCCTCGTCGGACGCAGTCCTCCGCAGGACCGCCTGCACGCGCAAGAGGAGCTCGCGGACGCTGAAGGGCTTGACGATGTAGTCATCGGCTCCGAGCTCGAATCCGAGCACTCGGTCGATCTCCTCGCCCTTGGCGGTCAGCATCATGACCTTGAGGCCGCGCAGCGTGGAGTCCTGCCGGAGTGCCTTGCAGAGGTCGGTGCCCGACCCGTCCGGTAGCATCAAGTCGAGAAGGACTAGGTCGGGCCTGCGCTCGCGCGCGTGCCGGAGGCCTTCTTTTGCCGTCGACGTGAGAGTGATCTCGTGTCCGTCGCGCTGGAGGTTATATTCGAGGACCTCCTGAATGTCGGGTTCGTCCTCGACGACCAAGATGCGCGCCATGGTGGCTCTCTATTCCAGTCGAGATGTCCTTTGTCAATGCAGCGCCTGCTAGTCACCGCCGCGCGGCTCGAACGCTTTCGTCGAGAATGGCGAGGAGCTGGTCGAGTTCAGACTCGGAGATCGTGAGCGGCGGGCAAATGTAGACGGTGCTCCCGAGCGGGCGAAGGTACGCACCGCGCCGCCGAGCTTCTTCGTAGACGCGCCAACCAACGCCACCGAGGTATCCGGGGGTCTCGTCGGCGAGGTCGGCCGCACCCACGAGGCCAATGCTGCGCACCCTTTGTACCGACGGTGCGCTCGACAACTTCTCCAATCCGCGTGCGACAAGCGATTCTTTTTGCGCCACCTGATCGAGCACGTGCTCGTCGCGATAAATCGCAAGGACCTCGCGTGCGAGAGCCGAACCGATGGGGTTCCCGCAAAACGTGTGGCCGTGCATAAACGCGCGCTCGCGGCTGCCGCGAAACGCGTCCATAACGTGCTCGGTGGTCATCACGGCGCCCATCGGCACGATGGCCGACAGCGCCTTGCCAATGCACATCAGGTCGGGCGTGATGCCCGCGTGCTCGCAGGCCCACATCGGACCCGTGCGCCCAAAACCCGTGAAGACTTCGTCGGCCACGAGCCACACGTTGTACCGGTCGCAGAGAGTGCGAAGTTCTTGCAACAGAGCGGCATCGTAGATGCGCATGCCGGCGGCGCCTTGCACCACAGGTTCGACGAAGACGGCCGCGATGGTTTCTGAGCCCTCGGCGAGCAATCGCGCGATTGTTTTCAGTGCGCGCTCGTATGCCTGTGGCTCAGGAAAGGGGGCGTGCACGCAATCGAACGTCACACCCGCGAAGGGCCGGCGGAACACCTCAACTCCGCCCAGACTTGTCGCGCCGACAGTGTCTCCGTGGTAGGCGCCATCGAACGCCAAAAAGCGCGTCTTGTTGACCGCACCGCGCTGTCGCCACCCCTGCACGCACATCTTGACGGCGGCGTCGATGGCGGTGGATCCATCGTCGACGAAGAAAACGCGCGCCAGGCCGGGCGGAGCGATGGCCACGAGCTCCTGCGCGAGCCGGGCGGCGGGTTCGTGGGCAATGCCCGCAAGGGCGCAGTGGTCCAGGGTCTGCGCTTGCTTCTCCAGAGCACGCAGGATCCGCGGGTGACCGTGTCCGAGGGACGCCACCCACCACGAAGCGTTGCCGTCCAGATACCGGCGGCCGTCGATGTCTTCGAGCCAAGCTCCATGGGCGCGCGCTACGACAATCGGGTCGGTGACGGCCCAAGCGTCCATAGGCGTGTACGGGTGCCAGACGTGGGCCTTGTCGAGCCTGACGATCTCCTCTCGATCCATGGGCGGCGAGCTAGCACGCAGCCAGATCTACGGCACCTCGCGCACGGGGGGCGGCTCCGCCACGGGCCGTGCCGATCGGGTTCGAAGCGGAGGAGGTTCGCTTGGCGATCCATGAGGCAAGAACACTGTCACCGTGGTGCCCTCGCCAGCGCGGCTGTCGATGGCGAGGTAGCCTCCGTGAGCTTCGACGATGCGATCGACGATCGCGAGTCCGAGGCCGGTGCCGCTCGGGCGGGTGGTGAAGAACGGATCGAGCGCGCGCGAGCGTACCTGCGTATCCATGCCCTCGCCCGTGTCGATGATGTCCACGCCGAGCCCATCGGCGCCGTCCCTGGTGTCGGTGCGGACTCGGATCGTTAGCATTCCGCTGGGTCCCATCGCCTGCACGGCGTTGTCGATCAAGTTGTCGAACACCTGACGCAAGAGGTTCGCGTCACCCCAGAGGCGCGCGTCATGCGCTTCCATCTTCAGGTCCATCTGGATGGTCTTGGCTTCCGTGTTGGCCAGGGCCAAGGCGCGCTCGAGCACGTCTCCGATGGCGATGTTCGACCGCTGCACGTTCACTGGGCGGGCGTAGCGGAGCAGATCGGTGACCAACCGATTCAGACGGCTGGTTTCCTCATCCAAGATGGCGAGGAGAACATCATGGTCTTCTCTCGTGATGGCCTGCTTGCGCAAGCCGGCGCCGGCGTTGGCGATGATCGCCAAGGGATTTCTCACTTCGTGCGCAATCACCGCCGCAAGCTCGCCTACGACGGCAAGCTGCTCTTTCTTGACGAGCTCCTCTTGCGCGGTGCGAAGTTCTTCGTACGATCGGCGAAGTTCTCGAGTGCGTGTCCCAAGCTCGCGGGAAACGCGCTCGAGCTCCTTCGAAGTGGCCGCGTAACGGAAGCCGGGCGTCATCGCAATCCCGATGACGAGGGCCGCGAGTCCGGCGTCGCTGAAGTATCCGGTGGCAAACACGTTGCTCGACACGCCGACGTCGTTGATCGCGGTGGCCAAAAGCACGGTCGCCCCCACCACGACGGAGAGTGCGCCGCGCCGGCCGCTGAGGTACGCGTGCGCGACCAGGGCCAGGATCAGCGCACCGGCGACTGCGGTGGCCACATGGGTCGCGATTCCCATTGCGGCAAGCGGGGCAACGCGCTGCCCCCCTTGGGCAGCAACCGAGCCCGCAGCGAGCACATAGAGACCGGCCGGTATCCAGCGCGCGTTTCGAACGCCGCGATAAGCGAAGGCAAAATGGACGGCCAACGCAAGGGCCAAGACAAGGCCAACTCGGGTGATCCAGCCTGCCGCCGTGGCCGCACTGGCACTCGCGAATTGCGACGATAGGAGATGCGCTCCGCCATGGCCGGCTGCGGCCACGGCAAGCAGGGCGGCGAGCCCGTATTCGCGATCGGCCGGCTTGTGCAGGAACGCAGTGGCCAAAAGGAGCGCGGCCACGAGTTCGATCGCGACCGTTGCGGCACCAACGGCTACCAACGGGTCCACGGCTACAGTGAGTGTATCACCGGTTTGTCGAGGGGCCCCGCAAACGGGATCGCGGCAGGGTTCCGTGTCGTGTGGCTGCAAGGCGCGCGACAGCTTCGAGCGGGGGTGTCTCACGCATGGGCACGAGCGATTGAGCCGCGTACGTTCGCTTGCAAGACTCAGCGATCCGTCTTCGAGCCAGGGTCGTGCACGCGCGTTTCAGGGAAGCACACGATCGCGACTCGTCGATGCGCTATCGAGCGACCGACGCGCGTCCACGAGATTCGTGGAGGCGCGATCGAAAGACAGACGCGAGCCTGCGGGGCCCGCTGAGACACCAGCGAGCTGGGGACGCGCGCGTGCGTGACTCGTCGATGGGCGATCGAGCGAGGAAGGCGAAGGTCCCCAATGGGGACGCGCGCGATCGAGCAGGGGACCCATGCGTGCGAGGCTCGTGGGTACGCGATGAAGCGAAGCGCGTGCAGGTCCCTAATGGGGGCGCGCACGAACGAGCGAAGCGCGTGCAGGTCCCTAATGGGGGCGCGCACGAACGAGCGAAGCGCGTGCAGGTCCCCAATGGGGGCGCGCACGAACGAGCGAAGCGCGTGCAGGTCCCCAATGGGGGCGCGCACGAACGAGCGAAGCGCGTGCAGGTCCCCAACGGGGGCGCGCAGGATCGAGCGAAGCCCGTGCGGGTCCCCTTTACCCGTGTCAGCAAGAGCATCAACGCCCAATCTTGGCGGCTCTCTCAGTTTGAACACTGAGAGGCGCGGATGGTGCTCATGAAGGCGTCGGGCGGGAGCCACGCTCCGTGGACATAGTAGTCGTAGTTGCGCGTGATGCCGGTGCCCTCGCCGAGGTCGTTCCAGGTTTCGAGTAGGAGCAGGTTGGCGCCGGCAGAAGCCTGCAAGACCTGCGTCAAGATGTCCGGCCCCTTGAACATCCGCGTGGTCGCCGTCGCGACGGCCCCGGGCATGTCGCGCCCGAGCGAGTCCCATTTGACCATGGCGTTGTCGAAGACGAGCCCGCCCGCGACCGTCGTGTTCGTGCCGAGGTGGGTGGCAGGGAAATTCGCGAACGTGTCCCAGGTGAACTCCGCGTCGCCGCTGGTCGTCGCGCCGTACCCGTGATCGACGTCGACGAATGGCGTCACGTGGAAGTCCATGAAAAAAAGCTGCTTCATTCGCGCAATGACCGCGCTCGCGCCGCTTCGCGGCAGGAGCGTTCCCGCGTTGTAGAAGTAAATGAGCGGCGCGCCGTTGACGGTGTACCAGTGCGCCGTCGAGATGCCCTGGAAAAACGGCTTCCACTGAACGGCGTAGATGGTCTGCGCTGCCTGCTCGGTGTTCGACAAGTCGGGCGCCGGATTCATGAGCGGGCCGCCGGCAGGCCGCCCCCACGCCCACGTATCGTTGAAAAGGCCGAGCCGAATGCCGCCGCCCATCGCATCGATGGCCGTGAGCGCGGTTTCCAGGTTCTGAAGTTGTCCCGTGCCGGTCTGGATGTCGAAGCCGTAGACGTTCGGCAGCACGAACTGCAGGCCCGCATAGCGCGCGTCGAGGAGCTCGCGCTGCCAAAAGCCGGCGTTGGTGGGTACGTAGTAGCCCGCCGCGTTTGCGCCGAATCCGTAGATGGAATCCGGCGTCGCCATCCCCCAGGCGTGGGTGTTCGCCCAATCCATCGAGCAGTTGAGCTGATTCGGACAATTGAAGAAGAACATCATGACGGCGCCGACATCACGCCTGCCTTTTCGCGCGCACGGGGCCGTGCGCGCGGCGTCGCCCAGCCAAGGATTCGAATAGGCGAGCTTGCAGGCTTTGTTCTGCTGGGCGCATAGCGTGCGTACGACATCGATGCGCCTGACATAGTCGACGGTGCGCAGCTGATTCGCCCAGTTTGCGACCGTCGCCATCGGCGGCTCGGCTCCTGCGATCTGGCAATACGCCGCGCGTACGAACGATTCGGGACTGTCGCCGAGATTGACGTCGATGCTCGCCGCCGCTGCGCACGGGCCGCTCCATTCGGGACGCAACACGAAGTCCCCGGTCGCCCCGGAGCCCGCGCCGGTGCCCGAACCCGCGCTCGCGCCC
>WNFJ01036654.1_pt1 | contig 11088 bp, 11 predicted proteins | sample 5400461 | NCBI WGS metagenome assembly WNFJ01 (sample SAMN13153349, study PRJNA577476) | soil metagenome | isolation source: 115 cm saprolite on Douglas fir-dominated hillslope | place: USA:California | collected 2013-09-17 | reverse complement strand
GAGAGCCTGGCGCGAAGGCTGCTGGCGGCGGGCTACCACGAGGACTCGCTCGACCGCGCTGACGTTGCCATCCTCAACACCTGCGTCGTCCGGCAGGCGTCAGAGGATCGGGTCTACTCCAAGCTGCATGAGCTGAAGGCGTGGAAGACGCCGGAGCGGACCATCGCGGTCACCGGCTGCATCGTCGCCAAGGAGGGCGAGGATCTGCGGCGGCGCTTTCCCGTGCTCGACGCGGTCGTTCCGATCGGCGAATACGAGGACTTCCTCGCCGGCCTCGCCGCGCGATACGACTACTCGGAAGGCGAGGCGCTGCCGCCTGCTGGGCGCACGGGCGTGAGCCACTACGTCCGCGTGATCCAGGGCTGCGACCACAACTGCACGTTCTGCATCGTGCCTCGGGTGCGCGGCCGCGAGCGCCACATCCCCATCGATGACGTCCTACAGGAATGCCGCGCCGCGGTGGACGCGGGCGCGCGCGAGGTCGTCCTCCTGGGCCAGAACGTCGACGACTATCACGACCCTGGGGGCCGCGGCGGCCTCGCGGCCCTGGTGCGAGAAGTGGAGAAGATCCACGGCCTCAGGCGGCTGCGCTTCATGACCTCGCATCCTCAGGACCTCGAGCCCGAGCTGCTCGAAACGATGGCCGGCAGCGATGTCGTCTGCCGGGAGCTGCAGCTCCCGGTGCAGTCGGGCGATGATGGCATCCTCAAGCGCATGGCGCGCGGCTACCAGACCAGGCACTACCGCGCCATCGTCGAACAGGCGAGGACGTTGATGCCCGACATCGGGCTGGTCACCGACGTCATCGTCGGTTTCCCGGGCGAGTCAGAGGCTGCATTCCTGAACACGCGCGCCCTGCTCGAAGAGGTCGAGTTCGACGTGGTGCACCTGGCCATGTATTCGCCGCGCCCGGGCACCTTCGCTGCCACGAAGATGGCGGACGACGTCCCCAACGTCGAGAAGCTGCGCCGCCTCAACGACCTGCTCGCGCTCCAGCGCCAGATCGCGACGCGAAAGACCGCGCGGTGGGTGGGCCGTGACGTCGAGGTTCTCGTCGAAGGCACGGATGAGCTCGGGCGGCCGTACGGCCGCATCAGGCAGGGCAAGCGGGCGGTGGTGTTGCGCGGCTCTAGCGTGACGCCGGGCGATGTCATCAGCCTGCGGGTGGTGTCGGCTACCGCGGGTCAGTTGGCGGGATTAAGCCGCATGCCGGCGGCGTGACGCCTCCTTCTGCCCTCACCCCGGTGATGCGCCAGTACCGGGAGGCGAAGGAGCAGCATCCCGAGGGCATCCTCCTGTTCCGGCTCGGCGACTTCTACGAGGTGTTCTTCGACGACGCGCTCATCGCGGCGCCTGTGATGGGGGTGACCCTCACCTCGCGGCCGCTCGGAAAGGCGGGCCGAGCGCCGATGTGCGGCGTCCCGTACCACGCCTGGCAGTCATACGTGGGCAAGCTCTTGCGCGCCGGCCACAAGGTCGTCATCTGCGACCAGCTGGAGGCCCCCGGCAAGGGCCCGGTCGTCAGGCGCGACGTGACGCGGGTGCTCACGCCTGGGACGGTGGTCGAGGAGTCCTACCTCGACCCGGCACGGCCAAACTACCTGGTGGCCGCGTGGACACGGGGCCCCGAAGCCGGGCTCGCCGCGTGCGATGTGTCCACCGGGGAGCTTCTGCTGTGCCAGCTGCCGGCGGATCGGCTGAGCGCGGAGCTCGCCCGGCTCGCCCCGGCTGAGCTGCTCACCACGCCCAAAATCGAGGAGTACCGGTTCGATCCGGTGCGGGGCCAGCAGCGACTCCGCGAACTCCTGGGCATCGCCTATCCGGCCGCCGTCGGCGCAGGTGACGCACCCCTTGCGGTCGGGGCGGCGGGCGTGGTGCTCGACTATCTCAAGCAGATCCAGACGCGGCTCGGCCCGGGACTCCTGTCCGTGCGCACGTACTCGCCCGACGCCACCATGCCACTCGACGCCGCGACCGTCCGGAACCTGGAGCTCACCGAGCTCTTCAAGCTGCTGGATCACACGCGCACACCGATCGGCGCTCGCCGGCTGCGATCGTGGCTCGGAGCTCCCATGCGCGATGCCGAATCGATCGAGCTCAGGCTCAGCGCGGTCGACGAGCTCGTATCGTCTCCAGCCCTCCAAGAGAAGCTGGCCGGCGCGCTCAAGGAGGTCGGAGACCTCGAGCGCCTGGTCTCGCGCGCCGCTCAGGGTCGCGCCGGAGCCCGCGACCTGGTCGCGTTGCGCCGCTCACTCGAGGCCATCCCCGCGGTCCATGACGCAGCCGGAGCATGCGAAGCCCTGGCGACAAGACAGCTTGCGGCCGAGATCACCGCCTCACCCGAGCTCGCATCGGAGCTCGCGCATGCGCTGGTCGACGAGCCTCCGTCACACACGCGCGACGGAGGCGCCATCAGAAGCGGATACGACGCCGAGCTCGACGGAATCGTCGCCTCATCCCAGAACGCCCGTGAGTGGATTGCGGCCCTCGAGGCCGCGGAGCGCGCGCGGACCGGCATCCGATCCCTGAAGGTGGGCTTCAACAAGGTCTTCGGCTACTACATCGAGGTCAGCAACGCCAACGCCGTGGCCATTCCCGCCGACTATGTCCGCAAGCAAACTCTCACCGGCGCCGAGCGTTACCTGACTCCGGAGCTGAAAGAAAAGGAAGCGATAGTGCTCACGGCGCAGGAGCGCATCGCCGCGCGGGAGGTCGAGATCCTGCGCGACCTGTGCCTCAAAGTTGCGGATTCCGGCAGTGCGCTACGCGCCACGGCGCAGGCGATCGGCAGCATCGACGCGCTCGGGAGCCTGGCGGTCGCGGCGGTCAGAGAGCGTTGGCGACGCCCCGCGGTCAACGCCGGGCTGGCGTTGAGCATCAAGGCTGGGCGCCACCCGCTGGTCGAGCGACACCTCGCCGATGGAGCGTTCGTCGCCAACGATCTCGAGCTCGATCCTGACGACCAGCAGATCACGATCCTCACCGGCCCGAACATGGCGGGCAAGTCGACGTACCTGCGACAGGCAGCGGTGATCGTGCTGCTGGCCCAGTGCGGAAGCTTCGTCCCCGCGGACCAGGCCATAATCGGCCTGGTCGACCGCATCTTCACCCGTGTCGGCGCGCATGACGACATCGCGGCCGGGATGTCGACCTTCATGGTGGAGATGACCGAGACGGCCAACATCCTCAACCACGCGACGCGGTCGTCACTTGTCATCCTCGACGAGGTGGGGAGGGGGACGTCGACATATGACGGCGTATCGATCGCGCAGGCGGTGGTCGAATACCTGCACGATTCGCCACGACTTGGCTGCCGCACGCTGTTCGCGACCCATTACCACGAGCTGACCGCGCTGGCCGAAGTCCTGCCTCGGGTGCGCAACCAGCGCGTCGAGGTGCTGGACGAAGGGGACACGGTCCGCTTTCTGCATCGCGTGGTCCCCGGCGGCGCCGACCGGTCGTATGGGATCCACGTCGCCGCGCTGGCCGGTCTTCCGTCGGGAGTGATCGCGCGTTCCCGCCAGGTGCTGGCCGAGCTGGAGCGGCAACGTCCCCTGGAACCGCCTGAGTTTCAGCTGGGCCTGCCCATGGAGATGGCGCCCGATCCGCTGCGCAAAGAGCTCGAGGAGATCGAGCCGGACAAGCTCAGCCCGCTCGAGGCGCTGCAGAAGCTGTACGAGCTCCGCGCCAGGTTGGACGCATGACGCCGATCCACATTCTTCCGCCTGAGGTCGCCGACGCAATAGCCGCCGGTGAGGTCATCGAACGTCCTGCATCGGTGGTCAAAGAGCTGGTCGAAAACGCACTCGATGCCGACGCGCGCCGCATCACCATCGATGTGCGGGGTGCGGGGAGGACGTCAATCCGCGTCAGCGACGATGGCAGCGGCATACCCGCCGATGAGCTTCGCCTCGCTTTTGTGCGTCACGCGACCAGCAAGGTGACCGCCCTCGCAGACCTCGACGGCATCACCACCCTGGGCTTTCGCGGCGAGGCTCTTGCGAGCATTGCCGCCGTCGGCGATGTCGAATGCGCCAGCGCGGGTACTCGAATCCACATTCGGGCCGGCGAGGTGATCGAGCATGGCGCCGGCCCGCTCCTGACGGGGCTCACAGTTGACGTGCGCGACCTCTTTGCCAACGTACCCGCGCGGCTGAAGTTCCTCAAATCCGATGCCACCGAGGTCGCGGCCATCAAAGACGTCGTGATCGCGTTCGCGCTCCTCCATCCCCACATCCGGTTTCAGCTCACGATCGACGGACGCGCCTCGGTCGGCAGCACAGGCGACGGCGACCGGCGCCGGGCTTTTGCATCGGTGCACGGCGCCCCCGTGGGCGAGGAGATGCTGGAGATCGTGGGCATGCCGCTCGTCAGCGGCATGGTCTCCCAGCCCAGGCTCAGTCGCGGGAGTCGCGACGGAATCGTGCTGGCTGTGAACGGCAGGCCCATCACCTCTCGGCCTCTCGCCTATGCGCTCGAGGAGTGTTACCAGGGACGCCTGGAACGGGGCCGGCACCCCGTCGCCGCCATCGACATCGGCATCGATGCCGCGCTGGTCGACGTCAACGTCCATCCGGCCAAGCGCGAGGTGCGATTTCGCGAGGAGGGTACGGTGTTTGCCGCCTTGCAGCGCGCCGTACGGACCGCGCTAGGCGCGAGCGAGCCGGTCCACTACCGCTCAGCGCCGCCGGCGACAGGGGTCGCGGCGGCTGGGACGTTCGAGTCCCAGCTGGTGGTGCACACGGCGACGTCGCTGGCGCTGGAGGATCGGGGGCCGGCGCTGCCTGTGGCAAGCGTGCTCCGGCCGGTCGGCCAGGTCGGCCCCGGCTACCTGGTCGCCGAGGGCCCGCAGGGACTCGTCCTCGTCGACCAGCATGCTGCCCACGAGCGCATCCTCTACAACCGCTTGCTGGAACGGCTGCGCACCGGCCTCGGGGCCTCCCAGCCCCTCCTGATGCCGCAGGCTGTCGACGTCGAGCCGTCTTTGATCGCCGCGGCCGCCGATCACCGCGCCGAGCTCGCCACCCTGGGACTCGAGTACGAGGAGTTCGGTCCGCGCAGCCTACGGATCATCGCCGTTCCCGTGGAGATGCCGGCGGGTCGCGCGACCGCGGCGGTGCAAGAGACGCTGGCGGCGTTGAGCGAATCGCGAGGCGACGAGGCTCTGCACAGGGCAGCGGCTGCCCTGGCGTGTCATGCGGCGGTTCGCTTCGGCGACGTGCTCGATGCCGCGGAGCAGCGAAGGCTGCTCGCCGACCTCGAGACTGCTGAGGAATCGGTCACCTGTCCGCACGGCCGGCCCACGCGCCTCGTGGTGGAGTGGCAGGAGCTCACGCGCCACTTTCGCAGAAACTACTGACAAGCCCACGAGTCCCCGTCATCGTCGGGCCGACAGGAATTGGGAAATCAGCGCTCGCATTCGAACTCGCGCTCGTGATCGGCGGCGAGATCGTCGTCGCTGACTCGCGCCAGGTGTACGAGCGCCTCGACATCGCCACCAACAAGCCGAGCGAGGAGCAGCGAAGACGCGTCCGGTATCACATGATCGATTTCGTCGATCCGGCTTCGACGTTCAATGCAGCCGAGTACGTCGAGGGTGCCCGGCGGGCGATCGATGACATCGCGGCGCGTGGCCGCGCACCCATCGTGGAAGGCGGCACGATGCTGTACGTCGACGCGTTATGCGACGGCTTCAGCCTGACAGGCGTACCGCCGAACGCGGCCCTGCGCGAAGAGCTGTCGAGCCTCGACGTGACGTCGTTGCGCGAACGCCTTTTGGCCCTGGATCCCGACCCCGGCGTCGACCTCAAGAATCCTGTGCGCATGATCCGCGCCATCGAGATTCTGGAGGTGGCGGGACCGCCGCTGCGCGGCCTGCGCAGGCGCACCCCACCGTCCTGGGAGCCCTTGCGCATCGGGCTCACCGCCGAGCTGGACGTCATCGACCGCCGCCTCGAGGCGCGCAGCAAGACTCAGGTGAGGCGCGGGCTGGTTGCGGAGACGCAGGCCGCCCTCGACGCGGGTGTCCCCGAACGTGCGCCGGTGCTGACCGGAATCGGCTACGCCGAAGCCCTCGCGCACATAAAGGGCGAGCTCAGGTTGGAGGAGCTGCCTGTGGCGATGGCGCGGTCCAATCGCCAGTACGCTCGCCGCCAGCTGCGGTGGTGGCGGCGTGACGCCCGCGTGCGGTGGTTTGCAATCGAGCCCGATCCGTCGCCGGGTATCCTCAAGTACGTGAGCGAGCCCGAATGAAAGGAACCACGAGCGCCGGCGCCCAGCGCCTCAGCCTCATCCCGCCTTACCTGTTCGCGGAGATCGACCGCAAGGTGCAGGAAAAGAAGAGGGCGGGCGTGGACGTGATCTCGCTCGGCATCGGCGACCCCGACCTGCCCACCCCCAGGCGCATCGTCAGCGTGCTGCAGGAGGCGGCGGCCGACCCGGCCAACCATCGCTATCCCTCGTACTTCGGGCTGGCCGAGCTACGAGAGGCGATTGCGCGGTGGTATCGGGAGCGGTTCGGCGTCACGCTGGATGCGGCCAAGGAGATCTTGCCCACGCTGGGCTCGAAGGACGGCATCAGCCACGTGCCGCTCGCACTGGTCGATCCTGGCGACGTCGTGCTCGCTCCCGACCCCGGGTACACGGTGTACGTGACGGGTGCGCAGATGGCGGGCGGCCAGCCATACATCATGCCGCTGACGGCAGAGAACGGCTGGCTGCCCGACCTCGAGGCGATACCGACCGCCATCGCCGAGCGCGCTCGCCTGCTGTGGCTCAACTACCCGAACAATCCCACTGCCGCGGTGGCCGACCGTCAGTTCCTGCAGCGTGCGGTCGATTTCTGCCGTCATCACGGCATCGTGTTGTGCCACGACGCGCCCTATTCGGAGATCGCGTTCGGTGGTTATCGCCCACTCAGCCTGTTCGAGATCGATGGCGCAAAGGACATCGGTCTCGAATTCCATTCGCTTTCGAAGACATACAACATGACGGGCTGGCGGATCGGCTGGGTGTGCGGCCGCGCCGACCTCGTCGCGTTGATCGGCCAGCTCAAGACCAACATCGACTCGGGCATCTTCCAGGCCGTGCAGTGGGCGGCGATCGAAGCGCTCGACGGAGGCGAGGACGAGACGCGCGAGGCGTGCAAGATCTACGAGCGTCGCCACCACGTCGTCGCGGAAACATTGAACAGTCTCGGTTGGTCGATCCAGCCGCCGCGCGCCACCTTTTATGTGTGGGCGCCGGTGCCCTCGGGTTATGACTCCATCGGGTTCGCCGGCCATGTCCTCGATGAGGTGGGCGTGAACATCACACCCGGCGTCGGCTTTGGCGCGCACGGCGAGGGCTACTTCCGCCTGTCGGTCACCGCTCCCGACGCGCGCCTGGAAGAGGCGATGGCGCGGCTGAGGCGGCTCAAGCTCTGATCACCACCAAGCCGCCGCGCGAGCGGGCGTACCTGGTCGGGCTGTTGCTCCCGGGCTCGACGCAAGGGCTGGTTCGAGAACAGATGACGGAGCTGGCCGATCTCACGCGAACGGCGGGTGCCGATGTAGTCGGCTCCGACGTTCAGCGTCGGGCCGCGGTCGACCCTGCCCATTTCATCGGCATGGGCAAGGTCGATGAGCTGCGCGAGCTCAAGCTCGAGGGCGCATACGACCTGATCATCTGCAACGACGACCTGAGTCCGCGGCAGCAGCGCAACCTGGAGCTCGAGCTGAAAACACGCGTGCTGGACCGCACCGAATTGATCCTCGAGATCTTCGCCCAGCACGCGCGGACCCACGAAGGGCGGCTGCAAGTCGAGGCGGCGCGTCTCCACCACCTGCTGCCGAGGCTGATCGGCGCGTACGCCTACGACCGCCAGGTGGGCGGCCGCCGAGGTGGGGTGGGGGCTCGGGGCGGTTTCGGCGAGCAGCAGATCGAGGTCGAGCGCCGGCGCATCCGCAAGCGCATGCGCGACCTCGAGCGAGAGATCGAGCAGGTGCGCTCGCAGCGACATCAGCAGCGAACGGGCAGGAGGCGCGCTGAGCTGGAGACGGCCGCGATCGTCGGTTACACCAACGCCGGCAAGTCGACCTTGCTCAACGCGCTGACCGGGGCCCGGGTGCACGCCGAACAGCGCCTGTTCGCGACGCTCGATCCGACGACGAGACGGCTCGACCTTCCCGCCGGCCGCGAGCTGCTGGTGACCGACACGGTCGGTTTCATCCAGAAGCTGCCGACCGACCTCGTGGCCGCTTTCCGCGCCACGCTGGAAGAGGTCACCGAAGCGGACGTGATCCTTCAGGTGCTGGACGTGAGCTCACCCGCGGTCGAGGAGCAGGCGGGGACGGTGGAAGAGGTCCTCACCGACCTGGGCGCGGCGCAGAAGCCGCGCGTGGTGGCGCTGAACAAGGTCGACCTGCTGGGCCCGGCAGCGCGCCGGCGCGCCGTGGGTGCCCTGAGCGGCCGTTACCCGGGCGCGGTCGCTATCTCCGCCATCAACAAGGCGGGCTTCGCCGAGCTGCTGGAAGCCGTCGACAAAGCCAGCCGTGGCGACGTGGTCACGCTCGACATCCTGGTCCCGTACGGGCGCGAGGGGGTTCTGGCCGAGTTGCGCCGCATCGGCGCCGTCGAGCGCACCGAGTACATCCAGGCCGGCACCCGTGCGTGGGGCTGGGTGCCCAAGCACGCGGCGCGACGGTTCGAACCCTACGCGGCGACCTCAGCGCGGTCTACGCGGGCCCGGCGTCTCAGCGGAAAAGCCTGATCACCCCGCGGACGATCCCGACCAGGCTCACATTGCTGGTCACGATCGGCTCGTAAGCCGGGTTCTCGGCGATGAGCTTGACCTGCCCGTTGCCGCGCTCGAAGCGCTTGACGGTGGCGTCTCCGTCGACCAGCGCGACCACGATCGAGCCGTTGGGCGCCTCCTGCTGAGGTCTGACCAGGACCAGATCGCCGTCGAATATCCCGGCATTGATCATGCTGTCGCCACGCACACGGAGGAGGAAGAATCCCTCCTGTGCGAGGTCAGGCGAGAGGAGCAGGTGTTCTTCGATGTTCTGCTCGGCCAGGATGGGCGCGCCGGCGGCGACGCTGCCGACGACCGGCACCGAGACCGCGTTGCGGCGCTGCTTGTCGACCTCGACGTCCTGCACGAGCTGGACGGTGCGCGACTTGCTGGGGTCGCGCTTGATGAGACCGCGCCGCTCGAGCTGGTTGAGATGGTTGTGGACGGTCGAGCTCGAGCTCAGGCCCACCGCCTCGCCGATCTCGCGCACGCTGGGCGGGTAGTTCCGCGCCTTCGTGACGTAGCGGATGTACTCGAGGATCTTGTTCTGTCGTTCGGTCAGCTGTTCGGTCAATTTCATTCTCCAGAGAGTCGTTTTTCAGGGCGTGGGGAAGACGTTGAAGCTGATGCTAGCACCTCGTCACGCTCAATGCAAACCTTTGTTCGATGCCTTGACATCCGAACGCCCGTTCGTTAAACTTTGCGAACACATGTACGCCGCCGGCTTCGCCATCAGGCCACATACCCCACTCCGTTCGGACCGGGCCCTCCGGCGCGTGTACCGCTGGGCCCTGGTCCTGATGGCGGCGCTGGTGGTGATGCTCGCCCTCAGCCGCGTGGCCTGGGGCGGCACCGCCTCCGAGACGGTGGTGGTACAGCCGGGAGACACGCTCTGGACGATCGCGGCCGCACACTACCCAGGCGACGACACGCGCGCCCGCGTCGACCAGATCGAGCAGCTGAACAACCTTTCGAGCCCCGTGATCGAGGCGGGGGAGACTCTCCGCCTGCCGGCCTAGGGAGGCTACTCTCGGCACATGGCGCTATTCGTCCTTCGGCTCCGGCGCGGTGGGCCCTGGGACTGGTCGCGAGACATGCGTGAGCAGGCCGGCTGGGCTGAGCACGCGCGGTTCATGGACGGGCTCGTAGACGCGGGGTTGATCCTGCTAGGAGGCCCGCTGGAGGGTGGCCGCGACACGCTCCACGTCGTGCAGGCCGACTCAGAGCAGGCGATACGGGAGCGGATGGCGCAGGACCCGTGGGCTGAGAACGGCATGCTGACTCCTGTCAGCATCGAAGGCTGGACTGTCTTGCTCGGCCCGAACCCGGGGAAGCCGTCGTGACGATCGTCCTGGTGACTCGTAAGGATTGCCACCTCTGCGAAGACGCCCTGCGCCTCCTCCAGGACCTCGGCGTCCACCCCGAGCTCGCTGATGTCGACGCCGACGACGAGCTGCACCGCCTGTACGAGTTCCGGGTCCCCGTCGTCCTGGTTGACGGTGCCGTGGCCGCAGAGGGCCGGATCACACGCGAGTCGCTCGAGGCGGCTTTCGGGCGGTCGGGAAGGGGGCCTGGCGGCCCCGATATCGTCAGCTAATGGTGTCGATAATCACCGTTATAGCTAGCGATTAGCCCGGGACGGGCGCGTTATGCGGAGCGCTGGAGGGCCGGCTCGGCGTCCAGGCCGCGCAGGAACACCTCGAGCGGCAGCGCGGCCCGCTCGAAGTCCTGGCGCAGGAGCTCTAGGTCAGAGCCCTCCTGGGCGGCGCCGGCGATCGCCAGCTCCGCCGAACGCAGCGATTCGGCCACGAAGGCGCTGAGAGCCTCGCCAGGGCGTCCCGCGACGGCCTCCTGGGCCCAGGACTCCCGGACCTCGGCCGCCAGCTCCAGCAGGCGGTCGACGATCGACCCGGCGACCCCATGATCGGCCGGCTCCCAGCGCAGGCGCGAGAAGGTGTCCGAGCTCGCCCTGATGAGCCGGCGCAGCTTGACCTGGGTGCTCAGCGTACGCATGTTCTCGATAATCGTACACGAACAGGCGTTCGGCGTGCAAGCATAGCTTACCTTGCCTGTGCGATCGCTTATCCGAAGAGCTTGTCTTGAGTCAAGAAATTGGCAGGGTTCGGCGTGTGTCGCAAGCCGATCCCCTAACGGCCACGGGATCCTTGGGTGGCCCGAGCCCGCGCTGGTCGATCCGAGGTCGGGTATTCAGCGCGTGGTCTCGTACCTGGTCAGGAGCACGCCGTCGGGAAACGTCCGGGTCTCCACCAGGTTCAGGTTCACCCAGTTGTCCAGGGCCGTGAAGAACGGCGTGC
>WNFJ01641638.1_pt1 | contig 11089 bp, 7 predicted proteins | sample 5400461 | NCBI WGS metagenome assembly WNFJ01 (sample SAMN13153349, study PRJNA577476) | soil metagenome | isolation source: 115 cm saprolite on Douglas fir-dominated hillslope | place: USA:California | collected 2013-09-17 | reverse complement strand
CCCTTGCCCGGCTTGACGAACTCGTTCTCGATCACGGTGTAGGGATCGCCGTCGAGCAGGACTTTCAGACCCCCGCGGATCTCGCTGGTCGTGTAGCTGGCCATTTCTCCCCTCGCGCTCATGGGCTGCGGCACGCGCGGCCGCTCAAAAGGGCCGCGTATGATAACGGCATCGCCCCACCCCCGCCAGCGCGCCCGGTCACCGCCGCTGATTTCCGCGAGTTCGCGCACACGGGGCGCTGGCGTCCCGGTGCTAGAATCGTCCGCCATTGCGAGCGCACCCCGTGGAGGCCGACTTGTCCGAGCAGAACGCCGTTCCGCTCATCGTGCTGAGCTCCGCGCGCGAGCCCGTCGAGGCCATCAACAGCATACTGCGGCGCGCGGGGCAACCGGCCCATTGCACCTGGATCCCGGCGCTGCGCGATCTGGGTGATGCGCTCACGCAGCTCAACCCCGAACTGCTGGTGCAGGTGGCCGACAGCCACGAGGAGCTCGGGTCCGTAATCGGCTTGCGCGACCGGCTCGCACCCACCGTGCCGGTGCTGTTGCTGGCGCCGGCTGCGGAGGAGACCCGTATCGCCGAGGCCATGGCGATCGGCGCACGCGACGTCGTCACGCTGGCCAATACCGAGCGCCTGCAGGCGGTGATGCTGCGCGAGCTCGAGGTCTTTCGCACCGGGCGCACCCTCGATGCCACGCTGAAATCCGCGCAGGACGCACGCAGCCAGCTCGACACCGTGCTGTACCGCTCCAACGACGCGATCATCCAGGTGCAGGAGGGAATCGTGGTCGACGCGAATCCCGCCTGGCTCGAGCTGTTCGGCGTCGAAGAGGGCGTCGCGGGCGAGCCGGTCATGGACCTGTTCGAGGATTCGACGCACGCGGCGCTGCGCGGCGCACTGGCGGCGTGCCTGCAGGGACGCTGGAAGGCCGATCACCCGTTGCGGGCCAACGCGCTGCTTGGAGATGGCAGCGTGCTGCCCATCGAGATGACCCTGGCACTCGGGGAGTACGAGGAGGAGCCCTGTGTGAGCCTGATGGTGCCCTCCACGTCGCGCGAGGAGCGCCGCACCGTCGAGCGCCCCTCATCGGCCGCTGAGACCGGTGGCGCTCTGCTGCCGCGGCAAGAGCTGCTCGAAGCGCTCGCGCGGCGGCTCGCGACTCCGCCTGCGGGAGGCATGCGCTGCCTTGCGCTGATCAAGCTCGACAAGTTCGCGGATCTCGAGCGCGTGGTCGGCGCCACGGCGAGCGAGGACATCCTGATCAAGTTCGCGCGGCTGCTGAAGGACATGTTAAATCCGAAGGAAGTGGCCGGGCGCTTCGGCGGCGTGCGCTTCCTGGTGCTGCTCGAGCGCGGCAACGAGCACGACATCAACGCGTGGGGCGAGCGGCTGCTGACGCGCATGCAGAAACAGGTGATGCGCATCCGCGACAAGTCGGTGTCGGTGACCTGCTCATTGGGGATGTCGGTCGTGCCACCCGGCCAGGCGAAGGTCGACGCGGTGATCGCCGATGCGTTCGAGTGCGCCGACAAGGGCGCCGCCCGCGGCGGCAACCAGAGCATCATGTCAGACCGCGCGGACAACGACAGCCGCGTCATGGCCTATGACAGGGTGTGGGTCAAGCACATCAAGTCAGCCCTGATGGAGAACCGCTTCCGGCTGGTGCAGCAGCCGATCGCGAGTCTTCAGGGCGAGCGTCCGGGCATGTTCGACGTGCTGGTGCGCATGATCGACCAGCAGGGCCGGGAAGTGCTGCCGTCGGAGTTCATGGCGGCCGCCGGGCGCAACGACCTGCTCAAGAACATCGACCGCTGGGTCGTCGGCGCCTCGCTGTCCTTTGCGGCGCAGAAGAAACCCGAGTGCCTGTTCGTGCGCCTGTCGAAGGAAACGGTCCGCGACGCGGGCTTCCTCGAGTGGCTCGACAACCACCTGCGCTCGAGCCGCGCCGAGGCGCAACGGCTGTGCTTCCAGATCACCGAGGAGAGCGCGGCGAGCTACGTGCCGCAGGTCAAGGCCCTCGCCGCGGTGCTGCGCGCGCGGCGCTTCCGCTTCGCGCTCGAGGGTTTTGGCTCCGGACGCGACAGCGTCGGCATGCTCGAATCACTGCCGCTCGATTTCGTGAAAATCGATGGCACCGTCATCCAGGGACTGGCCGCGGATCCGCAGCTGCAGCTGCGCGTGCGCACCCTGGTCGAAGCCGCACGCCGGCACAACATCCAGACCATCGGCGAGCGGGTCGAGGACGCCAACACCATGGCCGTGCTGTGGCAGGTGGGCGTGCAATACATCCAGGGCTACTTCATCAACGAGCCCGAGGAAGTGGTGCTCGCCGAGCGCTGAGGGCTTGGCCCAGCCCCCTTAAGGCGCACGCTCAGAAGCTCACGCCCAGGCCCAGGTCGAAGCGCCTGAAACCCTGGTTGAGCTGGAACCACTGGTAGTCGCCCTTCAGCACCAGGTGCGCGCCGACGTAGAGGTTCGCACCGGCCGTCCCGACCCGATCCGCGCTCCGGGGCCAGTACCCGAGGTCCCCGGGGGTGGCCGACAGCGGCACCAGCCCCGCAGGGATCACCGGCCCGCTGCTGCCGGCGTAACTGGCGCCCAGGTCGTAGCGCTCCCAGCGAACGAACGGCGTCACCCGATAGTCGCCCTGCTCCCACAGCCGATAGGCGCCCTGCAGAAAGTATCCGTAAAACGACGATGGCAACGGGTTCGGAGAGCTCGGATGGGCCGCATTCAGCGGCCCGGCGTTGCTGATCGAGCCGCGGGCGTAGAGCGCGGACAGGTCGAACTTCCCGGGCGCCCAGCTTACGTGCGCTTCCCACAACGTGACCCGCGGATCGCCCGGCGCGGGCGACTCGCCGCTGCTGATCGCGCCCCCGAGGAGCAACGCGGGGATGCCGTAGTAGCTGAGCGCGGCGTATGGCGACAGGTGGTGGGCGTTCGCCAGCGCCAGCTCCTGGTGCGTCGCTGGCAACGGTGCGGCGTGGCTGTTCGCAAGCCCGAGCGCGGTCGTATAGGGCGGGAATGCCGGAGCGAAGTCCCACTTCGACAGATCGAAGCCGGTGGTCAGGCCGACGTTCCAGCCAAATCCCGCTCTGCTGTCGCCGTGGAGGTTGAAGCCCCCTTCGCGCCAGGTGCTGGGGATGATCAGGGTTTCGACGAAGTTGCGCTGCACGCCGTAGAAGCGCGTGGGCTCGTGATGCTCGTTGAGAAACCCGAAGGGCATCAGGATGAGACCGACGCGGGCACTCACCGCCTCGCTCAGGCGGCGGTCGACGTAGAACTGCTCGACCTCGAACTCCCCCACGTCGCTCGCCGAGGTGACCGCGTGCTCGACTTCGTATTCGGAGTTGAACTCCGTGCGCTCATCAAAGGCGTAGCCGAGGCCGAACACGGCGCGCGCCAGATCGGCCTGTGCCGTCCTGCCATCGCGCGTGGGATCGGTGTAGTACATCTCGCCGTAACCCCACAACCTCAGGCCTGCCGCGCGGCGGCGCTGACGCCGCCACCGACCCTGACACGGCCGCGGGCGCCGCCGCGCCCGCCAGCTGCGCGAGCTGGCGCTCGATCTGGAGCTGGTGCTCGCGCAACGAGCGATTCTCTTCGGCCAGCTGCTGCAGCTGCGCCTGCACTTGCGCCAGTTGCGCTCGCATATCGATGAACCTGGCATCGTCCGCTGCGGCAGCGACACCGGTGGCGCACAGCGCAATGCCGCAAGCTAGGCTCACGAGCACCCGCGGGCGAGCGCTTCGAGTTACGGGGTTCGGCATGTCCCACTCCCCATGGCCTTCACGGCGGCCAGAGTGGTCAAATGCTAATGCGAATCATTCCTATTAGCAACCAGGTGGCGGTACGGCCGGTACCCGGCCCGCTCTCTGGCACCGCTCAGCCGCTGGGCGGCGGCAGCAGTGTTTCCAGCCGGTCGATCTTGCGCGGCCAGCCGCGCTTGAGCACCGCGCCGCGCTGTGCGCGCTCACCGACATAGTCCTGCAGGTCACGCCACTCGAGCACCTTCTGCTGCCCGCCGGACCAGAGGACGAGACCCGCCTTCGGCGGCACGACCGCCACCGCGGTCATGAGTTCCGCGCGCGCCGCTGCCTTCTTGGACGGGATGTCGTAGAGCTTGTTGCCCTTGCCGCGCGGCATCTCGGGAACCTCGCTCGCCGCGAAAGCGAGCAGCTTGCCCTCGCTGCTGACCACGGCCACCAGGGAATCCGCGGACGGCACGGGCGCCGGCACCAGCACGTGCGCGTTCTCGGGCACAGTGAGCACGGTCTTGCCGGCGCGGCGATCGGTGATCAGGTCCCTGAGGCGTGCGGTGAAGCCGTAGCCCGCATCGCTCGCGAGCAGCCACAGGTCTTCGGGTTCCCCGATCATCACGCCGGCGAATTTCGCGCCGTCCGGAGGATCGAGGCGGCCGGAGAGCGGCTCGCCCTGCCCGCGCGCGGAGGGGAGCGAATGCGCCGGGAGCGAGTAGGTGCGCCCGGTGCTGTCGATGAACACCGCCGGCTGCAGACTCCGCCCGCGCGCCAGCGACTGAAACGCATCCCCGCTCTTGTAGGACAGGGTGCGCGGTTCGATGTCGTGACCCTTCGCCGCGCGCACCCAGCCCCCCGTGGACAGCACCACGGTCACCGGCTCGTTGGGGATCAGCGTCGTCTCATCGATCGCCTGGGCCGCCTCGCGCTCGATGATCTTGGTGCGTCGCTCGTCGCCGTACTTGTCGGCATCGGCGCGGATCTCGGCGGCGATGAGCTTCTTCAATTTCGCCTTGCTCTTGAGCAGCGCCTCGAGCTCCTCACGCTCCGCGGACAGGGTCTGCTGCTCCTCGCGGATTTTCATTTCCTCGAGCTTGGCGAGGTGACGCAGTCGCGTGTTCAGGATCTCCTCGGTCTGCTCGTCCGAGAGCTTGAAGCGCTTCATGAGCACCGGCTTCGGCTCCTCCTCGCGGCGGATGATGCGGATCACCTCGTCGAGGTTCAGGAACGCGATCAGCAGACCGTCGAGGACGTGCAAGCGCTTGCCGACCTTGTCCAGCCGGTACTGCAGGCGACGCGTGACGGTCGTGGTGCGGAACTCGAGCCACTCGCCCAGGATCTCTTTCAGGCTCATCACGCGCGGGCGGCCGTCGAGCGCGATGATGTTGAGATTGACGCGGTAGTTGCGCTCCAGGTCGGTGGTGGCGAACAGGTGGTTCATGAGCTCCACGAGATCGATGCGGTTGGAGCGCGGCACGATGACCAGGCGCGTCGGATTCTCGTGGTCCGACTCGTCGTTGTAGCTCTCGATCATCGGGAGCTTCTTGGCGCGCCACTGCTCGTCGATCTGCTGTAAGACACGGCTCGGGGGCACCTGGTAGGGGAACGACGTGATGACGGCGTTACCCTCCTCGATTTCCCCGGGGGCGCGCGCCTTGAAGGTGCCGACACCTTTTTCGTAGAACTCCTTGAGATCGGCGCGTGGCGAGATGATCTCGGCACCCGTCGGCAGGTCCGGGCCCTTGACGTGCTTCATGAGCGCAGCAAGCGTGGCCTCCGGCTCCTCCAGCAGGTGGACCGCGGCCGCGGCCACCTCGCGCAGGTTGTGCGGCGGAATGTCGGTCGCCATGCCGACCGCGATGCCCGAGGTGCCATTCAACAGCAGGTTCGGCAGCCGCGCCGGCAGGATCACCGGCTCCTCCAGCGTACCGTCGAAATTGGCCGTCCAGTTCACCGTGCCCTCGGACAGCTCCCCGAGCAGCACTTCGGCGTACTGGGTGAGCTTCGCTTCCGTGTAACGCATGGCGGCAAAGGACTTGGGGTCATCCTGCGAGCCCCAGTTGCCCTGGCCGTCAATGAGCGGATAGCGATAGGCGAAGGGCTGCGCCATCAGCACCATGGCCTCGTAGCAGGCGGTGTCGCCGTGGGGGTGGAACTTGCCGAGGACATCGCCCACGGTGCGCGCGGACTTCTTGTGCTTGGAAACCGCCGAGAGCCCGAGCTCGCTCATGGCGTAGACGATGCGCCGCTGCACCGGCTTCAGGCCGTCGCCGAGCGCCGGCAGCGCCCGGTCGAGAATGACGTACATCGAGTAGTCCAGGTACGCCTTCTCGGTGAAGGTGCGCAGCGGCTGGCGCTCGACGCCTTCGAAGTTCAGTTCCGGAGTTTCCATCGTTAACCTTGGTTACCTCAGGTTCTCATCCCCGACCGGTCGGCTCGCAGCTGGCCCGACGTGTCAAGCTCAATTTCTCGGGGTGGTTCTACACCTGCACTTGCGCGAGGTTGCCCTTCTCTTCGAGCCACTCGCGCCTGTCAGCGGCGCGCTTCTTGGCGAGCAGCATGTCCATGAGCTGATCGGTGTTGTCCTTGCCGTCGATGGTGAGTTGCACGAGGCGCCGCGTGCGCGGGTCGATGGTGGTCTCGCGCAGCTGCGTCGGGTTCATCTCGCCCAGGCCCTTGAAGCGCGTGACCGTCGCCTTGCTGCGCGGGCTCTCCTTCTCGATCTTCTTCAGGAGTTGATCGCGCTCGGCCTCATCGAGCGCGTAGTGCACCTGCTTGCCGGCATCGACGCGGTACAGGGGCGGCATGGCCACGTGCACGTGTCCGTGGGCCACCAGCGGACGAAAGTGCCGCAGGAACAGCGCGCACAGAAGCGTCGCGATGTGCTGCCCGTCGGAATCCGCGTCCGCGAGGATGCACACCTTGTGGTAGCGCAGCCGGCTCAGGTCGCTCGAGCCCGGCTCGATGCCGAGCGCCACGCAGATGTCGTGCACCTCCTGGCTGCCGGCGATCTCGCCCGCATCGAGCTCCCAGGTGTTCAGGATCTTGCCGCGCAGCGGCATGATGGCCTGGAACTCCTTGTCGCGCGCCTGCTTGGCGGAGCCGCCCGCGGAGTCGCCTTCCACCAGGAACAGCTCGGAGCGCTTCGGCTCCTGGCTGGTGCAATCGGCGAGCTTGCCGGGCAAGGCCGGGCCGCCCGTCATGCGCTTGCGTACCACACGCTGCGCGGCCTTGGCGCGCTCCTGCGCGTTGGCAATCGCGAACTGCGCGATGCGCTCGCCGGCGTCCGGGTGGCGGTTGAGCCACAGCGCCATGGAGTCGCGCACGAACCCCTCGACGAGCGGCGCGGCATCGCGCGAACCTAAGCGCTCCTTCATCTGTCCCGCGAACTGCGGCTCGTGGATCTTCACCGACAGCACGTAGTTCGCCTTGTCCCACACGTCCTCGGGGGTGAGCTTGATGCCGCGCGGCACGAGATTCCTGAACTCGCAGAACTCGCGCACCGCCTGCGCCACGCCCGCGCGTAGCCCATTCACATGGGTACCGCCCTCGATGGTGGGGATCAGGTTGACGTAGCTCTCCCCGATCGCGCTTTCCGCGTCCGGCGCCCAGCACAGTGCGTAGTCGACCGCGTCGTTGTCGCCCGCGCGCGTGCCGGTGATGGGCTCGGGCGGAATGCGCTCGAGCTTGTCCAGCTCCTCGACCAGGTAGGCGCCCAGATCCCCGGTGTAGAACCACTCGTCCTTCTCGCCGCTGGCCTCGTTCTTGAACGTGACGCGCAGGCCCGGGCACAGCACCGCCTTCGCCTTGAGGGTGTGCTTGAGCTGCGGGACCGAGAATTTGTCCGAGTCGAAGAACTTCGGATCGGGCCAGAAGCGGATGGTGGTGCCGGTGTTGCGCTGGCCGACGGTGCCGGTCTCCTCGAGCTTGGAGGCGATCTTGCCGTCCTTGAAGCTGATGTTGTATTCCTTGCCGCCGCGCTTGATCCAGCACTCGAGGTGCTTCGAGAGCGCGTTGACGACCGAGACGCCGACGCCGTGCAGGCCGCCGGAGAACTGGTAGTTCTTGTCGGAGAATTTGGCGCCGGCGTGCAGGCGCGTGAGGATCAGCTCCGCGCCACTCACCTTCTCCTTGGGATGGATGTCGACCGGCATGCCACGGCCGTCATCCTGCACCTGCAGCGACCCGTCCTTGAAGAGCGTGACATCGATCTGCTTGCAGTAACCGGCGATCGCCTCGTCGACGCTGTTGTCGATGACCTCGTGCGCGAGATGATTGGGCCGCTGCGTGTGGGTGTACATGCCCGGCCGTCGCCGGACGGGCTCGAGGCCGCTCAGGACCTCGATATCGGAGGCGGTGTACGACTGGGTCATCCGGCTGCGTGGATCATCCGTGGCTTGGCGCCGCGTGGGCGCGGCGATCTTAGCAGACCGCGCGACCGCGTCGGTTACCGCAAGTCGGCCGTCAGCGCGAGCCGTATCGCCGCGGGCACCTCGTGCACCACATAGCGATAGTGCTCGTGATCGACGCCGGCGGCGAGCGCCGCTCCGGCACGCAGGCTGGCGACCATGCCGGGAGTCAGCTCGAAGCGCAGAAAATGCACCGCCGAGGTCTTCTCCTCGTTCTCCCGCTCCAGATCCTCGTCCGCGATGGCGAACACGCGCGCCTGACCGGCCACCTGCACCCAGCAGCCATCCTCGATACCCTTCAAGCGCGCCAGTGCCTGCGCCCGCTCCGCGGGTTGCGCATACTCGATCAGCAGCGTCACCTTCCAGTTGCTGCCGTCCGGGATCAGCGGGTTGTAGGTGCCGAGCTCATCCGCGATGGCCTGCGCCTCGAAGATACGCTCGATGCGCAGCATCTCCTGCACCTGGTACTGCACCGTGAGTCGATCCTCGAAGCACCAGGTGGCGTTCGGCCCGACCGCGAGCTGCCGCTCGCCCTTGTGGCGCAGCACCCGCGCGCGAAATGCCGGCCGCTCCCGCGCGTACTGTTCCAAGGACATGAGGTCCGTGGCCGCAAGCTTGTCCACGTCAGACTCCTTTGGTGCGTCCGCTGCGGTGGCCACGTCCGTGAGTCTACAGTCCGTACGCGATCCGCAGCAGCCGCAGCGGATGCTCGGGCGCGCGCGGCTGCGTGAGGCCGCTCGCGATCTGCTGCCCCGCCATGGGGCAGTCACTGGCGTAGTGATCGGCCTGCCCGCTCTCGACCCGCTGCACCACCGGGCGCCCGATTCGCACCGAAGCGGCGCGAAACTCGCGCTTCACGCCGTAGGTGCCGTTATGCCCCGAGCAGCGCTCGATGGTATCGATACTGGTGCCGGGCACGAGTCTCATGAGATCGCGCGTCTTGAGGCCGATGTTCTGCACCCGCAGGTGACAGGGCACGTGGTAGCTTACCTTGCCGAGCGCTGCCTTGAAGTCAGTGCGCAGCAGGCCCGCCTCATGGCGCAGCATGAGATACTCGAACGGGTCGAACATGCGCGCGGCGATCTGCTGCACCTGCGCATCCTCGGGGTACAGGAGCGGCAGCTCCTGCTTGAACATGAGCACGCACGAGGGGATCGGCGCCACGAGGTCGTAGCCGGCGTCGACGGCCTGCGCCAGCTGCGGGACGTTGTACTCCTTGAGCCGCGCTACGGCCAGCAGGTCGCCGAGCTCGAGTCGCGGCATTCCGCAACAGCGCTCCTGCGCGAGCAGCGTGATTTCGATGCCGTTGTGCGCGAACACCGCCACCAGGTCCTCAGCGAGCGCCGGATCGTTGCGGTTGCCATAACAGCTCGTGAACAGCGCGACCCGCCCGGTAGTCGCCGCGCTCGCCTGCGCGCTGTGCGCGCCCGGCGCGCCTGCGGCGCGCGGCGCAGTGCCGAGATGCGCCAGGCGTTTGCGCGCGCTACGGGCGTGGTACTGCGGCAGCGGCACCGTACGGTCGACGCCGAGCGTCTTCTCCAGCAGCGCGCGGCCGGCGGCCGTGCGAGTCACCGCGTTCACCAGCTCCACCACCACCGGAATTCCGGCGAGCCTGCCTACTGCATCGGTGGCGGCGAGGGCGCGCTCGCGCAGCGTGAAGCCCGCGGTGCGCGCGCGCACCGCTTTCGCGCGCAGCATCAGATGCGGAAAATCGACATTCCAGGGATGCGGCGGCACGTACGGGCACTTCGTCATGAAGCACATGTCGCACAGGTAGCAGTGATCCACCACCTGCCAGAACACCCGCCGGTCCACGCCAGCGACTTCGCCGTCAGCTGTGCCATCGACGGCGTCGAACAGCGTGGGAAAGGCGTTGCACAGGCTGAAGCAGCGGCGGCAGCCGTGGCAGATGTCGAACACGCGCTCGAGCTCCTTCTCCAGCGCGCTGCCGTCGTAGAACTTCGGGTCGCCCCACTCGAGCGGGTGGCGGGTGGGAGCCTCCAGGCTCCCCTCGCGTGCGCCCGGGGCGGAACCTGAGCGCGGTGGCGTAGTGCTCATGCGCGCAATCGGCGCTCAGGCGCTAGCAGCGCCGCCTGAGCGCGCGGGGCGCGAGCTCAAATGCCGTCCAGGGCCTTCTGGAAGCGATTGGCATGCGAGCGCTCGGCCTTGGCGAGCGTCTCGAACCAATCGGCGATTTCCCCGAAGCCTTCCTCGCGCGCAGCTTTCGCCATGCCGGGGTACATGTCGGTGTACTCATGGGTCTCACCGGCGATGGCGGCCTTCAGATTGAGCCGGGTCTCCCCGATGGGCAGCCCCGTTGCCGGATCACCCACCACCTCCAGATACTCCAGGTGCCCGTGAGCGTGGCCGGTCTCGCCTTCCGCGGTGGAGCGAAACACCGCCGAGACGTCATTGAACCCTTCGACGTCGGCCTTCTGCGCGAAATACAGATAACGCCGGTTGGCCTGCGATTCTCCGGCGAACGCATCCTTGAGATTCTTCTCCGTCTTGCTGCCTTTGAGATTCATGGCATTCCCTCACTTAGACTTAGACTCGGTCTAACCCAGGCGTACGACTCTATCGCCGCACCGCAAGTGACGTCAACCCCGCGTTGACCCTCGTACCGCGCGCTGTGTAACGTTGCGCGCCCCTTGGCTCACCTCCGCCATCCTTTCAGGAGCGACGCCGAAGTGACGCGCAACAGCAAAGGCCCCGATTTCGAACAGGCGCTCGCGGAGCTCGAGGCCCTGGTGGAGCGTCTCGAGCGCGGCGATCTGCCCCTCGATGAGGCTCTGAAGATCTTCGAGCGCGGCGTCGTGCTCACGCGCCACTGCCAGGGCTCGCTCCAGGCCGCGCAGCAGAAGGTCGAGATCCTCCTGAAGCGCAGTGGCCAGCCCGGCGCATCGATCGAGCCGTTCGAG
>WNFJ01618734.1_pt5 | contig 11089 bp, 13 predicted proteins | sample 5400461 | NCBI WGS metagenome assembly WNFJ01 (sample SAMN13153349, study PRJNA577476) | soil metagenome | isolation source: 115 cm saprolite on Douglas fir-dominated hillslope | place: USA:California | collected 2013-09-17 | reverse complement strand
GCCCAACACCGACTCGGCCTATGCCCCGTACGTGCAGAGCCAGCACATACCGGTGGTGGGCGGCATCCCGCTGGATGCCAACTGGATCACCAATCCTTACTTCTTCCCGACCGGCGCCAACTCGGTGGGCTTCCTTACCGGCCAGTTCAACCTGGTCAAGAAAGCAGGGGGCAAGAAGATGGGGATCTTCCTGTGCCAGTTCGCCGCCTGCGACGCAGGCATCCCGCTGTTCCAGCAAATCACCCGGCAGCTCGGCATCGCCTACGCCGGGGCGCAGTCGATCAGCTCCGCGGCATCCACCTACGCGGCGCAGTGCCTGAAGTTCCGGGACGACGGCGTGGACACGGTCATTCCCGAGCTGGACGGTCCCACGACAGTCCAGGTCATCGAATCCTGCGCCCACCAGGGCTACCACCCGAAGGTGGTCGTGCCATCGTCCGACCTCAACGCCGCGGCCATGTCCAACTCGGCCTTCGCCGGGGCGTTCGGGGTCACCGAGTCTCCGCTGTGGTTCGGCCCGGCGGCCCAGAGCCAGGTCTGGTACAAGGCCTACAAGCAGCTGTACCCGAACGACACGCCGACCGGCTTTGCCACCCTGGGCTGGCAGGCCGGAGTAGTGATCGCAGCCGCGCTGGCCCGCGCGCCGAGCACCGTCACCCCCGCCGACGTGCTAGCCGGCCTCTGGAGCCTGCCGCCCAAGGACACCTTCGGGGGATGGACCCCCGCGCTGACCTACGCCAAGCTGAAGCCCGCCGTGACCGCACCGTGCATCTGGGTGACCGAGGTCCACAACGGCACGCAGATCGCCCCGGACGGCACCGGAGCTCTCTGCGCCGGCTGAGCCGGCCGGCCCATCGGAAAGCGAAACGGTCAGAAGGGCAGGCCGATGTCTCAGGTGCTGGTCACCGGAGCCAGCGGGCTCGTCGGTGCCAACGTCTGCCGGCTGCTGATCAAGCGCGGCCACACGGCGCGCGCCCTGGTCCGGTCCCGGTCGGGCACCGAACCGCTGGCGGCCATCGGCGCGGAGCTGGCCGACGGTGACGTCACCGACGCCGACAGCCTGCGCCGGGCGGCCTCCGGCATGGACGCAGTGGTGCACTCAGCCGCCCTCATCGGCGGACCCGGCCAGGACCGGGACGCCGTCTGGAAGGTGAACGCGCTCGGGACGCGCAGTGTGCTCGACCTGGTACCCGATGGCCGCACAGTGGTCATCGGCACCGTGGATCTGTACGCCGGCTGCAGCGAGACCATCGATGCGCGCTGTCGAGGACGGGGTCTCGGGCGCCTGCTACCTGGCCCTGGGCCGCCCGGAAGACGTCTGCACCACCGCAGGGATGCTGAACGTGGCGTGCGAGGTCGCCGGCGTGCCACACCGCAGCAGGGACGTATACATAACGGACGCCAACCCGGGCCGAGCTATCCGGATCCCTACTTCGACGACACCTACACCCGCGCCTGGCTTGGCGTCTCGCCGACGCCGCTTCGCGAGGGCCTGTCGCACTTCATCGAGTGGGCTCGCCAGCAGAGCCAGGTGGAACGGGCCGGTGATGGGCAATGAAGCTGTCGGACCTGGTCGATCCCGCGTCCACCGCGGTGGTGGTCTCGGAGATGCAGCGCGGCATCGCCGGCGATCTGGCCGCGCCCCTCATGCGGCCGCAGGCCCAGGAGCTGAGGGACCGCGGCGTCGTGGAACGGCTTCGCCAGCTTATCGACGCGGCCCGCGGCCACCGGGTCCGGGTCGTGCACGCCACCCTGCAGTTCCGCCGTGATCGCGCCGGCATCAAGATCAACACCCCGCTGATGGCGGCGATGCTCAAGGACCCGGACTTCCTGCTCGTGGGGTCCGAGCAGGCAGAGGTGATGCCCGAGCTGGACCCGCGCGACGAGGACATCGTCGCGGCCCGCATCCACGGCATGTCGGCTTTCAACGGCACCGAGCTGGACCCGATCCTGCGCAGCCTGGACGTGCGCACGATCGTCATCGGCGGGCTGTCGCTCAACGAGGCGATCATCGGCATGGCGATTGAGGCCGTCAACATCGGCTACAGCATCGTGGTCGCCCGGGACGCAGCGGCCGGGTTCCCCGCTTCGTTCCAGGAGGACATGTATAAGTACGCCTTCTCTCTGCTGGGCCGCGTCGCCACCGTCGATGACATCATCGGGGCATGGGAGAGCTAGCCACCGTGGCCGGGCGTACGTGGTGGGATCTGGTCGAGGACCTGGCCGCCAGCACGCCCGATCGGACGCTTCTCACCGACACCCGGGGCCGGGCACTGACCTGCCGCCAGTACCGCGACGCCGCCGAGCGGGCTGCCGCCGGGCTCCACGAGCTGGGGCTGCGTCCGGGCATGGTCCTGTCGTGGCAGCTGCCGACCACTCTCGAAGCGGCGGTGCTCATGTCGGCAGCGGCCCGCCTCGGCCTGGTCCAGAACCCCCTGATGCCCGTGCTTCGCGACCGGGAGCTTGACCACATCTTCACCCAGCTGCGGCCGGACGCGCTCGTCGCCCCGCGGCAGTTTCGCGGTTACGACCATGCCGCCCTGGCCGAGCGCATAGCGGCCGGCCACGGCGCTCGGCCCGTCATCTGTGACCTTCCCGGGCCGGAAGACCTTGCCCTCCCCCAGGCTGACCCCGCCACGTTGCCGAAGGCGGCGGGTCCTGGCCACGTACCGAGGTGGGTCTTCTACACGTCGGGGACGACCGGGACCCCGAAGGGAGTCAGGCACACCGACCCGTCAGTGCTGGCGGCCAGCAACGGCTTCATCTCGGAGCTGCTGGTCGGGCCCGGCGACGTGGCGAGCGTGGCCTTCCCGATGACCCACATAGGGGGACCCGCCATGATGGCCGCGGCCCTGCGGTCCCGGGCCCGCACCGTGCTGACCGACGTCTTCGACCCGGTCACCACGCCTGACCAGTTCGCGGAGGCCGGCGTGACCTTGCTCGGCAGCGCGTCACCGTTCTTCGAGGCGTACCTGGCGGCCCAGGCCAGGCACGGCGAGCAGAAGCTGTTCCCCAGCCTGCGCCTCTGCGTCAATGGCGGCGCCCCGCCGTTGGCCGCGCACTACGAGCGCCTGCCCCGGGAGCTGGGAGCCGGGCTGTACAACGGGTACGGGATGACCGAGTGCCCGGTACTGGGGTTCACTCCGTACGCGCCCGACGGGCCTCCGCCAGCGGACGGAGATGTCATGGTGCCGGCGGCGGGTGTAGAGGTGATGGCGACCGACCCCGATGGCCGCCGCCTCCCCGCCGGCGAGGAAGGAGAGCTCAGGGTCCGCGGACCCCAGCTTTTCTCCGGCTACGTGGGGGCCGGTGACGCTGCTTCCTCGCTCGACCACGAGGGCTTCTTCGCCAGCGGCGATCTGGGCGTTGTCGACAGCACGGGAGCATTCCGGGTGACCGGGAGGCTGAAGGACGTGATCCTGCGCAACGCGGAAAGCATCTCTGCGCCCTACGTAGAAGCGGAACTGGCGATGCACCCGGACATCGCCGAGGTCAGCGTGGTCGGCCTGTTTGACCCCCGCAGCGGGGAGCGGTGCTGCGCGTTCGTCGTCCTGGCCGAGGGGGCTCGCCGCCTCCGGCTCCAGGACCTGAATCAGTTCTGTACCCAGCGCGGGCTGGCCCGCTACCAGATCCCCGAGCAGCTGGAACTCGTCGAGAGCCTGCCTCGCACACCCATGGGCAAGGTGCAAAAGCACGTGCTGCGGGACCTGGCCGAGCACGGCACCGCTCATCACTTACCCGAATCCTGAGCCCGTGGTCGCGTTCACCGAGGTGACTTCGGCCGTGGGCTCAGACGCGCCGGAAGACGGCTTTCGCGACGCTGATGACGCGGTCATCCCGACCCTCGTCGCGCAGGGTGAGGTTCACGGCAACCCGCTCGGAGCGGCCGCTGACCACCTCGCCCTCGGCTCGGAAGGGGCCGGCGACGCCGGGCCGGACGAACATGACCGTCCAGCTGTCGATCTGCACCGCGTCGGTGCCGGCATGAGCGGCCGCGACCTCCATCGCCGCCGTCTCCAGGACCATGTTGATCGGGCCAAGGTGAAGCGCGGCGTGTGGGGAGGCGAGCTCCGCGGTGATGGCGGGGAGCCGCCAGTACCCGTCGTCGCCCTGCCGCGCCCCGAACACAAGGTGCAGCGGCGGCAGCGACGGTGCGTCCTCGACGGCGACAGGCGGGTTGGGCACCTTCTGGTAGTCGCCGGGGACGTCGCCGAGGCTGACACCCATGCCGCACGACACGGCGATCACCCGCTGCGGGTCGTCGGCCTCGACGGTCCGGGAGCGGCTGAAGCCCATCGTGCGGCCGAGGTGGATGACGTCACGGTGGATGACGACCTGCCGGACGTCACGGGCACTGTCGAGGACGTCGTAGGCCATCACGACGGGCGCGGGGATGCACTGGCTGTCCAGCCAGTAAGGCTCCGGCGACGCGATGCACAGCGGCGCGGCCATGATTCCGCCGGTGGAATTGCGCATGTCGTGCCGGATCGGCATCGTCTCCCGCTCGACGTCGGCGTCGAGATCCGGGCTCAGCTTCCCCAGATAGCGGTAGCTGAGCAGCGCCGTCCAGACCGCCTCGAACTGCTTCCAGTGCTCTTCAGGCGTGACTGTGCGGATGTCGTCGACCACGGCGTCTGCCACCTCAGCGATGTCGGTGCTTCCCTACGCCTATTAACCACCAGGGTGCTGAGCCGCCACAAGACGTCCGGGGAAAAAAGCAGTTAGATGATATTGCTAGATCACCTGTGTCGCTGTAGCGTCGAGCCGACCGTGCTGGCCGAGGTGAGGCCGAGACGATTGCCGGCTACGAGGAGGCTGTTCATGGCGGGACGGGTGGAAGGCAAGGTCGCGTTCGTGACGGGCGCGGCACGCGGCCAGGGTCGCAGCCACTCGGTACGGCTCGCGCAGGAGGGCGCCGACATCATCGCGGTGGACATCTGCGAGCAGATCGAATCGAACCCCTATCCGCTGGCCACCGAGGAAGATCTCGCCGAGACGGCGGCACTGGTCGAGAAGCTCGACCGGCGGATCGTGACGCAGAAGGCTGATGTGCGGGAGCGCGAGCAGCTGAGGAACGCCGTCGAGGCAGGCATCGCCGAGCTCGGGCGCCTGGACATCGTGGTGGCGAACGCGGGGATTCTGCCGATGGCGATGGGTGATCCGCACCCGATGGACTTCGTCGACGCCGTCGACGTCGACCTCGTCGGGGTGATGAACGCGGTGGCGGTGGCGCTGCCGCACCTGCCGCAGTTCGGCTCCATCGTGATCACCGGGTCGACCGCGGCGATGATGCCGAACACCGTCGACAACCCCAACATGGGCCCCGGCTCGGCGGGTTACGGCTGGGCGAAGCGGATCCTGATGGAGTACACCGAGCAGATGGCGCTGCAGCTCGGGCCGGACTTCATCCGGATCAACTGCATCCACCCGACCAACTGCAACACGCACCTGCTGCACAACGAGGGGCTTTACAGCGTGTTCCGCCCCGACCTGGAGAACCCCACTCGCGAGGACGTCGAGCCGGCGTTTACAACGTTCCAGGCGATGCCGGTGCCGTACATCGAGCCCGTCGACGTCTCCAACGCGGTCCTGTTCCTGGCGTCCGACGAGGCGCGTTACGTCACGGGCCAGCAGCTGCGCGTGGACGCCGGGGGGCTGCTGAAGTACCGAGCGACCGCGCAGAGCTTCTGACCCGGAGGTGACCAGTTCCATGACGACCATGCCGATGTCAGCGAGCGACACCAATCTGGACCATCACAGCGCCGAGTTCCGCGAGAACAACTACGACATACTGCGTGAGCTCCAGGGCAGGTGCCCGGTCGCGAAATCCTCCGCCTGGGCGGGTTTCTGGCTTTTCACGTCGTACGACACCGTCTTCGAGGCGTCACGCGATCCCGAGCTCTTCAGCAGTCACATGAGCAAGGGCGTGCCTACCGTGGAGGGCCAGACCGACCCCCTGATTCCGATCGACATCGATCCGCCGATGCTGCAGGAGTACCGCAAGATCCTCCTCCCGCATATATCGCCCGGCGCGGCCCGGGCCAAGACCGGGGATCTGCGGACCATGGCCACCGAGCTCATCGACGTCTTCATCGAGACCGGCCAGGCCGACCTGTCCACGCAGTTGTTCACCCCGCTGCCGGCCCGGTGGATCCTGCAGCTGCTGGGCTTTGACGACAGTCAGTGGGGGCAGTGGATCGAGTGGATCCACACGGTCATCCACGACCGGGCCAGCGAGCCGGAGAAGACGATGCAGGCCGTGATGGAGCTCTACGGTGCCATGAGCGCCGAGATCGCCCGCCGCCGCGAGCGGCCGACTGAGGATCTCACCACCGTGCTGATCCGAGCGGAGATCGACGGCAAGCCGCTGACCGATCCCGAACTGATCGGGATCGTGTTCCTGCTGCTCCTGGGCGGCATGGACACGACGGCCGGGCTCACCGGCAACGCGTTCCTGCGGATCGACGCCGACCCCGCCCTCCGCCGGCGGCTGGTCGAGGATCCCGACGTGCTCGATCGCTCCACCGAGGAGTTCCTGCGCCACGACACCCCCACTCAGGGGCTGGCGAGGATCGTGACGCGCGACGCCGAGTTCCACGGCCGCCAGCTACGCAAGGGCGATCGCGTCCTGCTGATGTACGCGGCGGCCAACCGTGACCCCGGCGTCTTCGACCGGCCGGGCGTGATCGACTTCGATCGCGCGGAGAACCGGCACCTGGCATTCGGCCTCGGCTTGCATCGCTGCCTGGGTTCGAACTTCGCGCGGGTCATGTTCCGCGTCATGATCACCGAGACGCTGCGGCGGATGCCGGACGTCCGAGTCTCGGGCCAGGTCGAGCGCTACCCCGACGCCGGTGATGTGTACGCCGTGCGCAATCTACCCGTCCGGTTCACGCCGGGCTCGCGGCAAGCCGGCTGACCGCGGGAAGGGGCCGCCTTGTGGAGGATGCTGTGTACCTTCGTGTCGACGCCGACAAGTGCCAGGGCCACGCTCGCTGCAATGCGGTGGCACCTGAGGTCTTCGAACTTGACGAGATGGGATACACCGCGGCGCGCCCCGGCTCCGTTCCGGCAGACAAGGAAGACGCGGCGCGGCGCGGTGTCGCGGCGTGCCCGGAGCGCGTCCTGGCCCTCGGGGAGTCGCCGTCGGACTGAGCCCGGGCCGGACGGCTCAGCCCTCGCTGACGCCGCCCAGCAGCTCGGACTCGGCCGCGGCGCGGCGGGCTGGAATGTACTCACTCGGCCACATCCCGTCACTCGGCTTGTAGCCCCGGAGCACCTGCCTGGCGACCGTCGTCTGGTGCACCTCGGTTGGCCCGTCCGCCAGGGCCAGCAACAGCCCGCTGGTAAACATCCGGGTGAGCGGCAGGTCGTAGGTCGTGCCCAGCGCACCGTGGATCTGTATCGCCCGCTTCCCGACGGCCTCCATCACCCGCGGCGTGAGTACCTTGATCGCGGCGATGTCCTTCCGCACCCGGTTGTAGTCCTGGTACTTGTCGATCTGCCAGGCCGTGTGCAGCACCAGCAGGCGGAACTGGGCGATCTCGATATAGGAGTCCGCGATCATGTTCTGGACGGCCTGCTTCGCGGCGAGCGGCTCGCCCTTCGTCACCCGGGACAGGGCGCGCTCGGCCATCATGTCGAGGCAGCGCTGGGCGTTGCCGAGGGTGCGCATGGCGTGATGCACCCGGCCGCCGCCGAGGCGGACCTGGGCCACCCCGAAGGCGTCTCCCTCCCCGCCCAGCATGGCCGAGGCCGGTACCCGCACGTTGTCGTACCGGATCAGCGCCTCGGTGCCCGCATCCTCGGGCTCACCGAGGTGCGCGAAGTTGCGCACGATCTCGATCCCGGGGGTCTGCGCCGGGACGAGGAACATCGACATCCGCCGCGCTAGCGGAGCGCCGGGCGCGGTGACCGCCATGACGATGAAGAAGCTGGCGTACCGGGCGTTCGAGGAAAAGAACTTCTGGCCGCTGATCACCCAGTCCCCCCCGTCCCGCACCGCGGTGGTCTGGAAGACGCCGGGGTCGGCTCCGCCCTGTGGCTCGGTCATCGAGTAGCAGGACACGATGTCGCCCTCGAGCAGCGGCTTGAGGTAGGCCGCCTTCTGGTCGGGCGTCCCGTAGTGGGCCAGGATCTCCGCGTTGCCGGTGTCGGGTGCCTGCGTTCCGAAGATGCGCGGCCCCCAGATCGACTTGCCGAGGATCTCGTTGAGCATTGCCAGCTTGAGCTGCCCGTACCCCTGGCCGCCGAGTTCCGGCCCGAGATGACAGGCCCACAGCCCCCGCTCGCGCACCTGCGCCTTCATCGGATCGATGACGGCGCGCTGCTGGGGAGTGAGGTCCGCGGCCGGCCTGTAGCAGTCGTGCGGCCACAGGACGTCGAGCTTGTAGACCTTGTTGGTGACGAAGCTGTCCGCCCAGTCCAGCAGTTCCTGGAACTCCGGTTCGGTCGTGAAATCCCATGCCATGTCAGTGTTGTCCTCTCGGGCCTCTTTTACCGATCGCGGCGGCGCTACAGCATGCCTCCGTCGACCCGGACAATCGAGCCGCTCGTGTAGCTGGAGGCGTCCGAGGCCAGGAACAGCGCGGCGCCGATGATCTCGGGGGGCATCCCCACGCGCTGCAGCGCGGTCGCCTTCTTTCGGTCCTGGATCACCGCGTCCAGGTCCCAGGCCTTCGCGATGTCGGTCATGAACGTACCGGGCATCAGGGTGTTCACCCGGACGGCAGGCCCGAGGCCCTCGGCCAGGCCTTCGGTCATGGCGTTGAGGGCGGCTTTCGCGCCCGCGTACGGAACGATCTGCCCTCTCGGCCGGATCGAGCCGGCCGAGCTGACATTGATGATCGACCCGCCCCCGGCAGCCCGCATGCGCTCCCCGATCAGCGCGGCCAGCCGGAACGGCCCCTTGAAGTTCACGTTCATGACGCTGTCGAAGAGCTTCTCGGTCACGTCGGTCAGCTTGTCGTAGACCGGGGACATCCCGGCGTTGTTGAACAGCACATCCACCCGGCCGAAGCGCTCGTAGACGGCATCGACGAACGGCTCCAGCTCGCCCCACCGGCCGACGTGCACGCCGTAGGCCATAGTGGCGCGACCCGTCTGGGCCGCTAGCTGCTTCGCGACCTCCTCGCAGTTCCCGGCCTTCCTGCTAGCGATGACGACGTCCGCGCCCAGGCGCGCCACGGCAAAGCCGGTGACGACCACGACCTTGCTGGTCAGGTCGAAGACCTGGTCTGCGTAGCCCACCTCAGATCACCTGCGCCTTCGTCGACCGCGACAGCTCGGCGGCCTTGCGGATCAGCTCGGGGACGAGGTCGCCGAACACACCGACCTTCGGGTCCACCGCGCCGCCGGCCGCGAACTTCGCGTAGCTCATCTCCAGGACGATCCCCAGCTTCCATCGTGCGAGCACCACGTAGTAATCGATGTCCTCGGTGGACCGTCCCGATATCTTCTCGTAGTGGTGGAGCAGGTCGTCTCGCGACGGCATGCCGTCCAGGCTGAGGTAGCGCGCGTGGACCATGTCGTCGCCCTCGGGCGGCCAGGCGATCAGGACCCATCCGAGATCCAGGAGCGGATCCCCGATCGTGGTCATTTCCCAGTCGATGACTGCCGCCAGCCCGGCCGGGACGTCATGGCCGAACATGACGTTGGCGAACTGGTAGTCACCGTGCATGATGCCCGGTGACCAGTGCCGGGGCCGGTGGGAGCGCAGCCAGCCGGAGGCCTCGTCGAGTCCGGGAAGGTCGCGGAACTGGTAGTCGCCCAGGAAGGCGAGCCAGCGGTCGACCTGCCGATCGTGGAAGTTGTCCGGCCGGCCGAATCCCGCGAGCCCGCGCGCCTGCCAGTCGACTCCTCCGAGCAGCGCCGCGCCGCGTACCAGCTCGAAGGCGAGCGGGGCGCGCTGCGACGGATCTGACTCGTACGGCTCCGGCCACTGTGCCGAGCCGGTGGGCGACCAGCCGTCGACCGGCTGCATCAGGTAGAACGGCGCTCCGAGAATGCCGGCGTCATCGGTGCCGGCGATGAGCTCGGCGTGCGGGACCTCCGCCCCTTTCAGCGCGCGCAGCAGCCGCAGCTCGCGGCGCAGCCCGTCGTGGCGCGCCGTTCCGGCCGCCGCCGGCGGGATCCGCAGCACGGCCCGCAGGCTACCCCGCTCCACGATGAACAGCTCGTTCTGGGAGCCGCCCGACAGCCGCGACAGGGTCGGTGCGGTTCCCCCGCCGGGGAGCCCCTCGCCGTCCATCCAGCGGCCGAGGGAGGCGCCGTCCAGCGTCGGCTCGTGAGCATCAGACAAGGTGGCCACACTCCGTTACCTGGTGTTCCGGCGCGCCTTTCCCTCATAGCCGAAGAAGTGCGCGAAGTTCTCGTCGTTGATCGGCTGCCGGGCGTTGCGGGCCGCAGCACCGCGCAGCTGCTCCAGCCGGGCGCGCGCGGCCGTCAGCTCGGCAGACTCGTCCGCCGCCTCCTCGAGCTGCCTGATCCGCCCGGCCAGCCTGCGGATCTCGGCATCGAGACGGGCGCTGGCCTCCCCGAAGGTCAGTAGGTCGTAGTCGTCTTCGTCCTCGCGCCCGACTGGGCGGTCAGCGTCGTGCGGCCGAGTCATGAGGGAGCCGGCTAGCCGTCAGCGCGAGAGGATGGTGACCGCCGCGGTGCCCGGCGCGCCGTAAAGCTGCGCGTAACCTACCGTGGCGTCCTGGACCTGCCGGTCTCCGCCGCGCCCCCTGAGCTGGTTCACCAGCTCGTAGACCTGCCGCAGCCCGGACGCCCCGACCGGCTCGCCGTTGGCGATCAGGCCGCCATCGGTGTTGACCGGGATCCGGCCGCCGAGCTCGGTGGCTCCCTCGGCGATCAGCTTCTCCTGCTCGCCATGCTCACACAGGCCATTCTCGGCCATGTGGATCACCTCGGACCCGGCGTCGGTGTCCTGCAGCTGGGCCAGGTCGACGTCTTCCGGGCCGATCCCTGCCATCTCGTAGGCCTCCCGCGAGGCATCAACCGTGGGCCCGGGCACCATATCGAGGGGGAAGGACGGGCTGAGCAGCTCGAACGCGCCCTCACGGCGGCTGCGCAGCGTGCTCGCCCG
>WNFJ01290948.1_pt1 | contig 11090 bp, 9 predicted proteins | sample 5400461 | NCBI WGS metagenome assembly WNFJ01 (sample SAMN13153349, study PRJNA577476) | soil metagenome | isolation source: 115 cm saprolite on Douglas fir-dominated hillslope | place: USA:California | collected 2013-09-17 | reverse complement strand
CAGATGAAGGCGACATGAAGCGGTTTGGTCATGAGTTCCAGATGAAGGCGACGTTGAGGGGCTTCGTCATGCGCTAACAGGATCACACATCGCTATGCGTACTCGTCCAGTGCACGGATGAAGTTGATGTACACGCGTTGCTGCTCGCGCAGGATCCCCAGCGCACCCAGCTGCCACCATTCGTCAGGTGTGAAGTAGGCGCTCACCTCGGCTTCGGGACCTGATCGGCCGAACCACTGGATGAGGTGGAGGTTGTCGGATTGCAGCAGCCACGTCGCGATCTCCACCAGCCGCGGGTCGCCGGTCAGCCTCGCCTTCGAGTAAGCGTGATGCATGAGTCGAAATAGACCCTGTTGGGCCTCGTTGCCGAGAAAGAACTCCATGCCGCCCTCACCCGCCCACGTGGTCCCGTACTCGTTGACCGGGACCTCGAGCTGGCGAGCGCCGAGCTCAGCCACCGCCTCGGACGGCAGCAGCATCCGAACCTTTCGCTTCTTCAGCTCTTTGGCCAGCGCGCGCGTGAACTCGAAGATCCCGGTGTCGCGGCGGTGGTGCTCGCCGAAGGTCTCGGAATCCCACCCGACCGTCACGAGCTCGCCCCACGTGTCGCGCACCCAGCCCGCGTAGGTGTCGGCCATGAGCGGCCAGTGACTCCAGTAGCGATTGGAGAAGCGGTAGCCGACATCGTCCGAAAGCTCGTGATGGCGGACCAGCAGCTTGAGGTGCTGCATGGGATGCTGGTACACGTGGGTCGGCTCGCGCCAACCCAGCTGCCAGCCGCGCCCCTCCATGAAAGCGCCGTTGAAGCCGCACTGCTGAAGAGCGAAGTAAGCATCGTTGGACATGAACATCTCGGTCGTGTCCGTGACCCCGATCGGCTTCTGGAAAATGTCCTCCAGGCGCCGTCGTCCGGCGAGCATGGCTTCCTTGAAAGCGAGGATGTCGAAGTAGAGCAGCCACGAGTGATAGGGCTCGACGTTGACGACCTCTACGTTGGGGCCGGCGCAAAGCTTCTTGAACGCGTCTAGCACCTTCGGGCCCCAGCGCTCGGCCTGGACCAGGAACGAGCTGCTGAACCCGATCGACATCTTCCAGCCGCGCCTGGCCAGGTCGGTGAACAGCGCGGCTGCCGGGAGGTACGAGCTCGCCGCCACCTGCTCGAAGTAGCGGCGGTCGAGGTCTTCGTCGAAGAGGTGGCCCGGCATGTCCTCGGGCGCGGTCTTGGCCGGCACCACCCGGGCCGGCAGCCTCAGCCGGCGCGGCTGGTGGACGACCGTGTAGACGACGAGGTTCTCAGCCAACTTGCGGCCTGAGCGTCCGGGTTCTGCGGCGGACGGTCCGGGAACCTTCTCGCGGTGCTGGAACGTTCACGGCCTGCTGCGCGGCGGCGAGCTCGATCCGCAGCAGGAGCTGGTCGATCACCTTCTCCCACGTGTAGGCGATGGCGGCGGCCAGGCGAGGGCGCTCGCGGATGAGGTTCAGATCCGTCACGAGCTCGATCACGTCGTCGGTCTCGAGCACGAGCGCGTTGCGATAGGCGTCGGCATAGTCCTCGCCGGTCGCCCCGGTGAGCGCGAGCCCGCCGGCCGCCATCACCTCGAGGCCCACGAGGCCGAACGGCTCGTGCGCGGAGTTGGCGAGCACGGCATCGCGGGCCGGGTAGATGACGCCGAGCATCTCGTCGCTGACGAAGCTGGTGAGATTGACCACGTCGGCATCCGCGTACTGGCGCAGGACCGCGGCCAGGCCCGCAGGCTCAGGGGGCGCGTCCACGTGGACGACGTTCAAGCCCTGGTGCTGCGCAAGGGTGATCACCTCGCCACCGTGCGGCTCGCGACCGCCGCGCATGATCAGCCGGACGCGTTTGCCGTGCCGCTTGAGGTAGCCGGCCGCCGATACGGCCATGAGCCAGCGCTTGTCGGGGTCGAATCGGCCGATCTTGAAGCAGAAGTGGTCGGCGGCCGCGGCCGCCTTCATGCCGGCGACCGCGACCGGGTCGGCGTCGTGGATGGACGCGCGCGGGATGCCGTTCGGTATGACGATCGGGTTGTGGCCTCGCTCCCAAACCTTGAACTTCATGTAGCGGCTCACGGTGGTGATGGTGGCCGCGAGCGAGAGGGCCGCCCAGTTCATGCGGTGGAATCCATAGGTGTTGTTGGCGTTCCACAGCATCACCACGCGATCGCGCAGGCCGTGGTAGTAGAGCGAGTCCGAGATGAGGCTCATCGACCACGAGGTGTGCCACTCCTCTCCGAGGATGACCACGTTCTTGCCGGCAGCGGCCGCGGGCGCGATCACGTTGTCGATGATGCTCGGCGGCAGGCTCGAGTTCCAGTCGCGGATCTTGTCCTCTTCGCCGTCGTAGACGCCGCCGCGGTGGCGGGACGAGATCCACTGGCACCATCGCCTGTAGACGAGCCGGCCTTTTTCCTGGCTCTCCTCACCGGGCAGGTCGGGGTCGCCGCAGAAATAGAGGTATGTCTGGTACCCGAGCTGGGCGAGGGTGCGAGACAGGCCCTTCACACGCACGCCGAGGCCTCCGGCCTGGCTGTACACGTCCGGACCCTCGAAGCTCAGGATCGCGAACACAGTCCGCTCGGGATCGATGATCATCGGTCCGCAGCGAACGCGTGCAGCGCGGCGGCGTGCAGCTCTCGGGTCGGCGCGCACACGAGCGAGGTCCGGGTTTCGAGGTTGCACGGCAGCGCGGTCAATACGTTGCCGCCGAGGTCGGTGGCGACGCCGCCCGACTCGGCGAGGATGAGCAGGCTCGCCGCCATGTCGAAGAGGCGAACCGGCACCGGGGCGCAAAAGGCGTCGAGGCCGCCGGCGGCCGTGTGCGCTATCGCGAGCGCCATCGAGCCGAGGATACGGACCTTGCCCGATCGCCGGACGAGCCCCCTGGTGAGGTCGAGCGCGCGCGGAGGGCTCTCGAGGCCGACCACCTCGAATCCGTTTTGATCACCGCGCGGCGCCACCGTTATCGGTGAACCGGAGCGCCGCGCCCCTTCTCCGCGAATCGCGGTCCACGCCTCGCCATTGATCAGGTTGACGACACAGCCTGCGACGGTGTCGGCGACGGTTGGTCCATCGAGCAGCGCGAGCATGAGGGCAAAGAACGGAATGCCCTGCTTGGCGTTGAGGCTGCCGTCGACGGGGTCCACCAGCACCAGTGGGTAATCAGCGCCGAGCTTTCTCAGGCCGGCCTCCTCGGACAGGATGGTGAACCGTTCGCCGCGCGCGGCGAGCTGGTCGAGCTCCGAGAAGACGTCGGCCTCGGCGGCGCGATCGAGCTCCATGGTGCGGTCGCCGCCGGCACCGACCGTCAGCGGCGCCCGGCCCGCGTCAGTGCCCGAGAGCGGAACCACCGTGGCGCGCACGCGCGAACCGATGCGCAGGAAAACGTCGAGCCAGTCGGCGGGCGTCAGGGAGACCGATGCCGATTCCGGTCAGGCAATGCCGGAGCCGCTCGAGAACTTGGGGTCGATCTTGCGGCGGCGGCGACGGCGGCGCTCGACCACGATGGTGATGAGGTACGGCTGCTGCATGGCCCAAACGCGCTCGATGAGCTGTGGGATCGCGATGCTGTAAGGGTTGTCGACACCCATCAGGACGAGGCTCTCGGCGAGGTCCTCGGTCAGCTCGGTGCGGTCGTGAAGGTTGAGCTGCTCGAGTGCGTCGAGGATGTCGTCGAGCCGGCGCAGGCTGGAACGCCGCTCCTTGTCGTCCCCGCGGTGGAGCATGGCTGACAGCTTAAAGACTTGCGGCCTCGGTCAGGGCCTGGCCCACCTCGTCCGGCCGCTCGAACTGGAGCCAGTGTCCGGCGCCTTCGAGCACGATGAACCTGTACTCGCCGTTGACGTGGCTCTTCGTCGCCTCGGCCCCGCGCCTGCCCAGCGCGGGATCCTGGTCGCCCCACAACAGCGTGGTCGGCCTCTCGATGCGCCCGATGTTCGCCAGGTTCTCCCAGGCGGCGGCACCGGCACCGAGGTTGGCGCGGTAATAGTTGAGTGCCGCGGTCAGACGTCCGGGGCGAGACAGCGAGCGGGTGAAATGCTCGACCAGCGACCTGGGCACCGTCTCCGGGTTGGGACCGATTGAGTACATGTTCCTCAGGCGCTTGTAGTCGTCGGCGGAGAGGACTTCTTCGGCCTTGCCCCTGATCAAGAACAGCTGGATATAGCGCGAGCGCTGCTGCTGGTCCTCGTCCTCGCGGCTCGCGGCCGCGAGCGCCGCGGGGTGCGCGACCGAAAGCACGGTGAGCGTCTTCGTCATCTCGGGATGACGTGCGGCGAAGAACCACGCGACGACCGCGCCCCAGTCGTGGCCGGCGACATGGGCCCCCTCACGGCCGAACGATTTGATCAAGCCGGCCACGTCATCGACCAGGTGGCCGATCGCGTAGCTCTCCTCATCTGCCGGCGCGTCGGTGAGCCCATAGCCCCGCATATCGGGCGCGACCGCGAGGCATCCTGCCTTCGCCACCGCAGGCAGGAGCCGCGACCACGACTCGGCGCCTTCTGGAAACCCGTGCAGGAGGATGAACATGTCGCCCTGCGGCGGACCGTCGACCATGGTCCGGAAGCGAATGCCGTTCGCCTTGACCATGTGCTGGCTCGCCGTCATTTCATCTGATCGATGAACGAGGCCGCGACGTCGAGTGCCTGATCGAGCACCGCGAGCAGGCCATGGCCCTGGCCTTTGAAGATCTCGAGGCGCGCGTTGGGGATGACCTTGATCTTTTCTTTCAAGAGATCGATCCGCGCGAAGGGATCGCGATCGCCGCTCATGAAGAGGGTCGGGCAGCGGATCTGCGGGAAGTGCTCCGTGCGCAGCTGGTCCGGGAAGCCCGGACGGTGCAGCGGATACGAGAAGAGGACGAGGCCGCCGAAATCCGCCTCGACCGCGGCCATGCTCGCCACGCGACCGCCGAACGACTGCCCGCCTCCGACGACGTCATGTCCGCGACCCGAGGTCTTGATGAAGACCGGGACGGCTCGCTCCGCTCCGCCGCGAGGCAGGTCGACCGCGATGGCATCGATGCCGCGGTGCTTGAAGCCAACGACGTAAGGCTTCATCGAGGCCGCGTTGCCCGATGCGCCATGACCGAGGACGACTCGCATCAGTTGAGCTCAGCGATGCGCTGTTGCTTCAGCCACTCAGGCGAAATCTTTACCTCGATGCGCGCGATGCAGACTGCACACCACACGGTCTCACATTTCTCGCATGCGATGTGTTGGTGATCTTTGGAGAGGTCGAGAGACATCGTGAATGTGCCGCACTCAAAGCACTTCACCGGACATCGCACGAAAAAAATTCTACTGATCGCTTGACGTGAGGGATGCAATCGATGTATCAACACAACTTGTATGGCGATGCTGCTCGTGGTTGCCACCACAGAGGCGACGGACCCGACGCGAGTCAGCGGCCCATTTCGCACAACCGCCCGACGTCACGAAGTCCTCGACGAAGAGGTTTCGCGGCGAAACCCGTTTGGTTGCTTGGAGGTAGGTGCAGAAAAAATCGTCCATGACGTCACACAAGGGATTCAAGCCCGCCAAACCATGGAACCTCGGGTCCGTATCACTAAGCGAAGGAGGTAGAGAGTTATGGCAGCGAAGAAGAAGGCCGCAAAGAAGCCGGCAGCCAAGAAGAAGGCCGCCAAGAAGAAGAAGTAACAACTTCTTCTTTCGTAGTTACGTAAGTCGTCGTTACGCGCCGGGGTTCTGTGGAGCCCCGGCGCTCATGTTTTTCATGGCTCCTCGGTCCGGAGTCGAAGAAGACCGGTTCGTAGAGCTCGAGGCAGCGTTCCTGGCACCGGCGCGCGCTTCGGAGCGCCACACATTAGAAGGAAGGCGAGAGCTGTCTTGGGTATTGACTATCGAACATCCGTTCGTTACTCTGTAGGCACCTCCTTTCCTATACCTGCGTCGCAACCCGGAGGCACCTTTGGAGAACGATGCAGGCAACACAGCTCGAACACGCCATCAGCACGATTCGGGTCCGCTTCGGCAGCCAGGCGCTGACGAGGGCGGCTGAATTGCCGCCCCCACAGCCCTGGCCGAGCTGCACCCCTCTCGATCGACTGACCGGAATCGAAGGCCTGCCTCGCGGCCGCATCGTGCTCCTGAGCGGAAGCGGGACCTGCGGCAAGCTCACGCTGGCCCTTGGCCTGCTCGCCTCCGCCACCCGCGAATTCGCCCACGCGGTGGTTATCGACACTCGCGGCGACTTCGATCCCTGGGCCCTGTCGCCATTCGATCCCGAGCTGAGCACGCTGAGCGTGGTGCGCCTCGATCCCGACCCTTCAGGCGAGGCGGCGACAGCGCTGGCTCGCGCGGGAGCGGGCTTCATCCTTTTAATGGGGGAGATCCCAGAGCCATGGCTCGGGCCGCTCGAGGCGGCCGCCAATCGTTCGGGAACGGTGATGGTCGGGGTGGTCGACGCTCCAGGGCGAGCGCTTGCTCACGCGTCCAGCCTGAGCCTCGGCTTCTCGCGTACCGAGTGGGTTTGGGAGCAAGGACAGCTGGTGGGGCTGCGCACGATCGCACGATGTCTCAAGAATCGGGTCGCGCCGCCCATCGGAGAATCCGCGCTCGAGATCCGCTACCCGTTAGGGGCTCAGCTTCCTTTCGCAACACCCGTCGTCGAGCTGTCATCGCCAATGGCCGACATGGAATGCGTGTCTGCTGCGGTCTAAGGGCTGCGGCCGGAGGCTATGGCGAGAGATTCGGTGTCCTGGCGAGCCGAGTCGAAGGAAGGGGTGGCACGAGGAGGAGCGCATCTAATGATGCGTGACGACGAAGGGCCGGGCCCCCTGACGCACGAATCGGCCGCCCGGGCGCCGAAGATCCGTCAGAGGCTTACGGTCGCAGCCCTAATGAATCATCTCGAGCTCGCGAAGCGCCCGGACCTGTATGGAGGCCCGGTCGTCGTCGGCGAGTGGGAGGAGCATGTCATCGCGGCCTCCGAGGAGGCGCTGCCATTCGGTGTGTTGCCTGGGATGCCTCTTCGTCAAGCCGAGCACCTGTGCCCGCATGCAACTTTCATCACCCCTGACCCTGATGCGGCCGCTCGGCTGCGCGAGTTGATTGCATCAGCGCTCTACGACCTCGCCCCGGTCGTCGAAGTCAGAATCGAAGGCATCGCGTGGCTCGACGTGTTCGGCGTCGTCAGCCCAGGCGAATCGATCCGCGAGACGCGCCGACGTCTTCGCACCGCAGTCGGCCGCGAGCCGCGCCTCGGGCTGGCGCCTGGTCCTTTCTCAGCGCGAGTCGCAGCAACCCGCGCGCGGCCCGGCCGCCTGCTGCAGGTCGAAGACGCGCGAGCTTTTCTCGCCCCACTTCCATCGCGCGAGCTTGCCCTCGATGAGGAGCAGCTCGAGCGACTCGACCTGCTCGGCCTGCGGACGTTGGGTTGGAGAGCCAGCTCGGTCGCGAGGGCAGGCATGCCGTCCTGCTCGCGCGTGGCGCAGAACCCGACGAGCTCACTCCGTGGCGCCCGCCGCAGTTCACGAGCGCGCATCGCCAGTTCGAGCCGCCCGTGGAAGATCGCGAGGCGCTGCTCTTCGTCTCTCGCGCGCTGTGCGGCGACCTCGCCGAGGAGCTGGGATTGCGCGGCGCCGGCGCTAAACGGGTGCGCGCGCGGCTGGTCTACGAATCAGGTGATCCTGATGAACGCGCATCCATCGTCCGCCATCCGCTCTCCAGCACCGCCGAGCTGTTCGGGCTGATCGGCGGATGGATCAAGGAGTGGCAGCCGCGCGCCCCCATCACAGAGCTGTGGATCGAGCTCCCGGTGCTCGAAGGCGCCGGGCGAAGGCAGCTGAGGTTGTGGGCGGGCAACGATGGCACGAGCGAAGAGGTCGTCGCAGCATTCGAGCGCTTACAGGAACGTCATGGCGATGGCGTCGTGCGCAAGCCGCGCCCCCACCTCCTCACCTCCCCACTCCCCACGCAGCGCTTCGACTGGGTGTCGTGATGACACGCCTGCTCTCCCCTGCCGCCGCGGTCGAGCTCACCCTGGCCGCCGACGGCTCACCCGCCTTCATCTCCGGCGCGCTGAGCGGCCCCATCGACCCCATCGCGCGCTGGAAGGTCGAGACCGAGTGGTGGAACCGGCTGGTCGTCGGCGAGTACTGGAAGGTGCTGGTCGGCAGCAACCTGTTGTGCGAGCTGTACCACGACCTCGATAGCGACGCGTGGTTCATCGAGCGGGTCTATGACTGAGGCGTCAGACGCACACGCCTGCGGGAAAGCCGGGCTGGTTGGAGACCTTCCGCAACGCACCCGCGTTCGAGTAGAGATAGATCCCTTGTTGACCGCCGAACCAGACCCCATGACCGTCAGCGATGGCCTGGTAATAGGCTTGGAGCACACCGATCTCCTTCGCTTCGGTCGGCGACGACGCCAGCCAGATGGTCACATCGTTCCCATTGCCACCGTTCAAGCTGGTCCCGACGATCGGCCGCCCAGCCAAGTCAGTGCCGAGGACGCTTACATAGGAATCTGGCTTCGTGAACCAGATCGTGGTCTTGCCGTCCGAAATCGTGAGGCGCGACACCCGTGTTGGGATCGGGAAACCCATCGCGCTCGGCGTAGCTTTCGGACCGGGATCGGTGAACCAGAAGACGCCAATGCCGCCTGCCACCGGTTCAAGGATGGGTCGAGGACTACTAACGTCCTTCAAAGCGCCGGTGGCGAGATCAAGCAACAAAAGACCGCTGCCCGGGCCTTCGTAACCGGCATAGCTCAGCCAGATGCCTTCAGGCGCGAAATCGACGACCACATATGCCGAAGAGTTGTCAAGCGAACCAAGCTCGTAGAGCTGGTCATTGCCATTGGACACATCGACCACATGGAGTCGCGCTCGGCCCGGCGTTCCAGGGACCTTGCGTTCCGCATAGGCGTAGCGGGCTTCATTGGAGGAGACCGAGTTCCGGTTCACTGGAAGCCACTTCGAGAACGCACGGTCGTAATAACCTCCGCCGGCACCGCCAGGATCGATGGTGACCTTGCCGTTCGGGTAACTAACGAATGCGCCTCCCTTGAGGATGCCGTTCACATCCACAATCGATATCGGCAGCCTGCAGGAACTAGAGCTCGACGGGGTCGCGGAGTTGGATCCGGGCGGTGTCTGCGTGCAGGCCATCACCAGCATCGCGAGCAGCGCCACCCCGTACCTCACGCCCGTGAAACGGTCGCACAGCCGAAAAGGTGACGCCTTATGTCGAGCTCCACTGCCATTCCAATTTCTCGTTCCTCGACGGCGGCTCTCACCCGGCCGAGCTTGCAATGCGTGCCGCGGAGCTGGAGATGCCCGCCCTCGCCATCACCGACACGGGTGGAGTCTATGGCGCGGTCCGGTTCCTGCAGGCCTGCCGCAAGGTCGGCGTCAAGCCGCTGATCGGGGCAGCGCTCGAGGTCGACGGAGCAGAGCTGCTCCTTATCGCCCGCAACCTGCGCGGCTACTCCAACCTATGCAGGCTTCTCAGCCTCGCCCACGCGGACCAGCCCAAGGGTGAGGCGAGGGCAGCGCTCGCGACGGTCGCACAGCACAAGGGCGATCTCTTCTACCTGAGCTCGACCGACGATGAGCAATGCCTGCGCGGGCTGCAGGAGGCGCTCGGAAAAGAAAGTGTCTTCAGCGAACTGCACCATCACCTGCGCCCGGAAGACTCCTGGGTACTCGAGCGGCGCGCGGCGATGGCGAAGCGTTGTGGCTCGCCCCTGGTGGCCACCAACGTCGTCCACTATCACGCCCGCGAGCGCCGGCCTCTGCATGACGTGCTGGTCGCCATTCGGCACCGCGCCACCCTCGACGAGGCCAGGGCTTTCCTCTTTCCCAACTCGGAGCACTGCCTCAAGGGCGGGGACGAGATGCGCCTTCTTTTCAAGAGTCACGCCGAGGCGCTGGCGACGCCTTGGGAGATCGCCCAGGAGTGCGACCTCGACCTCGACTTTCGCAAGGTCCGATTCCCCGGTTACCCCGTGCCGGCCGGCGAGACCCCGTTCTCCTTCCTCTATAAGCTCTGCTTCGAGGGCGTGAGAGAGCGGTACCGGCCGATCACTCTCGCCGTCACGCAGAGGCTCCAGCGCGAGCTGGAGGTGATCGAGAAGACGGGGCTGGCCGAGTTCTTCCTGATCAACTGGGACCTCATGCACTTCGCGCGCGAGCACGGCGTGCCCGGCCAGGGCCGCGGATCGGCCGCCGACTCGATCGTCGCCTACGTGCTCGGCATCACGCGGGTTGACCCCATCGAGCACAACCTCCTCTTCGAGCGCTTCCTGCACGAGGAGATGACGAGCACTCCCGATATCGACATCGATTTCTCGACCGAGCATCGCGAGCAGGTCATCCAGTACGTCTACGACAAGTACGGGTGGGAGCGGACGGGGATGGTCTGCAACGTCGTGACTTTCCAGCCGCGGATGGCGATCAGGCAGGTGGGCAAGGCGCTCGGTTTCTCAGCCGAGCTGGTCGACCGCCTGGCCAAGGGCGTCGACCGCTGGTTCACCGAGGACGTCGAGGATTCGATGACCGGTGCAGTACCGCCGCCGGACATGCGGCCGCAGAGCTGGCAGCAGTTTCTCGAGCTGTGCCGAGAGGTGCAGGACTTCCCCCGCCACCTTTCGATCCACAACGGCGGAATGCTGGTCACCGGCGAGCCGCTGGTGGACATCGTTCCGGTCGAGCCGGCCACGATGGAAGGCCGCCGCGTCGTCCAGTTCAACAAGGACGACGTCGAGGACCTCGGCCTGATCAAGATGGACATGCTCGGGCTGCGCACGCTCTCGGTCGTTGCGGAGTCCCTGGAGCTGATCCGGGACACGACCGGCGTCCGTCCTGACCTCGACCAGCTTGCGCTCAAAGATCCCAAGGTCTTCGAGATGTGCAGCGAGGCCGACACCATCGGCGTGTTCCAGATCGAGTCGCGGGCTCAGATGCAGACCCTGCCGCGCACGCGGCCGCAGAGCTTCAACGACCTGGTCGTCGAGGTCGCGATCATCCGGCCGGGGCCGATCCAGGGCAACGCGGTCCATCCATACATCCGGCGCAAGCAGGGTCGCGAGCCGGTCACGTATGCGCAT
>WNFJ01104618.1_pt2 | contig 11090 bp, 9 predicted proteins | sample 5400461 | NCBI WGS metagenome assembly WNFJ01 (sample SAMN13153349, study PRJNA577476) | soil metagenome | isolation source: 115 cm saprolite on Douglas fir-dominated hillslope | place: USA:California | collected 2013-09-17 | reverse complement strand
GGAATTCGAACTTGCGGCCCGGAAGAATATTGAAGAGCTGCCAGTAGTTCTCGCTGGTCTTCAATTCCTTTCCGTTGACCGAAAGGATGAAGTTGCCGGGGGCGATCTTGACGTAATCGTGATCGGCCGGACCCTTGCGGTAGATGTAGCCGACCTTGTAGAAACCGCTGGCATCGGGCTCGAGATCGAAGCCGGGATAACGCGTAGTGATGGGTTCTTCGGGCGGGCCCTGGGTGGGCAGGCGGCTGCCGCCTGTGATGCCGGTGTGGGAGGCATTCATATCGCCGATCATTTCCATGATCAGGTTGTGCAGTTCCTCGGTATCGGCGATGTGGGGGAGCATGGCCTCGTATTTATCCTTGGCCGCGGCCCAATTCACTCCGTGCATTTTGGGATCGTAGAAGCGGTTCTTCATGACGCGCCACGCCTCCTCGAAAACCTGGCGGCGTTCGGCGGGGATATCGATTTCCATCTTCACGGAGAACGGGATGCGGCGCGGAGCCGCGCCGGCGGCGGCGGTTTCGGTTGCAGGGGTCGCGGTGGCGGTTGTGCCGCCGCGCCCGCCGCGCCCACCGCGTCCGGCAGGGGCTGCCGCCGCTGCGCTGTCCGCGGCGGGACCGCCGGCCACGGCCAGCGTGTAGATGCCGCCGCCTTGCAGGAAGTAAATGCCGCGGCTGTCGCGGCTCCATTGGGGCTCGCTACCGCCACCGAATCCGCCGCGTCCGCCGCGTCCGCGACCGGCGCCACCAGTGGCGTCGGCCAACGTGGTGTTCAAGTGGGTCAGGCGCGTGCCGTCCTCATTGATGGTGTACATGGCGGGGCCGGCGCCTGCTCCGGCGGTATCGTCGGTGCCGCCGCCCATTGCCGAAAACAGGTAGGTGCGGCTATCCGGGGCCGGCACGACGTAAGAGACCGAGCCCGGCATGCGGGTGAGCTGCGTGATGCGCCGGTCGAGACCGTCCCAGACGATCTTCACCTGCACCGGCGGGGCCGCGGCTGCGCCCGCGCCACGTTCGCCGCGGCCGGCGGCAGGGGTTTCGCTGCTCGCGGCCATGGCCTGCTCTTCGCTGTCGATCTCGTTGGTATATCGGGCGCCTTCTCCGCCGGTTGCAGGGCGACCGCGTACAACTGCGTGACGGTGCGGTTCAACGCGGCCATCGCGGGCGCGCCGGCGCCGCCGATCAGTAACAGCTTCTTGCCGTCGGGCGTCCAGCGGGCGCCGCTCGATTGCAGGAAATCGTCGCCGCCGATCATGTGTTCCTGCCCGGTGGACAGTTCCTTCACCCACACATGGGGACGCAGCAGTTTGTCCTGCCGCGAGTAGGAGATAAACTTGCCGTCGGGCGAATACTGTGCGGCGGTGATGTTGCCGGCATCGCTCTGCGCCACGATATCGGTCTTGCCGCTCTCCACATCCACCATGCGCAGGTTGTGGTCGCTGCCGGTCCACATGAGGGTTTTAGCGTCCGCATCCCAGACGAGGCCGCTCTTATCGCAATCGGCATCGCTGATCTTCTTCACGGTCTTACCGAGTTCGTCGGAGAGGTAGACTTCTTCGCGGCCGGTGCGATCGCTGACGAAGGCGATCCACTTTCCGTTGGGAGACCAGCGCGGGTCCTGCTCTTTCCAGGAGGTCTCGCTGACGCGCTGCGGCTCTCCGCGGTCGGTGGCGATGGTGAAGATCTCGCCGTGAGCCACCACGGCGGCGCGCTTGTTGGAGGGTGAAATGTGGAAGCCCTGGGCCTCGGTGAGGGTGACCAGCTCTTTTTCGTTCTCCTTCGAATCGGCCTTGATATCGATGACGATTTCACTGGTCTTGCCGGTGGCGATATCGAGTTTCCAGAGGCCGAAGTTTTCCTCGTAGACGATGGTCTTGCCGTCGGCGGAGATGGTGGGGAAGAAGAGGTTTCCGTCGCCGTGGCTGGTCACGCGGGTTTCTTTGCCGCCCTTGTCGGAGATCCTCCAGATATTGTTGACGCTCTTCATGACTTCCGGGCCGCCGAACTTGATGCCCTTTTCGTTGTCGAGCTGGTTGGAGACGTAGAAGATCTCTCCGTTGCGGGCGTACATGGGCCACAGGCGGTTGCCCTTGTAGTCCTCGCCGCCGAGCCTGGAGAACTTCTTGGCGGCCACGTCCATCACCCAGAGGTCGGCCGCATAGCTGCCGCGATAGTGCTTGCGCGACCAGGTGGCGGGGTGGCGCGTGAAGGCCATCTTGGAGCCGTCGGGCGAGTAGCTGGCCCAGGCGCCCCAATCGGTGGGGATTGGACGCTCGATGCCGCCCGCGACGGGAATCTCCCAGAGCGTGGTCACGCTGGGGAAGACGCCGTTGCCGCGCGCCGAGGTGAAGATGATATTCTTGCCGTCCGGGGTCCAGTTCACGACGTTGTCGTCCGCGCTGTGGAAGGTGAGCTGGCGAGGTTTGCCGCCGGTGGCGGGAATCACATAGACGTCGTAGTTGCCCTCGCGATTGGAGGAGAAAGCGATCCAGTTGCCGTCCGGCGAGAAGCGCGGGAAGACGTCGCGCGCCTGGTTGTCGGTGAGGCGCTGCACGCCGGAGCCGTTCTCATTGGCGATCCACAAATCGCCCAGGTAGCTGAAGGCCACTTTTCCGTTTGCATAGGTGGGATGGCGGAGCAGTTTTACCTGCGCCTGGGAGAGTGCGGGCAGAAGCAGGGCAACGGCCAGGAAGAACGCTTTTCGAATCATGCAAACCTCCGCGGACTAAGGGATACAGCGATCTTAAACGCTGGGGAAGGTAGAAGGCAACTGCGCCACCAGCGGCATCGACCGCAAGGATTTCTCCATCACTGTGCGGTAGAGCTCACGAAATGACAGACCACGGAAGGCGATGGTCTGTCCCACCGGTGCGTTATTTCGAATCGAGAATGAAGGTCGGCACGATGCCGGCCGCGGAGGAGAAGCCGGTCTTTCCCATGGAAAGCCAGCTCGAGCAGCCCTGCACCTTGCCCAGGTAAGCGTGCGGGTGGACGTCCACCTGCATCTCGCGAAACTCCAGGTGGCCGTAGGTCATCAGCGGGAAGACCGATCGCACCGGTTCCACCCTCTCCTGTACCACGTAGGGCGCGCGCATGGCCTGTTTGAGCGCGCGATCCCAACCGGAGCTATCCATCTCCCAGCCGAAGTAGGTGTGCTGGTCGCTGTAGTCGTCATTCGGCTTCAGCGCCAGACGGTCGCGATTCTGCGTGATAAACTCCGGCAGATCGATCGGCTTTTCGTCGTAGGTGGTCTTGGAGGCCGATACCAGGCGCGTCCAGGGCACGTGATCGCGGATTGCTTTGCGCTCCACGGCGGGGAATTTGGCCGTTATGGCTTCGTCGGTCAAGAGGCCGAACATCGCCTTCTTGTGCGCCAGTTCACTGCGGAAGCTGTTCACCACGCACACCGCGCGATCGCGGTAGGCCTGCACCAGCGGATGCGTCAGGTCGAAGCGGATCAGGAATTCCTGTACGCCCAGCCGGCGGTACACCAGGTTGATTTCGAACGAGCCCTTGCGCAGGACGCCGTTGCGATACTCGAGTTGCTCCGGGGAGACGATCTCCACCAGGTAGCCTTCGTCGCGGAAAAAATCGCGGAAGAGTTCGTACTCGCTCTGGCCCGAGGCGTAGGCGTGACGGAACTCGACGATGGCGATATTGGGCTTTTTGGCGCCGCCAAACTGCTTGTACGATTTCAGCAGCGCCTGCAACAGGTGCTTGCGGCTGCCTACGCGGGCCAGCGAGTATTTCTTGCGCAGTTCCTTGACCGGGGGGATGTCCCAGAACAATTCGGCCAGCGCGTCGGCATACCCGGCGCCGGTGGGTGAATCCGCGTTGTATTGGACGAAATGCAGGTGTCCGTTGACGAGGTGCGAATCCAGGCGCGCCGCCACCTCCAGGGCCTGATAGCCGGGGTCGATTGCCGCCAGCATCTTCTCCGCGGGCAGCAGTTCCAGGCGCGCCAGCAGGGCCGGGCTGCCGAGCACCATCTGCTCCATACGGTCGATGGCCGAGATCAGCGATTCACCGGTTTTGACCAGGGAATCGTATTGCCGCCGCGTGACCAAGTTCGGACGCAGAAAGGGACAAATCAAGCGTCCGCCCGCCGAGAGCCTGGCGCTCTCCATGCGTTCGTGCAGAGCCTCCGCCCATGCGAGGTCGCTAAACGGGCCGGTCTCTAGTAATTTATTGTATCGTGCGACTGCGTCGTCCAACTGGGACATGCTTGATTGATAGCCTAGTCTCTAAGTGAGTATCCCACACAAGTGCGCAAAGCGATAGGTTTTGACTCTTACGTTTCTATGTAAACTACTGAAACATATGGTGTTAACCTAATTGATAAGGGGGCTTGCGCAGTTGCGTAAGTAGACTGAAACCAGCCGAAACCACCTAAAAAGCGGCCTCAGGCTACGTCCAAGCACAACTCGGACGCAGACGGCCGGCACCGCCGGCCGCCTGATTCACGGGGACGACCTAACAAAAACTGCCGTTGACTACTTTTCCTTGGCAAGCTTGACGCGTGCGGCGTCCAGCTTCCTGGTCACTTTCGCCACATCTTCGGGTTCACTGTCGATACCCGCCGGCGATTGGAAATCTTTCAGCGACGCCTGCCACTGCGTAATCGCTTCCTTGATCTTGCCCAACTTGAAATAGACATCGCCCAGGTGGTCGTGCACCGTGGGATCTTCACCGATGCGGTCTAGGGCGCGAGTCAGCAGCCCCTCGGCCTCTTCAAATTTGCCTTGCTGGAAGTAGGCCCAACCCAGGCTGTCCAGATAGGCGCCGTTCTCCGGGTCGCCATCCAAGGCCTTCTTGATCATCTGGGTGGCTTCTTCCACGCGCACCTTGTGGTCTACCAGCATGTAGCCCAGGTAGTTGAGCGCGCCGGAATGCTCCGGATTGGAAGCCAGCACTTTGCGGAACTCGGCTTCGGCGGACTCCACCTTCTTCTGCCGTTCGAACATCGCGCCGCGCATGAAGTAGACGCTTTCCTTCTCTTTCGGGGTGGCCGCGACCTTCTCGGCTTCGTCCAGCACCTTCGCCTCTTCGGTGAAGACCTTACCCTTCTCGTAGACCGAAGCGAGCATGAGGAGGGAGGGAACGTCGGCCTTGCCGTTCATGTGGGTGCGGAGTTCGGCGGCGGCCGCATCCACTTCCTTGCGCACGCCCTCGGGGTTTTTCGCAGTCCGGTACGTCTCGATAATCTGCAGCGAGATGGCCGCACTGTTTTCCTTGTTCAGCGTAGCGGCCTTGCGGTATGTGTCTACCGACTCAGTGAAGCGCCCCGTGGTGCGATACAGGCTCGCCAATTCCTCGAGCAATTGTCCCCGGGCAGCGCCTTCCGCCGCGGAGTATTTCGGGCGGGCCGTCTCGTCTACCAGTCCCTTCAGCAGGGTGATGGCCTCGGTGTACTTGTTCTGCGCTTCCAGCAGGCGGACCTCTTCGTAGCGCACTTCCATGTCCTGCGGATTAAGCGCCTTGGCCTTCTTCAACGCCTCCGCCGATTTGACGTAGTCGTGCTTCACGCGATAGATCTCGGCGATACGCAGTTTGGGCTGCACATTGGTGGGGTCTTCGGCGGAGAGTTTTTCGAAGATGCTCAAAGCCTCTTCCACCCGGTCGCTCAGCATCAGGTTGTTAGCGAGTCCGGCTTGCAGGCGCGTGTTGTCAGGCTGCAGTTCGAGTGCCTGCTTCAGCGCGTCGGCCGCGTTCTTATAATCGTGCATCTGCTCGTAGGCCGTCCCCAGCGCGATCAGCGTGCGCTCGTTGGGGTTCTTCTCGGTGGCCAGTTTGAGCTTCTCGATGGCGCGCTTGTTGTCCCCCAAGTCGGAGTACAGCATGGCGAGGCCGGTCAGGGCTTCTTCGTTATCGGCTTCCGCCTCCAACGCTTTGTTGTAAGCCTTCTCGGCGTCCACGGAATTATTGGATACGCGATAGAGGCGGCCCAGGGCGACCCAGCTCTCCGAATCCTTGGGCTCTTTCTCGGTCACCTTCTTCAATTCATCGATCGCTTTGCGAAGGTAGTCCTCGTTGATGCGATTGTCCTGCGTGCTGATCATCTTCATGTAGATGCGGCCCAGCATGCGGCGCGCATCCACGTTGTCCGGGTTCTGTTTCAGCATCTCTTCCGCTTGCGTGATTGCGTCGCGCAGGTGGTTGGTCTGAATGTACAGATCGGTTAGCTCTTCAAATACCTGGCTCGCGCCCGGATCCAGCTTCAGGGCTTCCTGATAGTGCTGGATGGCTTTGGTCAGGTACTCCGGCTTGTTGCCGTAAGACTGAGCCAGTTCCGCGTAAACGCGGCCCATCGCGAAGTTGTAGTATGCGCCGGCTTTGTTGTCCGGCTTTGGGGTTTCAACCGTGGTTTGACCGAACAGGAGGCCACCCAGGGAGACGGCGAGCAGCAGCGATTTGGCGGAAGGAATCATGACCCTACTCTCTTTTCGGCTAGGCGGCATCCCCGCGGAGGCTCGAAAACCATATTTTCATTGTATAACGGGGTTTGACAGCAAAAACCCCACACTCCATACAAGCAGACGCAACCCATCGGCCCTTGGTTGCAATCGGGGGCCCGACCGGATCGGGAAAGAGCGATCTGGCGCTTTCAATTGCGGAAAAGTTCGACGGAGAAATTGTCAACTGCGACTCTCTGCAGGTGTATCGCCACTTTGATATCGGCACTGCCAAACTGCCGCTGGCCCAGCGCCGTGGTATCCCCCATCACCTGATCGATATCCTCGATCCCGACCAGCTCTGCACGGCCGGCGAATACGCCCGCCTGGCGCGCACTACCATCGCGGAAATTTCCGCGCGCGGCCGGCTTCCTATTCTGGCAGGAGGCACCGGCTTCTACCTGCGCGCGCTGCTCGATGGACTTTTTGAGGGACCGGTCCGCGATCAGCCGCTCCGCGATCGCCTGGCGGCACGCGAGGCCCGCCGCCCGGGTTCGCTCCATCGCCTTCTTAAAAGATTCGATTCGACCTCGGCGGGGAAGATTCACGCGAATGACATCCCGAAGGTTACCCGCGCACTTGAAATCTGCCTGCTCACGCGGCAGCCTGTCAGCCGGCTCTTCCAGCAAGGGCGCGACGCGTTGACGGGGTATCGCACGCTCAAACTCGGCCTGCTGCCCGATCGCGAGGTGCTCAACCCCAGGCTCGATGAACGGTGCGCCTGGATGTTCGAGCACGGACTGGTGGAAGAGGTGGTGCAAGCCGTTCGAATCCCACGGATACAAACAGGCGATGCAACTCATACAGGGCGAGCTCAGCCTGCGCGATGCGGTTTTCTACGCGCAGCGCAACACACGCCACTATGCCAAGCGACAGATCACCTGGTTCCGGCGTGAGCGCGAACTGCAATGGCTGAAGGGGTTCGGTGATGCGGCCCACATTCGCGAAGCCGCGCTGGCCAGCGTTTCGAACTTTCTTTACACGTGCGACTGACATCGCGACGGAACGTTTTTCCATTTCGTTCGTATCACCTCGTGTAAGCAAGATCTTGCCAACAGAGTAAGAATCACCAGCCTGATGCCGCCCGGTGTAAGGCGCGGCAAGAGGCTCCATGAACAGAGAGAGGGGAAACAAAAATGATGATGAGGAAAGTTCTGCCTTTTTTCCTGGTGGCCGGTTTGGCCGTAGCCAGTGCGCGCTCATACACGGTGAGTCTGTTTGCGCCGTCCATGGTCGGCGCCACTGAATTGAAGCCAGGCGACTACAAGATCGAGGTAAACGACGAGAAGGCGATAATCCGCAACGGTAAAGTGGAAGCCGAAAGCCCGGTTAAGGTGGAGCAGGGCGACACCAAATTCGACCGCACCGTGGTGAGATATGTCAACGACGGCGATGGCAAGGTGATGCACATCCAGGAGATCCGCATCGGCGGCACCAAGACGAAGCTGGTCTTTACTATGTAAACGGTGCTTTGGCGGGACCGTTTAGCGAAGCATGACAGACCACGCAAGGCGATGGTCTGTCCCACCTCGAGGGCGCTGCTAAACTGAATGTATACATGCGGCGCTTTTTATCCCTTGTACTACTGTTTGCCGGCGCGTTGCGCGCCGACACGGTGCTGGTACTTTCCTTTTTCAACGAGGCCAAGTCGGCAAATCTCGATTGGGTCGGCGAGAGCATCGCACAGAGCGTGCGCGATGCACTAGCGTCCGAAGGCGTCCTGGTGTTGGATCGCGCCGACCGCCTGGAGGCGTATCGCCGCCTGTCGCTGCGTCCCGGCGCCGAGCTGACGCACGCGTCGATTTTGAAAATCGGCGAATCGCTCGACGCTTCGCAGGTGATTTACGGGTACTACGAACTGATGCCGGCCGAACCCGGAAACCTGCAATCCAAAGGGTCGCTGCGCATCACGGCTCGCATTCTCGATGTGAAACACACCCGGCAGGGGGCGGCTTACAGCGAGCTTGGCGCGCTCGAAGACCTGGGTTCGCTGGCCGTGCACCTGGGCTGGCAGACATTGCAATTTCTGAATCCGAAGTCCCCTCCCAACGAGCGGGAATTCATGAAAGCGCGGCCGGCGGTGCGCCTGGATGCGGTCGAGAGCTACGTGCGCGGCCTGCTCTCCACTTCTCCCGAGCAACGCCACCGCTACTTTACGCAGGCCGCGCGGTTGGACGAGCACTACTCGCAGCCTTGCTTCCAACTCGGCAAGACCTTCTGGGAAAAGAAGGACCACAAGGTGGCTGCCGGGTGGCTGGAACGGGTGGCGCGTTCCGACCCGCACTACCTGGAAGCGCAGTTTTTCCTCGCCCTGTGCCGCTTCGCCAATGGCGATTTCAAGGGCGCCGAAGAGAGCTTCCAACTGGTGGCTGCAGCGATTCCGCTCAACGAGGTGTACAACGATTTGGGCGTCGTGCAAGCGCAGCGGCAGGATTATACTGCCGCGGCGGCCAGCTTTCGGAAGGCGTTGGAGGGCGACGACGCCGACCCCGATTACCACTTCAATCTGGGCGCCGCGCTGTGGCGCGCGGGACAATACAGCGCGGCTGCCGAAAGCTTCCGCGCCGTGCTGGCGCGCAACTCGGCGGACAACGATGCCGCCATCCTGCTTGGCCGAACACTGAAAAGCGAAGGTCCGCGCCCCGGTGACACAAAGTCCGACGGCAAGCCGCGACTGAAGAACAATTATGAAGAGGCCGCGTACCGGCAGTTGAAGGCCGAATTAGGGATCAAGAAATAGGGCCCAAAAAGAGAATTGGCCGCCGATGAACGCCGATGAACGCGGATAAAACAAAAATGCTTATCTGCGTTTATCGGCGTTCATCGGCGGCCGATCTGTTTTCTACTTCACTATCTTCCAGTTTCCTGTCGACTCGACTGGGATTGTCTTGCGCTCGGTGTAGTAGCGAATCAGCAGTTCGCGGATATCTTCGGGGGAGCGCCACACCGGTTTCGCCCCTTGGAACATTTTGTAACCTCCGCTGCCTCCTGCTCTATAGTTGTTGATTGCGATGCGCAGCTTCTGCTCCGCGGCAAGCGGCTTGCCCTGCCAGAGCAGGTTGCGGATGCGATCTCCTTCAGGCCGCGAGCGGTCGATCTGGTACTCCACACCCGCGGTCATATCGTAGCGCCGCAATCGATCAGTAAGGTGTTGGCGTTCCCGGCGCGCGCTTCGCGGATCAGTGTGGCGATTTTGGCAAGGCCGCGCGCTACAGGGCTGCCGGTGACGTAATCCACCGGGACCAGGTTGCCGTGCAGGTCTGTAGTGGCCAGCAATGTGACCGTGACCGGTTGGGCCGTCAGCAAACCGGCGGCGCATAGAAGAATCGGAAATGAGGAGTTACGGAGAATCAGATGAAACGGCTATCAATTCTTTTATTGATCACTGCCGGCGCGTTCGCCCAGACCGCGCCTACCGCCCCTGCCAAGAAAGCGGCCCCCGCGCCTGCGAAGAAAGAAGAGCCCACGCCAGATCGCCCCCCGGGGCTCTACTGGATCATCAATACGTCGATGGGCACCATCACGGCGCAGTTATTCGAGAAGGAAGCGCCCGGTACGGTGGCCAATTTTGTCGCGCTGACGCGCGGCACCAAGGCGGCCAAGGACAAGGCCGGCGCCATGACGAAGCGTCCGTACTTCACCAATCTCACCTTCCATCGGGTGATTCAGGACTTCATGATTCAGACCGGCGACGGCCAGACGGGCGATGGCTCGGGCGATTGCGGCTTCACCATCAAGGATGAAATCGTGCCCACTTTGCAGTACGACAAGCCGGGCATGCTTGGCCTGGCGCGCCTGAATGCCAGGAACACCGGCGCTTGCCAGTTCTTCATCACGGACAAGGCCTACCCCTCGTTGAATGGCGAATATACCATCTTCGGCCAGGTGGTGGATGGCCAGGATGTGGTCGCGAAGATTGCGCGCGTCCCCAAGGACAGCAACGATAAGCCTCGCGACCATCAAGCGCTACGGTCCGCCGCCCGCGGGTGCGACTCCGGCCAAGAAGGCCGCTGCACCAACAAAGGCCGCCACGCCCGCGAAGCAGTAACGGGGGGACAGGCCGGGAGGCCTGTCCTACGATTGAACCGGGGCCGCCTTTGCCGGGGAAGTGGCAGGGGCGGTCTTGGCTGCGGGAGCCGAGGGTTTCGCCGCTTCCAGGGCGCGGCGGATCATGTAAATCAGGTACAACGCAAAGCACACGGCAAGCAACAGCGCCGTCAGCGTAAGGAACAGGCCATCCACGGTTCCGGCCTGTCCGGTAGCGACCAGGTACGCAACCGACGCCAACCCGGCCGCGATCATCAAAACGCTGAACAAAAATAAGAATCCGCGATCCGACATCGGTTCTGGAACCCCCTCGGCGGGCCATTAACCCGTCCCGGTGAAAATTATATCAGTCTCGTGGCTTTCATACTCTCTCGCGGTCATACTCTCTCGCGATCAGCCGATATGAGATCGGAAGCTCATGTACGCTCTTATCGGTATTGCCGCAGTTTTCGCCGCGGTACTGGGCGGTTTTCTGCTCGAAAAGGGAAATCCTTGGGTTCTGTTTCAACCGGCGGAGTTGCTGATTGTGGGAGGCGCCGCCGCCGGAATCGTCATGGTGGCCAACCCGCCTTCGATCATGCGTAAGATGTGG
>WNFJ01487966.1_pt1 | contig 11091 bp, 7 predicted proteins | sample 5400461 | NCBI WGS metagenome assembly WNFJ01 (sample SAMN13153349, study PRJNA577476) | soil metagenome | isolation source: 115 cm saprolite on Douglas fir-dominated hillslope | place: USA:California | collected 2013-09-17 | reverse complement strand
GCTATCGGCTTCGCTCATGCCCTCACTTATACCTCGCATCCTTGTGGAACACACACGAAAAAGTCACAAGCTCTGAGCGTAGCCGCGCTTCGCGGCGAAGTCGAAGGACCCCGAGGATGTCTCATTTGCCCGTGCCGCCGCAAGGCATTCTCTGAAGGAACCCTCAGGCTCTTTCCTTGGAGCTTGGAGCTGTTCTTATTGCTTTCACCTTGAAACTCTTTTCGAGATAAACGTAAAGAGCTTTGCAATCAGTATACCGATGCAGAACCACCACGCGGTTCCGCCCGCGAGCAGGGCATAGTCCGTGCGAATCCCAAGGGCATTCGACAGGAGCAGCACAAGAACCGACGCGGGAAAGTCAACCAGGAAAATTAGAAATCCTCCCCAGCTACCCTCGAAGTGTCTGCTCATGACTGTGAAATAGAAAACCGCATGCCCCAGAGCCAGGGCCGAACCCACGACGTACTCCCATCGCGATAGATTTCGCTTCACCGTAAGGTGTCTGTATAACCGAACCGCTCCTCAGATTCAAGTTCGATCGGTGGGCCGCCGGGCTTTAGCTCTTATTAGGACTGTCATCCTGAGCCGCAGGCGAAGGACCCCGAGGATGCGTGAGTATAAAATACCGCAGCAAGGCATTCTCTGAAGGATCAAACATCAGCGCGATCAGTGAAATCCGCCATCGACTTTAGACTCGAAACCTAAAGCCCCCGCTTTTGCGGGGCGTCATTATGTAGCCCAGACCGTAAGGTCTGGGTATGGAAAAGAAACCCCCCCATTCCACTTTGCCGAAGGCCAGCGCGTAGCGCCTAGCGAGGGGCGCGTGGCACAATCTTTTTCTTCGCTGCAGAGTCCTGTCAGGCGTGCGCTCCCATCTTTAGCGGGAGGCCTTCTGCTCCGCCCTGGCAGTTTGGACATTTGCGCTCCCAGATATCCGTGCTGTTAGCTCCATAGTTGTGCCCGCATCGTGAACAGGCTAGTTGAAACTTGCGCGCCCCGTAATCAGTTCCCGACTCTCCGGTGTCGCGGATCACCATCTGCCCGTTCTCGTTTATGTAACCAATTTTGGTGGTGCCTTTAGATGAGCGCGACATAAGAGCCTCCGATGTAGTCCCCTTTTCTTCATAATCAAATGCGGCGGCATCGAAAATGCAGGGCAGTGCCCCCGCCTGATCGCAAAGGGATTGTAAGTAATTCAGCACGGAATCGTAGTACCGATGATTACTGAGCCGTGACACATCAATTTCTTCTGAAAGATTATTATTAATCCATTCACAAACTCTGCTGTCCAAAGGTATTTCATAGCGCGTTAGCCCAAGCCATTGCCACAGATTGCGTGATTGTTTGGGCCCGATTCCGACGAATAGATCGCCAGCGAAATGGGCGGCTTGTCTCTCTATCGTAATGTCATCGCGGCGTGGGGGCCGGTTTCTCTGAGAAGCCAATTTCTGAAACTGCGTTTCAACCGACGCCCACTCGCCTAGATTCAGCTTTTCATAATTAAGTTTGGCTCGGCGGGCAATGGTCGGTGCCATCCTTATGCCACGAAAGGCGGTTAGCGTCGTGATGATCACATCTTCGATATCGTCTGAACATTTGTCTAAACCAAGCGGAAAGGGTTTGAGTTTCAGGAATCGATCTACTGGTTTCCCCTCAGTTGATTTCTGTCGAGTCGTAAGCAAGCATCCCAAGAGCACTTGCCAAAACCATTCGCGATCGAAACAAGGCGCAGGTCCGTGCACGTTACGTTGCTCACGTTCGAGGAAAAGCTTATCTGATCTTCGCGACTCAACAAGAGTAAGCACCTTCTGAACGTCCGCTGCTGTGACTGTAAATGTGGTTTTTTGTTTGGCCAAGAGTTAGTCCATTGTCTGTGCCGCGCCGATGGCGCTCATCATTGATCCTAGCTATATCTTACATTCTTAGTTTCGGTAGACCGGGTATCCCCATCCCAAACATTTGAGGGTGCCGTTCCTGGGGCACCCGGCATTGAAATTCAAAATTGGGAAATCATTAGTTTATTGGAAAACTAAGCCAGAGTTGCTGGACGGGTGGCCCGGGCAAAGAGATTTGTTTCATGGTTAATCCAGAGGGTGCCTCAGCCTAGCCTCTTTTGCTAGGCTGGGTCTTTTGCTTTAAAATCCGTGCTCATCCGTGGCGAAAAAGATTCACAATGGTACCATTCTGGCATCAAAAAGATCATTTCCACCAATTGTGCGCCATCATTGTCCTCAGGTGTCCCTAAAAGGGACACAGAAGGATATTTATGAAAATCTCACAGCTCTTTGCAAGAAAAACGAATCCCAGCCACCCAACCCGGCATTGCAGCCACACAGACCACGACGGGGCCCCGTGCAAGGCCCATCCCCAGACCGGCAGCCCGTACTGTTTTTTCCACGACCCAACCCTTCAAAACAAAAGACGGGCCGCCAGCCGCGCCGGGGGCGTAGGCAATCGCAAGCCGGCACGGACGCTTCGCCTTCCCCCCAGTGAGCGGGGCGACGAGCCTGAGCATTGACAACGGAATTGGCGATGTCACCTCCAAACCCAACGTAAGCGTGAGTCCCACTACGACGACTACATACACCCTCACGGCCAACAATACCGTGGGTTCATTTACGGCCACGGCAACAGCTCAGACTACGGTCACATTCTCAATACTTGTTGTCCCGACGATAACCAGCTTCAGCTCAGATCGTCCCAGCGTTGGTCCGAATGGCAGCGTCATGCTCACGGCAGTCTTCGACCTAGGAGCAGGTGGCGGAACCGCAACGGTTGACCACGGTGTTGGGACGATCGTCAGCGGAACTCCGCTGCCTTCGGGGAATCTAAATGCCAGCACCACCTTCACGCTAACGGTGACCAATGTTGACGGGAAGAGTGCAACGGCCCAGGTGCGAGTTCTGGCCGGAACACTCTCTGTTTTTGCAGGAGTGCCATCCGTTCCTGGAAATTCAGATGGCAGAGGTGCCTCTGCGAGTTTCAGCTTACCTCGTGGTTTGGCAGTGGATACTTCCGCCAACCTTTTTGTGGCGGATACCAACAACAACATCGTCCGCAAGGCGACTATACCTGCTGCTTTGGTGACCACTCTGATAGACAGCAGCACCGGCCTGCCCGCGCAGTTCAACGGACCGTATAGCGTGGCCGTTGACACCTCAGGAAACGTCTACGTAGCAGACACCAATAATGACACGATAGACGAGATCACACCCGCAGGTGTGCTGACCATCCTGGCAGGAACTACTGGTATGCCGGGCAGCAACGATAGCCCCGGCGCTCTTTTCGACGGACCTCAAGGCATCGCCGTGGATACTTTAGGAAACGTCTACGTCACCGATACCAACAATGACACCATTCGTATGATCACGCCTGCGGGTGTAGTGAGTACGCTGGCGGGAGTTGCCGGTGTGCCCGGCAAAGGTGACAGCCCTGCTCATTTCAACTTCCCGACGGGCCTGGCCATAGACGCTTCTGGGAACCTTTACGTTGGCGATAGCGGCAACCACACGATACGCAAGATCACCACACCTGCAGGTGTAGTGAGTACCCTTGCCGGTGCCGCCGGTCTGCGGGGCAGCGTCGATGGCACAGGCGGTGCAGCAAGGTTCAACAATCCTGGTGCTCTGGCCGTCGATCCCTCTGGCAATATCTATGTCGCCGATGTCAACAATTACACCATTCGCAGGATTTCACCTGCAGGCGTAGTGGTCACGATCATAGGCACTCCGACAATGCCTACCGGCAATCCAGGTGGCCCCCTGCCGGGCCGTCTAAGTATTGTTCATGGAATTGCCGCGGATCCTTCTGTGAACGGGAACCTCTACATTACTATGCAGAATGCCGTCTTCGCCGCTCCATACTAGAAACAGTTTCAGAAAATTGTTGCAGACGGAAGCCCTCGCATCAGCGAGGGCTTCTTTATTTTGCAGTCAAATTGCAGGAGTATTCCAGGTAAGTGTTTTATGTTTGGTTGGACTCGGATAAGTTCTAACTCCTGGATCAGTCAGCAACGGCAAGATTTGCCGGAACTGCTGGATGGATTGAACCCATAGGGATCTAACTGAAGCCCTCTCAAAGGGGTTGGATTGGTGCCCGGGGACGGAATCGAACCGTCACGCCCCTTTCGGGGCCCGGGATTTTTAAGTCCCTCGTTTTATTTTCATAACTCTCTCATCTCATTGGTTCTGCAAGGAGTTAGCTCGAATAGGGCATGAGGTTCTGTTGAGTTCCGTGAGGTGCTGGAGAGAGCTATTGGGCAGAGTTTGGGCTGAGTCGCTGCACTCAACGCAAACTACACGTTCATGGTTGGAAGCGGTTACAATTTGGGAGCACCGGATCTCTAGAACTTCGTTTTCAAGAGGCTGTTAATTTCGGTGGCCAAGGGCCGCGGCCAAAGCAATTGTGTATTCCGGTCAGTTGAGTTTGGTTGGAGATTAGAGCACAGATTGGAGCGCGACCAAATAGAGATTCAAGTGCTTCCGATGGGCTAGGACACGCCCCTGTGAGATACAAATCCTTTCACAGTCTCTCTTCACTTGCTCACCCCGGAATCATTCAAATCCGAACGGACGACAAGTCGATCTTGCTTGATAAAACTATTCATTCTCAGCTGCTCATCCAAAGGAAGCTTCCGAAAATGAGGTATTTTCAAAAAATCCGCTTTGCCCTCTTATTCATGACCTGCCTGATGTTGACCAAAAGCGGCTGGGCGCAGCTCAATCACGGAGTCGTGGTCGAGACAGTCGCCAAGCATTCTGAAGCCGAGAAGGCTGGTCTGCAACCGGGAGATGTCCTACTGAGTTGGACACGGGATGATGCGAAAGGTGAAATTGAATCTCCATTCAATCTTTCCTTGATAGAAATCGAACAGGTTCCCCGTGGGAATGTGACTCTAAAAGGTACTAGAGACACAGATGAGCGGGTTTGGCTGTTGGGTCCAGATGATTGGGGCGTCAAGACACGACCCAATCTTCCGCAGAATCTGCTTTCTACTTATTTGGAAGGTCGAGAGCTGGCCAAAACAGGCAAACCGAACGAGGCTGTAGAGCGTTGGCAGGCGGCTGCGGTCCAAGCGGAGAAATACTCATCTGCTTTAAGCGCCTGGTTGTTCTTCCATTCGGCTGAACAACTAACCGATGCAAAGCAATGGAAAGAGGCGGATCATGCTTATGAGAAAGCCGTCCAGCGGGCAAGCGGGGCTCGACCGGCGGTTGTGGCGCAGTTATTCCGTGCATGGGGTACTGCATCAGAGCACCACAACGACTTAGAGACTGCTACAAGATATTCTCAGCGGGCCATGGCGGAGGACGAAAAATCAAGCAAAGAATCCTTACTTATTGCTGCCGACCTTAACAATCTTGGGATCTTTACTGGAAAGCACGGCGATATTGCGAACGCTGAGGCATATCACCTCCGAGCCTTGGCGATTAGGAAAAAACTCGCGCCCGGGAGCCTCGCCGTCTCCACGAGTCTTGAAAACCTGGGAGTTCTCGCTATCGCACACTTTGACGTAGCGCAGGCTGAGAATTATCTACAGTCATGCTTGGCAATCAGAGAGAAACTCGCTCCAAACAGTCTCGGTGTTGGGGTTGCGTTTAATTTCTTGGGCGTCGCTGCATATTTTCGTACTGAGCTGGCGAAATCTGAAGACTATTTTCGCCAAGCCCTGACTATTTTGGAGAAAGTTGCTCCAGGCAGGGCCGTCCTTGCATCAGTGCTCACTAACATGACTGATGTTGTGATGAAGCGCGGTGATCTAGTCAGGGCAGAAGGATACGTGCGCCGCGCCGAGGCGATCTACGAAAAGATATCTCCGGGAAGCGGAAATCTTGCTGCGTGTCTTGCCAACCTTGGTGATATTGCTCTTGAACGTGGTGATCTGGCGAACGCGGAAGACTACCACCGCCGAGCTCTGGCGATTAAAGAGAAACTGGCTCCCGAAAGTGCCAACGTCGCATCGGGTCTAGATGGCCTTGGGGCTATTACTGAGCAGGAAGGAGATCTGATGAAAGCTGAAGGCTATTATCGCCGGGGCTTGGCGATCAGAGAAAAGCTTGCTCCCGGTAGTCTCGTTGTGGCGGCGAGCTTCGACAATCTGGGAAAGATAAGTTCGGACCGCAATGATTTCGTCAAAGCGGAACAATATTATCGCGAAGCGCTTGCCATTCAAGAAAAAGAGGCCCCCAACAGTCTTGATGTTGCAGAAAGCCTCAATCGCCTGGGAGATCTGGCTCGGGATCGGAGCGATCTGGTTAAGGCTGAAGAGGACTACCGCCAAGCGCTCCTGATTCGGGAGCAACTGGCTCCCGGAAGCAAGGGGCGCGCGGAGACGCTGGCGGCTTTGGCCGGGGTCATGAGCCGCAAGCAGCAGCCCGAAGATGCCGCGCAACTGTATGAGCAGGCCCTGAACGCCCTGGAAAATCAAATCGCTGTATTAGGGGGAACCGAAGAGGTTCGGTCGAACTTTCGTGCGAAACATGCCGGCTACTATGAGAATTATATTGATCTGCTCATTGCTCAGAACAAGCCCGAGCTTGCGTTCCGGGTGTTGGAGCGCTGGCGCGCCCGCAGTTTGCTGGAAATTCTGGCGCAATCTCACGTGGATATTCACAAAGGCGTCGACCCTTCGCTGGGAGAGCGGGAGCGCTCTTTACAAGAAGCATATGTAGCCAAGTCCGACCGTCGTATGCGGCTGCTCACCAACCAACATACAGAAGAGCAGGTAGCGGGAATCAATCGAGAAATTCATGAGCTGGTTTCGCAATATGACGACGTGGAAGAACAAATCCGGGCAAGCAGCCCAACCTACGCCGCACTGACTCATCCGCAGCCGCTGGATGCCGAGCAAGTGCAGAAACAATTGCTGGATGCTGACACACTCTTGTTGGAGTACTCTCTGGGCCAGGAGCGCAGCTATGTCTTTGCAGTGACACCGGATTCTTTGACCGTTCATGAATTGCCGAAGCAGGCTGAGATTGAAAGCCTCGCGCGTAGAGTCTACGGTCTGCTCACTGCGCCAAGCCGAAACATTGCTGGTGAAACGACACTGCAGAAAAAAATGCGTATTACAAAAATGGAGGTGGAATATACAAAAGCGGTCACGAAGCTGGGCCAAGTGGTATTAGGGCCTGTAGCTCCCCAACTTCGAGGAAAGCGATTGTTGATTGTCAGCGACGGAGCATTACAATACATTCCTTTTTCCATACTCCCCGAGCCGGGGGGCAGGTCCCCGCATCCGCCTCCCCTCATTGCCGGACACGAGATTGTGACCCTGCCTTCTGCCTCGGTGCTATCCGTGTTGCGTCACGAGGAGATGGGGCGCAAACAAGCACCGAAGGCAGTCGCGGTGCTGGCTGATCCTGTTTTTAGTACGCGAGACGGACGCGTGGGCGGAGTGATGAAACCGAGACTGAGCCAATTCCACGGATTGTCTGAGACAAATATCTCGCAAGACCTGACCCGTTCTGTGCGGGATATTGGTTTTCTTAATTTGCGGCGTCTGCCGTTCACGCGCCAGGAGGCTGACGCCATCATGTCGGTGACCCCCGCGGAAGAGGGTTTGAAGGCGGTGGATTTCAAGGCGAGCCGGGAGCTTTCAACGAGTCCGGAACTGGCCAGCTATCGTATCGTGCACCTGGCAACGCATGGATTGCTGGATAGTGAACATCCGGAGCTTTCCGGCCTAGTGCTGTCCTTGGTGGATAAGCAAGGCAAGCCGCAAAATGGCTTTCTGGGATTAGAGGACGTCTACAATCTGGATTTGCCGGTTGAGTTGGTAGTTTTGAGCGCCTGCGAAACCGGCTTGGGGAAAGAAATCAGCGGAGAAGGGTTGATTGGGCTTACGCGGGGCTTTATGTATGCGGGGGCGAGCCGGGTGGTGGCGAGTTTGTGGAGTGTGGATGATGTGGCGACGGCGGAGCTGATGAGCAGGTTCTACAAGGCGATGCTGAAGGAGGGATTGACACCGGCCGAGGCGCTACGCAAAGCGCAAATGCAGATGTGGAGGCAAAAGAGGTGGAAGCATCCTTATTACTGGGGAGCTTTTGAAATGCAGGGTGAGTGGAAGCTGGAGAATGGGCAAACTGTGAATTAATGTTCTTTGACCTTCTATTTGGAACGATGAGATGAGTGATGCCATAGAAGTAAAACGCAAGCGGGAGGCGAACCTGGAAGATTTCCGGCGGCTGCTCGGGCGTCTGAGTACCGATCCAGCCGATGCCTGGCAGGCCTACAATACGCTGCGCCAAAAGTTGATTATGTTCTTCGAATACCATTGCCGTTTCCAGGCGGAGGAATTGGCGGAAGAGGTTCTCGATAGAATTGCGAAAAAATCAGAGTCCTACGAAATTACAAACGTTGCCGAGTTCGCCTTTGGAGTCGCGCGAAACCTGCGAAAAGAAGCTTCTCGAAAAACGTTGCTCATGCGAATGTCAGATTCGGCAACCGCTAAGGAGCGCTTGAGCCCGGACGAAAATCCTGAACAGACCATTATTGACAAGATTGATTCGCAGCAAAGGCTTCAGTGTTTTCTTAAATGCATGCGCCGTCTGGATGCCGAGGACCGCAGACTGCTCTTCCAGTACTATCCGGTCAACAACGATGAGTTGGAGGAACGAAGACTAAGACTTGCCGAAAGGCATCAGGTAAATATGAGCGCTTTGCGCACCAGAATGGCCCGGTTGCGGGACAAGATGGAAAAATGTTTCGAGAGTTGCCGCGCCAGGGGCACGGGACCGCAGAGCGGCGGGCGCATTACCAACATAGGGCTGTGAACATGGAATTTGGTAACAATGCGCCCGCCAGTACTTATTAGGAGGACAATGAGTTTAGTTCTTGAGGGGGGCAGTCTTGGCGTTGGAAAATAACGACGTGTTCGTGAGGTACATCCTCGGCGATCTCTCCGAAGCAGAGCGGGAGCGCGTCGAAGAAGAGTACTTCGTCAACAATGAAACCTGGCAAAAGCTGGGCGCGGTCGAGAGTGATTTGATTGATTCGTATGTGCGTGGGGAACTATTGCTGGACCAGCGTGAGCAATTCGAGAAATATTTCCTGGCTTCTCCCAAAAAACGTGAGCGAGTCGAATTTGCCAGGGCTTTGCTCAATCCTGCCGCCAGAGAAGCGGCTGCCGAAGAACCGGGTGGATCGTGGAAATCATTGGGTTCAATGTGGGCAGCTTGGCGTCCAGCCATTCGGATCACCGTTACCGTGGGAGGCATGGCATTGGTTATCGCTGCTGGCGTCCTCACAATATACGACTTGCGACTGCGAGGCGAGCTCAGTGCAATGCGCTCGAATGAAACCGAGCTTCGGTACAAAATCCAGACTTTGCAGCAACAGGTTGCCTCAGCGCAACAGATCAACGGTGGTTCAGGAACGGAGACAACCGATTTGTTCTCGTCCGAAACGCCGACGGTTTCCATGCTGTTGACGCCTGGCCTCCTAAGAAACGGTGAGAATGGCTCTCAAAGCCACATACTACCCATCCCTTCGGTGCCCTCTGCGGTCGTACTCCTGCTGTCTTTAGAGACAGACGATTATCCGCAATACGATGTTCTGCTGCGAACCGCGGAAGGCAAAGAGATTCGACACCTCGAAGGACTGGTGAGTCAACCTATCCACGGCGGCAGGGTTGTTGCTGTACACCTTCCAACCCAGCTTTTTCCCAGAGGCGACTACGTTGCAACGCTTGCCGGCAAAAGCGCCCAGGGTAAGCTGCAAATCGTAGAATCGTATAGTTTTTCTGTGGATCGATAACTTTCCCATCAAAACACCTTGGTTCTCTCTGCACGTAAATCTCTGTAAATAAGCATCATTTCTTCTAGTTTCTATCGGATCGGAAGAATCCCTAAAAAATAAATGTAATTTCTGGCGCGCCCAAATCAGTCTCCTATGAGAGCGAAAAACCGAGACGCAGTGGAATCGGGAGGGGTGGTGCCGTCGCCATTCTTATCCCCAACAAGCAGGATTGTTAATCGAAGGATGCACTGATGTTGCGAATCGGCATGAGAACAGCGGGAGCGCGATGGACGAGCTGAATAGATTTGTCAGCCGGCGCCGGTTAGGCTGCCCACGGGAAGGCTCCCGCCAGACAAGCGAAAGGTTTTTTGACGCTTTGCCATATCCATATGAGTTGTGATGTGGCAGTCATGAAGGTTTTGGTCTTTGCCCCCTAGCTAGGGATAAGAGCAATCAAGTCTGTGAGTTAAGAAGGATTTCGAGGCAGTCCCAAGCTGAATTCGGCCCAGCCCGATAAAAGTCCGAGAAAAATGGAGGGGAAAATTGCGGATTCATCGTCCAATATTTGGATATGGCTGAGCAATGATTTCTGAAATGGAACCAGTTCCATTTCGGAAATCTGTCGCAACTTAAACGCTGTTAATTTTTTCTAAAAATTGTTTTTAAACCTATGCAAGATTATTTAGAATTTGCATTCTTTCTCAGGGTAGCCCTCCCAGCCTTTTAGCAGGGCATTGTGGTCTGCGGATGGTTTTTAGGGGAACTCGGTGCAGATCAGTCGGTGTCTAACTGGATGTAGAAATACTTGGAGTTTTTTTCGCATGAAAGTTTTTCTCTGTTTTTTCATACAGGGTAGAAGGATTTGGGTTGATTGCCTCCGAATGGGCAGAACGGGCGATAAGGATGCAGTGGTGTTGCGAATCTGCATGATAGGAGCAGGAGCGAATGCACAATCAGGCAATAGATAGCGCAAAGGTAGGTAACAGGCGAGTCAAGAGTTTCTGTTTTCAAGGCTTGCTCTCTATGCTCGTGCTGGTCTTGTCCTGCTCCTGGGCTCATGCCCAGTACAGCTACGAGCGCACAATCACCATTGATCACACCAAGGTTCCGAATACGGACCAGGCCAATTTCCCGGTTTCAATTTCCGGGACGTACAGTTATTTGGCCACGGTTGGCCATGGTGGCAAGGTACAGAACGCGAACGGCTACGACATTATTTTTGCACGTGAACAATCAGGAACCGTTAGGCTTGACCATGAGATTGAGAGTTACGATCCCACCACGGGCACGATCAGCTTCTGGGTACGCATTCCCACGCTTTCGCACACGACCGATACAGTTATTTATCTCCTA
>WNFJ01169208.1_pt2 | contig 11091 bp, 9 predicted proteins | sample 5400461 | NCBI WGS metagenome assembly WNFJ01 (sample SAMN13153349, study PRJNA577476) | soil metagenome | isolation source: 115 cm saprolite on Douglas fir-dominated hillslope | place: USA:California | collected 2013-09-17 | reverse complement strand
CCGCGCTGCTTTCGAAGGTGCGGACCGCCCTGTCGAACCGCTGGCTGGAGGGACGCAGCCGCATCACGTTGATGCTGCCGCCACACGCCGACGTGGACGTGGAGCGCGCGCTGGCTGCCGTCCACCAGGCCGAGTCGGCGTGTGCGCTCGCCGACTGGCCGAGAGCATGGAGCGCGTCCCTGGCCGCGCAGAACATCGCCAAACGAACGCTCCTCGGCGAGTACGAGGACCCCTGGATCGAAGCCTGGAGGCGGAGGCTGGACGAGGTCATGGTCAGCGCGCTCGAGTGCTACGCGAGGGCGTGCCTGGGCCTGGGCGGAACCGAGCTTGCCGGTGCGGAACGGACCTCACGGCTCCTGGTCCGGTTGGCCTCGAAGCGCAGGGCAACGTGGCCGAAGCCCTCGTCGTTTATGAAGCGCTGCGCCAGCGCTTGCGGAGCGAGCTCGGGGTTTCGCCGGCCGAACCGCTGCAGACCGCTCACCGGCGCCTGTTGAGCGCGTCCAGCGGAGCCTGACCCCAACCTTTCCCCAAGGTTTCGCCCGGGTCCCCGCAGGAGCGGGCGCCCACCCTGTGGCTGCGCAGGCAAGACGAGAACCAAAGGAGCAGCCAGATGTCTACCACCAGGTCAAAGCTGGACCCCGCCGCCGTCGAGTCGCTCGGCAAGTCTTTACGGGGCGATTTGATCGACCCCGTTCATGCGGAATACGAGGCGGCGCGCCGCGTCTACAACGCGATGATCGACAAGCATCCGGCGGTCATCGCCCGGTGCCTCGACGTCGCGGACGTGATCACCTGCGTACGTTTCGCGGCTGCCGAGGGAATCGACCTGGCCATACGCGGCGGCGGCCACAATGGTGGCGGCCTGGGGAGCGTTGACGACGGCCTGGTGATCGACCTGTCGCATCTCCGCGGCGTGCGCGTGAACCCGGATGCGAGGACGGCGACCGTCGCGGGCGGCACGACGCTCGGGGAGCTCGACCATGCGACCCACCCATTTGGTCTCGCCGTGCCGGGTGGGATCATCTCCACGACCGGGGTGGGCGGGCTCACATTGGGTGGCGGGCTGGGTTACCTCACCCGCAAATACGGGTTGTCGATCGACAACCTGATCGAGGCCGACGTCGTGCTGGCGGATGGCTCGTTGGTTCGTGCCAGCGAGAGCGAAAACGGCGACCTCTTCTGGGCGATCCGCGGCGGGGGCGGCAACTTCGGCGTTGTCACCTCGTTCACCTTCCAGGCCCGACCGGTCTCGACGGTGATCGGCGGCCCCATGCTGTGGCCGCTGGAGCAGGCGCCGGAAATCCTGGCCTTCTATTCCGAGCTCCTGGCCAATGGGCCCGACGAGCTCGGCGGATTCTTTGCGATGCTGACCGTGCCGCCGGGCCCGCCGTTCCCGCAGGAGCTGCATCTCAAGAAGGTGTGCGGCGTGGTGTGGTGCTACGTGGGTCCCGAGGAAGACGCGAAGGCGGCACTCGCGCCGATCCGCGCCAAGTTTCCGCCCGCCCTCGACGGCGTCGGGGAGCTGCCGCTGCCGGCGCTGCAGGCTGCGTTCGACGGTCTCTACCCACCCGGCGACCAGTGGTACTGGCGCGCCGACTTCGTCCGCACGATCCCAGCCAAGGCGGTCGAAGCCCACCTCGAATTCGCCCGCAAGCTGCCGACCTGGAAGTCGACCATGCACCTCTACCCGATCGACGGAGCGGCGAGCCGGGTGGCCGCCGACGCGACTCCGTGGACCTATCGCGACGCCCACTTTGCGCAGGTGATCGTGGGCGTCGACCCCGACCCGGCAACGGCCGGCGCCCTACGCGACTGGACGGTCGGTTACTGGGACGCCCTCCACCCGTACTCGATGGGAGGCGCCTACACGAACTTCATGATGGACGAGGGTGCGGACCGAGTCCGGGCGAGCTATGGGGCCAACTACAAGCGCCTCGCCAAGATCAAGGCGCGCTACGACCCGGGCAACCTCTTCCACGTCAACCAGAACATCCAGCCGGCGGGCTAACTGGTGCCATCAGCCCCTTTTTAGCGTTCTTTCTCGACCCTCTCCCCGACCCTCTCCCGCTGCACGGGAGAGGGAGGAGACTTTTAGGCTTCGATGGGTCTGAGGTAGCGCTCGGGGTTCTTTTCGAACTCTTCTTTGCATCCGCCTGAGCAGAACCAGTAGGTCGTGTCGCCGTACACGGTCTTGTGCTGCGCCGTGAGCGGGTCCACCGTCATGCCGCAGACCTGGTCGGTGACGAACACCACCGCCGGCGCGTCGTGCTTGACATGGCCGGGAGTTCGTTTCTGACGCGCCATCACGACCTCGGCCAGGGCCAGGAGGGCGATTTCCTCTTGCGTGACGCCGCGCACCTTGCCCGCCGGCGTCCTCAGCCGCCCCAGCGTCAGTTCGTCGAGGCCGCGCGCGACCAGCGCGCCGTGCAAGGCCGCGGCGCGCCGTGTGCTGGCGATCAAGCTCACGTCTACATCGGGAAGGGTCAGCGCGACCTCGAGCGCATCCTCGTCGTAGTGGCCCATCGTGGCCACCACCGCCCACGCGTCCGCGGTTGACACCGACAGGGTGGCCAGGTCGGCCTGCGTCACGGTCTGGCTGCGAAATCCTGTGAGCTCGCCGAGCCTGGCCAGCGTATGAGCGACCGGGGTGTCGCCGAAGACGAGCAGCAGGGGACGTGGCAATCGCGGCTCTATGAAAATGTCGAGCGATCCACCGCTCGGACATGTGGTTGCCACCGTGAGCTCCCCTTTCTTGCGAGTCTGGCGGACGTCTTCGGCGGCCACGATCCTGACCAGCTGCGGGGTTCCTTCGGCAAGCGCGCGCAGGGCCTCGCGCCGCACGACCGGCTCCGAGCAGCTTCCTCCGATCCAACCCCGCAGCCTTCCGTCCGCCGTGATGACCGCCTTGTCTCCAGGCCGGGCCGAGGTTGGCGGTTCGACGCGCACCACGGTGGCCAGCACGCACGGCGTGCCATCGGCAGCGTACTCACGCAGCAGCTCCAGTACGTCGTCGGCTATTCCGTGACTCCTTTGGACCTGAGGGCCGCCCATACCTTGTCCGAGGTTACCGGCATGTCGATGTTGGTGATGCCGTAGGGAGACAGCGCGTCGATGACGGCGTTGACGTAAGCGGCCGGCGATCCCACGGTGGGCGACTCGCCTACGCCCTTGGCGCCGAGCGGGTGGTGTGGCGAAGGCGTGGAAGTCTCGCCAAGCTCGAACTTGGGAGTCTCCCACGCGGTCGGAATCAGGTAGTCCATGAGGCTCGAGCCGATGCAGTTGCCCTCGTCGTCGAAGGTGATCAGCTCCATGAAGGCGATCCCGTAGCCCTCGGCGAGGCCGCCGTGGATCTGCCCCTCGACGATCATCGGGTTGATGCGGACGCCGCAATCGTCGACCGCGACCATCCGCTTCACCTTGACCTGGCCGGTTCCCTTGTCGACGTCGACCACCACGGCGTAGGTGCCGAACGGGTAGGTCATGTTCGGCGGGTCGTAGTAGTAGACGCCTTCGAGCCCCGCCTGCATCCCTTCCGGAAGGTTGGTGTAAGCCGCGAAAGCCGCCTCCTGGATGGTCTTCGAACGCTCGGGTGAGCCCTTGACGTAGAACTTGCCGCGCTCCCACACGAGGTCTTCCTCGTCCGCCTCGAGCAGGTGGGCCGCCAGCTTGCGAGCCTTCTCGCGCAGCTGCCGCGCGACCATCGCCGTCGCCGCACCCGCCACCGGCGTGCTGCGCGACGCATACGTGCCCAGTCCATACGGTGCGGTGTCGGTGTCACCCTCCTCGACCGCGACATCCTGCGCCGGGATGCCCAGCTCTTCGGCCACGATCTGCGCAAACGTCGTCTCGTGGCCCTGGCCCTGCGACTTGGTGCCCATGCGCAGGATGGCCTTGCCTGTGGGGTGGACACGCAGCTCGGCGCTGTCGAACATGCGCAGGCCGAGGATGTCGAACTCCGCGCCGTGACCGGCCCCGACCACCTCGGTGAAGCTGGCGATCCCGATCCCGGTGACCTCTCCCTTCTTTCTTCGCGCCTCGACGTCCTTCTTCAGCTCGGCGTAGCCGAGCTGGTCCAGCGCGACGTCCATCGCCTTCTCGTAATCGCCGCTGTCATACACCCAGCCCGTGGCGGAGTGGTACGGGAACTGCTCGGGCTGGATGAAGTTCTGCTTGCGGAACTCGGCCTGGTCGATGCCGAGCTCGAGGGCCGCGTTGGTGACGAGGCGCTCGATGAGGTAGCTCGCCTCGGTGACCCGGAATGAGCACCGATAGGCGACTCCTCCCGGCGCTTTGTTCGTGTAGTAGCCGTCCGCGGTGACGTGCGCGGTGGGGATGTCGTACGAGCCGGTGACGATGTGGAATAGGCCGGCCTTGAACTTGCTCGGCTGCGCGTCCGCGAAGAACGCGCCGTTGTCGCTGTCCAGGTGGACGCGCAGGGCGAGCATCTTGCCCTTCTCGTCCACCGCGAGGTCGCCGGTCATGTGGAAGTCGCGCGCGAAGCCGGTGGAGATGAGGTTCTCGTTGCGGTCTTCGATCCACTTGACCGGGCGGCCGAGCAGAAGGCTCGCGGCAGTCGCGACCACGTAGCCCGGGTAGACCGGGACCTTGTTTCCGAATCCCCCACCAAGGTCCGGCGAGATGATGCGGATGTTCTGCTCGGGAAGGCCCGTGACGAGGGCGAACACCGTCCTGATCGCGTGGGGCGCCTGGCTCGTCATGTGGATCGTGGCCTTGCCCGTGGCGCCGTTGACGTCGGCGATGCAGCCACAGGTCTCGAGGGGAGCGGGGTGGCAGCGTGGATAGAAGGTGTGCAGCCTGACCACCTTGTGCGCCTTCGCGAACGCGGCCTGGGTCGTGGCCTGGTCGCCCGATTCCCAGTGGTAGATGTGGTTGTCCTTCTGGCCTTCCTTGTCGTCCCTGATGAGCGACGCGCCGGGGGCCTTCGCCTTGTCGGGGCTGATCACCGCGGGCAGGACTTCGTAATCGACCTCGATCGAGGCCAGCGCATCCTCGGCCTGGTACTTGGTTTCAGCGATCACCGCCGCGACCTCCTGGCCCTGGAACCGCACTTTGTCGGTGGCGAGCACGGCCTGCGTGTCGCCACTCAGCGTCGGCATCCATGCCAGCTTGTGCTGCGCCATCAGCTCGCCGGTCACAACCGCGATCACGCCCGGCTTGGCCCCCGCGGCGGCCGTGTCGATCGACTTGATCCGCGCATGCGCGTAGGGGCTGCGAAGAATGGCCATGTGGAGCATGTTGGGAAGCACGAAGTCGTCCAGGTAGCTGCCCTTCCCGCGCAGGAAGCGCCCATCCTCCTTGCGCTTGATCGACTCGCCGATGCCGCCGTGCATGTGCATCGTCGAGCTCATTCCCCACCTCCCGCGACCGCTGCACCTGCAGGTGCCTTGGCGGCGTCTGCCTGCATCTGGGCCGCGTGCTTGACCGCCTTGACGATGTTCATGTAGCCGGTGCAGCGGCAGATGTTGCCGCTGATGGCCCACCGGATCTCGTCGTCGGTCGGATTCGGGTTCCTCTCCAGGAGGGCCGAGGTGACCATCATCATTCCGGGCGTGCAGAAGCCGCACTGAAGGCCGTGCTCCTCGTGGAAGCCAACCTGGATCGGAGCCAGCGCCGCACCGTTCGCCAATCCTTCCACCGTCTTGATCTCCCGGCCATCGGCCTGGACGGCGAGCACAGTGCAGGACTTCACCGGGTCGCCGTCCAGCCGCACCGTGCAGGCGCCGCAGCTGGTCGTGTCGCACCCGATGTGGGTGCCGGTGAGCGCCAGGTTCGTCCGCAGGAAGTCGACGAGGAGCACTCTCGGCTCGACGTCGCCGCTGCGCTCCACTCCGTTGACGCGCATCGTCACCTTCATGCCCCCACCTCCTGGGCTCGGGCGAGGGCTGCCTTGAGGCCGCGCTGCACGAAGACCCGAACCATGTCCTTCTTATATGCGGCGGTTCCGCGGATGTCGTCCTTGGGCTCGGCGGCCTCCGCCGCGAGCCTGGCGGCCTGGGCGATCACGTCGTCCGTCAACTCATGGCCGGCGAGCGCCTGCTCGGCCTCTTTGGCCTTGAGATTCGTGGCGCCGACCGAGGTCAGGCCGATTCCCGCGCGCTTGACCTTTCGTCCGTCGAGCTCGACCTGCACCGAAACCGCGACGGTGGCGAAGTCGCCGACCTTGCGCTCGAGCTTGTGATACGAGCCGCCGGCGTGCCCGCTGGGCAGCGGAATCCGGATCGCGGTCGCGATCTCGTCGGGCCGCAGGGTCGTGGTGAACGGACCCTCGAAGAAGCCGTCGATCGGAATCGTGCGCTCGCCCCTGGCCGAGCTGGCCACGAGCTCGGCGTTGAGCGCGAGCATGATCGAGCCCCAGTCGCCGGAGGGGTCCGCGTGGCAGACCGAGCCGACCAGGGTTCCGCGGTTCCTGACCAGCGGGTCGGCGATCCAGCGGACGGCTTCGACCATGAGCGGGACCAGCTTCGCGAGCTCCTCGCTGCGCTCGATGTCGACGTGGCGGGCGAGCGCGCCGACTCTCACGTGGCCGTCGTCGCGCTTGATGTCGGCGAGGCCTGGGATGCGGCCGATGTCGAGGATCAACGCCGGCTGCGCGAAGCGGAGCTTGAGGAGGGGGATCAGGCTCTGGCCGCCGGCCATGACCTTGGCGTCATCGCCGCGCTTGGCCAGCACCCCCAGGGCCTCGTCGAGTGTGGTGGGAGATTGGTAGTCGAAAGCAGCAGGAAACATTCGTCACACCTCCATGAGCAACGAAACCACTCCCGGGTGCTGGGGTCATCACCCACCCGAGCGAAACTGACCACCCGATCGGGTGATCCTCCCGGCTCCCTGGAGCCGGGAGCCGGCCATTTGTGCCCGAACGGCCGCCTCAAAGGCCCTGGCTGGGGCCATTTGTGCCCGAATGGTCGTGTCGAACGCGGCCGATCGGGCCTTTTGCGCCCGAATGGTCGTGTCGACCGCGGCCGATCGGGCCATTCGTGCCCGAATGGCCCAAAGCCGGGCTAGATCCAGCCGGATTTGCCGGCCAGGATCGCGGCTTCCACCCGGTTGCGGACGCCCAGCTTGCGGAAGATCTCCTGCACGTGCGTTTTCACCGTGTTCTCGCTCAGGTGCACCTCGGCCGCGATCTCTCGGTTGGAGTGGCCGCGGCTGATCAGGCGGAGAATCGAGACCTGCGACGCGCTGAGGGCTGCTCGCCGCGAACCCGCCGGCTGCCGCGTCCGCGCCCGCTCGATGACCTGGCCCGCCACCTGCGGCGCCAGGACCGACTGCCCCCGGTACACCGCCCGGATGCTCTCTTTCAAGCTGAACCGCTCAACGTCCTTGACCACGTACCCGCGCGCCCCGGCCTGGATGCACTCCTGGACGAGGTCGGGATCGGTGTAGGTCGTCAGGATCACCACCGCGACCTCCGGGTGGGATTGGGTCAACCTGCGGCACACTTCGACGCCGCTGACATCGGGAAGGCGGGCATCGAGGAGGACCACGTCGGATCGTGTGGCCTCCACGAGGTCGACCACCTCGGCGCCGTGGCCGGTCTGGCCGACCACGTCGAAGTCGGGCTCCGACTGGAGCATCGCCATCAGGCCTTCGCGGACCATCTCGTGGTCATCCACGACCAGAACCCGGATCTGACCGCCCTTCGTCATGTGCGCGCGGGCAGCCTGGCCCGGATCGCCAGCCCGCTCTCCTCGCCGTTGTGCACCTCGAAGGTTCCGCCCAGGGCTTCGACCTGCCGGCGGCTGCGCTTCAGCCCGAAGTGGGTGCTGCTCTCCTGGTAGGTCTTGAGGATCTGCTCCGAGGCTCCCACGCCGTCGTCCTGGATGACGAGATCCACGTGGCCGTCTGAGTAGCGCAGGCTGACCAGCACCCTGCCTGCCCTGGCGTGTCGCACCACGTTGGCGAGGGCTTCGCGCGCCAGCACATATAAGGTATGGGCCGACTCCGAGCTGAGCCCGACCGGTTTGCCGCTGACGACCAGGTCGGCCTCGACCGAGTCGGCCTCGCCCACCTCGCGCACGAGGCGCCGGAGCTCCGAGGGCAGACCGCCCGCGGCGGCACGCGGCAGGGATAGGGCGAAGATGGCTTCGCGGACCGCTTCTGACGTGTGGATCGCCAGCTGGCGCACCTCGCCCAGGTCGGCGGCGATCGGGTCGGTCACCGGCTCCCGCTCGAGGATCGCGTTCACCTTGAGCCCGAGCGTGAAGATGGCCTGCTCGATGCGGTCGTGGAGCTCGGCCGCGATCCGCTCGCGCTCCTGGCGGAGGACCTGCTCGCGTTCCGCCTGGCTCAGGTCCCGGTGCAGCTTCTCGAGCTCGTCGATCATCTGCCGCTGGTCCTCGTAGAGGCGGGCGTTCTCGATCGCGACCGCGACCTGGTTCGCGAAGGTGGAGAGGAGGCGCTCCTCGTCGGCGGAGTACTCGCTCGACTTGTTGGCCACGCCGATCATGCCGATCACACGCTCGCCGACCTGCAGCGGCACGCCCATGAACGTCCGGACCGGCGGGTGGCCGCGAGGCTGGCCGACCCGGTCCGGGTCGTGCAGGACGTCGTTGGAGATCTTCGACTGCTCGTTGGTGATCACCACCCCGAAGACGCTCGGCCGCACCGGGATGAGCCTGAAGTCGTCGTAGAACTTCGGGTCGAGGGGCTCGAAGCCCTTGATCGCGGCCACGTCCATCTCGCGGCCCTCGTTGACGAGCAGCCCGATGAAGCCGAACGCCGACTGGGTCAGGTCGAGGCAGAAGCCTAGGGCGCGGTCGAGCACCTGCTGCATCTCGTGCAGGCGCGAGATCTCGATGGAGATCGAGTACAGCGACTCCAGCTGCTGCCGGAAAGCGGAGGCCGGCGACTCCTGCATGGTCCTCGTCATGCTAGCCCCGGACGGGCATAGGATTTCCTCGATGGTCACCGAAGCCGTGAAGGCGCTCACCGCCGCCGAGATCTCCGAGCTGTGCACCCGGCACACCCTGTACGACTGGTCGGCTCAGGCGGGGCTGAAACCGATGGCGGTCGCGAGCGCGAAGGGCGTGCACTTCACCACCGTCGACGGGCGCCGCTTCATCGACTTCAACAGCCAGCTCATGAGCGTCAATGCCGGCCACGGCGACCGCAGGATCATCGACGCGATCAAGCGCCAGGCCGAGCAGCTTCCTTACATCACCCCGTTCATGGCCCACGAACCGCGCGCCCGGCTGGGGCAGAAGCTGGCCGAGCTGTTGCCCGGCGACATCGAAAAGGTGCTGTTCACGCTCGCGGGCGCGGACGCCAACGAGAACGCGATCAAGATCGCGCGCACCGTGACGGGCCGGCCGAAGATCATGGCGCGGTACCGCTCCTATCACGGGTCGACCGGCAGCGCGATCCAGGCCACGGGCGACCCGCGGCGCTGGGCCAACGAGTTTTCGAGCGGAGTCGTGCACGTGCTCGATCCGTACCACGGGATCCAGCGCGGTACCGACTCGGCGGAGGTCGCGCTCGCGCAGCTGGAGGAGACGATCCTGCTCGAGGGCCCTTCGACGATTGCGGCGTTCATCCTCGAGACGATCACCGGCACCAACGGGATCCTGATCCCGCCCGACGGCTACCTGCAGGGGGTGCGGGACCTTTGCGACCGGTTCGGCATCCTGCTGATCTGCGACGAGGTGATGACCGGGTTCGGGCGCACCGGCCGTTGGTTCGGCGTCGACCACTGGGGAGTCGTGCCGGACCTCATCACGATGGCCAAGGGATTGACGAGCAGCTACGTGCCGCTGGGCGCGGTGGGCATGCGGCCGAAGGTGGCCGCGTACTTCGACGATCACGTCTTCTATGGAGGGCTGACCTACAACAGCCACCCGCTGGGCTGCGCGGCCGCGCTCGGCTGCATCCAGGCGTACGAGGAGGACGACATGGTCGGCAACGCCCAGCGCATGGGCGTGGTGCTGGCGAGGCATCACAAGAAGCTGCAGGAGCGACATCCGTGCGTCGGGGCGACACGATCGATCGGCCTGTTCGGGGCGCTGGAGCTGGTCCGCGACCGGCGGACGATGGAGCCGCTCGCGCCGTTCAACGGCACGTCGCCGGAGATGAAGGCGATCGGGCAGGCGCTGCTGGACGCCGGGCTGTACACGTTCCTGCGCTGGAACACGATCATGACCAACCCGCCGTTGTGCATCACCGAAGCCGAGCTGGACGAGGGGTTCGAGATCCTGGACTCGGCCCTGGAGATCGGAGACCGGGCGGTCGCGAACTAGTCGGACTGCGGCCATTCGGGCACATTTGGTCGCTTCCGGGGCTGCGGATGCGGCCATTCGGGCACATTTGGTCGCTTCCGGGGCTGCGGATGCGGCCATTCGGGCACATTTGGTCGCCTCTGGGGCTGCCGATGCGGCCATTCGGGCACAAATGGTCGCGTGGGCGCTTCGGCCAGTTGGGCGAGGGGACTACCTAACCCGCGACCACCATTCGCAGCTGTGCTGGGCTGATGTTGGCGCCGCTGCAGATCAGGGCTACCTTTCGGCCGGCCAGGCGCGGTCTCACGGCCGCCGAAACCGCCGCGGCCAGCGGCGCGGCGCCGGCCGGCTCGACCAGGGTGCGGGTTTTTTCGATCATCGTCGCCGTGGCGGACAGCAGCTCGTCATCGGTCACCAGCACGAAGTCGTCGAGCATGTCGAGAAGGATTCGCTGGGGCAGCTCGAACGCCGTGCGGGTGGCAAGGCCCTCGGCAATCGTCGTGTTGGGACGTTCGACCGGCGCGCGGGCACGCCACGAATCGTGAGCGGTCGGCGCGGCGGTCGACTGAACAGCGATGACTTCAATGTCGGAACGGATCGACTTGGCGGCGATGCACGCGCCCGCCGCACCACTGCCGCCACCGACCGGAACCAGGATGACGTCGATGTCGGGCTGCTCCTCGAGGATCTCGAGAGCATGGGTGGCGACGCCTGCGATGAGGTCTGGTTCGTTGCCCGAGTGGATGTAGCGGTACCCATGCTCGGCAGCCAGCCGTTCACAGTGCAACCTGGCGTCGTCGAAGTCGTGACCGACGAGCACAACCTCTGCTCCGAGATCGCGCATCGCCTCGACCTTGAC
>WNFJ01534764.1_pt1 | contig 11092 bp, 10 predicted proteins | sample 5400461 | NCBI WGS metagenome assembly WNFJ01 (sample SAMN13153349, study PRJNA577476) | soil metagenome | isolation source: 115 cm saprolite on Douglas fir-dominated hillslope | place: USA:California | collected 2013-09-17 | reverse complement strand
GGAAGACCATCCCGAGGACGGCGATCCGGAGGTGGACCCGCTCCGCCCCCTGAATCATCGCCTTCATACGCCTCTCCCCGGGAAGACGGGCTCGCCGAGGGTGGCCCGGCCGGAGCTGGGGCCGGTTCCCTGGCCCCCACCGGCCACGCGGCGGACCACCGGGTACGCGAACGGCACGAGCAGCGTGTTGTACACCCCCGTCAGTAGGATCACCTGTGCCAGCCGGTCGATCGGCTGGGCGGGCACGCCCAGCAGCAGGGCGAGCATGGTGTAGAAGGCGGTCCCCACCACGCTGCCGGCAAAGACGCCGATCAACGGCACGGCGACGCTGGATGACTGGACGTAGGGCCGGATCGCTCCCACCACGTAGCCCACCGTGACGTAGGCCAGCGCCGAGAGGCCCGTCGGGGCGTCGAGCAGGAGGTCACGCAGCATCCCCCCCACGAAGCCGGCCGTCGCGCCCGAGGAGGGACCCCGGACGAGGCCGATGCAGATCACCACGACCAGCATCAGGTCGGGGACCACGCGGAACAGGGCGAGGTGCGGTAGCAGGGTCGTCTGCAGGAGCAGCGCGGTGAGGATGAGCAGGGAGGTCCCGACGCTTCGTCGCATGCCTGTGGACGCCTGCGCCGGCTACTGGCCCGGCAGCTTGACGGGCCGGGTGTCGAGCAGGATCAGCACCAGGCTGAGCTTGTTGAAGTCGACGAACGGTTGCACCGAGGCCGTCTGGTTCAGGCCGTCGGGCGACCGCCGGGCCGCCTTCACCCGCCCGATGGGGATGCCGGGTGGATAGATACCGCCGTCATAGCCCGACGTGACGACCGTCTCGCCCGGCGTCACCGTCGTGGTCACCCCGATGAGATCGAAGCTCAGGTCGGACTCCCCCTTGCCGCTCACGACCCCCGTGTCGCCGCTCCCGGTGAGACGGGATCCCACCGCATGCTGCGGGTCGATGGCGAGGAGGACCTTGGAGGAACCCGGGCTGACCGCCGTGACCCGCCCGACGAGGCCGGCCTGGGCCACCACGGCCATGCCCACGCCCACGCCGGAGCTGGCCCCCTTGTCGAGGAAGACCGTCCACTCCGCGTTGGAGGGACCCTGGCTGATGACGCTCGCCCCGAGTTTGCGACCCGCGGTCCAGGGCGCCTCCTGCAGGAGGCCGAGCGCGTCGTTGAGCTGGCGCTGCATCTCGGGGACCTGGTTCTGCTGGTCCTTCAGGGCGGACACCTGGGCGCGCAGCCTCGCGTTCTGGCTCTGCAGGTGCGGGATGTCGCCGATGGACCGGAAGATGTGGCCCACCGGGGACAGAGCACTGCTGACCCCGGCCTGCAACGGGGCGAGGACGGTGAGCACCTCGTCCTGCACCTTGCGCAGCGGCCCATTGTTGCCCTGACGGAAGTCCAGGGTGACGACGGTGACGCTCGCCGCCAGCAGGGCTGCCAGGACGACGCGCGACCTGGTCGCCCTTCGATATGACGTTCTGCTCAAAGCGACCTCCCGAACAGTCCTTGGGGAGGCTGCCGGCTCAGTGGCGGCTCGAAGCGATGAGCATCGGCTTCAGCGCCTCGAATTCCTCCAGACATTTGCCGGAACCGATGGCCACGCACGACAGCGGGTTCTCGGTCAGATGCACGGGCATCCCGGTCTCATGCTTGAGGCGCTCGTCGAGCCCCTTCAGGAGGGCGCCTCCGCCGGTCAGCACGATTCCCTTGTCCATGATGTCTGCAGCCAGCTCCGGTGGCGTTCGGTCGAGCGTCGATTTCACGGCGTCGACGATCGCGTTCACCGGCTCCTCGATGGCCCTGCGGATCTCCTCAGAGGACACGATGATGGTCTTGGGCAGTCCGGTGACGAGGTCGCGCCCGCGGATCTCGGCATTCGGCTCGTCGGGCAGGGGGAAGGCCGAGCCGATCGCCATCTTGATCTCTTCGGCGGTGCGCTCCCCGAGCGCCAGCGAGTACTCCTTCTTGATGTAGGCGATGATTGCCTCGTCGAGCTCGTCCCCACCGATTCGGATGGAGAGGGCGGTGACGATGCCCCCGAGGGAGATCACCGCCACCTCGGTGGTGCCGCCACCGATGTCGACGACCATGTTGCCCGCAGGCTCGTGGACCGGCAGGCCCGCCCCGATGGCAGCCGCCATCGGCTCCTCGATGATGTAGGCAGCCCGGGCTCCGGCGGCGATGGCAGCCTCTTCGACTGCCCGCTGCTCGACCCCGGTGATGCCCGAGGGGACGCAGATGACCACCCGCGGCTTGGCGAGCACCCGGCGTTTGTGCACCTTCTGGATGAAGTAGCGGAGCATCTTCTCGGTGACGTCGAAGTCGGCGATGACGCCGTCTTTCAGCGGCCGGATGGCGAGGATGTGGCCGGGGGTCCGGCCGATCATCCGCTTCGCCTCCGAACCGACCGCCAGGATGGCGCCGGTCTTGGTGTTGATGGCGACGACCGAGGGCTCGTTCAGCACCGTGCCCCGGCCGCGAACGTAGACCAGGGTATTGGCCGTCCCAAGGTCCACGGCCATGTCCCGGCCCATGAATTGAAATGCACGATCCAATGGCATCGTCGGCTCTCCTTGCGCATGCCTGCGACGCGTCCAGCCGCAAGCGAACCGCTTGCGGCCGGTCGCCCACTACCCTACGCCAACGAGGCGGAAAATGTGGGCGCCGGCGGCGAAGGCTCAGTCTCCGGCAAGCGGAAGATCTGGAAAAAACAGGCTCAGTTCGCGCTCGGCCGAGGCGGTGGAATCCGAGCCGTGCACGACGTTGGCGTCGATCACCAGGCCGAAGTCGCCCCGGATCGTGCCCGGCGCGGCCTTGACGGGGTCCGTCGCCCCCATGAGGGAGCGGGCGACCACGTGGGCCTGCGGCGCCTCGAGCGCCATCGCCACGATGGGCCCCGAGGTGACAAAGGAGACCAGGGCGTCATAGAAGGGCTTGCCCTCGTGCTCGGCGTAGAGGGCGCCGGCGAGGCGTTCGTCGGCGTGGAGCATCCGGAGGGCCACGATCTTGAGGCCCTTGCGCTCGACACGGTGGACGACCTCGCCGACGAGGCCGCGGCGGACCCCGTCGGGCTTCACGAACATGAGGGTGCGCTCCCTGCTTGCCATGGGGCGGAATGATAGTCGACGGCTCTGGAGCAGGGCCGGAGGCTACTCCACCGGGCGGGGTCGGGCGGGGGTTGTGCCCTGGCGTGGCCGTGCCGCGGCGTTCCGGGTGCACGGGACCACCGGAGCGGTGGTTCAGCTCACCGAAAAGCTCACCGAGAAAGCATCGGGCTACTCCACCGGCCCCACCAGCAGCGTGCGGGCCTCGCCGGCCGTCGAAAGCGAGCCGGTCACCACCACGATGCCGTGCTCGCCGGCCGACCGCCGGGCGGCCTCGATCGCCTCGGGAAGGGGCTCGACAACCTCCACTTTACCCGGCGCCTTGAGGGGCGCCTCCTCCACTTTACCCGGCGCCTTGAGGGGCGCCTCCTGAATTTTACCCGGCGCCTTGAGGGGCGCCTCGGGGGACTCGAAGCCGAGGCGGGTCGCGATCTCCGCCAGACGCTGCGGTTCGGCGGCCCTCGGGTTCGAGTTGCGGGTGAAGATCGTCCGGGTGGCGAACGGCAGGAGCGCCGCGAGCATGCCCTCGATGTCCTTGTCCTCGAAGATGGAGATGACAAAGGTTCGCTCACGACGCCCGAACGTCTCCTGCAGGGCCCGGCCGAGGACCCCTGCCGCCTCGGGGTTGTGGGCGCCGTCGAGCACGACCACCGGTTCCCGGGCGACGACCTCCATCCGGCCCGGCGAGGTGACCGACGCCAGCCCGGCCTCCACGGCCCCGGCGTCCAGCGGGCGGCCGATCAGCTCCTCGCACGCCGCGAGGGCGAGCGTGGCATTGACGGCCTGGTGGTGGCCCAAGAGGGGGAGGAACACCTCCTCGTAGATGCCGCCCGCCGGCCCTTCGACCGTGATGAGGCGCCCCCGGAGGGCCAGCTCGTCGGCCCGGAGGTGGAAGTCCCGGTCCATGACGACCAGGTTGGCCCCCACATCGGCGGCCGTAGCCGCCACGAGCTGCCCGACGTCGGGATCCTGGACGGCCGACACGACGCTGGCCCCGGGCTTGATGATGCCCACCTTCTCCCTCGCGTTGTCGAGCGGGGTCGGGCCGAGCATCGCCGCGTGGTCGACGGCGACATGGGTCAGCACGGCGACGCCGCTCGGGACGACGTTGGTCGCATCCCAGGCACCGCCCATGCCCGCCTCGTAGACGCCCGCGTTGACGCTGTGCGTCGCCATCCATTCGAATGCCAGCACCGTGGTGAGCTCGAAGTAGGTCACCTGCTGCCCCGTCTGCCGCTCAACGAGCTCGACGAAGGGCAGGAGGTACTGGACCAGGGCGGCGAACTCGTCCGGGGGGATGGCGTCGAGCAGGACGCCCGCGGCTCCGCTCGGCTCGGTCACCGGCCCGGCGAGGAGGTACCGCTCCCGGATGCTCTGCAGGTGCGGGGAGGTGTAGACGCCGGCCGTCAGGCCGTGGGCGGCGAGGACCGCGCCGATGATGCGGGCGGTCGAGGACTTCCCGTTGGTCCCGGCGATCTGCAGGGTCGGGTAGGTCGCCTGCGGGTGGTCGAGCAGCTCGACGAGCGCCTCGACGCGGGCGAGATCGGGCAGGATCCCCTGCCCCCGTTCCTCGATGAGTGCCCAGGCCTCCCGGTACGAGAGCGGCGCGGCAGGAACGCCCGGGACCTCCAGCGTGCTAACCGCTGATCTCCCGCACCAGGCTCTGGAGCTTGCTTTCGGAGCAAACGGACACGGCGCCAGTCTAGCGGAGGGCACCGGGCTCCCCCAAGAATCGGCCCCGGCTTAGTTCCTCAGCGGCGCCCCACCGAATGCCCGGCATTCACTCGAGTTCTGCAACCGGGCCAGGAATCCGCTTTAGCGAGGCAATCGAGGCAAGAAAAGCGCATTGCCTACCCCAAAAGGCCTACGCGAATTGATCCAAGATAGCTATTCATTGATGACCCATGCCGGCCGACTTAGGTAAGAGTTGTTCAGCGTCAAAGTCCAGCCCTGACTTGCGGCTCGACCGGAGAGAAAAGGAGGCCATTTCGTGCCCGTCCCAAAGTTCGTCGTTCCCTTGGCGGGAGGTCTCGTCGGCGTCGTGGTCCTCGGGGCTGCGGCGTTCGGCCTCGCCGCCCCCTCGGGCAATCAGGCCATGGACGCCCCAGCGCCCACCATCGAGGCCCTGACCGCCGGGATCGGCTCTGCGGGCGCCACTGGCGCGGGTACCGTCAAAAAGGCCGCAACCAACTCGACCGCCACCGCGCCGAGCACCGGCTCGGTCCCGAACTCCTCCGGAGCACTCAACCCGGCCACCGGCGCGGCGAGCTCGGCCACCGGCGCCGGCAACGGGGCCCCCAACGCGGCCAGCGGTTCGCCCACCTCGACCGCCGGGTCGCTCAACTCGGGAGCCGGTGCGGTGAAAGGGACCACGGGCACGGTGCACGCCGCCACCAGCACCACCGGTGCCCAGTCGAGCGCGCTTGCTGCCACCGGTACATCCAAAGGTTCCGGCTCGACGGGCACGGACGCCAGGGCGAGCGTGACGTCCCTGCTGAGCGCGCTCCCGCGCGCCGATCTGACCTCGCTGTTCAGCCATCTGCCGGTTGCGGTGCCGAACCTGGCCAGCGTCCTCGCCAACCCAGCCGGGATCGTGGGCGGCCTGCCGTTGCCCGACCTCCAGTGGCTGCTCTCGAACCTGCCCGTTGCGGCGCCGTCCGGCCTCGCAGGGGTCCTGGCCAACCCCCCCGGCCTCCTGAGCAACCTGCTCCCGACCCTGACCGGGCTGCTGAGCAACCCCGCCGCACTGCTGACCAACCCGACCTCCCTGCTGTCGCAGCTCCCCACCGGGGACCTCGCCGCCCTGCTGGCGGCACTGCCGGTGGCGGTCCCGAACTTGAGCGCGATCCTCGCCAACCCGTCATCGCTGATCGGCAGCCTCCCGCTCACCGACCTGAGGTTCCTGCTGAACAACCTTCCGGTCCAGGTGCCCGGCAACCTGCTCCCGTAGCACCGGGGCCTTTTCGGCGCGGAGAGACCTGCAGCGCTGGGTTAGGCGGAGCGCTCGCCCCGCTCCGGGCGCTTGGGGCGCTCGGCGGTGCGGGGGACGAGGGTGGGGTTGACCTTCTCCAGGACCGTGTCCTTGTCGATCACGCACTTGCCGACGTCCTTGCGGGACGGCAGGTCGTACATGACATCGAGCAGGACCTCCTCCATGATCGCCCGGAGACCTCGGGCACCGGTGCCCCGCAGCATCGCCAGGTCGGCGATGGCGGCCAGGGCGTCCTCCGAGAACGCCAGCTCGACGCCGTCGTATTCCAGCACCTTCTTGAACTGCTTGACGAGGGCGTTCTTGGGCTTGGTCAGGATCTCGATGAGGGCCTGGCGGTCGAGGTTGTGGACGTACGAGATGACCGGAAGCCGGCCGACGAACTCGGGGATGAGCCCGTACTTCAGGAGGTCCTCCGGCAGCACCTGGGCGAGGATCTCGCCGATGTTCTTGTCCTCCCGCTTGCGGACGTCGCCACCGAAGCCGATCCCCCGTGCCCCGATGCGGGACTCGATGATCTTCTCCAGGCCGGCGAAGGCACCGCCGCAGATGAACAGGATGTTGGAGGTGTCGATCTGGATGAACTCCTGGTGGGGGTGCTTGCGGCCCCCCTGGGGCGGCACGCTGGCCGTGGTGCCCTCCAGGATTTTGAGCAGCGCCTGCTGGACTCCCTCGCCGGACACGTCCCGCGTGATGGACGGGTTCTCCGACTTGCGGGCGATCTTGTCGGCCTCGTCGATGTAGATGATGCCGGTCTCGGCCTTCTTCACGTCGTAGTCCGCAGCCTGGATGAGCTTGAGCAGGATGTTCTCGACGTCCTCGCCGACGTAGCCGGCCTCGGTGAGGGCCGTGGCGTCGGCGATGGCGAAGGGCACGTTCAGCATCTTGGCCAGGGTCTGCGCCAGGAGCGTCTTGCCGCAGCCCGTGGGGCCGAGCAGCAGGATGTTGGACTTCTGGAGCTCGACGTCGCCGTCGCGGCGGTTGTCGGCCTGGATGCGCTTGTAGTGGTTGTAGACGGCGACGGAGAGGATCTTCTTGGCCTGCTCCTGGCCGACGACGTAGTCCTTCAGGAAGTCGTAGATCTCACGAGGTTTGGGGAGTTCCTCAAGCTTGAGCTCCGGTGACTCCGTGAGCTCCTCTTCGATGATCTCGTTACAGAGGTCGATGCACTCGTCGCAGATGTAGACACCCGGCCCGGCGATTAGTTTCTTGACCTGCTTTTGAGACTTGCCACAGAAGCTACATTTGAGCAGATCGCCCCCATCGCCGAACTTCGGCATCCCCTCACTCCCCTCCGTCGGCTAGGCGACTGGTGTGGCTAGGCCGTGACTTCTTCGAGCTGTTCAGCGAGGACGTCGGATTGCTCTCGGGCTGTAATGATCTGATCGATAATACCGTACGCCTTGGCCTGCTCGGAGTTCATGATGAAGTCTCTGTCGGTGTCCCGGGACACTTTCTCAAGGGCCTGGCCGCTGTGCGTGGCGAGGATCTGATCCAGCAGGGCCCGCATGCGCAGGATCTCCTTGGCGTGGATCTCGATGTCGACCGCCTGGCCACCCAGGCCTAGGCCTCCCACCTCGGGCTGGTGGATGAGCACCCGGGAGTTCGGAAGGGCGAAGCGCTTGCCCTTCTCCCCCGCCGCCAGCAGCACCGCAGCGGCGCTGGCCGCCTGGCCGATGCACAGGGTGGCGACGTGCGGCTTGATGAACTGCATGGTGTCGTAGATCGCCAGCAGGGCCGTGATCGACCCGCCGGGCGAGTTGATGTAGAGCCAGATGTCCCGGTCGGGATCCTCGGACTCGCAGAAGATGAGCTGGGCGGTCACGAGATTGGCGACGTTGTCGTCGATCGGGGTTCCGAGAAAGATGATGCGGTCCTTGAGCAGGCGTGAGTAGATGTCGAATGACCGCTCCCCGCGGTTGGTCTGCTCAACAACGACGGGCACGAGGTAGTTCTCCATCTAAGCCGCTCCTTGCTTTGAGTTTCGGTGGATCCCGGTCAGCCTTCGGGGTTGGCTTCGTCGGTGATGTTGGCCTGCTCCACCAGATAGTCGAGGACCTTTCTTCGAAGGATATCACCGGCCAGAGCCTCGACCCGGCCAGCCTGGACAATGTCTCCCCGCAGTTCGTCGGGGGTCTTGCCCGCCCGCTTGGACAGGTGCTCGACCTCCTCGTCGAGTTCTGCCCGGGTGACGTTCATGCCTTCGGCCTTGGCGATTTCGTCCAGGAGGAAGTCGGCTCCGATGGAGCGCTCGGCGGCCCGCCGCTGGGCGGCGCGCAGCTCGTCCTCGTTCATCTTCAGCACTTCGAGGTAATCCGGGAGGCTCATGCCGTGCTGGCGTACCTCCCGCAGCAGGGCCTCCATCCGGGCGTCCGCCTCGGCCTGGACCAGGCTCTCCGGCACCGGGACGGCGGCCAGATCGATCAGCTCGTCGAGAAGGCGGTTGCGGATCTCACGGTCGGCCTGCACGCTTTTGTACTCTTCGATGCGGTCCCGGATCTCCCCTTCGAGTTCCTCGATCGTGTCGAACTCCGAGGCGGTCTTGGCGAACTCGTCATCGATGTCGGGCAGGCGCTTGGCGTTGACCTCCTTGACGATGACGGTCATCGTGACCTCCTTGCCGCCGTAGTCCTTGCTCAGGCGCTCCGGGAGGATGGTGTTGAACTTGATGATGTCGCCGGCCCGGGTGCCCGTGAGCTCCTTGTCGAGCTCGGGGGCCAGGGTGGCAGAGCCGAGCTCGTACATGAAGTCGTTGGCACTGGCCTCGTCGATCTTCTGGTCGTGGATGGTGGTCTTCACGTCGATCAGGAGGTGGTCCCCCGGCTCGGCATTGCGGGCGACGGGGTCGAGGGTGGCGAACCGCTTCCGAAGGACGTCGAGGCGGTCGTCGATCTCCTCCCGGATCGCCTTGGTGCTCGGCCGCTCGATCTCCAGCTCCCGGTAGTTGGGGAGGTGGATCTCGGGGCGGACCTCGACGGTGGCCGTGAAGCTGAGGGTGTCGCCCTCGAAGTCGGTGACCTCGATGTCGGGGGTCGCCACGGGCCGGAGGGACTCCTCCTTGGCGGCGTCGGTGTAGAGCCGGGGCAGCGACTCCTCGAGCATGCGCTGGCGGATGGCGTCCTTGCCCATCCGGGACTCGAGGACCTGGCGGGGCACCTTGCCCTTGCGGAACCCGGGCACCTTGAACTCCTGGCTGAGCTTGCGGACGGTGTCCGAGGTCAGCTTGTCGATCTCTGACGGCTCCACCTCGACGAGGAGGCGGACCTTGGTGGGACTCTCGCGTTCGACTGTCGTTTTCATAGAAAGGCATCGTAGCGCAGAGTTCGCGAGCCTCGACGGTGGCTGGGGTGCCTTTTGGCGGAGATTGCGGCGTTCCGCCGTGGGCACCCGGGCGTTGCGCCGCGGTGCCGGGGCGTTCCTCTGCGGTGCGAGGCCGTTCCGTTTGCGGAGCCTGGACGCTCCGCCGCAGAGCCCGGACGCCTCTGCGAGAGGCCGGAGGCGCCGCCGCGGAGCCGGGGGCGGGATAATAGGGTTGGGCCCCGAGGTCTGGGTGTTTGCGGGACGTAGCGCAGCTTGGCAGCGCGCCTGCTTTGGGAGCAGGAAGTCGGGAGTTCAAATCTCCCCGTCCCGACGTGCCGGTTGCGGTCGGTGCAGGAGGTCCGGTGCGGGCGTAGCTCAATGGTAGAGCTCCAGCCTTCCAAGCTGGTGGTGAGGGTTCGATTCCCTTCGCCCGCTCTTGTGCTTGACCGATGTTCCTCTGCGGGGTTCCTTGAGGTTTCCTGGCCACACCGGCAGAAAGGGGTCCGATGACCGAGCACGCCAAGATCCGGCAGTTCGTCGAGACCAACGGCAGGCGCTTCGTCGACACCCTGAAGGAGGCCTGCTCCTTCCCGAGCATCTCGGCCGAAGGGCTGGGCCTGGAGCAGATGTCGGACTGGCTGGAGGACAGGTTCAAGGGCATGGGGGCCACCGTGTCCCGCCTGGAGGTCGCCGGGGCGCCGCCGGCGTTGCTCGCCGAGTTCCGGAGCACAGGCTCCCGTTCCGGGTCTTCGGGGTCAGGATCCGGGCCGCCGGAGTCCGGCAGGACCCTCATGATCTACGACCATTACGACGTCCAGCCGGTCGACCCCATCGACCTGTGGCACTCGCCGCCCTTCGAGCCGGCGGAGCGGGACGGGCGAATCTTTGCCCGGGGCGTCTCCGACAACAAGGGCGATCTCGTGGCGCGGCTGTGTGCGCTGGAGACCTATCAGGAGGTGTTCGGCGAGCTGCCGTTCAACGTCAAGTTCTTCGTCGAGGGCGAGGAGGAGACGGGGAGCCTGCACTTCGAGCAGATCTGCCGTGCACATGCCGACCGCCTCCAGGCCGACCACTGCGTGTGGGAGGGCTGGCGGATCGACCACGATGGCCGGCCGGAACTGGTGTACGGGTGCAAGGGCTTGCTCTACGTCGAGCTCCGTTGCCGGATGCTCACCTACGACCAGCACTCCTCCAACGCCTGCTACATCCCTTCCGCCGCCTGGCACCTTCTGCGGGCGGTCGCCTCCATCAAGGGCGCCGACGACAAGGTGGCCATTCCGGGCTTCTACGACGACGCGCTTGGGCCGCAGCCCGAGGATGCTCCCCTGCTGGAGCGCCTCCCCTTTGATGAGGCGGCCGAGCTGAAGCGCCTCGGGATCACGGCCTTCGCCGACGGCCTGACCGGCATGGAGCTGCGGAAGGCGCTGATCTACAACCCCACCGCCAACATCGCCGGGCTCGTCACCGGCTACACGGTGCCGGGGGCCGCCAAGACGGTCCTTCCGGCGGAGGCCATGGCAAAGCTCGACTTCCGGCTCGTGCCCAACCAGGACGCCGGGGACATCGCCCGCAAACTCCGGCGCCACCTCGACGACAACGGCTTCGCCGACGTCGAGTTGGAGACCATCGGCGAGGAGAACCCGTCCCGATCGCCCACCGACACCGTCCTGGGGCGGGCGATCGAGTCGGAGGCGGCG
>WNFJ01130685.1_pt3 | contig 11092 bp, 12 predicted proteins | sample 5400461 | NCBI WGS metagenome assembly WNFJ01 (sample SAMN13153349, study PRJNA577476) | soil metagenome | isolation source: 115 cm saprolite on Douglas fir-dominated hillslope | place: USA:California | collected 2013-09-17 | reverse complement strand
ATCGTTCGGTCTGCGGCCGTGCTTCGTTCACCACCAGGTTCCGGCCCCCGAAGTTCTGACCGTTCAGGGAAGTACTCGCGCGGTCCGCTTCTTCATCGTTGGAAATTTCGATAAAAGCGAATCCGCGGGACTGTCCTGTAAAACGGTCGCGAATTAGACTGATTGCCGAGGGATTCACACCAACTTGCCCGAACCATTCCTGCAGCTGCTCTTCCGATGCGTTGAACGGAAGATTGCCGACGTAAAGCTTCTTCACTTGCGGACTCCTTCTGCCCGGAACCTAACCTCGAGTTGCGGAGCGCACCGAAGAGACCTTTCCCAGCAACGAGGCAGACCGGAGGACGTGCCGCAGCGCGGGGAAGTGCTGTTCGGTGGTCCCGGAGATGGTCTCGAAAAATGTCCGGATTTGCAACCAAATAAATACCGGAGAAAGGGTATGCCCGGTACCAGCCTGGCCCACGTACCGGTCCAGGGAATAGGCGGATGCCACCCGCTCTAAGAGTCAACAAAACGTCTGGGGGAACGCGCGGGTATGGGAATAAAGTAGCGCAGAGGAGAGCGGGCATGCTTCCAAGATGAAGAAAATCATTGTGTTGGTCGCAGGGTTGCTGCTGGTACTGCTGGCGGTGTTTTTCGGGTGGGTGCCCCGGTTGGTCGAGTCCACACTCAACCGGGTTCGAGCGTCACCTTCGAGCCGCGTGTCGCCGCAGGCGCGGGCGTTGCACGGGGATTTGCAGATCGTGGACTTGCATGCCGATTCGCTGCTGTGGGGAAGAGATTTGCTCGAGAGGGGCAGCCGAGGCCACGCGGATGTGCCCAGATTGATTGAAGGAAACGTTGCGCTGGAAGTCTTTACGGCGGTGACCAAGACACCGCGCGGGCTCAACTACGACAGAAATGAAGCCAATTCCGACAATATTTTCTGGTTGGCCCTGGCGCAGCGCTGGCCGCCATCCACGTGGAACAGCCTGACGGCGCGCGCCCTCTATCTGGCAAAACGATTTGACCAGACCGCAGCTTGCTCCAACGGCAAGCTGGTTGCCATCCGCACGCCCCAGGATCTCGCAAGCTACTTGAAGCGGCGAAAAGAGAACCGCGAGATCACCGCGGGGCTTTTGGGAATTGAGGGCGCGCAAGCACTGGACGGGAAGATCGAAAACCTGGAGCCGCTCGTCCAAGCCGGCTATCGATATATGTCGCTCACGCATTTCTTTGACGACGAGTTTGCGGGTTCCTCGGCGGGAGTAACGAAGGGCGGCCTGACTCCGCTGGGCCACGAACTTGTTCGCCAAATGAACGCGCGTGGAATGATCATCGATTTGGCGCACAGTTCGCCGCAGACGATTCGCGATGTGCTGGCGGAGTCGAAGCGCCCGGTGATCTATTCCCATGGCGGGCTGCAGGGAAATTGCAATAACCGCAGGAACCTGAGCGACGAGGAAGCACGCGGGATCGCACGTAGTGGCGGAATCATCGGCATTGGGTTTTGGCCCATTGCCGTATGTGCAAAGGATGCCAGAGCCATCGCCCGAGCGATCCGCTATGCGGTGCAGATCGCAGGAATCGAACACGTGGGGCTGGGATCCGATTTTGACGGCAGCGTCACGGTGCCGTTTGACGCGGCGCATCTTTCTGAATTGACCGAAGCACTTCTTCAAGAGGGATTCAGCGCCGCAGACATTCGAGCGGTGATGGGCGGCAACGCCCTACGCTTCTTTAGCGAGAATTTGCCGAAGCAGTGGATACAGCTGAATTCATCATTAGAGTTCTTTTCAGAAGCCCTCTGGCCAGCGGCGAGCCGCGTGAAATACGCGCAGGATTTCGACGGCGCCGGCACGAACGCGATATGGAAGGAGATACGATGTATCAGGGATCACTAGTTCGCGGGTGCCGGGGACGCGTCCAGCGCGCCCCATGCCAGGAAATTTTCCCAGCCGATCCGTGGCTTCAAATAACTCCCTTGCCAGACTCACTGCCGCAGACGGATTTTCTTGCGCGACAAACTCGATTTCGGCTTGTAAGTTGTCGAGCGCTTTGCGAAGCCATCTAACGCGCACGGCGTGTCCACTTTTTCCTTAAGCGAGCGACCTCGGCCGGGCTTGCGAACTCACCACGGTTCGCCTCCGCGATACCCTTCTGAATTTCCTCAATTTGCCAGTCATTGAGGGCTACGTAGTCGCGGATGGCCTCCGCGGCTAAGAACGAGCGCGATCTTTTTGTGGATTTGGCGAGTTTGTCGAGCCGGTTGCGAAGATTCTGATCAAGTCGCAATGTCAGGATTGTTGAATCTGCCATGGAGTGCTCTCGTGAATACAATAGCATACAGCGTATTCACAGGACATCCCAACAGCATCCCTGCGGTATTTGTTTCGCTGCACTGGTAACGCTTCGCTTGTGTGAGGTCCCTCAGGTGCGATAGGACGCGTTGATGCGCACGTATTCGGCGGTGAAATCGCAAGTCCAGTAGCGGGCGGATGCGCGCCCGGCGTGCAGGTTCATCACCAGCATCACATGGCGCTCCAACAGGCGATTGCTCGCTTCGCGCTCATTGAAATCGAGCGGTTGGCCGCGGCGCAGAACGGGAGTGCCCGCCATGTGGATATCCACGAGGTTCGGATCGAACTTCACCCCTGCGCGGCCGGCGGCGGCAAAGACGCGGCCCCAATTGGGATCGCCGCCGGCAAAAGCCGTTTTCACCAGCGGGGAAGTGGCGATGGTGCGCGCAATCTGCCGCGCGGCGGACTCCGTCTTTGCGCCACGGACTTCGATTTGAATCACGCGTTGCGCGCCTTCGCCATCGCCGACGATCTGCAGCGCCAGTGAATGGCAGACTTCCTCCAGCGATTTGGCGAAGGAGCGATGAGCCGCAGTGCCAGCTTTGATTTGAGGAGCGCCGGAAGCGCCGTTTGCCAGCACGAGCAGGGTGTCATTGGTGGAGGTGTCCCCATCGATGCTGATAGCGTTGAAGGTTCGCGTGGTCACATCGCGCAAAGTTTTCTGCAGCAGCGAAGGGGAAATCGCCGCGTCGGTCACAACGAAGGCCAGCGTGGTGGCCATATTGGGATGAATCATTCCCGCACCCTTTGCGCAGCCCATAAAGTGAATGCGCCGCCGGGCCATGCGCAAAGAGCTAGCCGCCGTCTTCGGGCGCGTGTCGGTAGTGCATATCGCTAAGGACAATTCCGCAAAGGAGCGCACGGAGGGCCGGCGATTGCGCGCGATTCCTGAGAGCGCGCGCAGAACCTTCTCAAGCGGCAAAGGCACGCCGATAACACCCGTGGAGCAGACAAACACTTCCTGGGGACCGCAGCCGAGGCGCCGCGCGGTTTCCTCAACCATTTTCACCGCGGCGGCATAGCCCGCGTCGCCGGTGGCGCAATTCGCGTTGCCTGCATTCACGATCACGGCACGCATGCGCCCTTTCGAAACGCCAAGATTCTTTTTCGAGACGACTACAGGCGCCGCAACAACCAGATTTTGCGTGAAGACAGCAGCCGCCGAAGCAGGTACGTCGCTGGAAAGCAACGCAAGATCGAGCGCACCCGTCTTCTTCAGGCCACACGCGGTGGCCGAGAAGCGGAATCCGCGAGGAACGGCGGCTTCAGAGAGGGCTTGCTTCATGGAGCGAGCTTCCGCAGGGCCAAGGTGCCGTTCATTGACCGCCAATCCACCGCCTGAATCGAGGCGGGTTCGAACGAGTAGATAACCGAGCCAAGACTCATAGTTTGTTCTCCTTTTGCTGCAAGTCTTGTTCGAGCTGAACGATTGCGGCGCGAACGGATTCTTCAGCAGTGCCACCAGGAACGCGCTTGGTGGCGATAGCGTGTTCGACGGATGGACTGGCCAGAAAGTCTTTTTCGAACAGCGGCGAAACTCTCTGAACGCTCTCGAGAGAAAGCGCGGTCCAGGGTTTGCCCTGCTTTTCGGCTTCGCGCAGGACTTTCCCGACAAGGTCGTGCGCCTGGCGAAACGGCACGCCTCGAAGAACCAGATAGTCGGCGGCATCGGTGGCAAACAGGGCGGGATTGGAAGCCGCGGCGCACAAGCGGTCTTCGCGGAATTTGCTAGCGGCCAACGCGCCAGTGGCCACGCCCAGCATGGCGAGAATCTGATCGTGCGCGGCGAACAGCGCTTCTTTGTCTTCCTGCAAATCGCGCTGGTAACTGCTCGGCAATCCCTTCAAGGTCGTGAACAGGCTGAAGAGTGCGCTTGTGATGCGGCCGGTTTTGCCTCGCAGAAGCTCCCAGGAATCAGGATTCTTTTTCTGGGGCATCAGGGAACTGCCCGTGGAGTATTCGTCGGGAAGAACGACGTAAGAAAATTCCTGCGATGCAAAAAGGACGAAATCCTCGGCGAGGCGCGAGATGTGCGTCGCTATGCCCGCGAGGGCGAAAAGATAATCCAGAGCGAAGTCGCGATCGCTGACCGCGTCGAGACTGTTGGCGGTAATGCGTGAAAAACCAAGCTCGCGCGCCATGGCGTGGCGATCGACAGCGAACGAGCATCCAGCTAGCGCTCCCGAGCCCATGGGGCAAGCATCGGCGGCGTTGGCGGCATTTTGCAGGCGATTCACATCGCGCGCAAACCCTTCGGCGTGCGCCAGCAGGAGATGCGAGAGAAGAATTGGCTGGGCATGCTGCATGTGAGTCATGCCTGCCATGGGGACTTTAATATTTGCCTTGGCCTGCTGCAGGAATGCGGTGATCAGCGCGCGCAGAGCCTGCTGAACCTGGCCGGCCGCGTCAATGACAAACAGCCGGAAATCGGTAGCCACAAGTTCGTTGCGACTGCGACCGGTGTGGAGCTTCCAGCCAAGCGGCCCCAGCTCTGCCACGAGTGCTTTTTCGACGAAATGATGAACGTCTTCGGCTTCCACGCCGACTTTCTCAACCCATGCGGAATCGTTCTTGGCGCGTTCGGCAATTTTATCGAGTGCCGCGAGGGTCTGTCGCACTTCCGTATCGGTGAAAATCCCGACGCCCAGCAAAGCTTTGGCCCACGCGCGGTCGACGGCAATCTCGTAACGGAGTAGCCGACGATCAAACGCAAAGGAACGCTGGAACGCATCGAAGTCCGCGTCTGGCGCGCTTTCGAAGCGTCCACCCCACAAGCGATCGTCTTTGCGTTCGGTCATTCCCTACCTTCACAAAAGGCAAAAGTGTGGCCGTAGGAGCGCGGCGCGGAAAACGCCGAGCTCCGAAATGGCGCACCTGCAAAATCGTGGACTCCAGCCGAACAGGGCGCAACGTGCATTGCCCCTGAGCTGAACGATTACGGCTTACCAGTGCCGGCCTTGGCGATCGGTCGAACGGTTACCGGCAGCGCGAACAAATTGATGAAGCCCTCGGCGTCCTTCGGATTGTAGCGGCCCATGGTGAAGCTGGCGAGGTCGGCGCGATAGAGGGAATAGGGCGAAATGCGCTTGGTGACATTCAGAGTACCTTTCCAAAGCTTCAGGCCCACCGAGCCGGTGACGCGCTGTTGCGCCACGTGGAAGAAACCGTCGAGGGCTTCACGCAGCTAATAGACCAGCTCCGCATAGCGCACGGAAAGGGCTTGCTGGAAATGCGCGGTTTCGCGATCGACGGTGAGGCGCTCCAGTTCACGATGCGCGGTGACCAGTAGCGTGCCGCCGGGAGTTTCGTAGGCGCCGCGCGACTTCATGCCAACCAGGCGATTTTCCACCAGATCGGTGCGTCCGATGCCGTGTTTCGCGGCGAGGTCATTCAAAGTGTTGAGCAAGTCGATCGGCCCAAGCGTGTTTCCGTTGACCGACACAGGTGTGCCCGCCTCAAATCCGATTTCGACTTCCTCGGCGGTGTCCGGAGCTTTTTGCGGAGAGACAACCCATTGCCACATCGCTTCATTGGGGGCGTTGGCGGTATCTTCTAATTCGCCGCCCTCGTGGCTCAAGTGCCAGATGTTGCGGTCGCGGCTGTAAATGTTTTTCCTGCTCTGCTCCACAGGAATATTGTGCTTGGCCGCATAGGCGATGGCGTCTTCGCGTGAATCGATGTCCCATTCGCGCCACGGAGCAATGATTTGCAGGTTCGGCGCGACAGCCTTATAGGCCAACTCGAAGCGCACCTGGTCGTTGCCTTTTCCGGTGCAGCCGTGCGACAGCCCGTCGGCGCCTAACGAAAGCGCGAGTTCCGCCTGGCGCTTGGCAATCACCGGTCTGGCCATGGAGGTGCCCAGCAAGTAGGTATGTTCGTAGACGGCTCCGGCGCGCAGCGTTGGCCAGACATAGTCGCGGACAAATTCGGCGCGCAGGTCTTCGGTGTAGACGGCAGACGCGCCGGTGGCGAGCGCCTTCTTGCGCGCGGCTTCCAGATCTTCCTGCTGGCCAACGTCGCCGATCATGGCGATTACTTCGCAGCCGTAGTTTTCACGGAGCCAGGGAATAATGATGGAGGTATCCAGTCCGCCAGAATAGGCCAGGACGACTTTTTTTGGTTTTTGCTGCTGCTGATTCACTCTGTTTTCTCTCCTTGGTTATCTCAATAAAAAATCAAGAATAAAGCGCGTGCAAGATGGCCTTCTGCACGTACATGCGATTTTCGGACTGGTCGAGCACGATGGACGAAGGACCGTCGAGGACCTCATCAGTGACTTCCGCGCCGCGATGCGCCGGAAGGCAGTGCATGAACACGGCGTTCTCCGCGGCTTGCTCCATCAGTTTGCGATTCACCTGGTAGGGTTTGAAGATGTTGCGGCGGATTTTTTCTTCCGCTTCAAAGCCCATGCTGGTCCAGGAATCGGTGTAGACCGCCTGGGCGCCGGCCACGGCTTCCGCGGGATCGGTAAACAACTCGATTTTGGAGCGCGTCTCCTTGGCAACGCGTCTGGCATCGGCGAGGACGTCGGCATCCGGCGTATAGCTCGCGGGCGTGGCAATGCGGATATTCACGCCAAGTCTGGCGGCCAGAAAAATCAGCGAGTGGCAGACGTTGTTTCCGTCGCCCACGTACGCCAGCTTGAAGCCGCGGAGGGAGCCAAATTTTTCCTCCAGCGTGAAAAAGTCCGCAAGCGCCTGGCAAGGATGAAACTTGTCGGAAAGCGCGTTTACCACGGGAATGTCCGCGCTGCGCGCCATTTCCTCCAGCACGCGCTGCTCGTAAACGCGCGCGACGATGCCGTGCACCCAACGCTGCAGGTTCCGCGCCACGTCGGGGATGGATTCACGTTCGCCCAGGCGCGCCTGGGTGTGGTCCAGAAACACCACAAAGCCGCCCATGCTCTGGATGCCCACTTCAAAGGTCACGCGCGTGCGCAGCGAAGGCTTCTCAAAAATCAGCGCGATGTGTTTGCCGCGAAGCACGGAGGCGAAATGCGCGGGGCGAGCCTTGATCTCCGCGGTGCGGTGTAGCAGGTCGCGCACGTCTCCCGGAGACCATTCGGCCCCGGTGAGGAGATCTTTGGCGATCGAGACTGGAATTGAAAGCGTTGCCGTCATCCGTTTTTCTCCGTAATTCATGATTTTCTTACATTGCCGCGATGGAAGCCTGTTCGGAGGAAGAACCCCGCAAAACACGCGTTCCCGGTACGTCCGAAAAAATCGTTTTGCCCGCGACGGAAGCGAAAAGGTGTGGCGCCAGCGCATCAGCTGCAGATTCGCCGCCCACGATGTGCACCTCGTGAACTCCGCCTTCGAGCGCGCGCTTGGCCGCTTCCAGCTTCAGGATCATGCCGCCAGAGACCACGCGCGATTCGATGAGGTGATTGATCTGTTCGCAAGAGAGCGCGGAGATCACTTCTTCACCGTGCAGAACGCCCGCAACGTCGGTGAGATAGATCAGCTGATCGGCGTCGATGAATTCCGCGCAAGCCGCAGCCATGTGATCGGCATTGATATTGTAGAGCTCGCCATCGGTTCCCAGTCCCAGGCAGGCGGCAACCGGCAACAACTTTTCGCGCCACAAGGACTCCAGGAAGCGAACGTTGACGCTGGTGAGATAGCCGACAAAACCCAAGCCGCCTTCCACGTCGTTGTGCACGAGAGGCGAGGACGAAAAACAAGCGGCGTCGGCCGCGGAGATGCCGACAGCCGGCTGGCCGGCAGCAGTAATGGAAGCGGCAAGGCGCTTGTTGAGGAGCCCGGCGAATACCATGATGGCGGCGTCGCGGGTATCCGCATCGGTGACGCGCAAGCCGCCAACAAACTTGCTCGCGATGCCCAGGCGCTTCAGCGTGGCGGTGAACAGGCGGCCGCCACCATGCACGACAAGGATTTCGTGGCCGTGAGCGGCAAGCTTCGCGACATGCTGCGAGAGGTCGCGCACCGTCGCGGCGTCCTCCAGCGAAGCTGCTGCGAATTTGATGACAATTCTCATACTAGTCCCGTCTGCTCCGCGATCCCGAGCGTGAGATTCAGATTCTGGACGGCCTGGCCAGCCGCGCCCTTGCCCAGATTGTCGAGGCAGGAAACCACGATCAGGCGCTTGCCGGCGGCATCCAGAACAAAACCGATGTCGCAGAAATTCGTTTTCACCACGTGCTGCAGTTCGGGGAGCGAGCCGGCGGGCCAAATGCGAACCATGGGCCGGCCGGCAAAAAACGTCCGGTAGATGCGTTCCATTTCCTCGGGCTTGTGCGCCTCCCGGAGCGAAACGTAGATGGTGGAAAGAATGCCGCGCGCCACGGGAAGCAAGTGCGTCGCGAAAGTCAGTTGTGACTCGGGAACCCCGGAGTGCTGCAGAATTTCCGGCGTGTGGCGATGGGAAAAGAGGGTACACCTCGACGAAGTGCAGGTCGCGGCGCGGATCTTTGCCGGCACCGCTGGCGCCGGATTTGCAGTCACAAACAACATTCTGGGACGGAGCCAGCACCCCGGCGTCCGCCAGGGGGCGCAGCGCCAGAATGACACTGGTGGCGTAGCATCCGGGAGTGGCGATGAGTTTCGCACTGGCCAAACGCGTCGCCAGCAGTTCCGGCAAACCATATACGGCTTCACCCAGCCGCGACGCATGCGGTGCAGGCAGTTTGTACCAGGAAGAAAATGTTTCGGCGTTGGCAAAGCGAAACGCGCCGCTCAAATCGATGACGTGAAGGCCCGCGTCGAGCAATTTTGGCGCGAGCTCCGCGGAAACTTCGTGCGGCGTGGCCAGGAACGCGGTGCCGGCGTCGCTTGCCGTGATGGCGTCCAGCGAAAGAGCGCGCACAGGCGCTTCTCCCCAGCCACGGAGTTGCGGGAAAAGCTGCGAAAGGCAACGGTTGCCGTTGGTCTCGCGAACATAGAAGGCCGGCTTGGAGATCGAGGGATGGCGCAGAAGCAGCGTGGCCAGCTCAAAACCCGTATAGCCGGTGACACCAATGACGGCAATGCTTCCGGGGTCTCTCATTTCACCTGTGCTTCGATTTTTTTCTGCAGCGATTCGCGCGTTTTGCGGCTGGGCGTGATGATCAGGATGGTGTCGTCACCCGCAATGGTGCCGGCGATTTCAGGGAATTTCGCGCCATCCACGGCCGCGGCCAAGGGCTGGGCGCCGCTCGGAGGCGTTTTCAGGACCAGGAGATTCTCTGCCGGACGGATATCCAGAAGGAATTCGCGGAGCGCGCGCGTGAGCAGCGGCACGGCGGAAACGTCGTCCGGAACCGCGGAACCGGGCTTGTAGCCCTCGGTAGTCTTCACGAGCTTCAGCTCCTGCAGGTCGCGGGAGAGTGTGGCCTGCGTAACGCGGAGCTTTTGCTGAGCGAGACGGCGACGCAACTCCTCCTGATTGCTGACGCGTTCGGCGGAGACCAGCCGAAGGATCTGACCGTGGCGAAATGTTTTGGTGGCGCTCATGCTGTATGCAATATTCACCGTACTGTATATTTATACATGGCCCTTCCGTGATTGTCAAACATCAATCACAAGTTTTGTTGTGTCGCATGCGCTAACGCCGTCGGAACACGGCGGCACGTTTGTTCAGACTATGAGGGAAGTACTGCCAGGATCGCTCACCCGTTCGCCGGGGTCCTTCACTTCACCTCTCGCGGGTTCCGCACAAAAACAAGGAGCCAGCCATGCCCAACGAACGCACTCCGAAAAAAACCGCGCCAACAATGCCGTCTGCGCACCCGGCTGATCCATGGAAGTTTCGCGACCGGCCGATGGGATTACGACCATCACGTAGTTCCTCCGCAATGCAGCTCGGCCACCTACCGTCTTTCGCCGGTTCACCACGGCGCGCAAGGCTTCGTAGAATTCGCCACGCCGGAATCCCGCAGCGCGCCGATCCATATTTACGACCGGTTGGACGAGCCAAGCCGCGGCATGCTGGAAGAAAACCTCGCGGCCGCCGAAGGCGGTGAGGTGGCGATGACCTTCGCTACGGGAATGGCCGCGGTCAGCGGAGCGCTGGGAGTGCTGACGGCTACGGGCGACCAGATCGTGGCGCACCAGACCTTGTATGGCTGCACGCACAGCCTGCTGACGAGTTGGCTGCCGCGCTACAAGATCTGCACAAATTTCTGCCACCTGACCAAGCCAGAGTCGCTAGGCAAAAGTGGCGACGAAGAATTGCCGGGTGGTCTATCTGCGGAGAATTCGTACCCGATCACGCTGGCGGTGAGCCGGGGGCAGATCAAGACGCTGATCGAGAACCCATTTTCCATGACGCATGCTTCGCTTCCCGAAGACGAAAAGATTCGCAGCGGATTGCAACCAGGAGGCATGCGGTTGTCGCTGGGTCTGGAGGATTGGCACGACATTATTGCCGAATTGCCGACCTCGAAGACGTGCTGGAGGCGGTCTGACCGAAGGGACAGGTACTGAGGACAGGTAGCATACGATGCACAATTTGCCGCACCGCGCGGATAACGCTGGATTTTCCGCGCTGGGAATGCTACCTATCTGCCATCACCTCTTTTTGACGATGAGCGAGCTATGCCATATCGGAGGATGCAAGCATGACGTGCCGGCCGCCTTGGCCGAGCAAAAACTCTGCGTTCTGCATTTCACGCTTTCGCTGGAATCCAGCTGTGCGGAGATGCGACGCGAGACCGCCTTGGGCAATACACCCCACGACCGGCAGCGGGAAATCATGGGATTCATCACCGAGCATGGAGAAAAGCTGGCAAGGGTGGCAACCAGCGGTCTGCATCTGAC
>WNFJ01428132.1_pt2 | contig 11093 bp, 14 predicted proteins | sample 5400461 | NCBI WGS metagenome assembly WNFJ01 (sample SAMN13153349, study PRJNA577476) | soil metagenome | isolation source: 115 cm saprolite on Douglas fir-dominated hillslope | place: USA:California | collected 2013-09-17 | reverse complement strand
CAATACTGAGGATGCTTTCGCCGTGGCGCACTCCTCGAGCGCCTCGCAGCCCGAGAGCATCAGGACCACGATGGTTGCCACTAGATATTCGCACGGCGCGATTGCCGTCAGCATCGAGACGCCGGCCAGAAGATCCGAGCCGAATTCGCGCTTAAACAACTTCTTCAGGAGTCCCACACCATGGGCACGCCGCCGATCAGCAGTGCCGCAGATAGAGGGATGTCATTGGCTGGGGCAGGGAAGCGCAGGGCGTACTTCAGCAGGATGTGCAAAAGTATTGCAAGTAGCGTGAACCCGGCGCTGAGGTTTCTTTGGTGGGAACAAAACCCGGCTCGCTGCAGCCGTCATTACCTTAACTTATCTCACTTCCTTGGATACGAGTCAAAGGTGCGACATTGTTGCGACTGGCCTATCTTGGCTAATTTGCTTCTTTTCAGCATGTGCATCTGGATTTTGTTAGCTGCTCGTTCAACGTTTCACACCGTTTTATCTTTGGAGTAACACAGCTTTTCCAGGTTGCACGCAGCGCACTTGGGTTTGCGCGCAAAGCACACGCGCCGGCCGTGCCAGATCAACTGGTGGGAAAACTGGATCCACTTTTCCTTTGGGATGATTGCCATTAAATCCTGCTCGATTTTCTTGGGGTCTTCGTGGCGTGTCAGGTCCAGTCGCCGCGAGAGCCGGATTACATGCGTATCCACGACGACGCCGCTGGGGATTCCATACGCTGTGCCCAGCACGACGTTGGCCGTCTTCCGCGCTACGCCTGGCAGCGTCAGCATTTCTTCCATTGTTCGCGGAACTTGGCCGCCGAACTTGTCCACGATTTCCTTGCTTGCCCCCATTACCGATTTTGTTTTGTTGCGAAAGAATCCTGTCGGACGGATTTCCTGCTCCAACTCTGCCGGCGTGGCATAGGCAAACGCTTGTGGCGTTGTGTACTTCTTGAACAGTTCCTGCGTGACCTGATTCACGCGCACGTCGGTGCACTGCGCGGACAGAATCGTCGCGACCAGCAGTTGGAATGCATTCCCATGCTTCAATTCGCAAGTGGCCTGCGGATACGCTTCATCCAACTTTGCCAGGATCGCCGCCACGCGCTTTGGATCCGTCCCGGCCGCCTTTCCTGCCGCGGCGCCGGCCGTGCCGGTTTTTGCTGTCTTAGTCTTCGGTGTGGCGCTGGCTCTTATGCCGGCTTTTCCTGCAGATTTCGCTTTCTTATCCGTCTTCTTCTTGCTTGCCTTCAGCTTTTTCTTCGCCGCCATCTTGTCCTCTTCTTCTCTTCTTTTATTCCAACATTTCAATCAATCTGCGGAACGCTTTCCCGCGGTGACTCTGCTGGCTCTTCTCCTCCGCGCTCAATTCTGCGAACGCCTTGCCAAGCGCCGGAAAGTAGAACACGGGATCGTACCCAAATCCCCCGCTGCCTCGCGGTTCTTGCAAAATTTCCCCATCGACTTTCGCGGAAATCACTGCATTCGCGCGGCCACGTTGCGCTGCCGTAATCACGCACACAAAGTAGGCGGCCCGCTCGCCACCCATCTTCCCCAGCAATGCGCCCAGCAATTTCGTGTTTCTTTGCTCGCTTGAAGCGCCGAGCCCGGCGTAGCGCGCCGAAAGCACTCCCGGTGCGCCACCCAGTGCCGGAACCACCAGCCCGGAATCATCCGCAAACACCATCCCATCGCAGTGCTTCGAATAGTAGAGCGCCTTGCCCGCGGCGTTTTCCGCAAACGTAGGCGCGGCCTCTTCAAACTCCGGTAGTGTTGCATATTCCGGCAGAAGCTCCAGCTCCAGTGCATGTCCCGCCGCCAGGATCTGAAATTCCCGCAGCTTTCCTGAGTTGCCCGTTTTTTTTCGTGCGCCTGATTCGGTCATTTCCCACGGGCCAGAAACTTTGTTGGCAGCACGGTCCTCTGCTCTTCGCCCAACACACGAATTCCCACCGCGGCCAGCGCGAGTAATTCCTGTAACTCGCCGCTGGTATACGGCCGTCCTTCCGCCGTCGCCTGAATCTCCACGTAGTCACCGCTGCCGGTCATCACCACGTTCATGTCCACATCCGCACGCGCGTCTTCTTCGTAACACAGGTCGAGTAGCGCCACATCGTCCACGATCCCTACGCTGGTTGCCGCAACCGCGTCGATCAGCGGCGACCTGCGTAAGATTCCTCCTGCGACGAGCCGCTCCATGGCCAATGCCATGGCCACAAACGCGCCGGTAATCGAGGCTGTGCGCGTGCCGCCATCGGCTTCAATCACGTCGCAATCCAGCCACACGGTGCGATCGCCCAGCGCCTCCTGATCCGTCACCGCGCGCAGCGATCGCCCAATCAATCGCTGGATCTCCAGCGTGCGTCCGGTCTGCTTGCCTCGCGTAGCTTCGCGCGGAGTGCGTTCCTCGGTGGCGCGCGGCAGCATCCCGTATTCGCTGGTCACCCAACCTTTGCCGGTGCCCTTCAAAAATGGCGGCACACCGTCATTCACCGTGGCCGTGCAGATGACCCGGGTCTTTCCCAGTTCAATCAACACGCTGCCTTCCGCCTGCGAAATGAAATCCGGCGTGATCTTCACATCGCGAATCTGGTCCGCGCTCCGTCCGTCGCCTCTCACACTGTCCCCCTTTGACGTGCAGCAGCGTTCGCGTACACGTGAGCACCCTTGTTGCGTCAGTTTGAATAGGACCTGCCCGGGTGTCAACTTTTTGCAACCGCTTTGCGTGCGACGTTGTCAGGTCAACCGCTCCTTGGTCGCAGTGCCGCCTGACTCGAGAAACCGAGCCAGTGCCTCCATGGCTTGTCCAACTCGCGCACGATTCCCTGTTGCGCTAAGGTCCAAGAGAAGGCCGCGTGTTGCGGCGAGAAGCAATGTTGCTGCGACAGTATCCAAATGCGACGGAATTCCGGCTTTTTTTGTGAGCTTTTGCCAATAGGCCAGCGGATCCTCGAGGATGCCAGGATAATCCTGCGGAGTTCGAAGCGCGAGAGCATACAGTTCATAGATTAGGCAAATCGCGGGCCTGGCGCGGGGTGTGCTCAAGCGCTTCCAATACCAGCGGATAAACTGGGGCAGCGTGCGCGGCTGCCTCCCGGTCTTAAACCAGGATTGAATGCGAGCGTCTTCGCGTTCGCGCAGTCCAACCAGAATCTCGCGCATCAGCCCTTCACGCGAACCAAAGTGATATACGAGCATCCGAGCATTGGTCTTCAAGGCCTTCGCCAAAGGGCGAAGGGACAAGTCTGCGACCCCATGTGACAGCACGTAGTCGACAGCTTCGCTGCGGAGTCTTGTGCGGATGACCGGATTGCGAGGTCTGGCCAAAGGGAGCCTGTAACGACTGTTACATTATCAAGACCCGAGGGAGATTGCCAATGATTTCCTCTCTCGATTCGTGTCACTCAGGCTCGGCGTAATGCTAAGGAGGACGTATGCGCAAAACTGCGCTCTTGTTGTCACTGTTTGTGACCTGCATCCCTGGGCTCGCGCAGCAGCCCGCGGAACAGGAACGAAACAAGCAGATTGCCCGCAGCTTTTTCGAAGAAGTACTGGGCCAGGGGCACCTTGACAGGTACGCGGAGTCTCACTCCGAGGACTTCGTGGCCCATGCTGAAAATCACGAGGCTACCCTGGAAGAGGACATCGCCGCGGCAAGGGAGGAGCGCAAGGCTCTGCCGGACATGAGGGCGACGTCAACCAGATAGTAGCGGGGAAAGACCTCGTGGCGGTCTACTGGACCGCGGTTGGCACCAACACTCAGGCAGGAATGGGATTCCCCGCAACCGGCAAAAAGATCAAAATTGATGGCATGACCTTGTTCTGCTTCAAATCCGGAAGGATCTGCGAAGAATGGAGTGTTTGGGACATGCTCTCGGTCATGCGGCAAGCCGGTCTGGTTGGTTCGTCGCAGTGAGCGCGCAGGCTTCGAACTCGCACGCTTAGCGCTTCGTGGCGGCCTTCATCTTTTCGTAGGCCTTTTGAATCGGTCGCGTGATGATCGAGGTGCCGGATCGCGCGGGCTGCGCAGCGAGGCCGCTGCCATTCACCTGAAAGGTCTGCGTTAAATCCAGGTGCCCCGCCAGCGAGTCCACTTCCTGTCCGTGGATCAGAATCTTTAGTCGCTGCACTTGCGGGACGTTCGCTTCCAGCGTTCGCGTGATCGACTCCACCGCTGTCTGCTCGCTTTGAATGCCCGACGGAATCGACGTCCCCAACGCCTCGGAAAAGTCCGCGATTCCAGTGCCATCGGGCAAAATGTAGAACGCCAGCAGCGCCGCGTCCGGCGGCAGCGTCCGCGCTTCCGGGTCCACCGGCCCGGCCAGCAGGGTATTTAAAACCTGCTTGGCGCGAAGCGCGGGATCGTCCGAAAGGGGCAAATCCACGATCACTGCTCGCAGCGTCCCATCCTGCGCCCGCGTGCCCCAGTACAACTTGGCCTTGACCATGGGCCCGCCGGTTCGCACTGGCGCCGGGGGAATCAACTCGCGCCGCGCCTGTTCGGCCGTTTTTTCGGTTAATTGCGCGACCTTGTCCACCTGGTGCCGTAGCGAAGGGAAGTACAAGGCTGCCGCGATCACAGCAGCCAGCAGTATGCCGCCCAGCCATATCACCCATCTCGGAGTCATGGCTGCGTTCCTCCGCCCGGGCTCGCGATAGTCGGCACGACGTAGGATAATTTGAATTCCGAGACGCCCCGCGCGATGGCATCGGCAACGCCGGGGACCATGCGATCCAGGTCCGCGCGATCCGCCACGGACACGCTGGAGATCTCCACCGCGATAGCGGGGGCCGCCGTTGTGCGCAACTGTCGCACCGGAGCAAGCTGCGCTGTCGTAGGCGATCCCTTGAACCGCTTCGCCAATTCCGCCTGTACCAGATCTCCCAGTTTCTTGCTCAACCCTACGAACGGCGCTTGCGCCTTGTCCCACGGGATTAACCCGTTCGGGTGCTCCGCCGGCGGAATTTCTGGCATAACATAAACGCGCGCCGTGCCTTCCAGACCGGTTGAAGCCACATGCAGCGTGATGAAGACCGCGCCACGCTGTGCGTTCACCCGTGCCGAGCGGTCATCGAAGGACGGGTTGTCGTTCGCATCGCGCGTTTGAATCACCTGGAAACCTTGGAACTCCAGAGACTTCTTCACCTGCGCCGCAAACTGCAGTACCACGTCGCTCTCGCGGATGCCTTCGGTTCCACGCGCGCCCAGGTCGGTGCCCCCGTGCGCTGGGTCCAGAACCACCATGCTTAGTCCAACGCGCGGCGGAACTGGCGCGGCAATACCCTGTGACGAACTCGTTGCGGGAGCCGGCGTCGGTTGGCTCGCCACTGTGCCTTGATTGGCTGGGCTGGATTGCGCTGTGCCCCCAGGCGCGGCTTGCGCCAGAGCAGTCGTAGCAAAGACGAGTCCCAGCAACCCGGTCCATAGCGGTCTCGAAAACGGTTTGCAAAGTCTCACGTCGAGCAGCATACCAAATCTCTTGGCGACTCCGCTGGACCTCCGTGTTTCCCGCGACGAAAAAGGAACTCTGCCGCTCTAACGAAAAGAAAGGCGCCCGGCTCATCCGAACCGGCGCCTTTCTTTGGGCTTGTGCGTCAGGTGTCAGTTGGTATCCCTTCGCGGATCGCAAAGGACGCGCCGCTCAGGACGACACCGTCCAACTCTCGCGCGAGTGACAAACTGTCGTCTCGCTCACGGCTGGGCTGGTGGCTTCGCCGCCTTGGCCGCTTCTATCTTGGCCTTTAGCTGCGCCTGTTGGTCTGGCGTCAGTACTTCGTTCAACTTTGCCATGGTGCCGGCGTGAAGCTCCTTCATCTTTGCTTTCTTCTGGTCATCGGTCAGCGAAGAGTCGCTCCACACAGTCTGACGCTTGGCCTTGGCGTCCGCGAAGATATCCTTCACCTTGGCCTTCTGGTCATCCGTCAGGTTCAGACTCTCCACCGCGGACTGGAGTTTGTCCCGCATTCCCATTTCGCCCTGCTGTGCAGGCGCAGCCTGGCCCTTCGCCAAGACCGCGGGCACGGACAGCGCAGCCACCATGCCCAACGACACCAAGCCTCCTAATATTCTCTCGATCTTCATGTGAATCTCCTCAGATTAGATTCTGGGCTGAGTGGAGGGCAGCGGCCCCTTATTTCCTACCACATTGATTTGTGCCCGGCGACAAGAAAATGCCCGGCTCCGTGAACCCGGGCATTCGGGATCTTGCTTCGGTCGGCCTCAGCAGGCCAGGAGCAAGCTTGGGCTAATCGGCTGGCAGCGGTTCCGCGGTCGCCTGCGTTTCGTAGCGGGCTCGCACCTTGCTGGTGGCAAAATAAACCGCAAAGCCCGCCAAGATGATGACCACGCCAAACACCAGCGCGTTGATCCCCAGAATGGTCTCGTGCTCGCTCTCCACCATCGAGAGCAACAGCAGCCCAAACGGGAAAATGCCACAGCTGATCGCTCCGGCCATGCCTCCCGGCACGCGGAACCCTCGGCGAAGCTTAGGCTCGCGAATGCGCAGCGCGACCAGCGTCACAAACTCCAGCATCAGCGCCGCTCCATAGAGCATGATGTCCAGCGTGATGAGCCTCTTGAAACCCAGTAGCAGGCAGGGTACCCAGCAGACCGCGCAGACCGCAATCGCGACCCACGGCGTTTCGTTTTTCTTGGTCACCTTGCCGAATATCTTCGGCAGCATGCCATCGCGCGCCATGGCCAGCGGTAGCCGCGAGTAGCTCAGCACCAGCGCGTTGAACATTCCGAACGCGCTCATCATCCCTCCCAGCGTCACAAAGAATCGCAGCCACTGGATGCCCATCACGGTGCCGCCAAGTTGCCCTGCGATGGTGGCCCAAGATCCTTCCTCGTTAAACGCCGAAGCCGGGATGCCTGTCAGGTAGACAGCCACGAAGGGCAGGATGTAGGTCAGTGAAACCAGGATGACGGCCGCGATCATGGCTTTCGGATAAGTCTGGCGCGGGCGCTCCACCTCTTGCGCGATCGTCGAGGCGTTGTCCCAACCCATGTAGTTCCACATCGCCACGAGCACGGCACCAAGCAATCCAACACTTGCCCCAGCCGTCGCGGCGTGCGGCTGACCGAATGCCGCCAATTTCACTGGCGACAGGGCCACGATGATGGCAAACGGCAGCGACAGCAGGAAGAACAGCCACAGCGAGGTGATCCCCACTACGCGAATCCCCGCCAGGTTCAGCGCTGCGCAGGTCACCACCACAAACAGCCCTGCGTACAGGGCGTGGTAGCCTTCGCCAAACCACGGCACCATCTGCTTCAGGTAGATTGCAAACAGCGTCGGGTAGATCGCCATATCAAAGATACTTGCGGCCAGCGACAGCCACGCTTCCTGGAATCCCCAGAAATTGCCCAAACCACGGCGTACCCACGCGTAGTAGCCGCCTTCAGCCGGCAGCGCGCTGGAAAGTTCGCCGATCATGAATGCCGTTGGCAGGCACCACAGCACTGGCAGGAACAGCAATACAAGGATTCCGCGTCCGTAGCCTGCTCCGGAAACGATTTCTTCCGTTCCATAGGTGCCCCCGGACACCATGAAGAAGGTCGCGGCCACAAGCGGCCAGAGTGTCAGTTTTGCGACTCTCTTTTTCGCTGAAGAAATTGCTTGGGAAGGAATCTGTGCGGGGAGTGATAATGTGCTCAATTTTTTTCTCTCGTCCTCCTAGTATGACTCTCGCTCTCGACTCACTGGAGCAACGTCATCTTTTGAAGAATACAGTCTCTGCACTCGCATGCAAGAAGAAAATGCATCTTGACGATTTTTTTTTCGTCTCGCCAACCGTGCTTTCGTACTACTGGCTTGCCGTTATGTCCCGCCGAAATGCCTGGTAGGGGTCGCGGCATCGTTCCAAGCTGCCACTCACACCCGTTTCGCGCCAACTTTTCCGGGTTTTCCCGCTTGTGCTAAACTCCCGCATCATCTGATTTTCATTTTCTTTCATGGAGTCATCCACATGAATAAGCTTCGCTCGGCCTTTTTTCTGATGGTTCTCGCCGTAGCCAGTTCCATTACCCTCGCACAGCAGTCTCCCGCTCCTCGACTCATCGGCGTTGACGACCTCTTCGACTTCCGAGAGGCCCGCGACCCGCAAATCTCTCCCGACGGCCAGTTCGTCGCTTATACCCTGAGTTCGACCTCTCTGAAGGACGACAAGTCCGAAACTCGGATCTACATGGTGCCTGTGGCCGGAGGCGACGCCATCGCTCTGACCGCCGAAGGCAATTCGTCGGAGCATCCTCGGTGGTCTCCCGACGGCAAATTCCTGGCGTTCCTGTCTGAGCGCAACGAAGGCAAAACCCAGGTCTACCTCCTGAACCGTCTCGGTGGCGAAGCTCAGAAGCTCACCGACACGATCCAGGATGTCGACAATTTCGTTTGGGCTCCCGACGGCAAGCGACTCGTCCTCATCCTTCGTGATCCCTCACCGGAAGAGCTCGAAGCCGCTGCCAGCAAGGGCAAAGAGGACTCCGACGACAAGCCTGCCGCTCCCAAAAAGCGTAAGGCAAAGGCTCCCTGGGTGATCGACCGCCTGCAATTCAAGGAAGATACCGTTGGCTATCTCGACCGTCGCCGCACGCACCTCTACGTTTTCGACATTGCCACCAAGACCATGAGGCAGGTCACTTCCGGCGATTACGACGACGACGATCCCGCGTGGTCTCCTGACGGCAAGCTTCTGGCGTTCTGCAGCAACCGCTCCAAACCTGATCCAGACGCTTCGTACAACTGGGACATCTGGGTGGTCGCGGCAGATAACACAGACAAGGGCGCTAACCTCGCGCAGGTGACCACCGCTCCCGGCGAAGATCGCGCACCGGCATGGTCGCCCGATGGCCAGTGGATCGCCTACTCCACGCAGCTCGATCCGAAGCTGTTCCAGTACGCCACCAGGCACATCGCCATCGCGCCTTCCACCGGCGGCCAAGCCAAGGTGCTGACCAAGGCGCTCGATCGCATGGCCACCACGCCGCGGTTCAGCCCCGACGGCAAGGGCGTTTACTTCGTTGCCGACGACGATGGCACCCTGCAACTCTGCCTCGTGAGCGTCGCCGACGGCAAGATCACGCGCCCCGTCAGTGGCCGCTGGATGCTCGATAGCTACTCCGTAGCGAAAGACGGTACGGTGGCCGCAAGTCTCTCCACCATGGACCGCCCGTTCGAAATTTACTCTGCCGTTGGTGGCAAACTCACGCAGCTCTCCCACGCCAACGACGCGTGGCTGGCCAAGTTCAAGCTGTCAACCGGCGAATATGTCTCCTTCAAGTCGAAGGACGGGACCGTCGTCCACAGTTACATGTACAAGCCAGTCGATTACGTTGCGGGCAAGAAATATCCGACATTGCTCCGGCCTCACGGCGGACCGGTGTGGGCCTATTACGCAGAGTTTCAGGATCTTGGCCAACTGCTGGCGGCAAACGGTTATGTGGTGCTGCTGCCGAATCCCCGCGGTTCAACTGGATACGGGGAGGAATTCGCCAAAGCCATCTTTGCGGATTGGGGCAACAAGGACTTCCAGGACGACATGGCGATCGTCGACTACGCCGTCGCTCAAGGCATTGCCGATCCTGACAAGCTGGGCGTGGGCGGCTGGTCGTACGGCGGAATCTCCACTGACTTCATCATCACCCAGACCAAACGCTTCAAAGCGGCCATCTCCGGAGCTGGCGCTGCTGACTATTCCAGTTTGTGGGGCCACGATCAGTACCAGCGCGACTACGTCACGGAACTGGGCTACCCCTGGGAGAACCGCGCCACCTGGGAACACGTCGCCTACTCCTCGAAAATCAAGGACGTCACTACGCCCACGATGTTCGTCGGAGGGAATATCGACTGGAACGTTCCCATTCTGGGGGGTGAGCAGATGTACCAGTCGCTGAAGGCTCTGGGTCGCGAGACTCTACTGGTCGTCTATCCGGACGAATACCACGGCTTCAAGACGCCTTCCCACATTAAGGACCTGCACGAGCGCTACCTTGCCTGGTATGCCCACTACGTGAAAGAGGACGGCTCTCCTGCTCGACCGCCGGAGAAGCCTGCGGAAGGGAAGCCCGTCAAAGCGGGGAACTAGGCACTCTCTCGTGGCGTCGTCACCGGTGACTGTTCTTCGACAGGATGGCGCTCCGAGTGCGCGAGAAAATTTGCCTTGACCGCTATTCAGCTGGTTTTCTAAACTCGCACAGGTTTGTAACGGCCCATGGCTGAAGCTGCTCCACGCGTAAAGGAACAATTCAAAAGCGTCTCGCCCTGCCTTCTCGTTGACGACGTCGTGAAATCCGCCGAGTACTATCGCGACGTGCTGGGGTTTCACTTTGATCGTTATTGGGGCGAGCCGCCGTGTTTCGTGATCTTGCTGAGAGACTCGATTGAAATTTCCTTGAGCAACCCAGGTGGCTCGGGGTTTGTCCGACCCAACCGCAAGGTGCACCGCGACGCGCCTTGGGACACTTATGTTTGGGTCAATGACCTCTCCACTCTCCATCAGGAACTTCAGTCCAAGGGGGCCAAGGTCATCCGAGGCCCGGAAGAAACGTTTTACCATGCCCGCGAGATCGAGATCGAAGACTGCAATGGTTACGTGCTGTGCTTCGGTCAAAACATCGAGAAGTGAAGTTAGCGCGAAAAAAAGGCCGGTCTCGCTAGGAGACTAGCCCTTCGTCTTGCTGGTTGTCGCTACTTGCCAAGGCTTACGCCGATCACTTTGCCGCTCACGATGATTTCCACGCGCCGGTTCAGCTTCCGTCCCGCCGCCGTGCTGTTATCCGCGATGGGGTCGGCCTCGCCTAGTCCTTTGGACGTGATGGCATCCGCGGACAATCCCTGTGCAATCAGGAATTGCCGCACGGTATCCGCACGCTGTTGAGAGAGGTTCATGTTGAAGTCGGCCGCTCCCGTAGTGTCGGTGTAGCCCTCGACCGCCAGGTTCAGTCCCGGGTGCGCCTGAATAATACCGGAAAGCTTGGCCAGCTTTAGTTGCGCATCGGTGCTCAACGCATATTTGCCCGTTTCAAAGAGCACGTCGGCCATGTTCACCACCAGACCGCGTGGCGTGTCCGTCGTTTGCAACACGTCATTCAGCTGTTTC
>WNFJ01423147.1_pt1 | contig 11093 bp, 7 predicted proteins | sample 5400461 | NCBI WGS metagenome assembly WNFJ01 (sample SAMN13153349, study PRJNA577476) | soil metagenome | isolation source: 115 cm saprolite on Douglas fir-dominated hillslope | place: USA:California | collected 2013-09-17 | reverse complement strand
CTTTGGCTTGTAACAAGCTAGCGAGAGCAGGAGTGGAAATGGTAATATTGCCTAAAATCACAATCTCCTCGACCTTGAGCAGTGGCACCGTCATTTTACGTTCTCGCTTGCCATTCCTCTTTCCGTCATCGCTATGTTCTGGGATATGGACTATCAAGCAATCTCCTTCAAGGTTAACCCATGCCTGTTGCTCAGTTAGGTAAAAGATTGCCATGTTCTTATTCTCCTTGTGTCGTTTTTGTACGTATCTTCAGTACTTCACGTGGTAAGCAGATAGGTTCTAGTGAGCAGTCTCGGCACTTGCGCCAGTTCGTGATGGGTGCCGGAGGATGTTTCAATAGAGCAACCTGACGTGCTTCATTGAGCAGAGCCTCTGTCTGGCTCCGTAGTGCTGCATCTATGATCACTTCATCTCTGCGTGCTGAGCCCATATAGAACATATATCCGTGTTCAATGCTCCCTGGCGGTATGTTGAGGACCTCTTCCAATGCAAGTGCCTGAGCGCAGAGCTGGGTATGGTCAGAGAGCCATTTACCCATTTTGCCCTTTTTGTACTCAACCGGGTAAATTTTGCGTTCCGTTGCGGCTGTTGCTAGATCCGTCGTGCCTTCTATCTCCACCAGATCGCAATAACCGATAAGCCCTAACTTGGGTGCACAAAGATAGATGTGCCGAAGCTGCAATTTCTCCCCACGTGTACTACTGCCGAACTGATCGACACGCTCGTGTAACTGCTGTCCCTCCAGCACATGCTCGTTCACAACCATCTCACCGAGTGTGAACTCGTAGTAAAAGCGGCGTGGACAGTACGCGTAGGCATTCAACTGGGAGATAGGAATGTACGAAGGTGCTGCATCCTGTTCTTGCATAAATCTCCTTCTTGTATAATAAAAATAGTCAAATGTCCCATCTGCTTGACAGGCAGTGCTCACAAGTACTACTCTAAGCAAGATGAACATGGTTACTGAGTAGTGAGAAAAGCACAGGAAGATGCGAAGAGAAACTGTCGCTGGACGTGCAAATCAGCGTCGCCAGGCGATATTTGACCTGCTGCGTCAGGCTCCCCATAGCTACAATGAAATCATTGCAGCTCTGAAGCGGAAGCATTTGCTAGTGTATGACCATGCGGATAGTCCTGATGCGATTGCACGTAAGCTGTATTATCAGTTTATCCGTGATCTAAAGGCATTGCGCCTTCAGTATAAGATTCAATATGACAGTAAAGCTAAGCATTATTGGCTTGTTGAAGCTCCTTTTAGCCTCTCATTAGATCAAAAGCACCTTGTTGCCTTAGCAATGATATCGCATACCTTTGCTGAGAAAACATTTCCCTATGCTGATGACATTCAGCACTTGCTCACCTTCCTGCTTGATCAATTGCCTGATGAGCAGCGCAGGGCAATAGTCGAGCAAAGTCTTGCTCTCAGCATCGATTTCTCTGAAAGCACTGATTATAGTTCTTTCGATCAATCAACGCTCAATGAGATAAGAAGAGCAATTCTGCATAACCGTCAGTTGGCATTTACTTACCGATCTCCGCGAGAAGGCAAAGAGCGTCATCATGTGATTGAGCCCAGGCCACTGAGCTTTAAGAATGGGCATGTCTATCTCCATGGATGGAGCCTTGATCGCGACAAAGAGTTCCTCTTTCGCCTGGATTATATTCTTCCCGGCACGGCTGAAATGTTACCCACTCCTACACAGCGTACTCGTCCTGCTCCACGCACTTACCTATTACGTTATCGTCTCACCCCCATTCTTGCCCGTAACGGTGTCAGCAAACGTTTCTCGGATCAACAAGTAGAACTTCATCCTGATGGATCTGCCACCGTCACTGCTCAGATCACCGATCTTTTTGAAGCTCGCCAGATCGTCCTGAAATACGGTGAAAATTGTATCGTGGAGTCGCCTCCAGAGCTTGTCGAACAGATGGGCGTTGTCGCTGCTCACTTTGCTCAGATTTATCTTACATCAGGGGGATAAGCGCAATTGCGCTTATAGGCCTTGGCTATACTTTTGATGCCTGGAAAAACACTACTTTTGTGAGTATGGAGGGACCTCAAGAATATGTCAGATTTTGATCTTACCTGGCTGCTTAGTGATAGTGGGGAGAGCCAAGATCAGCTTGATCTGCTGGCAAATTATTATAAAGAAGTTGCTAATGGACCAATGGCTGATTATCGACGCATTATACAGGGAGGGAATAAGCAGGGGCAGAACTATTTTGTACATGTACTCGATGGCATAAATGTATTGCATAAGCTACGTATGGCTGGCGTCGTCGAGATGGATGATCTTGAAGAGCAGCTCCTATTTACCGCCTACACTATCCATGACATCAATAAAATCCCTCCTTATGGTGGCAGAGATGTAGCATTAAGTTACATAAATATTGCTACTTGTGAAAATATCAGGACGGAATTGGATCGTATTGACCTGCGACGTTTTTTTCCAGAATGGGAGCAATATCTTGAAGATATCAGACTGCTCATGCTTCTGCATCAGCATGATGGTAGACCCCTAGAAGATCTCAATCTACGTAATCATACATACGAATTGCGCTATGAAAGACTGGTAGAGTTAGGCAATCTTATGTATGCTATAGACAATCTTGATTTATCCCATACACTCTCAGAGAAGGATCACAAGCAAAACTTCTTAACGACTGTTAATGCCGTTGCAGAACGACACTGGCGCTGGGTAACGCATCGCCTCGGTGAGAATCGTGCTTTTCTCAGCAATCTTATTCATAATACCGTTGTTACCTACCTGAAAGAACGCCATGCTCGCGATGGTCATCCTATCATTGCAGACCTGCTATATTACCCCGATGGTGTTGCTTACCTTCTTCCTGAACGAGAGCTATTTTCCTGGTCTGAGGACGATAATATTCAGGTTGCTCAACGTCTTGCGCGGTTGATAGGTGATAAACAGGTGGCTAGCTTGCACCGCTTTATCCAGGAGAATCAACTAGGCATTAGAGTTTCTAAAGCTGCTGTAGACAATGGTGCGAGCTATACTGATATGATGTATACAATCCGTAAAATGGTAGATCGTAAATCTTATTCACTGTCCAACGATTATAGTCAGAAACTGCGTTCCGATATTGAAGCAGCAGCAGCCCACCCTGATCAATCAATCTCTGCTTTTGCCAAGGAATTGCTTGGGAGTTCAGAGCCTATAGTACCTCTAGAACAAGAGTTACTTAAGAGAGGTGCTATAGCACTAGCCTATCGCAATCTTCTGCATGATCACCTCAAAGATATATTAGAGAAGAGGCATCGCGTTGATGCCTGGACGCATATCTATAATTTGCTTAACTTACCCATGGAGAAATATGAATTATACGAGCAAACAAATAATTACAGACGCAACTATTTTATTGCTCGCGATTGTACAGATAGCCTGGATACTCTCTTTGAACGTTTTTTATCAGATTTATCTGAAATTGTAGGCGAACAGACCAGAAATACGTTAGATGGCAGTAACTTTCATGCATATCTTTCTGTGAACCTGGAATTTCAAGAGGCTAATTCTCATCGTGATTTTGCAGCCTATCTCCTTCGTTATTCTCAGGCAAAACATAGGCAATGCTGTATGTGTAGCTCGCCTTCACCTACAGCCAAGTTGATGGACCCTGAGGTGCCTAGCAATATGGGCGTTCAGGTGTTTAGTAATCGGTTGAAAGGTGGTGGTGGTGAGCCCAAGAGAAATGTATGTCCAATATGTAGAGTACAGCTGATCTTGGAGAAATTGACCCGACTTTCTTTTAGAAAAGGCAATGGGCAGTATAGTAATTTCTATCTGCATTTGTATCCTTACGCATTCTTTACCGCACCATATCTGGATGCATTGTATTCCACGCTCAAGAACGTAGTTCATGAAGATAACCAATGCTTTTTTCTGAAAAGAGATCACTATTACAGAGGTTGGAATGAGTATTTCGAGCAGGGTTTACGTGCTCAGATTGTAACCTATGCGCAAAAGACTGAAGAAGGAGATCTCAAATTTGCAACTGGCCCGACAAAAGTGAACGGCATCAGTGTGCCGCATTTCAGTGAAGCGGTAAGCAATACTCCCACTTTGCCACTCAATGCTCCAGGGGAGAATTACAGCCAGCAATTTCTTTTTGGTCTGACACATGCCTTGATGATTGCAGATTTCTTTGGCTGTCGTGTTGTATTGTCGCGTACTCCATTCCCCCTACTGAGCAATGAATACATGACAGAGCATGCACTAAACTTCTTTGTTGATGGTATACCTCTTAACCTGCGCTGGTTGCTACCTACAAATGAGTATCGCAGCATTGAAACATATAGAGATAGGAAGGGAGAGAATGGGGGAAAGACCTATATTGATCGCCTCAATCATTGGCAGAATGAGCAACCTGATGAGCAGGGCTACGCAGCTTACGAGAATATTTCCAGACGGCTATCCATTCTCTATCAATTAGCTAAACAACTCAGTTTAAGTGCTGAAGAAAGTGAGGAATTCTTTCTTGAGGTCGCGATGGCTATGTCTGATGATCCTCTAGCTGTTTATCGCGTTGTTGACCTGACAATTGAGAAGCAGTTGAGAAATGTCAGTAATAAAACGAGTGCGAACAAGCGTGGGACAAAAGACAAAGCACCTTCTGTTCAAAACCGTTCCTCAGAGCAGATGGCAATATACTTGAGTAAGCGTGTTGCGCCACTCTTGGCACAATTAGTAAAGGAGTAAATTCTATGGAACCCCTGAAACAAATGGCAGCTCTGGCTGCTGAAGAGCATCTAAAAGGGCGCTCATTCAAGCGAAATTCTATTCTCAAGCCTCTCGACATTATTCTAGAGAATCTTGAGAGAGAACCAAAAGATGATGTACGTGATCTTGTACGGTGTGCTTCAGAACGCAATATTTTTGATCACATCGACAGCATTACCGAAGCTCAGTATAAACCAGGCTTTGCAAAGCGTGAAAGGAAGCTGGATCAGATTCGCACTTACGTTGATCTCTTTTTTGATGGCATATTAGAGAAGATGCATGAAGGAGACGTGAATCGACTCTTACAAAGAAGCAAGCTGCTACGTAGTGCCTATCTCACCTATTACCGAGATGCTTTACCAGAGCGGACAAAGGAGCAGGTTGATAACGAGCAGTTGGAAGAGAACGACCAACAGTCATTGGATCATAACGAGTAGCTTATCAAACAGAAAGAGAAAGGAATTACGAATATGAGTTCGTTCGAGACATACAAAGAGCATATACTGGAAACGTACAGCAACTTACCCAAAGGATTCTATGTAAGTATTTTTATCGTGCGCAAAACAGCCTCAGAAGCCATATTTCGCACAGAAGGCAGTGGTGAGGAACTGGTGAAGGAGACAGTGATTGCTGGAGTGCGTGATAATACTCCTATTCGTCGCGTAGTCATCAGCAAACGGAAACAAACCGCTGTTGAACGGCGTATGGGCCGCGAGTTCTTAAACAAGCATGAATTGCTCAGGAAAAATAAAGATGGTAAGCTATGCATGCTCAATACAAATGCTCCTTGTGAACAATGTATTGACTGTTTCCTTTACGGCTTCGCAGCTGGTGGTGGTGGAGCACAAAAGAGCCGAGTATTTACAGATGATGCATATTCTCTTCACTCAGTTGCCCAGATCGCTGCTCGTCGTACGTTCAATGCTACCTATGATAATGGCACAATGCGCAACCCTGATACAGGTGAAGCGAGCAGAAGTATTAATAAAGATGAGTATGTCCGCCCTCAATCTCACTTCCTGGATATAGAGACGCTTAAGGATGTGACCCTCGCCGAACTCCATTATGTGATTGGCAACATTGTACGAAGTGAACGCTATGGAGCAATTTCTAGCAGAATTGGGAAGATCAAGAATACGATTGTTGCCGTTGCGTTTAGCGATTGCGAATTATTCAGTAACTTGGAGCTTACGCAGGAGGTGTATGACCGACTCAAACCTGAGGATAAAGCTGAATTGCCATTTCCACTTGCTGATGACAATGTCGAGAAAGCTGTAGTAGCATCTATCGATAAACTCATTAGCGGAGTATTTAGTCAAAAGCCAGTCATCCTCACTGGTGAGAAGCTTAAAGCTGAGCTAGATGGCATAGCAGAACTTTATTATGAACAGAAGAATCTGATTGCTACGTTGAGGGCATTGACCGACAGTTACCCCAGCTACTCGCGGAAATAGGGGAAGATCATGCATATCTATCCTGCTGACTTGCTGCTTCTGGAGCATACTTTTTTTGCTAGTCGTGAGATTGATCCGCTTTATATAGTGAGCCGTTAATTGGCAATTATGCCTTAACGTATGCTCTTGGCTTCTGTCACTCGCCCTATCATTGGGATGGTGGTCCACGCTACAAAGAGGATCTTCAGCCGCTGAATGAGCAGGGGCTTTATATTACTCCTGCTGATTTTAGCTACTTACGCATGACTATTACCAGATTTAATGGCCAGATTGATAGTTATTACTTCCGTTTTGCGCCGAATGCTATTACGACGCAACGTGATAAAAGCGAGAAAGTGAAGGCAGTGAATTTTCCGCAAAGTGGGCGTATTCGTATACTTGGTCTGGGAAGTCGCGCCCGCTTTTTTCTGCTTGATCGTGACCATCTTATCGCTCAAGGCAAGGGTCCCAGGCTCTTGCCTTATATACGGCTGGGAAAATTTATGAGCAAGGCACGTATTGAGTGGCAGGCAAGGATAATACCGCAGCTTGTACAGACTGATGGGACAAAAGTATGTGGTATGCTCAATGCTGTTGATATAGAGGATACAACCATGTTGCAGATTTTCTCCTCTTTTAATATTCATCCAGCTCCAATTTTACGTGATGTGCAAATGAGTGGGCAATTCTGGCAGCTAGACCGAGCTACTATGTTACCTGTAGGTATGCATTACGGAGTTGAGAAGTTATGATTGAGCTTGAACTGGCATCTCATTATGAAGCGCTTGCACACACATCGGCAGAAAACTATGAAAAGGTTGCGGCAGCACTTAAAGCTGCTCCATTGTATCATCAATGGCGTACTTATCAGGCCAAAACTGCTCATATTGTGGTGAATAGCTATAATACAGGAACTGGTAAAACGAAGGCGGCCCTGCTCCGGCTCCTCGATTTAGATGAAGCCTATAAACAGGACAGGTATACAAATGCAAATGTCCTGTTTATTGCTCCGACAAATGAGTTGTTACGACAGCATGAGCAGGATATAGAGCGTTTTATTGAAGATAATCGCTTATCTCACTTGGTATTACGACTGGATGCGGCAACGATTAAAGCATTGGGCCAGCAACATCTTGGTGAAAAATTTACACGTCAGGGTGATCGTCTCCATCAGATGCTGCAAGATCCCAGATCCGTGCTGCTTGATAAAGGTGGCTATCATGTTGAAGGACATCATCCATACGTTTTAGTAATTAATCCCGATATATTTTATTATGCTCTCTATGATCTAGGAAATCCCCATGATCAAAGAGTTCTTTTCAGATCGTTTCTCAATATGTTTCAGTATATAGTGATCGATGAATTTCACTACTATAATGCTAAGCAACTTGCTAACTTTCTCTTTTTTCTGACCCTTTCACGCGAGTGGGAATATTTCTCAAGAGGTCGCAAGATATGCTTACTCACTGCAACACCTGCTCAGCAAGTAAAAACCTATTTGGAGCACCTTAACTTAGATATCGAATATATTGTACCAGGAAGTGAACCTCCTGGATTGGAAACTACACCAGCCTTAGCTCCTGTAAGGCTTCATTTATGGAGTGCTGAAGCTCTCGAAGATGGACTAGTAAGTCTGGCCGCTAGCGAGAAAAGGACGGTAGAGGATTGGCTACAACAGGGAAGGCATGGTGCTTTTATCAGTAGTGCTTTGTGGCGTGTTAACAGTCTATTTCAAGTGTATGGGGGCAAAAGGAATCAACAAATTGGTCGCCTGACGGGAGCAGAGCAAGCTATCTGGCGTGAGCAGCATAAATACGCACCGTTATTGATGGCAACACCAACAGTTGATATTGGCTATAATTTTTCACGACCTGGAAAAGAGAGCCAAAGTATTGATTTTCTCTTTTTTGATGCGCGTAGCGCTGATGAGTTTATTCAGCGTTTAGGAAGGGCTGGTCGTGTACTTGGCAAGCAGAGATGTAATATTCCTAGCGATGTTTATGCTGTAGTCCCTGAAGACCTTTTGACGAAGTTGTCTCTGCCTGCTGATAAAACTATAGAGAGAGCAGAACTGAATAAGCTAGTAAATGAGATACTCCCCCAAAAGAATGGTATATATGCCTATGTCAGTAGTGGTGCAGTTGCAGAAGCTTTTCTTCCTCTTTATCATGTAAGCAAGGCTTTACCCCGTGATGAAAAACAGCAGGCGGAGCAGTTGTATCAGGCTGTCGTGGAGGTGTATGGTACCAAAAAAGCTCGTAGTTTTGCCTCCCTCACTTTTAATATACAAAAATATTTGAAAATAAAAGCAAAACTTCCTGAATTGCTCCGTGAGACTAATGCCAAACAGTTTACTTTTGGGACTGCTAGTCTCATGATTCGTGCAATGGATGAGCAACCTGATCTTCAGTTGGATGATCTTGATAAAATCGATGCGCCAATAGCAAAAACGGCTGAGGACTCATTACTACGAACTCATTGCGTGGAAAAAGCTGTGTTGAAACGTCGTGAGGAGATCGAAGAGTATTTTGTTACTAATGCTCGTTTCAATTTCCGCGATAATTTTCAGCCATCACTTGCACTAGCTTATGATCCTGAAGGTTTCTTAGCTACAGCTGAGTACACAACCTACTCAGCCCTACATATTGTACAGAATTATGTAGCTGATTGGTTTGATGATAGCCAGCAACAATATAGTAATGTGATGGAGAATGCTGGTCAAGCCATAGATAAACAAGTACAATTATGTTGTGTAATTAGGAAGCCCCGTGATCAACGTTTGCGTGTGTATTTCAAGCTTAGTAATATATCATTGACGAAGAAACGGTGGGAGGAACGTTATTGTAGTACGTTAGCAGCAACAGATGGTTTCCGACTTCATTCCGACAATGGCCCTGTTCCATCTGAGATGAATGCTCTTTTTGAGCAGAACTGGATAACGTTCTATGCTGTTCCTGCTGTTGGGCCAGAAGCTCTTGCATTGAATAAGCTATGCAAAACCACTTCGTTGTTTACCAGTTTATTACGTGTTGATTTCAGTGGCGAAGGAGAGTTTGAGTATATGCTTGTTGTGCGGACTGCTGCTCTGCTAGTTGCATACGAAAGAATAATTATAAAGCAGCTACCCGAGGAAGTCATCTATTCGATTGGGGTGAAGCACGATGAAAAATCTTCTCTACTCTCTCATACTGGAACTTACTGCCAACAACGCTACTACACTGCCCATAGGCACAGGTCATCAAACGCATGCCCTCTTGCTGAATATCATTACACAGGTCGATCCTGCTCTTGCCGCACGCCTCCACGACGAGCCCGGCTATCGTCCCTTCACCGTCTCCTCTCTCAGGGGACCTACCGAGCGTGGAAATAGTCTGCTTCTGCAGCCCGGGCAACTCTGTCGGCTCCGTGTCACACTGCTCGACGGTGGTCCACTCTGGCAAGCTCTGAGCACGTGTTTTCTGGAAGGTCGCTTGACTACTGTTACCCTTGGCACTGCCGAATTAACACTACGACGTCTCCTCTCAACCCCTACTGTCGATCCAACTGGCTGGTCAGCTTCTACTGACTGGCAAACTCTAGCTACAACTCCTGCAAGTAATCACATCAGTATCCGGTTCGCTAGTCCTACCGCCTTCAGCCTGGGTGATCACCGCTTTGCCCTCTTTCCTGAGGCTTCCCTGGTCTGGGATAGTCTCATGCGGAGCTGGAATCTGTATGCTCCCGAAGTCCTACGCGTGGATAAAGAGGCTTTGCGAGCGTTTGTCGCAAAGCAGATCCTGATTAGCGATTATCACCTTAATACAACAACCCTGCACTTTCCAAAATATAGCCAGAAGGGCTTTCTTGGAACCTGCACTTATCACATCAAAGCCGAAGATAGCTATGCCCCACAAGTGGCAGCTCTAGCAGAATTTGCTCGCTATTCAGGAATAGGCTATAAAACCACGATGGGCATGGGACAGGTACGTAGAGAGATAGGTAGTATTCAAGCTGAAGAAACCGTTGACGCACACAGCTCTACAGTAGAGGTGATAAGCGGGACTTCTGGCAGTATACATTGAATCTTGACTATAAGAAATCCCTGCGAAGCCTACGGTGCCACTACTATTTCAGATGCCATCTCATTTGTCATCAACGCGACGGACCGCATTAGCATTCTCGGGTCCTAATGGGATGGTAAAAAGATTTTACGTCATTTGCTGAGAAGACTCCAGCTCCACGGAGTCGGCAGGAGCGTCATCCACAAGCAAAGGCAGGACAACCGAAAAAATACTGCCAGAGCCGGGAAAACTCTCAACATGGATCTTACCACCGTGCCGCTCCACAATCTGCTGGGAGATGTATAATCCCAGACCAAAGCCAACGCTGGAACCCGTCTGCACTTCGCTACCAGGGACACGATAGAAACGCTGAAAAATCTGGGGTAGTTCTTCAGGAGGAATACCAATTCCTTCATCGCGAACAGAGATCACACAGATATCATCGAGTTGCTTTAAAGAGACATGAATAGGAGATTGAGCGGGAGAATATTTTCGCGCATTTGCTAATAAATTAAGAATAACTTGACTGATTCGTTCAACATCTACATTAGTCTCAATATTCTCATCAGCAATATCAACCTGAATAACAGGAGAAGGATTGGTACCAGCTCGAAACTCATCGACTAGAGATTGGCACAAATCTCCTATGTTGTAGCGTCGGCAATGGAGCGTAAGCCTGCCAGTTTCAATAAAAGAAATGCTTAGCAAATCATCCACCAGCAGTTCTATACGACGGATAGAGTTTTCCATGCTTACCAGAGTTGCCACTTCCGGCGAGCTGGCACGGATCAGTCGGCGATGAAGCAATTGCGTCATCCCCTTTAGACTGGATAGTGGAGTCTTCAGTTCATGCGAAGCCATACTGATAAACTCATCTTTG
>WNFJ01008271.1_pt2 | contig 11093 bp, 12 predicted proteins | sample 5400461 | NCBI WGS metagenome assembly WNFJ01 (sample SAMN13153349, study PRJNA577476) | soil metagenome | isolation source: 115 cm saprolite on Douglas fir-dominated hillslope | place: USA:California | collected 2013-09-17 | reverse complement strand
CGACTTCATTCGGAAGAGGCTGCTGGTTCTCGACTTCGTCCTGGCCCACCCCGATCTTCAATACCTCGAATCCCAGGAGGAAAAACTCAAGTTTTTCCATGAACAACTAGGCGTACCGGCCAGCCTTTTCCCAGTGCAAACTGACAGGACGCAGGACCTGGATCCGGGCTTAAACCGCTTTTTCAATGACCGATTTCCCCTCTTCCTTTCCGCCAGAAATGGAAGCACGCAAGGATCGGCATTGCCCACCTTTGTCTACTGCGACCCAGCCCATCATGGCATCTCTTGGTTCGCCGGCTACCTGGATCGGCACCACAATTTCTTTCGCCGATTGCCCGCCTTCAATCTTGTCTACGCCACCCCGAGCCCATGGAAACTCGACCGCGCATCCCAGGTTTTCACCGCGATTTTCAGAAATGCCAAGCGTCCTGACCCCGAGCATCTGGCCCGCTATTTCCAAGTTCGACGCCTCTGGGAAACGGGCCAAAACAGTTCTCTTACCCGATCCGACCGGGATCTGCTTCGCGCTGGAGACAAGCAATACCAGGGCGAACCGTTCGAGTCCGCCTACCAAAAATGGTTCGCAGCGGCCCCTCCGGAAGTCGATCTGGACGCACTCTTAGGCCCGTCTTTCTTGCGGCAAGAGATAGGGTTTCGGACCCACCTTCTTCCCGATAGCCACGACTTCTTGTCGTCCCAACATGCACGTCCCGTTAGACCCTCGCTCCAAAACGCTCGATCCACTTTCCGTTCTGCATCACGGTCTAGGGCGACAGCGCTGCAAGCTATTGCAGCGCCAGAACTCCCGAACTGAAACCAAGAACAATTCCGACGCGGGAAAATCCACACCGTGGCCGGGAGCAACCCCGGTTTGTCCCCGTTTTTCGGGGCCAAAACGCCCTACGGGGTTCCGGGTCGCTCCCGGCCACGGTGTGGATTTTCCCGCGTCTTCAGTTCGGCTGGCAGGTTTGCCATCCGCAATCAGCGGCAACGTCTTGCCAGAATTGTCTTGATGATCTCTGCAACCTCTGCGGACTTCCAGCATTCTTCCTCAATGCTCTCCTAGTTCCCCTCACCCACAGAGATCACAGAGATCGAACACTCTGAGGCATTCCTTCGTAGCAGTAAAGTCGCACCGGCGCCGAGGCTCGTCAAGGCTCTCGACCGCTTCGCGGCGCACCTTCGTGCGACCTTGACGAGCCTCGGCGCTCGGATGCAAAACACCTTCCGCTATGAAGGAATGCCTCAAAGTGTCCGATCTCAGAACCGTTCTGCATGTCTCTTCGCGCTTTTCTATCCGTCTAAGCAAACCTGTACGGGGCCCACGGACAACTACATCCAGCTTTGGCACGAAGACATCAGGCTCCCACAACAGAGTCTGGAAGGCGTCCAGCGCACCGACTGCCGTCATCCCTACGGTGCCTATCAGCCCCGATCTGGCAGGAAGCCAGCCAAGCAGGCCAGGCTCCCCCAGATGGATTGGTCATAAATTGAGGTTTTGCCTTCTGCTGGTACTCTGCTTTATTGAAGCGCTGCAGGCCGCGGACAAAGCGCACGCCGGACGCAACGCCTTCCGCGTGAGCGCGCTCCTGGGCCCAAAAATCAGCGGCGCAAGTCTCCCAAGGAGAGATTTGTCCATATGAAACTCCACAAAACCACGCCCGTAGCCGCAAGAGTGGATTGGAGCCAGAACGAAAGCCTGAGCTCGGTACGTCTATGTCTATTTGTTGCCGCATCGGACAACCAGGCGCGGAAACATGCCGTTAGCGGCGACATCTCGAGGCGCTTGTGACCTGAGCCTGGCAGCTTCGATGGAATCACCTGTATGATCCGACGACCCTCCCCAGCTCAATCCCGCTGGTACTATGTAGACGCTGCAGAAGCAGCCCGCTTTCTGTCCATCGATCTGCGAACTTTGCAACAGTTATGACTGAATGGCTCACAGCAGCGGAGGCCGCCGCGCACTTGAAGGTACGACCGCGCACCGTCATGCAATGGGCCAAAGACGGCAAACTCCCCGGCCATCGCTTGTCCGGATCCAAGAGGATTACATGGCGCTTCCGGCGTGAGGACCTGGATGCTATGCTCGATCCGCCATCTGCTGCCGAACTCAGGAGGGTTCAATGAGCAGCAGAATAAGAACTGGAAGTGTTGTGCAGGACAAGCGTAGTAAGGTTTGGAATTTCTTTTGGTGGGAGAACGGCAAGCGAAAATGCAAAGTGCTTGGACGCTTCCCTACTAAGGCGGCAGCGTGGAAGGCAGCGAGGCCCTTACGCGATGCAACGGAAACGAAAACAATTCTGACGTGCCCAAGAATAGGTGAGCTAGTGCCGCAGTATCGGATAGAGAAGATGCCACAGCGGGCGAGCACAAGACGCGGGTACGAAGTGTACTTGCAAAAACACATCCTCCCGAAGTGGCAGGATGCGGAGCTTACAGAGCTACAGGCACGCCCTGTAGAGCTGTGGCTTCAATCGCTGGACCTGGCTCCGAAAAGCAAGGTTCACATCCGAGGCTTGCTAAGGGTTCTGTGGGATTACGCGATGTGGCGCGGAGACGTGCCTACACTACGGAATCCGATGGAGTTGGTCCAGGTCAGGAATGGGTCCAAGAGAACACGAAAACCACGCACGATGACCATTGAGGAATTTCACCGTCTGTCCGCCATTCTCACGGAACCGTACCGCACGATGGCGACGGTAGGGGTATGCCTCGGATTGCGATGGTCGGAAATTGTGGGATTGCAGTGGCAGGATCTTGATTGGCTGAATGGAGAATTGAGACTGCAACGCGCCGTCGTCAAGCAAATTGAGGACCAAGTGAAAACAGTTCACTCCAGCAAACCAATGGCGCTTGACTCTCGCATTCTGGATTTGCTCAAGCTGCATAAGCAGAGCAGCGTGTTTACCGAGCCGGGCGATTGGGTGTTTGCCTCACCGGAGAAGCACGGCAAGTTGCCTCGGAGCTATACATCGTTTTGGGAGAAATTGGGGCGATCGTGCCAGGACGCGGGTATTAAGCACGTTTCACCGCACAGTTTTCGACACAGTTATCGCGCGTGGCTGGATGAGCTAGGCACACCGATCACCGTGCAACAGCGTGCGATGCGACACGGAGACATCCGCGTAACTATGAGCTATGGGGACGCTGTCGGCGAAGGACTGAGGGAAGCGACATCCAAAGTTGCGGCAAAGGCCATTCCTCAGTGAACGGCATGGAAACGGCAGGGAGCACAACGTAAACGACTGAAAAATTGGGGTGGGAGACGGGAATCGAACCCGCAACCGTCGGAGCCACAGTCCGGTGCTCTGCCAGTTGAGCTACTCCCACCAGGCTTCCTGATTATACAAGGTAGGAAGATGGGCCTCGGGCCTCGGGTTTTGAGTTGTTGGGTCGTGGGCGGGCTGACGTACTAAAAGGCGGGCAACATTCGACGAACCTGATATCGGTGGAGTCCCTGCTTGATCGGGCCGGAAGCCCGGAGCCTACAGCCCGAAGCCTGGTCCTATCTTCCCACTCCCACGTACTCAAATCCCATCGCCCGCAGCCGCACCGCATCCAGAATATTCTTCGTGTCCACAATCAACGGGCGCCGGAGAAGGTTCTTGATTCGCGAAAAATCCAGGCCGCGGAACTCTGGCCAGCCCGTGCCCACAACCAAAGCCTCCACGCCTTCTGCGGCTGCATAAGCCGACTCGCAATAGTGCACCGTGCCGTTCAGTTCCAGCTTTGCGTCGGGGATAGCAACGGGATCGTAAGCCCGCACCCGCGCGCCGCGAGCCACCAGGCTCTGCGCCAACTTCACCGCACCTGAGCCTGCCACCGAGTTGGTGTTAGGTTTGAAAGCGAGGCCCAGAATCCCGACATCTTTATTGTGCAACGACTTCAAACAGACAGAAATCTTTTCCGCAAGACCATCCGCCAGTGAAAGATTCACCTCACGGGCCGCGCTCAGAATCTTCAATTCAACGTTATTCTCCTCCGCCAGCCGCGCCAGCGAATCCATATCGGACTGGGCGAAGAGCCCGCCCATGCCTGCTCCCGCCTGCAAGCAACGCGGCCCGATTTTCTTGTCCAGACCGAGCGCCAGCGAAAGGTGCACGGCATCACCTTTCACCCGTTCGCAGAGTCCCGCGAGTTCATTGATAAACGAAATCTTCGCCGCAACAAAGGCAGTCGCGGATTCGCGCACCAGTTCCGCCGTCTCGTGATTGGTCACAATCACCGGCACTCCGCGCATCACCAGCGGATGGAAAATCTGCTTGATCGCCAGTACCGCGTCGTTCGAAGCTGTCCCCAGGACGATCCGGTCTGGCCAGTTGAAATCTTCGACCGCGCACCCAGCAGTAAAAAACACGGGCTGCGAAACCATCGTCGCCTTCAGCCCTGCGTCGTGCAGCTTCTTCTCCAGAATTGTCCCCGTCCCAACCGCAACTGGAGTCACTATGGAGAGAATCGGCGGCTTGGAAGCTGCGCGCGCAATTCGCATCGTCAGCTCAGCCAGATGCTCCGGAGTATCCTCGGCCAGAAAGATCACGCCGGCCTTGCGCGCAAAAGACTCAACATCCGTCGAGTAAGCTAGCCGCCCCGAGCGAACATTGCGCCGAATCACTTCAGAAAGGTTTTTTTCGTGGAAGGGCACCTTGCCCTGGGCCATTTCCACCATGCGCGAGCTATCGGGATGGCAACAGATTACCGGGGTGCCAAAATCCGCCAGACAGGCCGAAATCACCGTCCCCAGATACCCCGCCCCATAAACGCCGATCTGCATGCTTCCTCCCCAGGCTGGAAACAGCTTTGCCCGTCCTATCTTTTATTTACGCTATTGATCGCTGCAGGGGCAGAGTACGAGAGGGACATGTACTTTGCGAAACAGTACAGGTGCGGGACGTGTAATCAGAACAGTCTGCTGGAAACGCGGCACAGTTGACGGTATTTGAGGGCACGGCGCGGGCCCCGCCGCAAGGCAATTCGCCACCCGGGAGTACGAAGGCACTTATGGACTGGAAGACGGTGCACCGGGCGTTGTGCGCTCGCTCGCCCTCTGCCCTTAGGCGGTAGTGCGTATCTGGGAGGCCTTGGAGCCCCTCCAAATTGGCGTCAGCAGCCAGATTGTCGTGAGCGCAAGATTGGCTGCAAGCCAGCCCCTGGCCGCAAGCTTGAAGACGTTGCTTTCACGAATCTCGACTTCGCGAATGTTGCGTCCCGCCACCACAAATCCGTTCGCAGTCCGGACAACCACCGAGGCAATGCGGACTCCAGGCCGCGGCTGCCAGGTAACCCGCTCTTGGCTGTGGGACCGCACGTACTCCAGAACTCCGCGTGGCGGCGTCGGGGTGGCTCCATCCAGAGTCGCAGAAGACGCCACCGGCTGGGCGGCATTGTCATACACGATCACAAAAGGCGCCAGGCTGGCCGCGATGTCCACTTTGCGATCGGGCAGAATGTGCGCCACATCTTCGCCGGCGTTCAGTTGTTGTGCAGCATCTTCAGCCATCTGTATCTGCGGATCATTGGCCGACATCCGCAAAACCTGGTGCGAGATGTTGGCGGCCGTGCCCGCAATGAAGGTAGTTAGAGTGAGCAGAATGACAAGTTGCGGAACTCGATTGAGGCTCATGCCGAAGTACTCCTTGAACAACGATCGCAAGAGATCTTCTGTAAGCAAAAACGCGGTCCGCAGTGGAGATGCGCTCTCCGCCAACATCGCTCGGGCGCAGCCCTTCAGTTCACCGGCATAGTTCTGCCGAAATTCCGCCGGATAGAAGTACAGTCCCAACTGGTGAGCAGCGAGAATCGCACGGCGAAGCTTTGCTGACGCATTCATGACACAGCATTCCGGGCAGGAGCCGTCACGCCCCTCCTTTCAGCCGCTGACAGTGCTTGCCGTAGACGCGCCAGTTCCCCGCCTAACGCCCGCCGTCCGGCGCTAGTAAGCCGGTAATAGCGGCGGCGCGCGTCCACTTCATTCGCCTCCTCCATCTCTTCAACCAGGCCAGCGGCCGTCATACGTTGCAGCGATCCATACAAAGTCCCCGGCCCCATGCGCAGAAAGCCTCCGCCATCGGCAGCAACTTCTTTCATGATGGCGTACCCGTGTTTGCGTCCACCGGCCAATGCCAGCAGGATGTGGAAGACAGCAGGCGTCAGCGGAGTCAGTTTCACAGTCTTGTTATCGGGAAGCGTCATATATCCGTTACGGATATATTGATAAGCGGCTGCCCAGTTCTTGTCAAGAGTTTTTTCAAGAGTTTTTTCTTGCGCCCGTGCATCGTCGCAGACTATGCTGGCGTCCTTCCCCGATTTACCTAAGTAAACAACGTGGAGGAATTCCCATGATCCCCTTTGACGGCAAATTTGCCGAGGACACCGTTCTGCCACTTGCCCAGGCCGCCTACGACAGCACCAAACCGCCGGCAGGGTTCGTATTAAACCAAACCGCCTTCGAGATTCTCGCCGACCCCGGCCAGGTTGATTTCCAAGCTCAACTGGCCCGAACCGCAGCCGCCCAGCAGCCACAGCGCCAGAAAATGATGCAAAGCATGACCCAGCAACCTGACCAACATCAGGGAGCAGCCACTGACGCGCAAGTGCGCGCGCTACCGGCGAATCCTAATCCCAACCTGCATTTCGGCTGGGTATGCGTGGACGTCGCCGCACAAAAACTTATCGTCGCCTTCCGCGGTACGGAGTTTCTCCACGACTGGCTCGACAATTTTGATTTTATTCCCGCCCCTTACGCTCCAATTCCCGGACGCGGCACGGTGCACCAGGGATTTCAACTGGTGTACTACTCCATCCGCGCAAGCCTTCGTACATTGGTCCAGAAAAATGCTCCCAGATGTAAAGACTTGCTCATCACCGGACACAGCCTCGGCGGCGCTCTGTGCGCCCTCGCCGCTCCTGACTTGCTGAATGACATCGCCACGCTTTCCCCAGTTGTCTACACCTGGGCCGAGCCGCGCGTGGGCCACGACGATTTCGTCAGCTTCTTCAATACCCACGTCAACGTCTGCTATCGGATCGTGAATGTTTGGGACGTAGTGCCGCACCTGCCTCCCGATCTGGCAGGCTACGAGCACGAAGGCAGCGGCGTCACCATCGACAGCGGCTTCTCTCTGGACGTGGTCCACAATCACGTGCTGGCAACCGGATACGCGCCTGGCATTGCCAAATGGAACGCTAACCACCCAATGCAGAACACAGCGCATTTCGGAAGAATGGCAGTGTCGGCAATGATCGGACGGACCGCATAAGCGCCAGAACCGGGCAGGTGAGGGCAGCCTTCGACTCCGCTGAGGGGCGGGCTCTGCCCTACACCATCCCCTAAGAAAACCCTGTCATTCCGAGCAGAGCGGAATCATTCACCTGCCAATGATTCTGCGGAGTCGAGGGACCTGCTGGTTGCCGCCAGCATCCGCGCCTCCTGGGAGAGCTTCTTTCAGAGGATTCAGGAACGGTCATCGATACAACAGCACCCCGCCCACCGCTGCGCCCGCGATCAGCAGTGGCTCGGGGACTTTCCATCGCAGGGTAATACCCAGCGCCACCGCCGCGATCAGGACCGTGGCCCAGTCGTGAATGGCGCGCCGTCCCAGGATGTAAACGGCTCCGGCGATTGCCCCGGTTGCAGCGGCAGTTACTCCTTGCAACGCCGCGCACGCTTGCTGATTTTTCGCAATCTTTCCGAAGAACGGGCTGACAAATAACACCACCAGATAGACGGGAATAAAAACTCCGGCAGCAGCCGCCATCGCTCCCCATGGTCCGGCGACAAGATATCCAATGAAGCCGGCCGTGATCACCACTGGCCCCGGCGTAATCATTGCCACAGCGACGGCATCGAGGAATTGGCGATCAGTGAGCCAGTGGTGTTGCTCGACCACGCCTCCGTAGAGAAACGGAACAATTGCCAGCCCGCAGACGAACGCTCCGGCTTTAGTGAAGAAAAGGAGTAACTCCAGCACTTTCCCCCGAAACGCAGTTCCTGCGGCCAGCAAAGGCACCAGCAATCCCGCATGAGGTTGCACAACGCGCGGCCGGGCCCTTGGCAAGAAATGCAACCACGCCTCCCAGTAGGAATAACCAGACAATTTCGCGTCCGGTAGCCGCGGTCGAGACTCCCAGCACGATGAAGATGGCCCACAACAGGCGGTCCTGCCGCAGCACCATGCGCGCCAGTTTCCATGCCGAACGCGCAATGATGGCCACCACCGCAGCGCCAATTCCGTAAAAAGCCGGTTGCATCCATGGCAGTCCGCCGTAGCGGATATAAGCCGACGCGATTGCCAGCACCATTAGAAATGACGGTCCGATGAACGCCAGCTACGCCCCCAAAGTCCCGGCGCGCAAATAGCCGAGGTAGATGGCCAGTTGCGCTGCCAAAGGCCCCGGCGCAAGTTGCGCCAGCGCAAGTCCTTCAAGATAGTCTTCGCGGCTCACCCAGCGGCGGCGCTCGACCAGATCGCGTTGCATGTATCCCGCCAGCGCAATCGGCCCGCCAAACCCGGTCGTGCCCAGCCACAAGAAGTAGCCGCAAAACTTCGCAAATGGCACAGCCACAAGTTGCTGCGCTTCAATCACGGGAGTGGTTTGCGAGCCAGCGAGCATAGAGGAAAGCTTGCGACTATTTCTTTGAGTTCGTCTTGTCCAGCGCCGCGCGCAGGCCATGCGCCAGTTTCACTGCATCATCATTCGCCCAGAAGTGCATAAAGAAGAGACGCGGTTCCTCCGTCAACATGTGGCTATGCAGCGCCGTGACCTGAATCCCGTTCTCACGCAGTGTCGCAATCACAGGATTGACTTCGCTTCCTAGGAGAACAAAGTCGCCGGTAATGGCCGCGTGTCCGTTGCCGGTCGGCTGAAAATTGATAGCTGTCGAAAACCCCATCGACGCAGGAATATCCATACTATGATCGCGGATCGTCTCCGCTCGCGGCACCCCGAACTGGTAAACGCCGCCGCCATTATCCTTACCCTTGCGCCCCATCGCTTCATCAATCTTGTCGGTGTCGAGTTCAATTTTTTGTGGCGCGACCGCAGGAATCTCGTCGGGTGTTGCCGTTACAGCCAGTGCAGCATGGATCGCTAGCGCCAGCTTGGCGGCATTCCCGTGGCCGCCAATGTGCATATACATCACCCGTGGAGATTCATGCAGCACATGATTGTGCAGCGCCGCGACCTCAATTCCTCCTTGTTGCAACGCCAGCATCACCGGACCCACTTCGTCCTCGGTCAGCACCAGGTCGCCCATGACCATGGCGTTGTCGCCACTTGCAGAAAATGCCGCCCACGATCCCAGCGCCAGTCCAGCTTTTATCGGTGTGCCGTCAACCGTGACCTTCAGGTCCCTACGGGGCATGGCAAACTTGAAGGCGCCATCGGGCTGTAATTTTCCGCTGCGTCCGAGCGCGTCCTCGACGGGCTTCCATTCCGCCGGGGTTTGCGCCTGGGTTAGGGACGAGAAAAGAAGAACAAGAATGGAGACGTAAAAACTACGTCGGATAAGCATGAGATAGCCTCTCTTGCCGCCAGATATTCCAACCCTTCGGCGGGCAGAAATCTTACCGTGAGATCATACAATGCGCGTGATGGATGCTTGTCAAACCAGCCCTAAAGAGAAAAGCGCGGGCAAGATGCCCGCGCTTACTCAAACAGATTCTATCCGCTACTCTTTAGTTTCTTCCTTCGACTCAGCTTCCACAGCCGCCTCATTAGCCTGCGCCGCTTCCGCCTCTTCCATCTGTTTCTTGGTTTCCTCAGCCTTCTTGGCGCGGGCTTCAGCGCGCTTCTGGCGCTTTTCATCCAACACTTGCTCACTGCCCAGGAGTTCGATGAACGCCTTGTCGGCGCCATCGCCCTTCTGCCATCCGGCGCGGATAATGCGCGTATAGCCCCCGGCGCGGTCGCCAAAGCGCGGCCCAACGGTATCGAACAGTTTGTGCACGGCTTCATCGGTCATGAGATACGCAGTCGCCTGGCGGCGCGCCGCAAGATCTCCGCGCTTGCCCAAGGTGATCATCTTCTCGACAATCGGCTTCAGCGCCTTGGCTTTGGGAATGGTCGTTTCAATCCGCTCTTCGACGATGAGCGAAGTGGCCATATTCCGCAGCAGCGAGCGCCGATGCGATGTAGTCCGTCCGAGTTTGAATCCAGCTACTTTGTGGCGCATGGAAAACCTCAGTTGTCAGTGGTCGGTGGCCAGTTGTCAGTCATGATCGTGGAGCGACGGGCGTCCTCGCCCGTCCTGCACTGACCACTATTCATTGCCCACTGACCAGTGCTTCTTAGTAATTATCATCCGGCCCGTAAGCCGACGCCGGCAGCACCTGGTTCGAAGTCGGCCCCGGGACAGCATTCCCGTGCTCATCAATCTTCATCCCCAGGCTCAAGCCCATAGTGCCCAGAATTTCCTTGATCTCATTCAGCGACTTGCGGCCGAAGTTCTTCGTCTTCAGCATTTCGGCTTCGGTCTTCTGCACCAGCTCGCCGATTGACTGAATGTTAGCGTTCTTCAGGCAGTTGTAGCTGCGCACCGAAAGCTCAAGTTCTTCGACGGACCGGTTTAGGTTCTCGTTCTTGATTTCAGGCTTGCGCTCTTCCGTGCTGCCGCCGGTTTCGATATCTTCCTCAAAGTTGATGAAGATATTCATGTGGTCCTTCAGCAGCTTCGCCGCCAGGCCAATCGCGTCCGCTGGAATGATGGAGCCGTTGGTCCAGACTTCGAGTGTAAGTTTGTCGTAGTCGGTGATCTGGCCCAGACGCGCCGCTTCCACCGTGTAGTTGCACTTGCGCACCGGCGAATGGACGGAATCAATCGGAATGAACCCAATCCCCAGATCCTCGTCGAAGTTCTTGTCGGCGGAAACGTAACCGCGTCCGCGCTTCAACCGCATTTCCATGTCCAGCCGACCGCCTTCGCTCACCGTTGCAATGTAAACGTCTTTATCCAGAACCTCGACATCTCCGTCGGCTTCGATCATTCCCGAAGTAACTACGCCCGGCTGGTCCGAGCGCAAATAGATGGCCTTCGGCGCATCTCCGCTCAGCTTGAACGGCACCTGCTTCAGGTTCAGGATGATGTCGGTCGCGTC
>WNFJ01246955.1_pt2 | contig 11095 bp, 11 predicted proteins | sample 5400461 | NCBI WGS metagenome assembly WNFJ01 (sample SAMN13153349, study PRJNA577476) | soil metagenome | isolation source: 115 cm saprolite on Douglas fir-dominated hillslope | place: USA:California | collected 2013-09-17 | reverse complement strand
CGATCCGAACCGGCCTCGTCGCGCAGGTGACCGGAACCGTGCGGTGGCGCGAGAGCGTGGCCTACATGAGCGCTGAGGGCGTCACGCGCTTCATCGAAGTCGGGACGGGCAAGGTGCTCGCCGGGCTCATCAAGCGAATTGCTGAAGGCTCGAGCGCCATCAGCGTCGGGACGCCCGCCGACATCGCAGCCTTCAGGACCTCGGCGAAACCTTAAGCGACACCCGAGCGGGAAGGACAGGCCCTTGTTCGATCTGACAGGCAGAACCGCGCTGATCACCGGCGCCTCGGGTGGTTTGGGCGGCGCGATCGCGCGCGCGTTTCACGCGCAGGGCGCGACGGTTGGGCTGTCGGGCACGCGCCGGGGGGCGCTCGAGGCCCTCGCCGCCGAACTGAAGGACCGCACCCATGTGACGCCTTGCGACCTAACGGATCCGGCCTCGGTCGAGGCGCTCGTTCCGGCGGCTGAGGCGGCGCTCGGGTCGCTCGACATTCTGGTCAACAACGCCGGCGTGACGCGCGACAACCTCTTCATGCGCATGAAGGACGCTGAATGGGATTGCGTTCTCGCGGTCAACCTGACCGCGGCTTTCCGCCTGTCGCGCGCCGCGCTGAAGGGCATGATGCGGCGCCGGTTCGGCCGGATCATTAACGTCGCCTCCGTCGTCGGCGTCACCGGCAATCCGGGCCAGGGCAACTACGCCGCCGCCAAAGCCGGCATGATCGGCATGTCCAAGGCGCTCGCCGCGGAGGTGGCGACGCGTGCGATCACCGTCAACTGCATCGCGCCCGGCTTTTTCGCCAGCCCAATGACCGACGCGCTCAACGACAACCAGCGCGAAGCCATCCTCGCGTCGATCCCCATGGGACGGCTGGGCGCGGGCCGCGACATCGGCGCGGCGGCGGTGTACCTGGCGAGTTCCGAAGCGGCCTACGTCACCGGCCAGACGCTGCATGTGAACGGCGGAATGGCAATGATTTGAATGCTTTGGGTCATCAGGGCGGCAGGGCGACGGCGGGCCCGGGGCCCTCTCGCAATGAAGGTAAAGATATGCTATCGACCCCGGTTGCCGTAAGGGCGCGGAGGGGGCGTGGGAAGATTTTCAAACGTCTGCGTCAGCGGAACCCGCAACAACACTCGAGCCGCCTCCCGGGGCGCGGAGTGGACGACCGAACGGTAGAAGTTCTTTGGCGGCGGTCGACGGGATCATCACAAGTCGGGAGGCAAGGCCCGGCATATAAAGGAAAAAAGACATGAGCGATGTCGCAGAGCGCGTGAAGAAGATCGTCGTCGAGCACCTTGGCGTGGAAGCCGACAAGGTCGTCGACAGCGCGAATTTCATCGACGATCTGGGCGCCGACTCGCTCGACACCGTTGAGCTGGTCATGGCCTTCGAAGAGGAATTCGGCGTTGAGATTCCCGATGACCAGGCCGAGACGATCGTCACCGTCGGCGACGCGATAAAATTCTTGGAGAAGGCTTCGGCCAACAAGTAGCGACGGCTCGGCGGAGCGCGGCCTGGGGCCGCGTTTCGTCGAGACTTTTTGCCTTGAGCGCGCGAGGGCCGGCCTGCAGTCCGGCCCTCGTCGCGTTAAGGCTTTCGCGCCAAAGGGGGCGGCGCGCATCCTGAGCATGCAACGCTTGTAGGAAAGGGGATGGAAAGCATGAGGCGGGTGGTCATCACGGGCCTCGGCATGGTGACGCCGCTGGCGTGCGGCGTCGAGGCGACGTGGCGCCGGCTTCTGGCCAGCGAATCCGGGGCGGCCCGGGTCGAGAATTTTGACGTCTCGGACCTCCCCTGCCAGATCGCCGCGCAGGTGCCGCGCGGGAGCGTTCCTGACGCCTTCAGTCCCGACGATTGGATGGAGCCGAAGGAACAGCGCCGCGTCGACGATTTCATCGTCTACGGGATGAGCGCCGCGACGCAGGCGCTGCGTGACGCCGGTTGGGCCCCGAAAACCTACGCGGAAGAAATCGAGACCGGGGTGCTGTTCGGTTCGGGAATCGGCGGCCTGGGAGGCATCTACGACGCCTCGGTCACTCTGCACGAGAAGGGGCCGCGGCGCATCTCGCCGTTCTTCATTCCCGGCAGACTGATCAATCTGGTGAGCGGCCAGGTCTCCATCGCCAACAATCTCAAAGGCCCCAACCACGCGGTCGTCACCGCCTGCTCCACCGGCGCGCACGCGATCGGCGACGCCGGGCGGATGATCGCGCTCGGCGACGCCAATGTGATGGTGGCCGGCGGCGCGGAATCGGCGGTCAACCGCCTTTCGCTCGCTGGCTTTTGCGCCTGCCGCGCGCTGTCGACCGGTTTCAACGACCGGCCGACCCAGGCTTCCCGTCCCTACGACCGCGATCGCGACGGCTTCGTCATGGGCGAAGGGGCGGGCGGTGTCGTGCTGGAGGAACTGGAGCACGCCAAGGCGCGCGGCGCCCGCGTCTACGCCGAGCTTGTGGGCTATGGCCTCTCGGGCGACGCCTATCACATCACTTCGCCCGCGCCGGACGGCGACGGCGCCTATCGCTCGATGAACATGGCGCTGAAGCGGGCCGGGATGTCCGCCTCCGAAATCGACTACGTCAACGCGCACGGCACCTCGACGCCGGTGGGCGACGAGATCGAATTGCACGCGGTCGAGCGCCTGCTCGGCAATTCGGCCGCCAGGACGACGATGTCCTCCACCAAGTCCTCGATCGGCCATCTCCTGGGCGCGGCGGGAGCAGTGGAGGCGATCTTTTCCATTCTCGCCATTCGCGACCAGATCGCGCCGCCGACGCTCAACCTCGACAACCCTGCGGTTGAGACGCCGATCGACCTCGCGCCCCATGTGGCGCGCAAGCGGCCTGTTCGGGCGGCAATATCCAACTCGTTCGGGTTCGGGGGCACGAACGCGTCGCTGATCTTCCGTGCGCCGACGTGAGGGCTACTCTCCGTAGGCGATTCGTTATTTCGTCAAAGTCCGCGCTCATATAGACTTGGCTACGGCCGCCCTCGGGCGTTTGGCGGGCATTCAGCCCTGGGCGCGCTTGGGGCTCCATGACGGGCGGCGGCGTCGACGCGGGAGACCGGCTGGCGGCATGAGCGGACAAATGAATTCGAACGACGGACAGGAGCCGCGGCCGCGCGTGAGCCTGTTCGGCCGCGCCCGCAAGTCGCCGCCTGCTTTAGGCGATCCGGCGCCGCCGAAGCCGCCACGCAAAAAGCCGCGCCGCGCAGGCATTGCAAGCATCAGCGGATTTCTCACCTTCGTGCTGTTAGGCGCGGTCGTGACGGTAGGAGCGCTCGCCTGGCTGATGATGGAATCACGAAAACCCGGACCCCTGACGGCCGACAAGGTGGTCAATATCGCCCGCGAGGACGACGGCGGAAGCATCGGCGACCAGCTCGAGCGGGCGGGCGCCATCGACAGCGCCTTGTGGTTCAATCTTTTGACCCTGCTCGATGGCAATCGGAGCGCGCTGAAACGCGGAGAATACGAGTTCAAGGCCCGCGACAGTTTGCGTCAGGTCGAGGCGAAGGTCATTTCCGGCAAAATCGTCATGCATCCGCTGACGATCCCGGAAGGACTGACGAGCGAGCAGGTTGTTCAAAGGATGCGTGAGGCTGATTTTCTCTCCGGCGACGTGAAGGAGATCCCGCGCGAGGGTTCGATCCTGCCCGAGACCTACGATTTCCCGCGCGGCTTCTCGCGGCCGGCGGCCCTGACGCGCATGGAGAAACAGCAGGCCAAGACAGTCGACGACATCTGGCAGCGCCGCGCGCGAGATCTGCCGATCAAATCGCCGGGCGAATTGGTGACCCTGGCCTCGATCGTGGAGAAGGAGACCGGCAAGCCCGACGAGCGTCCGCGGGTAGCCGGCGTCTTCGTCAACCGGCTGCAAAAGCACATGAAGCTGGAGTCCGACCCGACGATCGTCTACGGCCTGGTCTTCGGCAAGGGCACGCTCGGCCACAGTATCTCCAAGGCGGAACTCGCTCAGACCACGCCCTACAACACCTACATCATCGAGGGCCTGCCGCCGGGACCCATCGCCAATCCCGGCAAGGCGGCGCTAGAGGCGGTCGCCAACCCGGTGCGCGGCAAGGACCTCTATTTCGTCGCCGACGGAACCGGAGGCCACGTCTTCGCCGAGACGCTCGATCAGCACCTGAAGAACGTCGCCCGTTGGCGCCAGATCGAAAAGGACGCCAAGGACAGGCTCGCGCCCGACGCGACGCCGCCGCCGGCGATCCGCGGCTCGAGCGAACCCGTCGACCCGAGGCAGTTCGGCGCGCTCGCCCCGCCAGGGCCATCGCCGCCGGCGCCGGCCGCCGTTCTCGCTCGCCTCGCCAAGATCGGCGCCGGCCGGAACGCGTTGGACGCGGCGCTCGCCTCGCTCAAGCCGTCTCAGGGCGCTAAGTCGATCGAGGAACTCGGCGCCGTCGTCGCGGGCGTCAATGACGCACCCCTTGAGGGCGACGCCTTCTTCGAGCGCGATCCGCCGGGTACGGGGACGCAGCCTGTCGGCGAGGTTCCTCTCTCGCCGGCCATGCTGGCGGATGAGAAGGCGCGCGAAGCCAAATACGGAACCCCGTCTCCGGTGACGAGCGCCAGCGTCGCGGCGACGCCGGCCGCCGCGCAGTTCGGAACGGCCTCCGGCCACCCGCGCATCTTCGACGCGTCCGAGGGCACGCGGCTCGATCCGCTGCTCAACAAGACTTACGATCTCGGCTACGCAAAGGTCGTGCCGACGCTGCAATGACACAGGCTGGCAGCGCCCTAGAGCCGGATGAGACGCTTGCCCTTGTTTTCGCCGCGATAGAGGCCGGCGATCGCGTCGGGGCAGGCTTCCAGTCCATCGAGGATGTCCTCCTGGTAACGCAGTTTGCCCGCGCGAACCCATTCGGCCAATGCCGCGACCGAGGCTTCGTAGCGGCGCATGTGGTCGAAGATCACGAACCCCTGCGCGCGGGCGCGCTTGACCAGGAGATGGCGCTCGATGCGCGGGCCGGTCGGCCACGGGTCCCAGGATTGAATCGAGGCCGTGCCGCAGACGACGACCCGCGCTCCGACCGCCAGATGCGGATAGACCGCGTCGCTGATCGCGCCCGAGACATTGTCGAAATAGACGTCGACGCCCTTGGGGCAGGCGACGCCGAGCGCCTCGGCCAGTTGCGGCTTCTTGTAGTCGATCGCCGCGTCGTAGCCGAAGAGCTCGAGACATTGCGCGACCTTCGCCGGCCCGCCGGCGACGCCGACGGCGCGGCAGCCCATCAGTTTGGCGATCTGACCGACGGCCGAGCCGACCGCGCCGGCGGCGGTCGAAACCAGCACCGTCTCGCCCGCCTTCGGCTCGCCGATCAAGGTCAATCCAATGAGCGCGGTGACGCCGTTGATGCCCAGGACGCCGAGCGCCAGCGAGCGCGGCAGATCGGTCTCGATGACGCGGCGGACGACCTCGCTCGCATCGACGGCGGCGATCTCCTGCCAGCCGAACCAGCCGGTCACGACGTCGCCGGGTCGAAATTCCGGATGCCGTGATTCAACGACCTCGCCGACGGCGAGCGCGCGCATGGTGGCGCCGATCTCGACCGCGGCGGAGTAATTGGCGCGGTCGGCGATCCAGCCGCGCATCGCCGGCTCGACCGAAAGGAACTCGTTGCGCACCACGATCTCACCGGCGCCGGGCGCCGGAACGGGCGCTTCGCGGATGGCGAAATTCTCGGCTTCAGCGATCCCCGTGGGCCGCGAGACGAGGATGACGCGGCGGTTCATCATGATGGCTTCTTCCCCATGTTCGCGCGCGCCCGCGCGTAATCCGCGACCAGCTGGTTGACATACTCCGCCGCCGGCATCGAGGCCTTCACCGCGCCGATGCCCTGGCCGGCGCTCCAGATGTCGCGCCACGCTTTGCTATTGGAGCCCCCGCCGGAAATATCGACGCCCGCCCCTTTGGGCTTGCCCAAGGTCGCCGGATCGAGGCCATTGGCGAGAATGGACGGTAGGAGGAACGAGGCGTTGGCCCCGGTGAAGCCATTGATGACGACGATGTCCCTCGATGCGCCTTCGACCACCATCCGTTTGAACGCCGGCGGCGTGTTCGCCTCCGCGCAAGCGAGGAACGCCGAGCCGATATAGGCGAGGTCGGCGCCGAGCGCCTCGGCTGCGAGAATGCCCCGCCCGGTGGCGATGCATCCCGCCAACATCAGCGGCCCGTCCCACCATTCCCGAATTTCCGCGGCAAGAGCGAAGGGCGAGACGCCGCCGGTGTGTCCGCCGGCCCCGGCCGCAACTGCGACGATCCCATTGACGCCCATGTCCGCACATTTTCGCGCGTGCCGATCGGTGGCGACGTCGTTGAAGACGAGGCCGCCATAGAGGTGAATCGCTTCCACAATCGAAGGGCTAGCCGCCTACGCGAGCACCACGATCGGAACCTTCCGCTTGATGATGACCTCGAGGTCGGCCTCGAGTCGCGCGTTGGTCCGATGCGCGACCAGATTGATCGCGAAAGGAACCTCGCAGCCGGTGAGTTCGCGCTCGATTCGCGCGATCTCATCGTCGAGTTGCGCCGTCGTCCGCGCATTGAGGGCGGGCATCGAACCGATGATTCCGGCCCGGCACTGGGCGATGACCAGCGCCGGGGTCGAAGCAATGAACATCGGCCCGGCCATCGCGGGAATGCGCAGTTTTGCCCTGAGGCGCTTCGCCAACGCCGGGTCGCCCCTCATCGGCTGCCCTCGAACGAAATGAGCCCCTGGTCGAGGACCTTCCTTTCATTGACGAAGGCCTGAAACGCCGCCTTGCCGACCTCGCGCCAAATCTTGAAGCCGATCGCGTCGCCGGGAAACACGACGCCGGAAAATCGGCACTGCAGCGCGGCGACCCTCGACGGCGTGACGCCGCAAGCTCGCGCCACCGCGACCCCCGCCATCGCGTAGCTCGCAAGCCCGTGCAGGATCGGCCGATCGAATCCGGCGCGCCTCGCGAATTCAGGGTCGGCGTGGAGCGGGTTCAGGTCGCCCGACAGACGGTAGATCAGCGCGGCGCGCGGACTGACCAGGGCGCGCGCGCTGACGTCGGGGGCGCGATCGGGAATGAGGGAGGGCGCAGCGCTCGCCGGCGGACCGCCGAAACCCCCGTCGCCGCGCAACAGCAACGTTTGGCGCAGCGTGCAATAGCGCACGCCGCTCCGCGCATCGTCGATGGTGCGCTCCAACACCAGCACCGCCCCGCGTTCCGCGCCGCGATCGGTGAGCGAAAGAACACGCGCTCGCCCGACGATCTGCGCCTCGCGCGGCGGCGGCGCATGGAACCACGCCGCCTGCTCGGCATGCACCAGCTTGACGAACGCAACTCCGAATTCCGGCGCCGCAATCCACATCCCGGGCGAGGCGAGCGTGACGGCGAAAGTCGGCAGGACTTCAAGACGGTCCTCGAGCAGAAACCTGAGGTCGCTTGGATCGCACGGATCCTGGCCGAGGCCGACGCCCAGCGCGTAAAGAATGACGTCGCGCGCCGTATAGCTGTGCGCGATCTCCGGGAAGCGGTGATTGAGAAGGCGCTCCGGCGCAATCGGCATGGAAGTCAGACCGGATCCCAGGTGAAAACTTCGCCCGAGCGAACCAGCGGGTAGAAGTCGTTGGCGAACATCGGGAAGACGCGCTCCGCGATCGTCTCCGGCGTCCAGCCGTCGGAAGTGTGCGCGGTTCGGATCGGCCTCGGCTGGGAGAAGAGGTAGATCTCATTGTTGCGCACGCCGAAAATCTGCCCGGTGACGCTGGCCCCGGCGTCGCTCGCCAGCGCGGTGACGAATGGAGCGATCTTGTCCGGAACGAGCTTCTTCAGCCCTTCGACGCGCCTCTGCTGCTCGGGGGAGTTGGTCGGAATGGAATCGATCATCCGCGTCCAGGCGAAGGGCGCGACCGCGTTCGAGCGCACGTTGAAGCGCTGCATGTCGAGCGCGATCGACTTCGACAGCCCGACGATCCCGAGCTTCGCCGCGGCATAATTGGCCTGGCCGAAATTGCCGACGAGGCCGGAAGTCGAGGTCATATGAATGTAGGCGCCCGAGGCTTGCGCCTTGAAAAACGGCGCGGCGGCGCGGCTGACGTTGAAGGCGCCCTTGAGATGCACCGCGATGACGGAATCGAACTCCTCTTCCGTCATCTTGTGGAACAGGCTGTCGCGCAGGTTTCCAGCGTTGTTGACGACCGCGTCGATGCGCCCGAAGGCGTCGATCGCCGCCTTCACCATCGCCTCGGCGCCGCCCCGACTGGCGACGCTGTCGCCATTGGCGATCGCGCGGCCGCCTGCCGCGACGATTTCGCTGACCACCTTCCCGGCGACCGAACCCTCGCTCGCCTCGCCGCTCAAGCTGACGCCGAGGTCGTTGACCACCACCGCCGCGCCGGCTGTGGCGAGGTCGAGCGCGACGCCCCGGCCGACGCCGCGCCCCGCGCCCGTAACCAGCGCGACTTTTCCGTCCATAACGCCCATGATTTACCTCAACAAGACTTGCCCTCAACAAGACTTGCCCTCAACAAGACTTGCCTCAATAGCTCCTGGGGAGATCAAGCACCTTCTCGGCGATGAAGCACAAAATGAGCTGCTCGGTGATCGGCGCGAGTCGAGTCAGCGAAGCCTCGCGATAGAGCCTCTCGACGTGATATTCCTTGGCGTAGCCGAATCCGCCATGGGTCATCACCGCCTGCCAGGCGGCTTCGTGGCCGGCGCGGGCGCCGAGGAACTTGGCGCTGTTGGCTTCGGCGCCGCAAGGTCGGCCCGTGTCATAGAGCTCGGCGGCCTTCATCGCCATCAGCCACGCGGCTTCGAGCTGCATCCACTTTTCCGCCAGCGGATGCTGGATGCCCTGGTTCTGCCCGATCGGCCGGTCGAACACCACGCGTTCCCTGGCGTATTTCGTCGCCCGCCTCAGCGCGTCCTGGCCGATAGCGATCGCCTCGGCGGCGATCAGCACCCGCTCGGGATTGAGGCTGTGCAGGATGTATGAGAAACCCTTCCCCTCCTCGCCGATCCGGTCGTCCTCCGGGATGAACAGTCCGTCGATGAAGATCGCATTGGAGTCGACCGCCTTGCGCCCCATCTTGGGGATGCGATGGACATCGATCTTGGCGCGGTCGAGATTGGTGTAGAAGATGGTGATGCCGTCGGTCGGCCGCGCGCAATCCTCGTACTTTGTCGTGCGCGTCAGCAGCATGATCTTGTTGGCGACCTGCGCGGTCGAGGTCCACACCTTCTGCCCGCGCACGACGTAACCGCCCTCGACCTTCTCCGCGAAAGTCTTGATGCGGGTCGTATCGAGTCCGGCGTCCGGCTCGGTGAAGCCGAAGCAGCACTGATCCTGGCCCGCGATCAGTCTGGGCGCCCAGCGCGCCTTCTGCTCCGGCGTTCCCTTGACGACGATCGGATGCGGGCCGAACAGATTGACGTGCACCGTCGAGGCCGCCGCCATGCCGCCGCCATGGCTCGCGACCTCGTGCATCATGATCGCAGCCTCGGTGACGCCAAGCCCCGCGCCGCCGTATTCCTCCGGCATGGTGATGCCAAGCCAGCCCGCTTCCGCCATCGCGCGGTGAAACTCGTGCGGGAACCTCCCGTCCTCGTCGCGTTCCAGCCAATATTCGTCGTCGAAGCGGCCGACCACCGCGCGCACGCCTTCACGGATCGCGCCGCGCTCTTCCTCGGTCGGCAGGGGTTTGGATTGATTCATCTTAGCGCTCGCTCCCGAACCGCCCCTCAGACGGACGCCAAGGTCTTGCGCGCCGCCTTCAGGTGCGGAATGTCGACCATCTTGCCATCCACCCCGAGCGTGCCTACGCCCGGATTGGCCTCGAACGCCGCCACGATCTTGCGCGCGCGCTCGATCTCCGCTGCCGACGGCGCATAGCCGCGATTGATCGCAGCGACCTGATCGGGATGGATTGCCAGACGCCCGCTGAACCCGTCGCGCCGCGAGCGCCGGCAATCGCGTTCGAGGCCGTCCATATCGCGGAAATCGGCGAACAAAGTGTCGATCGCCGCGACTTCGGCGGCCGAGGCCGCAAACAGGCATTGCGCGCGGGCGACCTGATAGGGAAACGTCCAGGCGCCGTCCGTTTCCTTGTTGTCGGTCGCGCCGAGCGCCGCGCTGAGGTCCTCGGCCCCCCAGGTCAACGCGACGAGCCTCGGATGCGCAGGCGCGTAAGAGCCCAGCGCGAACATCGCCTTCGCCGTCTCCGTCGCCACGATCGCGAGCTTGACCGAGCCCTGCTCCATTCGGCTCCCGGCTTCAAACGCGTCGAGGTAATGGCCGATGCGCTCGATGTCGGCGGCGCCGCTGGCCTTCGGGATGAGAAGCGCGTCCAGGCCCGGCTTGACGACGGCGGCCATGTCCTCGAGCGCCAGGCCGCTGTCGAGCGCGTTGACGCGCACGAAGCACGACCATTCGCGCTTCGCGTTGTCGTCGATCCGACCCGCGACGAGCGTGCGCGCGGCGGCCTTTTGCGACGGCGCCACGGAATCTTCGAGGTCGAGGATCAACGCGTCGGCGCCGCAATCCTTAGCGCGCGCGTACTTGCGTTCGGAGTCGCCGGGGACGAACAGCAGCGAGCGCAGCCTCATGCCGGCCTCCGCAGCATCAGAGCCGTGCGTCGACAGGCAGCCACGACCTCGTCGCGCTGGTTGAAGCCGCGATGCTCGAAGGTGACGATGCCCTGCTTCGGGCGCGATTTGCTGTCGCGCATGGCGGCGACCTTGGTCTCGGCGCGGATCGTATCGCCTGCGAACACCGGCTTCGGAAAGACGACCTCCTCCCAGCCGAGATTGCCGATTGTCGTGCCCAGCGTCGTGTCCTGCACCGAGAGGCCGACCACCAGCCCGAGGGTGAAGATCGAATTGATCAGCGGGCGGCCGAACTCGGTGGTCTTGGCGTATTCATGATCGATGTGGATCGCGGCGGGATTGTGGGTCAGCGCCGAAAAGAGAATGTCGTCCATGTCGGTCACGGTTCGGCGGACTTCGTGAACGAAGGTCTGGCCGATCGCGAATTCCTCGAAATATTTTCCTGCCACGTCGCCGCCTCCCTTCAGTTCAGACGCCCGAAAATCGACA
>WNFJ01270799.1_pt3 | contig 11096 bp, 14 predicted proteins | sample 5400461 | NCBI WGS metagenome assembly WNFJ01 (sample SAMN13153349, study PRJNA577476) | soil metagenome | isolation source: 115 cm saprolite on Douglas fir-dominated hillslope | place: USA:California | collected 2013-09-17 | reverse complement strand
TGTCCTTTGGCGTGATGTAGCCAATGGCACTGTTCAAGCGAATGTTGTTGTAATGCTCAACGTAGCCGTACACGAGGCGCCACGCATCGTCCAGCGAGAGCGGGGTGCCCGGCCGGATGCACTCGCTCTTTAGCGACTTGTGCCAGCGCTCGATTTTCCCGTTCGATTGGGGATAGTAGGGTGAAGTTCGGACATGCGTCATGCCGGAGATTCGAATGAACTCCTTGAAGTCGCGTGCGATGAACTGCGGCCCATTGTCGGAGATGATCCGCGGCTTTACGTCCGGGTACTTCTCCTTCGCTCGTTGGAGAATTACCTCGATGTCGGTCTCCCTCATCGACTCTCGCAGATCCCAATGCACGATAGAACGACTGTACCCATCCAGAACGCTGCACAAGTAATAGAAGGTCCCGCACACGTTGATATAGGAGACATCGATGTGCCAATGCTGATGCGCCTGGAGCGGCTGCTCAAAACCGGTCCCCTTGCGCGACGGCTTGGCTTTCCACCGGGATAGTAGCCCTGCTTGCTTCAAAACCCGCCAAACGCTCGCCGGACTGACAGCCACAACGTCAGCATCGAGCATCATGAACGTCAGCCGTCGATAGCCTTCCAACGGATTCTTCAGATGGAAATCGATGATCGCTTTTTTCTCCCACAGCTCCGACCAGAAATCGCGGGGAACCCAACCGTTGTGCTCGTTGACGCAACCGTAGCGCTGCCGCCAGTCGTAGAACTTGCTGGCGGTCACGCCCAGCCAATGAATGAATCGCCCGACGCCGATCTCGGTCTTCTGCGACCAGCGCCGGACGAAATCCACAACTTGGTCCCGCACGTCATGCGGCACCCAGCTGCCGGTTAAAGTTCCCCAAGTGTTTTTTTTAGCGCGACGTGTTCCGCCATCAACTCGGCCAGGACTTCGTCCTTGGTCTGTACCTTCTTCTCCAAGAACTCAATCCGTTTCTGCTTCTCCTCCACCTGTCGGTGGGGACGCTCCTGAGCCTGAAAGGCAGCCGCTCCGTTCTCGAAAAACTCCTTTTGCCAGCGGTAGAACACCGTCGGCTTCAGGCTCAGTTCTTCACACAGATCCGAAACTGGCACCTTGTCCAAAAGGTGCCGCCTCAAAACGGCAACCTTCTCCTCAGCAGTGTAGTGCTTGCGGTCTTTCCTCATACGTTCGCTCCGTTATCTTAACGGACGAACGCTCTCTCCATTTCCAGCTGAGGCGGGACACTTTGGCGAATCGACGCACTTAACTCTGCCGGCTGATTTCACATAAGATGGAAGCCACTTCTGTTCCAAGAGACGGTGCACTGTCGGGATTTCCTCTTTTGGGAGGTGTTCGAGATCGATTCTTTTCAGGCATCCCCGACCAGGCTTTAGTTCTTTTATGTCGAAAGGCTCGCTTTCGTCTTCCAAGTAGAAGTCCTGCGCTAACATATCCCTATAGGAGGGTTTCACGAGTGTTCGATAGGACTTGAGAAGAAACGAGTAAACGGCAATCTGGTCCGGCGAGAACTCGGTAGTAACTTTTCGCTCGATCTTCTCAGGTGCGCAGCGATCGAGCTTGAAAATATTCCAAGCGTAACCACGACACATATGCACAGTCGCTTCATTTTGTGTCGGCAATATTCTACAGGCACTCTCTCCGAACCGGAAGTTCCATGAGTTCTTCGGGTCGATTCGACTCTGCTCCGCTGCGCTCAGGATTGCGGCGAGTCGCTCAGACGCCACGCAAACGCCGCAAGTTAAGCCGAGTGCCCCACTTCTCTCGATCTCTGAATATGAGGGTGGCGGGTGGCCCACTTCTGTCGAGCTCTAAACGCGAGGGTGCCCCATTTCTCGCGTTAGTTGTTTTGCGAGAAGTGGGGCTTTTCACCCCTGACCCTCTCGTGCGCGCGTCTGCGGTTCCCACCTTTCGCAAACGGACGCGAAAGATGGGGCACCCCACTTTTTTGGTTAAATCAGAAGTCAAGAGCGTTGGGCAGGAATGCCCTACCCACGGACATTGACGATTTACTGTTGCCGTACTTTGTCGAAGGGTTTCTCGACTCCGCGAATTGTTTCACGATCCGCTCTGCTCGAAATGATAGGTTGTAGAATATACGGACAAATGTGCGGACCAGAGTGTCCGCCCTGCGCTCCCCAGCGTGGTAGAATTTCGGTATCTTTCCCGAGAGTCCCAGGTTGATAGAGCTAGCACCCTCGATTTTGTCGGCGGACTTCGCGCGTCTGGGCGAGCAGGTTGCGCGGGCGGCGGAGGGCGGGGGGACCATCATTCATGTGGATGTGATGGACGGGCATTTTGTCCCTAACATCACTTTGGGGCCGCAGTTGGTGAAGTCGTTGCGCAAGGCGACCAAGTTGCCGCTCGATTGCCACCTGATGATTGAGAATCCTGACCTGTACATTCCCGCGTTCGCAGATGCTGGGGCGGACTGGATTTCGGTGCATCAGGAGGCTTGCCGGCACCTGGATCGTACTCTGAACCTGATCAAGGCCCACGGCTGCCATGCTGGGGTGGTGATCAATCCAGCGACTCCGGTGGATGCCCTCTCTGAGGTGCTCGAGGTCGTGGACTATGTGCTGGTGATGTCGGTGAATCCGGGATTCGGGGCGCAGCCGTTTATTCCTAATTCGTTGCATAAGCTGAAGAAGGTAAGGGACTTGCGCGAACAGAAGAACCTGAATTATCGGATTGAAGTGGATGGCGGGATCGCCATAGAGACGGTAGGCCAGGTAGTACGGGCGGGAGCAGAAATTCTGGTGGCGGGCAACGCGGTGTTCGGCCACGGCGATCCAAAGGTTAATGCCCAAATATTGCTGAAGGCGGCGTTTGAAGCCACGCTGCAGAAGGTTTGAAGTAGCTGGTAGCTTCTAGCCACTAGCTTGTAAACAAAAACGAAACTCGGATTGCTAGCAGCTAGAAGCTAGTAGCTGAAATTCTTGAGGTTTTCATGTCTTTTCGTATTCCTTTGATTGTTCTGGTCGGCACGCTCGCGCTTACGACTGCGTGTACCAACAAGAAAGTCGATAACCCGCTGGCGAAGGTCGATTCCAAGCAGCCGGACAAAGTATTGTTCGACCGCGGCATGGACGCGATGAAGCACAATCACTTCGACGTCGCCAGGCTAGACATGCAGACGTTGATCAATACCTATCCAGATTCAGAGTTCGTTGCGCGGGCCAAGCTGGCGCTGGCCGATTCGTGGTACGCGGAAGGCGGCACCGCGGCATTGGCCCAGGCAGAGACGGAGTACAAGGATTTCGAAACGTTCTTTCCCAACATGCCGGAAGCGGCCGAGGCCCAGTTAAAGATCGCGAACATCCACTTCCAACAGATGGAAAAACCTGATCGCGACTTCACCCATGCAGTGCGCGCCGAGGAGGAGTACCGCCAGGTCATCTTGCAATATCCGGACAACCAGAAGATGGTTGCCGAAGCGAAGAAGAAGCTGTTGCAAGTGCAGGAAGTGATCGCTGAGCGCGAATACCGAGTAGGGCGTTTCTATTTCATGCGACAGACCTACCCGGCTGCGATTGCGCGATTGCAGTCGCTGGTGGACCGGTATCCGTTGTACAGCAAAGCTGACGAAACGCTGTACTTGCTTGGGCAGTCGTACGAAGGCGAGATCGCGGTGCTGCGGAAGATGGATGCGCTGGACCGCCAAAGGAAGGTGAACGAGGCACAGCTCAAGGCAGCAGAAGCTGCGCGCGAACGGATGATCACCGATTTTGCGAACAAGGCCGCTGAAGCCTATTCGAAAATCCTTACTCGTTATCCAGTGATGGATCGTTCCGACGATGCCAAGGCGCGACTGCTGGCGCTACACCAGCCTGTACCTCGTCCGACTAAAGCCGCATTGGCGCAGAACAAAGCGGAAGAGGCCGGGCGTGGTGAACGCACCAGGTTGAGCAGCGCAATGGGCGCGTTAGGGAGACATCCTGACGTAACTCCGGCGACCAAAGTCGGCGATCCCACGTTGACGGACCAGACCCCAATCAGTGCCAGCGGTTTGGTACAGCAAGCTAACAGGGTTGCGATGGGTGCGAATTCCTCAGGGAGCAAGTCGGTCTCCGCGGTGACTACGGGGACGGGAACACCACCGGAAAATGAGCCGGCTCCGCGGTCTGATACGACCCCGCCCGAGACCGCCAAATCATCAGCCGATCAGGGGACACCCCAGCCTGATCCGAATGAATCGAAGCCAGGATCCACGGATGCGAGTGATCCGAAAGGTGCGACCGATCCGAAAACCGAGGCAAGTGTACCCGATCCCAATGAGCTAAAGCCGGATGTCGCCCCAACTGATCAGCCGGCTCCTGCTCCCGCTCAGGTGAACGAGATCCAACAAGGGGCCAACGGGACGGCACAAGCGCCCGGGAGCGGGAATAGTGCCTCCTCGCGGGACTTGGCCGACGACAAAGAGGTGGCTTCCAGCAAGCACAAGAAAAAGAAGGGCCTAAGCAAGATCATTCCAATCCCCAAAATGCCGTGAGGGACGGCAAGGGCACTAAATATGCTGTCCCCTCGTAACCTGCTTAACCGGCTGCATTTATTGACTTTGGCCGCCGTCCAAGATAACTTCGGTGATATCTCCCCTTTTGTTTACCGAGGACATCCTTGGCACGTACCGTACTGCTTGCTGACGACAGTGTGACCGCTCAGAACATGGGGCGCAGAATCCTCATGGACGCGGGCTACGAGGTCATCACCGTCAATAATGGGTCTGCGGCGCTGAAAAAAATCCACGAAAATCGGCCTGACCTGATCGTGCTCGACGTATACATGCCCGGGTACGGCGGCCTGGAAGTCTGTCAGCGATTGAAGGAATCTGGCGAGACGATGCAGATTCCGGTCCTGCTGACGGTGGGCAAGATGGAACCGTTTAAGGCAGATGAAGCCAAGAAAGTGCGGGCCGACGGCCACATTGTGAAGCCGTTCGAAGCCAGCGAACTTCTGGCCGCGCTAGCCAGACTCGAAGATCGAATCGTTCCGCAAGCAACAGCGCCACGTGGGCGCAACGGGAAATCGGCAGCAAAGAAAGCCCGGTTCTGGTATGCCGAAGATCCAGTCGCAAATTTCGCGGATATACCGTCCGATAAGGTTGCTTACCTTGCCGACGTGAGAAAGCGCCAAACGGAAGGCTGCGTAACAGAGCGCGCTACAAGCGACGAGTCCCAGCCGCCTGTCATAGCTGAAATTCCAGTCGAGCCTGCCAGCGCCTCGCCAGCTGAAATGGCAGCGATCACCGAGGCTGCGCCCATTTTGAGTTCGCCGGAGGCAGCAGTTCCAGAAACAAGCATTGTGCCGCAGACGGCTTCATCGCAAGATCAGCCAACGGACGAAGTGGAGATTGCGGAACCTGCGGCTGAATTTCCTGTGACCGCCGAGCCGCCTGCCGTCGAAGAATCAGAATCCAGGGTCGAAATAGCGACGAGCGAAAGTGCCACGATCGAAATTGCGCCGATCGAAACTGAGAAGACTGAAGAAATGGCTCCGGCGCCGGCACCAGAAGCGGCAGCGGTTACCGGAGAGGCCGCAACAACAGACGTGGCGTCAGGCGCAACTCACTGGGTAGCAGAAAACGTTCCACTAACCGCAGCAGAGGCTTTGATCGCGCTCGATCAGGAGATGCAGCAGGCGCAGGTAGCTTCCCCAGAGGTAGCCTCGAGCAAACCAGAACCACCCGCGCACGAGCAAGCCGCGAGCTCTGAAGTGCCCGAGGATTCCTCGCACCCTTTTTCTCTCTCAGTCGTCGAAAAACAAGACGGGAACCAAATCGCGCCGGGAGACGGAGAAATCACAAACACCTCTGGTGCAGCGTTTGCGGCGGCTGCATCGGTCAGCAGTCAGGTCTCAGCAGTCAGCAATCAACCCTTGAGAACTGAAGTGGGAGGGACGTCAGAAACTGAAGCCGAACTGCCAGTCCCATCGGAAGCCGCAGCAGCCTGGGAGAATTGGAGACAGATTCGCGAGTCTGTCATGAACGGAGAGAAAACGGCCGCCATCGCTGAAGCCGCGGCTGAAATTGGTCAGGCAACCGCGTCGTCGCAGAAACTTCAATCTTCAGCAGAGCTCTCCTCGGTTACACCCTCCCCCTCTACGCCAGCAATGGAAGACTCTTCGCTTTCGAGTATCGTGGACAGCGTTCTAGCAGAATTAAAACCCAAACTGATGGAAGAGATCGCGAAGAAGCTTTCGGCAGAGAAGAAGTAAATCGGCCGTCAGCTATCAGCTTTAAGTAAAACCTTTGAGTTTTGACGTCAGCCGGTGAGAGTTCGCGACCAAAATCCCTTCCAGTCCCTCTGCAGTGCATCCCATTGCTGTTCTGAAAGTCGGAATATTCAGCTCCCCAATTTTTGTGCAAACCGCTGAGAGCCGCATGGACGCAGCACGTCAACCTCACTTTACAACGGTTATTCACAAAGGATGTTGAAAACAGAGCCAGCCAGCTATGGAATTTGCCAATTTTGCTAATTTTGTCGCTGGCGGTACGCACACCAGCGTGACGGTACCCCGAACGTCCTCTTAGGTTAGACTTTGTACGAATTTCTTATGACAATCAATTTCGAAGAAAGGATCGAAAAGCATGCGTAGCAACGTCTTCAACCGTGTTCTTTGTACATTCTGTTCGGTGCTGCTGGTGGCCGCTGCGAGCGCACAATCAGGACCGACCGTTCAAGAGCGGCTCGGGTATCAGGCAAACGCCCGACTGTTAATCATCCATGCCGATGATCTGGGAATGTCTCACTCGGTGAACCGGGCCATCTTTGAAGCCATGGAAAACGGTTGGGTGACGTCCGCCAGCATCATGGTTCCCTGCCCGTGGTTCCCGGAGGTAGCGCGATTCGCGAAGGCACACCCCGACTACGATTTCGGAATCCATCAAGTCGTGAATGCGGACTGGAATGACTACCGTTGGGGACCGGTCAGTTCTCCTGACAAGGTCCCGAGTCTGCTCGATGCCCAGGGCTACCTTCCGCTCACCACTCCTGAGGTGGTAAAGAATGCGAAAATTCCAGAGGTCGAAACCGAATTGCGGGCACAAATTGACCGCGCGCGTGCTATGGGAATCCCGCTAAGTCACCTCGATACGCACATGGGCACGCTTCTGGCGTCCGGGGATCTCTTCAACGCGTATTTGCATATGGGACACATTTATGGATTGCCTGTGCTGCTGGAACGAGTTGTTCCGCCCGAGATGCCGGCGGGCATCCACACCCCGGCCCCGGATGAAGTTTTGCTAGACCAGGTTCTGGAAATCATGCCAGGGGTTGACGCCAAGGATTGGGTCAACTTCTACAAGAAGAGTTTGTCGAGTCTGAAGCCCGGGGTCTATCAATTGATTGTGCATTTGTCCTATGGCGACGAGGAGATACGCGGCTATACGTGGGACCATCCTGATTGGGGCGCGGACTGGCGGCAACACGACTTTGACATGGTGAAAAGTCCCGAGTTTCGCCAGTTTCTGAAAGATCAGGGATTCATTCTGGTGCGATGGAAAGATCTCTCGAAAGCGCTTCCAAAGGAATATGGGAAGAGCGGCAGCCACTGAAGCCTTCACGGATCCTAAAAAATTTGAGAAGAGATTGCGACCAGGCAGGAGCAAAAAGACAAAAAAGATAAGTACAAATAGGAAGGGCCGTGACATTGGTTATGCTCTAGTCATCAGCTCCTGCGAGGGAGCCAACAACGTGGATGCATGTACCGTCACGACCCCTGATGCGATCACTGCTTTCGCAGTTCCAAACCCCAACTGCTCCTCGCAGAGTCAGTCGGTTTTTTCGGGTCTGGTCGCCTACCGGGTTGCCCCGGTTTGCAGATCACTCGGCCTACTTCGGACTGGCAACTTTTTATTTTCGCCAACCCTTTCAACCGTCGACGGGAGCAAACTTAAACACTTACCTCACAATTGTCAACGCCCGTAATTGGTGCAATGCGCGACTTTTCCCAACGAATTCCACAGGCTGTAACTTGCTGCTTCGTTTGCGTTTATTAACGCGATATTAAATCCACCCTCTTTTTCCACAGCACCTTCCACAGTGCACACGAAAACGCGAAGTCATTGCAAGCGAACCAACTAAACATCTTGACGCTGGAGAAATTTTTAAGCATGGTGTTGAAAGGTGGAAAACGGCCGCGCGTTGGAACTCATTGCCTATGTCGATGGCGGGTCACTGGGAAATCCTGGGTCCTCGGGCGTTGGAGTCGTGATTGAGGGTTCTGAAAGGGGCAAGATCACGATTGGCAAATGGATTGGCCGGCAAGACAACAACGTGGCCGAGTACGTTGCGCTACTAGAAGCCCTGCAATGCGCGCTGAGCCTGAAGGCCCAAAGCTTGCACGTCTATTCCGACTCTCAAGTGGTGGTCCGGCAGATGACCGGACAATACAACTGTCGCAGCGCGCGCCTCTATTCTCTGAATTGGGTGTGCCGCAAACTATCGCGCTCTATAGACTTCACCATCTCCTACATCCCGCGCGAGAACAATGCGGAGGCGAATAGTCTGGCCGGTGCTGCGGCTCAGGGGCACGGATCTCCGCTTGCGACGCCTCCACATGATTGGCGGGGATAGCTATAAAGTCGGGGAAAATCCGGCCACCCATGGTCCGGATTACTTTGGCAACCAGCGATGCAGGTGGGGCCCTACTATCCGTCCAGGTTCAATAAACGACGCTGACAACTTGAGACGGTCTTTTAGCAGTACCCTTAGCAGTACCCTGGCCATGTTTGACGGGGTGAGAACAGGACGGGATGGAATATGCACTTGTCGAGATAGTAATCCCGCTTAACCAGACGGTAAACGCCTTTCTCGTTCTAATTCAGGTCTATTTCAGAAGGGTAAGTGCGACTTCCACCTTGAACACTCTCCCGCTCAAGGGGTCGGTGGCAAAGGTGCTTTCCACTGTTTGTCCGTCGCGTAATAGTAGGTTAAGATCCGACCGAAACTGTCGGATTACGGGTTCGGGAAATTGTCCGGATGGCATTTGCGAGGAACTTTTTTCGACCGGCACCGATACGTCGCCTTCTACCCACGACCGATCAAGACTCAGCTTGAGTTCGAAGCTACCGTCCTGCGTACGTTGTGCTTGGCAGTCGATGTTGCTACCGATATCCAGATATTGTGTCCCCATCTCTTTACCTGTGTAGACGGGCACGCGACTGCCCATCCGCACCTTGGCTGACGGCGGTTTGCCATCCGCAACGACAATAACGGTATACGGCAGGCTCTTGACCTTCTTATCACCTTCAAACTCGACAAAGGTGATTCCGACCTTGACCGGTGTCATTTTCACTTCCCGTATCCCGGCCGCAGGCTCGTCTGCCGTTTTAGTTTTGTCCTGCGTCAGGAGATATGGCGCTAACATCACCAGGGCCACCATTAAGAACGTTGCTTTCGCTACTTTTTCCATCGTCCCTCCTAGGACCGCGCTTCTATGGCTTGCTAGCAAGTTTGAACATCCCCTCGTGATCGCTTACTTCCCCTCTTCCCATATCAGCGGTTTTAGCTGGAGCCGAGCAATCTCAACTGGCGGGATCTGCGGTAGTTCTTTGTTCTCATCAGCGGCAGTGCTCGGCGCAGGGGTCACAAAGGCCTGGGCAACCTCGTCACGCTGCCTCAAGCGTGCGACAAACTGTACGAATGCTTTCCCTTCGTCCGGCGGGACCAGCACCTCGGGCTCGCGATGTGACGCTTGCTCGGCGATAAGTTGCTTTGCGAGATGCTGCTGTATGCGGGCCGTCGCACTCGAACCCATGGTCGAGTCGCGCTTGGACCCCGCCAATTCCGATTTCTGCTGAACACTAATTGTTGGAGCTTTCGGAAGTCCGGCCTCAACAGGTTGTCTTGGTGGCCTTGTCCACGGATGCGTTACCGCGATGAGAGCCAACGCTGCGCTAGCCATTGCCCACATCAGACTCCACCGCGATTTTGGCGCGGTCTCCTTCCAGATTTGCGCGCGCACGCCCGCGAGGAAACTGGCCTGCGGTATTTCGTTCACCTTGGAACGAAGGGCATCATCGATGGCCTCAAACAATGATTGCTCCTCCTGCATTCTCGCCCTGCACTGGGCGCACACCTTGAGGTGCCCGGCAAGGCCGCCTTCGAGTTTGCCGCCAGTGGCAGCCCCATCGATCAGGGTGCCTCTGTATTTGTCGCATTTCATCGCAGTTTCTCCGCAAGCCGTTTCCGAGCGGTGTGCAGGCGTGACTTCACCGTGCCCAGAGGCACCTGAAGCAGTTCTGCCACTTCTTCGAGCGAATGGCCGTCCATCGCAGAAAGCACAAGGATCAGCCGAGACTTTTCCGACAACGTCTCCATGGTCTGGTCCAGACGTCGCCCAAAATCCCTTGATGCCGCAAGGTCTTCAGGCGTAGGTCGCGGCACGGCGCCTGCCCAGACCGTTTCACGCTGCTCGCGTCGCCGCGAAGAGCGCGCCTGATCCAGTGCAAGTCGAAACGTAATCCTAACCAGCCACACCCGGAAGCGGGACGGATCGCGAAGACGTTCGAAGCGTCGGTAGGCTTGGAGCATAGCCTCTTGCGCCACGTCTTCGGCATCGGAGGCGTTGCGCAAAACACTTCTCGCCACCCGAAAAGCCAACGTTCCACACTCCGCCAAACGGTCTTCGAACTCCCGTTTCAGAGCGGTCTTATCCCGTTCGAGCACCAACTCGGTATCCGCCTTGCGACCGGGCCGGATCAGGGCCAGTTCCTGCATCCGTTTCTCTCCGTATAATTGCAAGACGCCACCGTCCGACGTCTGGTTCACTCCGAGGTTCCGATTCTTACTTTTAGGATCGCATTTTACGCGCGGCCCGACCCTCGTGGCCATGACCCGAGTTTTTTAGGATCTATGCTTCGCGTTACACCTAGGAGCATGTTAAGCGTTCTGGGATGCAAAATAGATTTTCCCAATGGCTGGGACAAAATATATCCCAGGTAGTGAGGGGGACGGAGACCTGAAACGCAGAATCGACCTAGGCTCCTACAACTACTGAGGAGAGCACTACACCGATGCAGCCTGCGATTTCTTGGCGACTGTGAAGTTCCCCGTGAGCCGCCTGATACCAAAAATCAGAGCAAACAGAA
>WNFJ01234295.1_pt4 | contig 11096 bp, 9 predicted proteins | sample 5400461 | NCBI WGS metagenome assembly WNFJ01 (sample SAMN13153349, study PRJNA577476) | soil metagenome | isolation source: 115 cm saprolite on Douglas fir-dominated hillslope | place: USA:California | collected 2013-09-17 | reverse complement strand
TATAAATGATGTAAACCTTGCCGTCTGGGGCGATGGCTGAGCGAGAAGTGCGATTTGGGAAAGCACTATTGTCTCCCGCTCCGACGGAATTCACGGCAATCCCCTGGTTGCCCGACGCTGCGACGGTCGAGCGTTCGAGAGGCTGGCTGAAGTCAAGCCACGGCGAATAGAGATGTCCCTTCAAAGGACTTGAAGATGACCGGTCGACCGAGAGATGCGGCTGGTCGTTGCCATAACTGGCACCGGGAGTAAGCGGCGCATTGGGTGCTCCTGTCTGGCGATAGACGTAGTCCTTGATGCCTCCAGCCAAGGCAAGCTCGGCCACGTAGATGTTGCCATTCGAATCGAAATCCAGTTTTTGATCGGCCGGCCCGAATTCTCCAGGGTTGGGTTGCACGAGCTGAAACACTTTGGTCCATGTCTTGCCATGATCCGTTGATTTCCAAACTGGCGCTCCTGTCGCCGCTGTCCAGTTCTCGGAAAAGGTCACGACGCCAATGTCGCCGGGATGTTGCGGATTCACGGCGATACTTGGTTCTGTGTCGGACAGGTTGCTCGGATCGAGCGCATCGGTGGCGATGTCGCGCACGAACAGTTTGCCGCAGCCAGCGCTAAGACTGACGCCGCAAAAGACGAGCGCGGCAACTAGGTAAGAATTCGACCTGGGGCGGATCGTTTTCATTTCTTCACCTCGTTTGAATCCTGTGGCAATCGTGGAGCGAGTTAGCGTGAGGCCAGGATGCGCGCGGCGGCCGCAGGCACGTCCAGAACGACGCGGTCGACCATGCCGGGATCGGGCGATAAATCGCTTTGCACAAACTTGAGCATGCCACCGGCGTATTCGGAGATCGTCAGCACGGCGGGACGGCGGTCGCCGCGCGCGTGCACGACTTCTGTCGTGGTTTTCTCCGGTGCACCATAGGTCGCCACTACCGCCCGCATCGTCAACTGCCTCTTCAAGAATTCAGCGCCTTCCCGCTTCCACTGCAGGCGGTAGGAATCGTCTTCCATGAAGGGGACCGACTCGACTTGCAGGGCGGCAGCTTTCCTCGTGAGGGCTTCCTTGTAAGAAGTTGCGAACTCCGGAGTCAACTTCGAGAAAGGGCGGCCCATCGTCCGGGCCATGGCCGCGGCCTTCTCCCGCGCCTGTTCTGGCGTCTCAAATTTGGAGCCGCCGACTACTCTGTCCGTAAATAGCAGGATGGAGGGTTCGCCTTTCCAGCGGTCCAGGGATGCAAATACTCGGAAGGCATCTTCGCCCCAGATGTTACGGTCGGTCAGTAACTTCTCGAACTGACTTGAATTGGCGGCTTGTGGGCCAGGCATGGCGGATACTCGCGACTCAACGCTAAGTAAGACTGCAATTGCTACAAGAACGAAAGAGGAAGACACCTTTGCTGCTTTACTCATAGTCATGACTCTCCTTCACGGAACCAACGGTTCGATGAAGTTAGTGACCTGCACCAGCGTTGGGAATTCCGAGCCTGGAGAACTTCTTTCAGGGAGTAGTGCGGTCTACGCTGCATTCGTTACAAGCGAATTGCAAAATTGCAGTCGTGCTTTGTGCCACGTCGACCTCGTGCTCAAACCTCCAAATACTGAGAACATCTCTGATGTAGATTCCACTCCCGCGCTGGTACAATCTTTTGGTTTGGGCGCAAGCGAAACCCTTCGGCGGATTCGTGCGTCAAAACGGGAAAGACGGGGGATTGCCAATCGCTGTGCCTCAGATAATGAATCAGAAGCCTTCTCTTGGGAAAAGTACGAACTACCTCGCCACGCTCGTGGCGTTGGCCACGGTTTTGGCCGCGGGATGTTCGAAGAGCCAATCCGCCAGCGTACTGGGAGACGCGGCTCACCCCACGCCTGTGCATTTCTATACTGTTGCCGAGGAGACAGCGCGCCGGCGTATCCAGGCAGTCGGCTCGCTTTATGCATTTGAAGAGAGCACCCTTAGTTCACAAGTCGAAGGCCGCGTGGCCGAAGTGCTTGCCGATGTCGGCGACAACGTCAAGGAAGGCCAGGCGCTCATCACCGTCGATCCCCAGGAACTGCAATTCGAAGTAGACCGCCAGCGCGGCCTGGTGACTCAGGTGCGCGCGCAGCTCGGGATCGGCCCGAACGATCCTCCGCCCTCTGATCCGAAAAAAATTGCTTCAGTGCAGCGCGCGGAGGCTGACCTCTTCGATGCCGATCACAAATACGGCCGCGCCCAGCAGATGTACAAGGACAACCTGATCTCGCAGCAGCAGCTCGATGAAGCCGCCAGCCGCTTTCAGAGTACGAAAGCGACCTACACTGTTGCGCAACAGGAAGTTGATCGTCTGAAGGCGCTGCTGATTTCCAGCGAAGCCAGCGAGACCGAAACGTGCATCCCGGCGAATACCTACGCGTCCAGAGTCCGGTGATGGTGCTGGTTCGAACGGATCGTCTTCGCGCTCGTCTTGCCGTGCCGGAGCGCTGGGCCGGGTGGGTCAAAGACGGAGCCACCGTCGATCTGCACGTGGAAGCTTTCCCCGGCGAAACTTTTCAGGGAAAAATCTCGCGCATCAATCCGGCGGTGGCGCAGGATTCGCGCACTTTTGAAGCCGAAGCGCTCCTTCTGAACCTCGACGGCCGTCTGAAGCCGGGCTTCTTTCTGCAGGCATCCATCCCCAGCGAGAAAGAGGAGAAAACCATTTTCTTGCCGGAGAGCGCCGTAAATTACCGCTACGGCGTTTACAAAGTTTTTCTGTTGAGCGGCAATCACGTTTCGGAACGGCAGATTCGCCCCGCGGGCCAGACCGAGGACGAGCGCGGGCGGCGGTTTGAAGTCGCCGAAGGATTGAAGCCGGGGGACCGCGTGGCGGTGGCCATTTCCGGCGATCTGCATGAGGGCTCGATCGTTCGAGAACAAGCCGAAGGGACGACACCGGCGGCGAAATAGTCCGGCGTAGGAGCCAGCGCCCAATTTTTGCAGCGATGAACCGATAAAGCGATGAAGCTTGCCGAAACTTGCGTAAAGTATCCCGTCTTCACAGTGATGCTGATTGCGTTTCTCGTCACCCTTGGCGTGTTTTCCTACCGCGGCTTGGCCGTTGACCTTTTTCCCAAAGCCGATCCCGCAACCGTCAACGTCGCAGTACGCCTTCCCGGCGCCACTCCTGAAGAGGTGGTCACCGGAGTCGTCTTGCCGCTCGAAGACGCCATCTCTTCCGTTAGCGGCATTGACGAAATCACCGTCTATTCCTTCGAGGGTTTTGCGGACATCACCTGCACCTTTGTGCTCGAGCGCGACATCGAGGGTGCGGCACAAGACATCCGTGAAAAGGTCGCGGGAGCGATAGACCGGCTGCCGCGCGACACGCTTCCCCCCATCATCACCAAGCAAGATCCGCAGTCCGATCCCATCATGACGCTTCTCGTGAGCGGCCCCATGAGTCGCCGCGAACTCACCGAAATCGCCGACAAACAGGTGCGCCGCGCCATTCAAACCGTGGACGGAGTCGGCAGCGTCGAACTCAATGGTGGGCAAGGCCGTCAAATTCGAGTCCTCCTGGATGCCCAGAAGCTTACTTCTCACAATTTCACCGTCCTCGACGTGCGTTCAGCGCTGCAGCGCGAAAACATCGAAGCGCCGGGTGGGCGTATGATCACCGGCCCTCAGGAACTGGGGCTTCGCACTCTCGGACGGGTCACGTCCGCGGAGCAATTCGGCGAAATCGTGATCGGGACGCGCGGAGGCACGCCGGTGCGTGTCCGCGATGTGGCTCAGGTCGAGGATGGCGCGCAAGAGCTGCGCACTTGGTCCGCACTTTTTCGAAAGGGCATGGCGTCACAAGACGTCGTGGCGATTCAAGTTCTTCGCCAATCCGGCGCCAACACTGTACGTGTGGCCGACGACGTCAGGAGCAAACTCGTGGAATTGCGCTCCCAGATGCCGCCCGGCGTTCAACTCCAGGTGGTCCACGACATTTCCGATTTCATCAAAGCTTCCGTCCACTCCCTGATCGAACACCTGATTTTCGGCAGCATTCTTGCCAGCCTGGTCGTCTGGCTCTTCATTCGCAACTGGCGCGCCGTGCTGATCGCTGCCGTGGCCATTCCCGCTTCCATCATTGCCACTTTCACTTTGATGCGCGGAATGGACTTCTCTCTCAACAACATCACCTTGCTGGCATTGACCCTCGCCGTCGGCATCGTTATTGACGATGCCATCATCGTTCTCGAGAACATTTTTCGATTCATGGAAGAGAAGGGAAGAGACCGCATCCGCGCGTCCGTCGAGGCCACCAAGGAAATTGGGCTGGCGGTGATGGCCACCACTCTCTCGCTGGTGATCATCTTCCTGCCTATCGCGTTCATGACCGGTTACGCCCGCAAGTACGTCAATTCGTTCGGATGGACCATGGCGATGGCCATTCTGGTTTCGCTCCTGGTGGCCTTCACATTGACGCCGATGATGAGCTCGCGCTTTTTGAAGCTGGATGGAGACGAAAAAAAAGCTCACTCCCAGGGTTTCCTGCACTCGGTCGAAGTGCTCTATCTGCGGATGTTGCATTGGTCCCTCGCGCACCGGCGCGCCATCATGCTGATTTGTGTGGTGACTTTTCTTTCCACTTTTGGTCTCTATCACCTGGTTGGACGCGACTGGATTCCTGCCGATGACCAATCGGAGCTGATCAGTTCTTATACGCTTCCCGAAGGCACCTCACTCGAGAAAACCACTCAGCGCGCGCAGGAAATCGCCGAGCGCGTGATTGCTTTGCCTGAAGTTGCGCTCGTCCAATCGTTTACGCACGGGCCGACGAATCACGCGCATTTTTTCATCGTGCTGGTGCCGCGCAGCGAGCGAAGTCGCACCCATGCGCAGATGGCCACAACCGTCCGCGGAATTCTCGCCGGCTATCGAAACATGACCTACAACGTGCGTCTGCCTTCCGTACTCGGCGGCGAAATCTATTTTCCTATCGCCGCGGTCATCCGCGGGCCGGAGCTCACACAACTGGCGGAGATCAGCAAGCAGGTCGCCGGCCGCATGACGAAGTATCCCGAACTGGTGGACGTTAATCCCAGCCTCAACCTGAATACTCCGGAGTTGCAGGTGAAGGTGGACCGCCAGCGGGCAGCCGATATCGGTGTGCGCATGACCGACGTCAGTGATGCCGTCAGACTGTTTTATTCCGGCGAGGACGAGATTACCCGTTTCAAAGAAGGCTCGGAGCAGTATCCCGTGACCATGCAATTGCTGCCCGCGCAACGGGACAACCCCGATGTCCTGGCGCGCATGATGGTGCCCTCAACAAAGTTGGGACAGGTGCGCCTGGAAAATGTCGCCACCATCGGGCGCGGCGCCGGCCCCGCGTCGCTCCAGCGTTACAATCGTGAATTTCAAGTCAGCGTCTACGCCAACGTGGCGACTGGCTATCCGCTCGACCTTGCTGCCGCGCACACCGTGCAGTCCATCAAGGAAGTTGGGCTGCCCGCCGGATATTCTTACCTCTTCTCCGGACAAGTAAAAGTCCTTGAAGAAACGACCTGGAATCTTCTTCTGGCGATGCTGCTCGCTTCCATCTTCATGTACATGGTGCTGGCGGCGCAGTTTGAGAGCTTCACCTACCCGTTCATCATCATGCTGACGCTCCCGCTGAGCATCCCGTTTGCCCTCTTCTCTTTGTGGATCACCGGCCGTGCCCTCAGCCTCTGGAGCGCTTTGGGAATGTTTCTGCTACTCGGCATCGTGAAAAAGAACGGCATCCTGCAGGTGGATTACACCAATCGGCTCCGCGCTGAAGGTATGCCCGTGCGAGAGGCGATCCTCGAAGCGAATCGCGTCCGCCTGCGGCCCATCCTGATGACTACGCTTTCCATCATCGCCGGGCTGATCCCAGTAGCCGTCGGCATCGGCGCAGGCTCGGAGCAGCGTGCCTCCATCGCCGTAACCATCATCGGTGGGCAGACTCTCTGTTTGCTCCTGACCCTGCTGGTCGTGCCCGTGGCCTATTCCTATTTGGCTGAGTTTGAAGACGTGCCGTGGGCCGAATGGGCCGCCCGTCTCTTCGGCCGCGCCCGCAGCTCCGTGCGACCCTCCGACAACGATTGAACCGGCGCGCGCCCGCGATGAGAAGGTGAAGAGAGAAGTCGTGAAACTCAGAAATTCGGAGCCGCGACGCGGGCCTCAAGCTGTCGGTCAGAGGAGGCGATGGATTGAGCGAGTGTCAAGCGGGGAGCGCGAAGAAAGAGGAACAATTCGCCTGCCCAGAGCAAAATATCCAATAGGCGTCCGCGCTGGAGATTGCTCAGGGTCTTTGACTGCAGGCTGATGTCCAGGGCTTTTCGAGAACATTCTTCGATGAACGCGCGCATGGAGACTACGTCGACAAGGTCGGCGCTGAACTTGCGGCCCCGCGGATCAAGACGCTCAAGCTCTTCATAACAGCGGAGCAGGAAGTGATTCAGGCAGAGAGCTTCGCGATCCAGTGCAGTAGTCGCGGCGACGCCACAAGAATCCACCCTGCAGTTTCGTTTGTTACGCAACGGATCCATTCCACCCAGGCCCCTCGATTTGACTCTACGACCCATCTCATGCGCCTTCCGAGCTTCCTATATAAGATGCGTTAAGCAACACAAGCGGTTTCATCAAGGTCTGGCAGCTCCGACGACTTACAAGCATCGGCAGTCTCCAACCGAATCATCGGGATCACCGGCAAACGCGCAACCATCGTTTGCATTCTCAAGCAGCGGTCGAGGTACGGCGCCAGCAACGCTTTTACCCAGCGCACATTTTGGCCGCACCGCTGAACGCGATCAGCTCCCGTCCAGAGCGTAACAACCGTGACGAGCCGCGCTTCCTGGTCCGAAATCATGACCAGGCATCCTGCAAATCCTGTTACGTCCTTCAGCGCGCCAGTGATGGCTGCTGGAATCGCGGTTCCCACGCGCTGCGCTTCTTCCGGCTTGGCCACAAATTCAACGCTGTGAGCAGTCACAGGAGGTACTCCCAGCAATCCGCGTTCTCAGGCGACGGTGGTTTCAGGGCTGCATTCTGGGAAAAGGGATATACAGCATTGTTTTTTACACTTGAGTACAGTACTTGACTTGCCACGATTCCTCCATGAATTGGCCCACCCTTGCTAGAGGGGAGGCGCATTCTCGCCCGTTCAGGGCGGGTCAGAATGCGCCCACTGGGGCACATGGGGACCGGGGAGGGTTCCCCACGGATAAGGACTCCCCGAGCATTACTGGGGGTTCCTACAAACGAGTAGTGCGCTTGCCCCCGATTCCGTTTCACCGCCCCGTCAATGAAACACAAGTCTCATTGCCCACAGAGGGTTGCGGACGCTATACTCCTCCCCCAAGAATCCGAGGATTAAGTGGAATTCTTCACCTTTGATGGAGCATACGTCGAGCGGCTGCGGGCGGGGGACCCATCCACCGAACAGCACTTCGTTGCCTATTTTGATCAACTCCTGCGCATCAAGCTCCGGTCCAGAACGCTCTCCTCCGACAAAGTAGAGGACTTACGGCAGGAAACCTATATCCGCGTGATCGCCTGCCTTCGCAAAGACGGCGGGATCCGGCAGCCCGAGCGCTTCGGAGCTTTCGTTAACTCCATTTGTAACAACGTTTTACTGGAATACTATCGCTCTTCCGCCAGGAACCAGCCGATGGAGGACGCCCACATGGACATCCCGGATAAAGTATTGGACCTCGAAGGAATGCTCGTCACCAAACAATCCTGCGAGCAGGTGCGGCGCATCCTGGACGGCTTGCCCAAGCGTGACCGCGAGCTTCTTCGTGCTATCTTCCTGGAAGAAAAGGAGAAAGACGCAATTTGCCAGGAATTGGGTGTTGATCGTGAATACCTAAGGGTCCTAGTCCATCGCGCCAAGGATAAGTTCAAAGCTCTCTATGAGGAAGGACAGATCGGGATGGCTCGCCGGGCGACTGGCTCGGTACACCAGTGAAACGATTTAGCGCCTCGCCGCACTACCCTTCGGATGGCACAAATGGACCATAACGAGACAATACGGCTGCAAGCGGCAGTTAAGTATGTGCTCGGAGAACTCTCCCCAGTCCAGCGGGAGGAGTACGAAGAGCATTATTTCGACTGCGCCGAGTGCGCCGTCGATCTGAAGGCGCTCGCCACTTTTGCCGACACCACGCGCGAAGTCTTGCGCCAGGAGCGTGCCAATTCGTTCGCAAGAGATGCTGCTCCTGCACGCGAGGGATGGTTCCGCTGGCTTCAGCCCATCGTTGCCGTACCAGCATTTGCTGCTCTGCTGCTGATTATCGGTTATCAGAATACGGTCACGATCCCTGAATCGAGGAAAACCGCTTCCCGGACAGAAATTTATGGCCAATCCTTCTTACTGCATCCTTCGGATACTCGCCGTGGGAACGAGGTAATTGCTAACGATACCCCCCTCGAGATACAGCCCAACGAAGGATTTCTCCTGCAGCTTGACTTCATTCCATCTTCCACGTTCTCGGCCTACCTCTGTCAGTTGCAAGACGCCTCTGGCAGGGTCCTCCAACAAATGACTGTTCCTGCGGAGAAGGCTAAAAGGGAATTGCATCTGCCCATCCCGGCAGGGTTGATTTCGCTTCCCGGTCAATACAGCTTGGTCTTCTTAGGCGCTGATCCGGCTACGGGGAAAGCTGTCAATGACAGCAAACTGCAATACTTTACATTTAACGTTGCATTCCGTCGGTAGATGAATAAAATTGGCACGCTGCGTAGGAAGTGGGTCATTCTTAGGATCCTTAGCCCAGGCTCAGACATCAAACATGTCGCCACCATGGGTTTAACTCCTGGAGAGACTGCTCAAGCCTCTGCAACGCGCTAACCTACTCCACCAGTCGAGGAGTCCCCAATGGCACAGCTGTACCGTATTCCCTTTCATTTTCACGCCCACGGCCAAGCCCTTAGCGGAGAGTTTCGGCATCCGCTGTGGGCCGTCATCCCTGCACAGGCCTCCGCTACCCTGTCCACTATAGGTGGACACGCGATGGCGCAGATTGAGAATTTCCATTTTCAGGATTTCGTCTGCTTCAAGTCCGCTCAAACCCATATTTCTGGAAAGCGTCGGCGCGACGAAACTTTCGTGACTCACGCCAGCACGGTCGTAAAAGGTCTTAATATTTTGGGAATGATTACGGCCGAACGTATCGTCTCCCGGCTTACGTCCGTTCACAGCCCGAATGAACCGGAAGGGCATATCATAGCTGACGATAGCCGATTCGAGGGACTGAAGATCAATGGGGAAGAGGTGAAGGTGACTCTTCGCCATGATCTGCTCGTTAAATGCAAAACTTTTGGTGAATTGACGAAAAGTATTGCAGACGACAAGAAATCCGGGAAAATAGTGTCACTCGACCAAGACCGGCAGGTGGCCATTTGCTCGCTAGTGGAAAGAATCGACACGAAGTTGAAGGGCGTAGATGTAAAGCAGCATGTCATCAAGGTGGAAAATTTTGGAAAAATCTTCTTGGCCGAAATTTTCGCCGAACCGGGAACCAAAACCCTGACGATGCTCCGCCTCGAACTCGGCTCGCCCCACGTGGCCGATATCACGGCAGGCGAGACCACAACCAACGGCCAACCTACGCCTCCTTGAGACAAGGATTTGCCGGGTTCTGCATATGCTTGGCGGTCATAGGTCTGTTTGCCTGTCGCACCCCTGCCGATCCTCAAGCGGTCTACAATCGAATCGACCTCCAAATCAGCCGAGGTGAACTAGCTGATGCAAAGGCGAATGTAGAGCTGGCTCTCAAGCGTTTCGGCGCGACCAACGTCGAGTGGCTGTGGCGCTTTCGGATTCTCAAGGCCAGGATTCTCGCCTCTCAATCCGACCCCTCAGATGCACTCGCTGTCCTTCGGGGCGATCTTCCCGCGTCACTCGCAAGCACTGACGTAGCGGTTCAGAAACTCATGCTGGAAGGGGTTGCATACAGGATTGGTCAGGATTTTGAGCGGTCAGAGCGAGCCTTTGTTTCCGCGGAGAGGCGAGCGACATCTTCAGTTCCGAGACTCCTCCCGAAAGTCCTTATTGAGAGAGCTGCTCTCGAAGTTGACCAGAAGAACTATTCAGTTGCTAACGAGACGTACCATCGAGCCTTGTTTCTTGCCCGCCAGCAGAATGATCGTGACCAGGAAGCGGCCGCACTCGTCAATTTAGCTCGACTTGCAATGAGTCAAGAACGGTTTGATGCCGCTATCGACCAAAATCAAGCAGCTCTCCAGCTTTCCCGGTCCCTGGGAAAGATGACTTTTGTCGCCACGGCACTTGGCAATATGGGGTGGAGCTACTTTGAGCTGGGTGACTATGACAGTGCGCTTGATTTCTACAAACAGGGTGCCGAAGCTTCGGGCAAGAGTGGCCTCAGCGGCTACTCCGCCTACTGGTTTTCCGGCGTTGCAGACTCGTACATGGCGCTTCGCGAATACGCCCTGGCTGAAGACCTTGCCCGAACCACGCTCGACCACGCGCGCCAACTGAAAAACGCACAGACCATTGTGCTTTGTCTCAACATGCTGACTGAAATCATGCTGCATACCAGCCGTCTAAATGAGGCCGAGCGCTACAACGAAGAGGCGCTGAGAATAGAAGGTTCCGGGAGCGACAAATTTGGCACTCTCGATTCCCTCCTGATGGCGGGCCACATCGCGGTGGCCCAAACGCGTTTCTCTGATGCAGAGAATTTCTTTCAACTGGTTTTAAAGAATCCAACTGCCGCAACTCCTCGGCGTTGGGCGGCCGAAGCCGGCCTTGCAGGGGCACGTGACGGCGAAGGAAGATCGGCTGAAGCCGAACAACTTTATCGGCGAGCGATCGAAACGATCGAGAAGGCACGGCAATCCGTAAGCCACGATGAATTGCGATTGAGCTTCCTTTCCGCTGGGATTGCAGTGTACGGTGAATACATCGATTTCCTGATTCGGCATGGCAGGCCCGCTGACGCCTTGAACCAGGTGGAACTGAGCCGGGCGCGCACGCTTGCCGAAGGCTTAACGTCTAATGGGCAAGTGGCAGCTTCGCACGCCTCGTTACGCGTAAGGCCCCAGCAGCTTGCCCGCCGCCTGCATGCCACACTTCTAATTTACTGGCTTGGGG
>WNFJ01064468.1_pt2 | contig 11096 bp, 7 predicted proteins | sample 5400461 | NCBI WGS metagenome assembly WNFJ01 (sample SAMN13153349, study PRJNA577476) | soil metagenome | isolation source: 115 cm saprolite on Douglas fir-dominated hillslope | place: USA:California | collected 2013-09-17 | reverse complement strand
CCACGCTCCCCGCTCCGGCGGTCACGTCGGATCGATGCTGCCGCGAAATCGTTTCTAGATGCAGCCTCAATGGCTCTGCCAGCGCGGACGGCAGAACGGTAACCCGGTCCTTGCGTCCCTTGCCGTCGCGCACCGTGATTTCTCGCTTCGTGAAGTCGAGGTCCTTCACCCGCAGGTGGCAGCACTCAAGCAGTCGGAGGCCAGCCCCGTACATGACCGAAGCCATGAGCCTCTCGACTCCGTGAAGGTGGCGCAGTATGGCGGAGACCTCGTCACGAGCTAGCACCAGAGGAACGCGGACAGACGGCTTCGCGCGAACGGTCTCCTTGAGGCCCGTGAGCTGACGGCCGAGGACGTCGCGGTAGAGAAAGAGCAGTGCACTGAACGCCTGGTTCTGCGTTGAGGCGCTCACCTTGGAGCGGGTGGCCAACGCGGCCAGGAAACGCATCACTTCAGGTGCGCCCATCTGGTCGGGATGACGCTTCCCATGGAAGAAAATGTATCGCCGGATCCATCCCACATAGGCCTTTTCGGTGCGAGGGCTGTAGTGCCGGGCCCGAATGGTCTGCCTGACGCGGTCCAGAAGCCGTGGCGGACCCATCGCCTGGGCGGACGCGGCCGTACCCGTTGCCCCTGGCATTGCCGGAGTCCCGTGATTCCTTGCGCCCGCTGGATCGTCGCTCATCGCCACTCCTTCCACTACTCGGCACAAGGTTGGCCTAGCGGTTGGACAGGATGGGTCCGTTCGCTCAGGAATGTTGGCGCCTCTAACGGGCCAATTGCCGTTGTCTTCCCCGGACGCCCCCACCTTCGATGCCCCCGTCCGGCAAGGGCCCGGGCCTCGGCGGTAAGCTTGATCCACCATGGGCGAACACTCCCGGCCCCTCGTCTGGATCAGCCATAAGGACGCGAAGTGCACCGCGTGCGAGGCGGGGCTGGCCCAAGGCGAGTTCGTGGCCATCGACCGGGCTCAGGGTAGCCGCTGCCTCAAGTGCGCGGGACTCGACGGGTTGGTGTTCCTCCCCTCGGGAGACGCGGCCCTGACCCGGCGCTCCCTGGCCCGCTCGTCCCGTTCCGCCGTGGTCCTCAAATTCACTCGCGCCCGCAAGCGCAATGAGCGGCAGGGAGTCCTGGTGGAAGGGTTCGCCATAAAGGAGGCGGAGAGCGAGAACGCCTCCGACGAGTCACGGCGGCAGGTCCGGCGCCAGCAGCAGCGGATCCGGGGTGAGGCGGCGGAGCGAAAGTACCGGGAGGCCTTCGCCGCGAGAGTTCTCGACCTGTTCCCGGGCGCCTCGCGGGGACAAGCCGAGGCCATCGCTGCCCGCGCCTGCGAGAAGCACAGCGGCCGCGTCGGGCGAACGGCCCATGCGAAGGCGCTCGCCGAGGATGCGGTCACGCTTGCCGTACGGGCCCACGTCCGACACGCCCACACGGACTATGACCGGCTTCTCGCCGAGGGTCGGGAGCCGGCCGAGGCGAGAGCCATCGTCCGCCCAGCTATCGAGGGCGTCCTGACCCGATGGAGTCGAGGGGTATAGCCACGGCCGTTCCCATGCCCTCCCATGAGCCCTGCGTTGGAGACACCCTCCGCGACTTAGTCCCCGTCGTCTCGTAGTCCTCAGGCCCGTCTCCTCGGCCTACCCGTGACCGCGGACTGAAACGTCCTGAAACAACCCTGGGGAGTCGCTCGGCCTTACTGGCCTCGCTCCCACGCGGCACAGATCCCACCTCGACGCGGGGATCTTCGATCCCGGAACGGTACACGGCTGCCGTCCCTCTTCGTGCTCGCCGCCGTCTCCTGATCGTCCGCGATCGGCTTCTGAAGCTCGTCCCTGACGTCGCCTTGGCCGCCCGCCTGGCGCCCTCCTCGACGTCCTGGGCCGCCATCCAGTCGGCCCCCGATCGACGTCTCTATCCGCCGCCGCCACAGTCCCTGGCCGCGACGGCAACGGCCATTTTGGACCCGCTGACCACGCTGCTGCGTGGTCAGCGACACGACACGCCTCTAAAGAGGCACGCGGTCGTGCGCTGACGCGAACTTACGATGGGCCCAACTTGGGCCCACGCTGGCTAACGTGTGGATGGGAAAACAGATAAGCGTGGGCCCACGCGTTCGCTCCGGAATGCGGTCTGGGACTCCTAACGGGACGTCTGGCGACTCAGCACATGAACCTTGCAGAGCAAGACGGCGCTATGAGCCGCAGCCGTGGCGACCGCAAAGGCCTCCCCGTACGCAAGGGGGATGGGTCGCCTTGATACGCGCAGCGGCCAACCCCCGGGTCGGGAGTCACCGCCACCGCCATCAGGGGCGTCAAGGTGCCTTGGGCCTCGCCGGATCTCAAGACTGGCGGAACGCGGAGCAGGCCCTTGAGCACACCGAGCAAGTGGTACGCACGAGCGGCGCCGGACTCAGCACGGCGTTCCGGAAAGGATCACGGCTGCGGTGTCGCATGACGAAGAGCGCGTCCAGAAGGTTCTGGCGCGCTACGAGACGCAGTCGGAGGACGAGGCTATGGCTGAGGACGAGGCGGCCTTGGAGAAGGCCGGCCAGACGGTCATGAGAGTGCCGAGCGACCTTGTCCCCCCGTTCGCGAGCTCATCGCCAGGCACGGCAAGTAGAGTGCGGCGCGCCTTGCCCCCTATGTGCCCCCTACAGCGACCACTCAGTTCAGGCTCTCGTCGCAACTCGTTGAATCGATGGCGCGCCCGGAGGGATTCGAACCCCCTACCTCTTGGTTCGAAGCCAAGCGCTCTATCCGATTGAGCTACGGGCGCGTTGAGGGATCATAGCACGCACGATTAGTGGGCGAGGGCGAGGGGATCGATGCCCTTGCCCAGCTCGAACGAAGCGCCGACCGCGCCCACCACCGCCCGGCCACGCGGCAGGCCCAGCCGGGCCCGCATCCTGTAGACGGCCTCGATTCCGGTGCAGTGCGCCCCGATGAGGTTCTCGAGGCCGGCCTCGCGGAGGTGGTCGGCGGTCCAGTCGAGCCGCTCGTCCGTGAGAGGGAAAAGGTGGAACCCTCCGATGGCCGCGTGCAGCGGCGCGGGGCGGACCACCTTGCGCGCGTACTCCACCGTGTTGATCACGCCGGCGTGGCCGCACCCGGAGAGCAACACCAGCCCGAGGTCGGTGTCGAAAACCAGGGACTGGTCCTCGGGGATGGTGTCCTCGACCATTCCCTCGGGGCCACGCACACGGCGAGGAGCGCCAAAGTTGCGCTCCGGGTGGACGCGGGGCACGGGGCCCGTGAGCCACACCCCGGGAAAGAGCGCCACCGGCGCGTCGTGCTCGACGAAAGCGCCGCCCGTCGCTTCGAAGGCGGACCGCGAGGCGATCATGGAGTTGTCCTCGCGTCCGTCCGCGGAGGGCCGGCTGAAGAAGATGCCCTTGCCCACGTGGACGCGGGAGAGCGCGGCCGGGTTGGCCGCCGTGAGCTCTTTCCGCAGCGTCAGCAGGCCACCCGTGTGATCGCCATGGTTGTGGCTGAGCACCACCTCGCGCACCCCGGACAGGTCCGCTTTGAGTTCCCGGGCGTTCCGGAGAACCGTCTCGGGGTGAGCGCCCGTATCGAACAGGATGCGCTGGCCATCGGCTTCCACGAGGGCGGAGAAGCCCCATTCCCCGATCCCCTCGTCGTCGGCGGCCAGCATCGTCGAGAGGATGAGGATGCGCAGCGAGCGCACGCGCCTAGGGGTGTCCTCGCCCGGGGCGGCGGTGCCCCACCCCGCCAGAACCGAGAGGGCGACCGTGAGGACGAAGGGAGCGCGTGTCATCAGGACCTCCGCGCGCCCCAAGGTATCACGCGCGTGGCCCCGCGCAAGAAGAAAGGGGAAAGGCGATCGCCCTTCCCCTTTCCGAGGCCGTCCGCCGCACGGAGCGGCCTCACGCGTCGAAGCTTGTTCCTCGTTCCTTGGCGCACCTCCTCGGGCTCGTGCCCAAACGAAAAAGCCCTTCGAGTCTTCCTCGAAGGGCCTCGGTTCGTCCGGGGGATCGTTCGTGTCTAGCTCTGGGGACCCCCGTCCACACCAATGCCCCTCGCGGGCATGCAGCAACAACAGATGCTACACGCGCTTCGGCGATCGGGCTGGGTGGCGGACGAAATCATGACCAGGAAGTAGAGTATGCGGGCCCGACGGGGCTGTCAACTCCAGGGAGAAAAACGGGGGCTGGTGAGAGGTGGGCGGGTGGGCTAAGATCGGCAGATAGGGCGGGGTTCCCGCCCGGAGGCTACCGAGACCCTTCTCTTCGGCCGGGGCGTCGCCTCGGCCGATCCAGAGCCCAATGAGCAACGGACGAGTCGCGATCGTCGCCGGCTGCCGTACGCCGTTCGCCAAGGCGGGCACCGTCTACCGCGACCTCACGGCCCTCGACCTGGCCAAGGCTTGCGTGCGCGAGCTGCTGGAGCGCACCGAGGTGGATCCGAGCGGCATCGGATACGTGGTGATGGGCCAGGTCATCCCCTCGGTGAAGGCTCCGAACCTCGGCCGGGAGGTCGTGCTGCGCACGGGGCTCCCCAAGTCGAGCCCTGCCCACACGGTGAACCGCGCCTGCGCCTCGGCCAACGAGGCGATCGCGGAAGTGGCCGCCGCCATCCAGGCCGGGCAGACCGAGGCCGGGATCGCGGGGGGGGCGGAGAGCCTCTCCGATGCCCCGATCCTCCACAGCAAGAGGATGGCCCAGGTGCTGATGGAGGCTTCCAAGGCGCGAGGCCTGGGCGGGCGGCTCAAGGCCTTCTCGAAGGTGCGGCTGCGCGATCTCGTCCCCGAGACTCCCGCCATCGCCGAGCCTTCTACCGGCCTCACCATGGGCCAGTCGGCCGAGAAGATGGCGAAGGAAAACGGGATCACCCGCGAGGAGCAGGACCGCATCGCCTTTCTCTCGCACAAGAACGCGGCCGCGGCCATCGAGGACGGCCGGCTCCCGGCCGAGACGTGCACGGTGCTGGTGCCGCCGCGCTACGAGGTGGCCCCGTGTTCGACCGGAAGTTCGGGACGGTCACGGCGGGCAACGCGTCGGCCCTGACCGACGGGGCGGCGGCCGTGCTCCTCATGTCCGAGGCGAAGGCGAAGTCGGAGGGCTACGAGCCGCTAGCCTACGTTCGCTCGTGGGCGGTGGCGGCGGTGGATCCCGGCGGCCAGCTTCTCATGGGGCCGGCCCTCGCCATCCCCCAGGCCCTCGAGCGTGCCCAGCTCCAGCTCTCGGACATGGACCTGATCGACATGCACGAGGCCTTCGGAGCCCAGGTGGCCTCCAACATCCAGGCCCTGGAGTCCGAGACCTGGGCCCGCGAGAACCTGGGCCGGTCCCGGGCCCTGGGGAAGATCGACCGCGACCGGCTGAACGTCTGCGGGGGATCGATCGCCCTCGGTCATCCCTTCGGCGCCACGGGAGCCCGCATCACCACCACCCTCGCCAACGAGCTCGCGCGGAGGAACGGGAAGTTCGGCCTGCTCTCGGTTTGTGCCCAGGGTGGGCTGGGCTTCGCGATGGTCCTCGAGAGATGAACCCCGTCCGATGAGCGCCGCCCTCGCGGGCTTGCGCGTGCTCGACCTGACCCGCTACATTCCGGGGCCGTACTGCACCATGCTGCTCGGGGACCTCGGCGCGGACGTGATCAAGGTCGAAGAGCCTCCGCTGGGCGACGCCACCCGCCTGGTTCCCCCCGCGGTGGGGGAGCACAGCGCCGTCCACGCCGCCCTGAATCGCAGCAAGCGCTCGGTGGTGGTGGACATCCGCCAGGACGCGGGGTCGGCGGTCGTGCGGCGCCTGGCCGCGAGGTCCGACGTCCTGGTCGAGGGCTTCCGTCCGGGGGCGCTCGCGCGGCGGGGCCTAGGGGCCGAGGACCTGCGGCGCGAGAACCCGAGGCTCGTCTACTGCTCGCTCACCGGCTACGGTCAGGACGGGCCGAAGGCCGCCCGGGCGGGGCACGACGTGGACTACATCGCGCTCGGGGGCTTGCTGGGGGCCATCCGAGATGCGGACGGACGGCCCTTATTGCCCCCCACCCAGCTCGCCGACATGACTGGCGGGTTGCTGGCCGCGATCGGCATCCTGGCCGCGCTGCAGGCGCGCGAGCGGACGGGCCGTGGGCAGGTGGTGGACGTCTCGATGCTCGAGGGCATCCTGGCCCTGATGACGATCCCCGCCACCCGGGTCCTTTCGGGCGAGACCCTCGAGGGCGAGCTGACCGGCACTCACGCCTGCTACAACGTCTTCCGTTGCAAGGACGGCCGGTACCTGGCCGTGGGCGCGCTGGAGCCGAAGTTCTGGGAATCGCTCGCCACGGCCCTCGGCCTGCCCGAGCGCGCAGGCGGACAGTGGGAACGGGGCGAGAAGCGGCGCGACACCCTGGAGGCGTTCGCTCGTGTCTTTGCCACTAGGGACCGCGACGACTGGGTCCGCGAGCTGTACGCGGCCGACGCGTGTGTGGAGCCGGTGCTCGACCTCGCCGAGAGCCTGGTCCAGCCCCAGGTGCGGGCGCGCCGCGCGGTGGTGGAGGAGGTGGCGGGCGGCGCCCGGTTCAAGACCGTGGCCTCACCGATCCGGCTCTCGGAGACTCCGGTGACGCCTCACCGGCCGGTTCCCGGGCTCGGACAGCACACGGAGGAGGTGCTGCGCGAGACGGGCTACCTTAGCCAGGAGATCGGGAGCCTGCGCGAGGGCGGGGTGATCAAGTGACGGAAGCACCGGTGAGGACCGAGCGGGATGACGACGGGATCGTGGTGGTCACCCTGGATGTGCCGGGCGAGAAGGTCAACACGCTCGGGAAGGCGGTGGTTGAGGGTTTCCAGCGGCTCATGGCCGAGGCGGAGACGGACCGCACGATCAAGGCGGTCATCATCCGCAGCGCCAAGCCCGACAACTTCATTGCGGGGGCGGACATCAAGGAGTTCCTCTCCATCCGCAGCGCCCTGGAGGGCGAGAGCCTCTCGCGCGGCGGTCACGTGCTGATGGACCGGTTGGCGGCGGTGCCCCTGCCCGTGGTGGCCGCGATCCAGGGTTCCTGCCTGGGCGGTGGCCTGGAGCTGGCCCTCGCCTGTCGATACCGCATTGCCGCCGACGATCCCAAGACGGTGCTCGGCGTGCCCGAGGTCCTGCTGGGCCTGCTGCCGGGCGCCGGAGGGTCGCAGCGGCTGCCGCGCCTCATCGGCTTCGCCAAGTCCCTGGACATGATCCTGAGCGGGCGGAGCCTCAAGCCCGCGGCCGCGCTCAAGGCCGGCCTCGTGGACGAGGTCGTCCCGGCGCCCCTGCTTCTCCAGATGGCGCGGAAGGCGGCCCGGGCCCTCGCAGAGGGGACCCTGAAGCCCCGCCCGCGCGGCATCTCCCTGGGCGAGCGGCTCCTCCGCCCCTTCATCTTCAGCAAGGCGCGGAAGTCCGTGCTCCAAAAGACGGGCGGCCACTACCCCGCGCCGCTGGTGGCGATCGAGGTCGTCAAGATTGGAACCGCCACCACCCTGGAGGAAGGATTGCGGATCGAGGCGCAGGCCTTCGGCAAGCTCTCCGTGACCGAGGTCTCGCGCGCGCTCGTCTCCGTGTTCTTCGCGACCCAGGACGTCAAGAAGGACGCGGGCTTCCCCGAGGGGACGCGGGCCACCACGGTTTCGAAGCTGGGCGTCGTCGGCGCGGGGCTCATGGGCGGCGGGATCGCGGCGGTCTCCGCGGAGGTGGGCGTGCCCGTGCGGCTGAAGGACGAATCCTACGCGGCCTTGGGCCGGGGCCTCCGCCACCTCCGGGAGACTCTCGAGGAGCGCCGCCCGCGGGGGAGCCTCTCGCGCCTGGAGGTCGAGGCGCGGATGGACCGGATCGCTGGCACCGTGGACTACTCCGGCTTCCGCCGCACCGAGCTGGTGATCGAGGCCGTGTTCGAGGACGTGGAGGTGAAGCGCAAGGTGCTGGCGGAGACCGAGGCCGCCACCACGGACCGGTGCGTGTTCGCGAGCAACACTTCGTCGATCCCGATCTCCGAGATCGCGAAGGCCAGCCGGCGCCCCGGCCAGGTGCTCGGCATGCACTTCTTCTCGCCCGTCGCCAAGATGCCGCTCCTGGAGGTGATCGTCACGGAGGACACCGGCCCCGAAGCGCTCGCCACCGCGGTGGGGTTCGGCCGGCGCATGGGCAAGCACGTGATCGTGGTCCGGGATGGCCCGGGCTTCTTCACGAGCCGCGCCCTGGCCCCGTACATGAACGAGGCCACGCGCCTCCTGGAGGAGGGCGCGTCGGTGGAGGCGGTGGACAAGGCCCTGGTCGACTTCGGCTTCCCCGTGGGCCCCATCACCCTCCTCGACGAGGTGGGGATCGACGTGGGGGCCAAGGTGGCCAAGGTCCTGCACGAGCGGTTCGGGGAGCGCATGGCGCCCCCGCCGTCGATGGCCCGGGTCCTCGAAGAGGGCCGCCAGGGGCGCAAGAACAAGCGGGGCTTCTACACCTACGACGGGAAGAGGAAGCGGGTGGACGAGTCGGTCTACGCGCTCCTGCCCGGGGGCAAGACCCGGCGGCCGTTCGAGCCGCGGGACATTCAGGACCGCCTGGTCTTCGCGTTCCTCAACGAGGCTGCGCTGTGCCTGGAGGAGGGCATCCTGCGGTCGCCGCGGGACGGCGACGTGGGGGCGATCTACGGCCTCGGCTTCCCCCCGTTCCTGGGCGGGCCCTTCCGCTACCTCGACCACCTGGGCGCGCGCTTCGCGGTGGAGATGCTCGAGAAGCTGGCGGCCCGGCACGGCGACCGCTTCCGTCCGGCGCAGGTCCTGCAAGACCTGGCGCGGGAGGGCTGGGCCTTCCACGGGCCACGGAAAGGGTGATCCAGAAGCCGCCTGTGACCGAGAAGAACGGCAAGATTCTGCACAAGCCGGGCCGCATGCCGGGTCCGCACATCGTCCTGCAGCGCTTCCGCCCCCTGCTGGGGAAGCGTCGCAGCGAGGAGAGCCTGCCCCTGCTCACCCAGGCCCACGCCGCCTACACGGGCCTCCGCCGCAGCGCCAAGGCGATCAGAGGCCGCGGGGCCAACATCTTCACCCAATGGATGGGCGATCCGGACGCCCTGGGCAGCGCGATCCTCCTCAAGGCGGTGCTCATGGAGCTGGGCGCTCGCGAGGTGCGGATCCTCACCGGGAAGCTGGGCCATCCCCAGAACCGCAACCTGGTCGCGCGCTGCGGCATCGTCCTTCACGACCCGAACAAGGAGCGCTTGCCCCGCGGACTGCACTGCATGGTGGACACCTCGCCCCCGCTCGGGACCGCCAACACGGGCGGGGTGAACCCCGTCCGGGAGTTCTTCTTCGTGGCGGATCACCACGCGGACCCGGCGGACGTGGAGGAGGCCTGCCGCATCCGCGGAGTGAAGCGGGTGAAGCTGGCCTTCGTGGGCCTGCCCGTCGGCTCCACCTCCGCCTTCATGGCCATCATCGCGGCCACCTTCGACCTCTTCGAGAAGATCGGTCCCGGGGGGCGCGCCGCCGCCGCCCTGGGGATCTACACGGACACCAGCGCGCTCCTCCACGGGGCGACCCCCCTGGACTTCAAGATGTTCGAGGTCCTGACGCGCGACGAGGAGACCCAGGAGCTGCTGGACGACCTGCGCGACTACCGCGTGCCGCCCGAGTGGTACATGTACCGCGCCTCCGCCTACCGCAACCAGGAAGTGAAGGGCGGGGTGCGGGTGGCCCCCCTCGGGTTCGTCAGGGAGACCCACCGCGACGTGATCGCCGAGATCGCGAACCAGCTGTTGCGGGTGGAGGGGACCTCCATCGCGATCGTACTCGCGGTGACCGAGCGGGGGACGGAGGTCTCGGTTCGCGCGGACAGCCGCCTGCTCGGCCACGACCAGCCGCGCATCGTGCGGGTGATCGACTATCTGCTGTCCTCCGCCTTCCCCGGCCTGTCGGGCTTCAAGCACGATCGGCGGCCGCCCCATCGCGTGGAGGGCGGAGCGGCCCTGCCCCTCACCCCCGAGGAGCGCGGGCGCTTCCGGATCGACAGCAGTCCGCCCATCAGCGGGAACGGGCCGATCCTGGAGCACTGCCGCGCTCTCGCCCACGCCCTTATCGTGGCCCTGCAGGACCTCGAGCGCCTGCAGCCGGGAGAGACCGCGGGGCTGCTGTAGCCCTGATCCAGCGGCGCTGTTTGGTCAACCCTCGGCTCGCGCCACGTCACGGCGAAACCGTGCGTGGATCAAGGGATGTAGGCTCGTCTCCGATGCTACCGAGGCTAACTTTTCGGTTGACTGGGTGTTCGGCAGCTGTGCCGCGCGGTCCTCGGGAGCTGATCCGGGTGTTCGACGAACCCTTTAGGATGCCAGGGTGTACTTCGAGGTCGTCTTATCCGCCACGGACATGCAGGGTGAATGCACTCCTTCGGAAGGTGATACATGCGACTGGATGGCCTTCTCTGTTCCATGGGCAATCCCATCGGGCTACTCCTGCCACTCCTTCATGCCTTGGGTTTCGCCCTGGCCGCCCTCCTCTTGGTTGGCTACCAGCTCGCCTCTCGACGTATCGCCCTCATGTGCTTTGGCGCAGCGGCCGTCCTCGTTCTGGTCCTCCATTGGACGGCTCTCTCGGGGCAGTACTGGTACTGGAAGATGTTGATGACTCAAATGCCCTTCGGCATCCTCGCCCCGCTCACGACCATAGCCCTTGTGCTGTCTCCGACCATCCGCCGTCACTACCGCGGCGATGCTGCTGGGCTCGAGTTGCATCGCGCCGAGCTGGCGGCCCTAGACGTTTGGTTCCTGGGTGTCGCGGTGTTCGTCGGGGTTGCCGCGCAAGCAGCGCTGCATTTCTCTGACCGCTGGGACCCCGAAACCCATCTGCGATTCACCCAAGCACACCCTGACGTGTCTACGGTTCTGTGGACGCTGGCTTTTGCGAGCCCTGGTGCCTCGTACTCGTGGTTCACTCGCCTCAGGACACTGGCTCACCGCACGAGCGGTGGTATGGTCGCGGGTGCGCTGGCACACGCCGGCTGGCGAGCTCAAAGTATCCGGCTTTGGAGCCAGTCCTTGAGTTCCCACCTGTTGGCCCTGGATGAGCTCGTGGTTTCAGTCCTATTCGCGCTCGTCCTTGCTGGGGTGTATTCAGCCATTGCTGCGGTGCTC
>WNFJ01689874.1_pt1 | contig 11100 bp, 11 predicted proteins | sample 5400461 | NCBI WGS metagenome assembly WNFJ01 (sample SAMN13153349, study PRJNA577476) | soil metagenome | isolation source: 115 cm saprolite on Douglas fir-dominated hillslope | place: USA:California | collected 2013-09-17 | reverse complement strand
TGCTCGCGGCTCCGTGCCTTCTGCTGGCTATTCAGTCGGAAGAGAAATCCGTCGTACTCATCGGTTTCTCCATCGCCTTCTTTTTCATGTCCTGGTATCACGGCCCGGTCACTGCCGTTCTTCACGACATGATGCCGCGCCGGGCGCACGCCACTTCCGTCGGCGTTTATATGTTTGCGACGCAACTGATCGGCGGACTGGGACCGCACGTGGTAGGGAAAATCTCCGACCTTCGCGACCTGCAGCTCGGTCTGCAAATCGCCGTTGCCGTTTTAGTGTGCGGCGCGCTGCTTATGCTGCTGGTCATCCACTTCATCCGCCGCGATGGTATCCGCCATCCAACACTGGATGCGTTCCACGCGGAACCGGGCGACTGATTTCTGCAAACATTAAGGCGAGCCGAAGCCCGCCTTCGTTCCATTCCGTTGTTGATGATCCTACTTGATACCTACCTGCTGGATCAGGCGCAACACGTCGTCATGCGCGACGTCGTACAGCGGCCGCACATCTTCTTCTTCGAGGCGTTCGCGCAGATATTCGGCGGCGACGAAGCTGGCTTCGCGGTCGGTTAGGTCGCGTCCGGCTTTTTCGCGAAACTTCACGAACGCAGTGTGGGCCAGCCCGACAACGTGAGGTGCGCCATCGACAAAGAACTTCGTGTCGATGGTGTCCGCGTGGCGCGTCGCAATGCCGTTCCACATGTGCGAGAAGCGGCACTGATACGTTTGCCCGGTCAATTTCGACGTGACTTCGAAGGCGCCGATGAATTGGCTCATCGCGCCGGTATTGGCGAGTACTGGGCGTGTCGTCACGCGCGCTCCTTCGCTGACTGCTTGTTTAAAAGGTTACGCTGAGATGCTTCGCTTCGCTCAGCATGACAGACGGCGCTCTGGGCGCGAATCTCAGCGGCTGACGGCGGCGGCGGTTTCCACTTGCGAATAACTGCGAATCGCCGCCCCAACGCCTGCGCCGCTCGACACGCGGAAACCCTGATCGAGCAAGCACTTTTCCAGTGCCGCCAGGAACAGCAGCACGTTCGGCTTCTGGCTGCAGTAACCCATCAGGCCGACGCGCCAGATTCTCCCCTTCACCGCGCCAAATCCGCCGGCAATTTCTATATTGAACTCGTCAAGTAACTGATTTCGAACTTTCACGTCGTCAATGCCGCTGGGAATCATTACCGCGGTGACCGTCGGCAAACGGTCAGCAGGGTTTTTCACCAGCAGATCCAGGCCCATCGCCTCAAGGCCAGCGATCAGTGCGAGTTGATTCACACGATGACGGTCACAGCGGGCTTCCAGACTTTCCTCCAGCACCAAGCGCATGGCTTCGCGCAACGCGAAAATCAGCGAAATCGGCGGCGTGTGATGATACAGCCGGTCTTTGCCCCAATAATTCATCGCCGTGGTCAGGTCGAAATACCAGCTCTGCACTTTCGTCTTGCGCTTTCGGAAAACTTCTTCAGCAGCGGGGCTGACCGTAATCGGCGACATTCCCGGGGGCGCGCTGATGGCCTTTTGCGATCCGCTGAAGCAAATATCGATCCTTTGCCTGTCCACATCGAGCGGCACCGCCGCGAGCGAGGCTACCGTATCCACGATCAGCAGAGCGCCCAATTCGTCTGCCACGCTCCGGTAGGCATCGATGCCCGTGACCACGCCCGTCGAAGTCTCCCCATGCGCGAAGCCTATGATCTTGATTTTCTTGCCCTTTCCCGCTCGGCGAACGTCCTCAGCATCCACTGGTTTTCCGTAGGGCGCTTCTGCCTTTACGACCTTCGATGATGCTCGGGTCGCAATCTCGTACATACGCTCGGAAAAAACACCGTTGACCGCCACGATGCCTTCGTCGCCTTCTTCGAGCGAATTCAACACCGATGCTTCAATTCCGCCTGAACCTGAAGCCGAAAGCGGCATGGTAATTCTATTTTCCGTTTGAAAAATCTGGCGCATCAGGATTTGCGTCTCTTCCATGCATCCTTTGAACCAGGGGTCCATGTGCCCCACGAGCGGAGTGGCCATCGCACGGTAAACGCGCGGATCAATGGAAGACGGCCCCGGGGTCAACATCAACCGCACCGGCGGATTCAGTTCGCCAACGTGTTGCGTCATGACGTTTTACCCTTCTTTTTCCTGCGCTTGTTTCGCATTTTGGAATCTCGGACCGCCCGCGAAGACGCTTTCGGGGACCTTATCTTGCCACAGCGTGAACTCTAATTTTCGCGCAATCCCCAAACTCACGCAACCGACAATTTGGCTGGCCTGCTATGCGACCTCTGTTGCCGGGACCCTCTTGTCTGAATGAGGCACTTTCCGAATTTCCCTGGCAACAAACGGTTTGATTGGTGGCATCCTCGGGAAGAACACCAGGCCCAAAGGAGCTACCGTGATGTTACGTCCTCTCGTTCTCTTGCTTGTACTGTCGTCCGTGCCTCTGGCACAGAACTCGTCCAAGGCAGAAGGCGATGAAACGAAGATCATCGCGCTGGAAAACCTATGGAACCAGATGCAGATCAACCATGATGCGGACGCCATGGGGAAAATGCTGGACAGCGATTTTGTGCTCACCGATTACGATGGGACGGTGATGTCCAAAGGACAATTTCTGGCCTCTATTCGCGATACCTCCAACCAACTGACGGTGGAAGTGTCCACGGACATGAAACTGCACCGCCACGGCGATACGGTCGTGGTCATCGGGGCGACGCGCGAAAAGGGCACAGACAAAGGGAAGCCCTATGCGCACCAGGGGCGCTTCACGGACACGTGGATCAAGAAAGACGGCCAGTGGCTTTGCATTGCTAGTCAGCTAAGTCTCATCTCCAAGTAGCAGCGGCCAGTAAGCGAGCAATACATAGAACCCAGTCTTGACAAACGTGCACTCGCGGCCGGGAACCTTCTCCAGTCAGCCTAATTTCAGTGATAGACCACTTCATGGAATAGCCCTTACAGAGTGCGCACCCTCTATCGGTTAGGGAGACCGACGAGAGGACCGGTGCAGTAGCCCTGGCGGGTCTTGATGGTGACGCCTTCGCGCGTGGTACGGACTTCTACCTTGTGATAGTTAACGTTGTGATTGTTGCCGCGAGGCACGTATAGAGCTTTTCCATGGCGGCACTTTGGACGGCGTAATAGATGTCGCCACCGGAGTCGCTCGAGTAATTGACCAGGCGGGAGAACCTTCGCTTGCGGGAGTGGCCGACAGCCAAGCTGTATACAGATATATTGTCGTGGAGGAGAGCCTCGACAGTGTCAGGATACGTGTGGCGATTGAATTGTGGCCCGTTGAGACCATCGGAGATCAAAAGGATGATTTTGCGGCGACTGGCTCCACGATCATGAAGCAACTCAGCGGCGGAATGGACGGCGTCGTCCAGGGCTTTGGTTGGCCGGGACCCAAGGTTAGTCGGCGCCGCCTGTGGCGGTTCGCCCACGCCGAGAGGATGGGTCGATGGAGGCGTGACGAAGGGGACGGGGCCAGAGGTAGAAGGGCCGCTGTGCTCTTGGGCGTCCTTCAGGTCGGCCCAGAGCTTGTTAAGATCGCCTGTGAAGCCATCGCCTGGATAAAACGACAAGTCGAAGCGACAGATTAAGGCTTCGTCGCTGGAGCTGATTCCCGCGGTGATGGCGCGCAAAGTGGGAGCCATCTGCGCGGCATCCTCGGATTTCAGATCGTCGTCGATGAGGACGACCAGTGAGAGCGGAAAAGCCTCGGCAGTGAAAACATCAATGGACTGCTCAACGTTGTCGTCGAAAATACGAAACTCTTCCCTTTGAAGATCAGGAACGAGGTTGCCAGAGCGATCTTTGACACTGACGGGAAGGACGACGAGTTCGGAATTGACACTGATTTTGGTTCTGGCCTTGCTTTGCTGAGTGGTAAGTTGTGCCCCCTGCGTTTGGGCAGGTGAGCCTTCCTGCGTTGACGATTGCCGCACCCGGCCGAGAATGAGACAGGTGGTCAGCATCACGATCCAGAGCTTTCTCGGCATAGGATGGCTCTAAGAGGTCAATCTTACTGGAAACTCTGACGCCAATTGGCGAAGAAAAGTGGCCTGCTCAAGAATATGCCGGTGGTGGCCGCCGCTCGGGACAGACATTCCCTCGTCCGAAGCGGAGCCGAGGGTTTCTGTCCAGGTATTTCTATGGATCTCGCTTTATGCGGCGATGATTTGCTGGGTGAGCAGATGCGTGGGGACTTTGCGGAGGTCCCAGACGATGCCGAGCCAAGACATGACCTTCAGCGTGTAGTAGGTGATGTCAATCTCCCACCAGAAGAAGCCCTGGCGCGCGGAAGCCATGAAGTGATGATGATTGTTGTGCCAGCCTTCGCCGAGGGTGAGAAGAGCGAGCAGCCAGTTGTTGCGGCTGGTGTCGGTGGTCTCATAGCGACGAGAACCAAATAGATGCGAGAGCGAGTTGATCGTGAACGTGTCGTGCCAGAGCAGCACAGTGCTCAGGCAGAAGCCCCACACAAACAAGTGCCATCCGCCGATCAGCCAAAGCGCGGCGCCAAGGGCGACAGGAGGCACCAGGTGGTACTTGTTCAGCCAGCGCAACTCCGGAAACTTCGCGAAGTCGCCGATGTATTCGAGGCGCGTGTCGTTGTATTTATCGGAGATGATCCAGCCAACGTGCGACCAGAAAAAGCCAAACAACGTCGGCGAATGCAGATCGAGTTCCTGGTCCGAATGTCGGTGATGGTGGCGGTGATGCGCCGCCCACCAGAGCACGCCCTTCTGCGAAGAGGTCATGGCCATGAATGCGATGACAAATTGGAACACGCGGCTGGTCTTGAACGAACGGTGCGAAAAATAGCGGTGGTAGCCAGCAGTGACGAAGAACATGCGCACGACGAGCAGGACCAGGCAGGTGACCAGGTAATACCAGTGAAAGGGCATGAAAAAAATCAGCAGCGAAGCCAAGTGAATGAGCGCAAAAGGTAAAGAAAGGATGAGGGAAATCCGCGAACCATTGGGCAGCGGCACGGACAAATATCGAGAAGCTGAAGCCATCCGGCAAAATCCTCCGCGTCCAGGTTAAGACGCTATGACGATGCATCTTTCCGCGAGCGCAAGAGGTCCAGCCAGAACTTCGCGCCACGAATCCACGATATGCAGTGTACGGGTGCGTTGAGAAGCGGTCAAGCGCAGCGAAGTACAGGTACGAGAATTATAGATGCCCGAAGGTACGGGTTGGTTGTGCTATCGTCGCTGTGCACGCAAAATGTCAGGAGCATCGGCTCAGATATAGCGTCGGAGCACATAGAAAAATGGCGGAACGCCCCGTACTCGTTGGACTTATCCCCCAAGTCGTCGTAATCGACGAAAGCGACCAGGTATCCTGGATCTCCGACGCGGGCAATCTGCGCGTGGAATTCGATGTGAACCGCTGCCCGTTTTCATCGAACGTTTTTCAAGCTCCGGCAGGCATGCGGCTGCTCAGCGGCCCGCCGCGCCCCGGGAGCAAAGCAGCCACATACAAATACCGTTTGTGGCTGAACGACCAACTCGTGGGCCAGGGTGAAGTCATCCTGCGTGAAAAATAGCGGCTGAAAACATAGGGACACGAAGCAAAAGATTTCGCGCAGAAAAGGGTCCAGGGAACCTCCCTGGACACGAATGCTAGGGTAGAACAGGCAATTCAAAACAGGAGACTTAGGATCAGTCGCCGACGGCGGCGACGCTTCGTGACAGTTCGACGGATTCGGCCAAGCCCCGCCGCATTGGACCGAGAACGAAGGCTGGCACATTGCGTTCCGGAGTCAAGGATACGCTGGTGGCCTTTCGGGGGAATTCGGTGCGCCGGTCGAGGCGCAACCCTGCTTCCTTTAGAAACTCCGCCGAAAAGCCCAAGTCTTCGGCGCGGTCCACACCCCAAAACCAGAGTTTCTCTTCCTGGCGCTGCAGGAAATCCAGAGCCTCTTCGAGCTTTTTCATAGCACGATCGAAGGACGAAGCCAGAAAAAAGGTGCTCAACTTCCATGCGTGCCGGGGGTAGTGCACTTGAACGCGGACACAGTATTTTCCAGACTGGTTCCGTTCGATGGTGCAGCGGTAGTCGTTGCGAGCAGAGGAAGTTCGGACAGGCATGTTCGTATCACCAATTCTTAGAATGTTGAGGCCGGGAGGTCATGATGGCTTCTACTCCGCCTTCGCGGCTGTACATAAATCCCAAGCCGGCTGGGAAACAGGGTTGGGGCGCGAATTCGGATGCAAGGAAGACCCTAATAGGGTAATGGGGTGTGAGGCGAAAGGCAAGGGCACCGCTGTTAATTTTATAAACTATTTGTTTTGTTTAACTTACATTAGCCCAGACTGCCGAAGTTCTTCAATTTCTCCGGCATGAGTTTCAGTGTGCCATTTTGCTTTAGACGACTGTCCAGGGCCGTCCGAAAGGCGTCGAAAGCCAGGTTGCGCTTCGATTGAAGGACCGATTCGGTCAACTGCTTCTTCTGTTTCTCAAATTCGGCGGGGTTGGCCTCCGTTTTCTCGGCCACGCGATAGACAAACCAGTTCTGTCCCAGGCTCATGGGAGCAGCCACGTCGCCAACCTTCAGGTTGAAGGCGGCTCCGACTTGTTTGCCGCTCGCGGCACCGGGTATGGAACCGTCGCGCGCAATGGAATCGCTGGTTTTTGGCTCCAGGCCGAGGGCTTTCGCCGCGGAATCGAACTTCTCGCCCGCCTTGACGCGCCGGGCTAGTTCGTCCGCCTTGCTCTTTGCCAGCTCTATTGACTTTTGCCGTTTGAGGTCGGTGATCACACGGTCGCGCACCTCTTCAAGCGAGCCGAGGTGCGTCGGCTGAATGGACTTGACTGACAAAACGACGTAGCCGCGATCCGTTCGGACCGGGAGGTTCACCTCGTCCGGCTTCAAGCGGAAGACGGCATCTCTTGCTTCCTGCGAGTTAGCAAGCTCCAGCAGGGGGTCCGTCGCGCTGACGGGGCGCGTCTCGCTCACGATTAGGTGGAACTGTCTTGCCAAATCATCCAGGGAAAGCTTAGGTGACTGGCGGAGAGTCGCCGACAACAGGTTCGCCGTATCGCTCGCTTGCTTGTCCGCCTGCGAGAGCAAGAGCGGCGCGCGGAGAGAATCCCTCACTTCTTCGAATGGCTTAGTGTGGGCGGTCTCCTTTTCCAGCACCTTGATGATATGGAAGCCGTACTGCGTCTTGACTAGATCAGAGATCTGGCCCGGGTTGAGACTAAAGGCCGTTTTTTCGAACTCCGGGACGGTTTGACCCTGCGTGATCCAGCCTAAGTCGCCGCCCTTCTCTTTTGATCCCGGGTCCTCGGAGTATTTCTTCGCCAGGTCCTCAAATTTGCCGCCCTTCTTGGCCTGCTTCAGAACGTCCTCCGCCTTCTTCCTGATCTCCTCGACTTCGGCGTCCGTCTTTCCGACGGTCATGAGGAGAATGTGCTGGGGATGGACGCGGTTTGGCACCTGATACTGCTGAATGTTGGATTGATATTGCAGCTTGAGCATGTCATCGGAGACATGCACATTCTGGCGGATCTGGTTTACGTCAACAAGCGCATAGCGCGCCACCCGCCGTTCGGGGACCTGGTATTTCGACTTGTCCTTTTCGTAGGCCGCCCTGATTTCAGCATCGTCCGCTGAAATCTTGGCTTCCAGGTCTTCCGGCTTAATCAGCGCGTAGTCCAGCTTCACCTTTTCATTCTTGTTGCGGAATTCATCCTGCAGTTCCATGGGACCCACGCTGATTCCGTCGGTCACCAGTTTCCGGAATCTCTCCTCAAGCAGGCCTTGACGGATCACTTCCTCGAACATGGGCACGGTCATTTGGAAACGCGCCTGGACCTCCGCCGCGTATCGGTCCATGCCGACAAACGTGCCGCCATTGAACGCCGTCGGAACGTATTGGCGAATGCGATCGGCCCGCTCCTGATCGGAAACCGTAATCCCCAGGCGCTTGGCCTCGTATTCAATCTCTTTTTGAAATACCAGCTGTTTCAGGATCTGCTCGGCGTAAAGAGCCTCCAGGGGCTTGGGGACCTGGTTCCGCTGCTCGATCTGGTTCAGTTGCTGGCGCACATCCTGTACGCTAATCGATTCATCCCCAACTTTTGCGACGGTGTCCGTGGAAATCTCGCCGCTGACCGGCGACTGGGGAACCAGGTAGAGAAGCATGCTGCCCCCCAGGAGCAACACGACAGCCCCCAGAAGGATGCGAACCCCAAGTTTGTTCTTATCGTTTGGCCCAGCCATTCCATGAATCTCCCGAGTCAGTAGACAAACTTTAGATTATAGGAGATATCGGCATGCGCCTCAAATACAATCATCTTCCCGCGCCAAGTCAAGGGCATGGTTGAGAATCAGCCATGAGAGACCTGCACCAAAGGGCAGGCGCGGTGGTTGTTGGCCAGCTGTCCCGTGCTATTTGCAATTTGACTACGCCCTTGTCCGCAATTTAGCCGCGAAGAAACCGCTGTGTTAGATTGAAAAATTGGAGCATTTGCAGCAGCGCCGACCATGACGACACAGGCACCCATCGATCCGAGACACGCTGAGAGCCAGCAAAAGGCGCCGCGCGTGGAAGTGTACTGGACGGCGATCACCTACAAGACGGTGATCCTTTACGTGTTGTTAGCCCTGGTGATCATTTCCGCGGGGATCTACCTGGCTAAGCCGGACTTGCCTTCGATCATTATAAAAAAATTCAGCAAGGCTGTGAGCGACCCAGAAAACGATTCGAGTGGTGGCGATCAGAAGCACGCCAAGTTCGTCAATCTGGATGGCAAAGTTCAAGTGAAGAAAGTGAACTCGGTGCAGTGGGTGGAAGCGGACTACCGCACAGTGCTAGACAAGGGCGACCTGGTGCAAACGGGCCCTGACGCTAATGCGCGCATTACCTTCGGCGAAGGCACGACGTATACGGTGAAACCGGATACGCTGGTCACCGTGGAGGAAAACTCCACCGAGAGCGATAAGCCGAGCAGCGTAGCCATGCGCATCAATCTCGGTCAGGTTGATCTTGCGACACCGAACTGGACCTCGCCGAATTCGAAGGCCGCGGTCAGCGCGGAAGATGCGGTAGCCCAACTGCGGGCAAACAGCCGCGCGGCCGTGAAATCGGATCCACAAACAAAAGCGAGTGAATTCGTGGTTTCGAGCGGCAGTGCGCAAGTGCAGCGCGGCGCAGAAAAGATTGACCTGGCGCCGGGGGAGAAGGCGACAATTCCGAAGGGCGGGGCGATTCAGAAATCAAATGTCCTCGCGCCTCCCGAGCTAGTCGAGCCGTTAAACCTTGCGCCGATCATATCGGAGAACCCGAAGACCTCGCCGGTTCGATTCGAGTGGAAGCCGGTGCAGGCCGCGGTATCGTATACATTGCGGATCAGCACCACGGCGATGTTTACAAAGATTGTACAAGATGCGACCGTCCGGGGAACGGCTGTGGATATAACCGGACTCGATCCCGGCGATTATTTCTGGAACGTTACGGCGACGGACGGAAACAAACAAACGAGTGAAGTCAGCACGAGTTTCAAATTTACGCTCGTGACGCAAGGCAAGACGCAGGGGATGCTGCTTGAGATTGACGGTACCCAGTTGCATGGACGCGTGGCCGAAGTCATGGGCCGGACGGAACCCGGCGCGGCGCTGATTGTGAACGGTCAATCCGTGCCCAACGTCGCCGCGGATGGCACCTTCCGGCACTTCACGGAGCCGCTTGATCCAGGGCAGCACACCATTTCGATCATCGGGTCCAATCGCCGTGGAGGCACGGCGATGAAGCAGGTGTCCATCGTGGTTCCGAAGTAAGAGTTTCGAAGAAAGACCGAAGCGCCTTTGCGCTGGTCGCGGTGTCCGTGGACAATAGTTGGCGGGGCTGGCCGCGGTCAGGCGAGCGCTATTGCCGGGCGGACAACGAAGAGTCTTTCTCCGCGGGGGGGATGTAGGGATGAATAAGAACGGTTACAACATGAGGTCGGTGTTTAGTCTGTTTTCTTCCGACCTCGCTATCGATCTGGGCACGGCAAACACTCTGGTGTTCGCGCACAGCAAAGGCATTGTCGTCAACGAGCCCTCCATCGTGGCTATCAACAAATCCAGCGGAGAAGTCGTGGCCGTGGGCCGCGAGGCAAAAGAGATGCTCGGGCGCACGCCGGGCAATGTTGTGGCCATCAAGCCGGCGGACTTCAAAGTCACTGAAAAGATGCTGACGTATTTCATCCAGAAGGCGCATAACCGGCGCGTGCTGGTGCATCCGCGAATCGTCATCGGGGTACCAAGCGAGATTACGCCCGTGGAAAAGCGCGCCGTGCAGGACTCCGCGTATCGCGCGCGCGCCAGCGAAGTTTTTCTCGTCGAGCAGGCTATGGCCGCAGCGATCGGCGCGGGCCTGCCCATTGAAGAACCTTCCGGAAACATGGTGGTGGACATCGGAGGTGGCACCACGGACATCGCGGTCATCTCCATGAGCGGCATTGTTTATTCAAGGTCCGTGCGCGTGGCAGGCAACGAAATGGACGAAGCGGTCATGCAGTACCTGAAGCGCAAGTACAACCTGCTGGTGGGCGAACGCACAGCGGAACAGATTAAGATGGAGATCGGCTCGGCATATCCGCTCGAAAAACCGCTCACGATGGAAGTGAAGGGGCGCAACTTGATCGAAGGCGTGCCGCGGACGGTCACCATCGATGACAGCGAAATCCGCGAAGCCCTCAGCGAATGCGTCGCGACCATTCTCAACGCCGTGCGCGTGGCCCTCGAGCGCACTCCTCCAGAGCTCTCCGCTGACATCAGCGACCGCGGTATCGTTTTGACGGGCGGCGGCGCGTTGCTAAAAAATCTCGACAAGCGGATTCGCGAGGAGACTGGCTTGCCGGTTTCGATTGCGGATGATCCGTTGGCCTCAGTGGTGCTCGGCACGGGAAAAATGCTGAGCGATTTCAAGCTGCTTCGCCAGGTTTGCATCGATTGAGAACTTGCTGCTATTGGTGCGCAACATGCCGCTTCCATTGGTTTATATCGAAGTGCAACCAAGTTTCGCAGTTCGATTTTCCAATTTCGAATTTCTAATTTCGGAATCCACATGGTAGCCATTCCCTCGCGCCACAAATCGCTGGTCCTGCT
>WNFJ01126198.1_pt5 | contig 11100 bp, 10 predicted proteins | sample 5400461 | NCBI WGS metagenome assembly WNFJ01 (sample SAMN13153349, study PRJNA577476) | soil metagenome | isolation source: 115 cm saprolite on Douglas fir-dominated hillslope | place: USA:California | collected 2013-09-17 | reverse complement strand
CAGTTCATTGCCGATAGGCGGCACGATCACGCGCATGGCCTGAGGAAGAATCACGCGGCGCAGCGCCTGCAGCCTCGGCATGCCGATGGACTTGGCCGCTTCGTACTGGCCTGTATCGACGGAGAGCAGACCTGCCCGCACCACTTCCGATGTGTACGCCCCCTGGTTGATGCCGAGCCCCAGAAGTGCCGCGAGGAACGGCGTCATGAGGTCGACGGTGCGGAACTCGAAGAGGCCGGGTACGCCTATCGACGGAAACACCAGCGCGAGGTTGAACCACAACAGCAGTTGCAGGATCACCGGCGTGCCGCGAAACAGCCACACGTAGGCTTGCGCGACCGTCTGCAGCACCGGGTTGGTCGAGAGCCGCATGATCGCGGTGATGACGCCCAGCGCGACGCCTAAGGCCATCGCGAGAATCGTCATCACGATGGTATTGACGAGGCCGGTAAGGATCGACTTGGCCGTCAGGAAACGGGCCACATAAGTCCATTCGATCTGCCCATGCGCAAACGCGAGCCCGATATAAACCACTATCGCGAGAAGCACTGCTGACGCAATATATCGCCCCCAATGCCGTCGACGCACATATTCCAGTTGCGTCGAATCGGCATCGATCGCATCGCCCGATGCCATGTCTTTGGAAACGCTCAGCATGTCGGTCCGCCGTATGAACTGGCCCACGCCAGTTGCTGATCGAGGGCCGTCCGCAGACGCGTGATCTGCTCGGCCACACGCGCCGGCGCAGTGCCGCCGTAACCGCTGCGTGCCGCCACGGCCGCGTCGAGCGTCACATGGTCGAGCACGGCGGGTTCAAGCCGCGCGTCGACCTTTGCCAGCGTCGCGACGGATACGTCGGCGAGTTCAATGCCCTGCTCCTCGCAAGCTTGCACCAAGGCGCCAGTGATCTCGTGCGCTTCGCTGAACGGCACGCCGCGCAGCGCGAGCCAATCGGCGACTTCGGTGGCAAGCGTAAACCCGAGCGGCGCCTGGCGACGCATTTCATCCACGTTCACGCGCATCGTGCGGATCATGCCGGCCATGGCGGGCAGCACGAGTTCGAGGGTATCGATGCTATCGAACGCGGCGATCTTGTCTTCCGCGAGATCACGGTTATAAGCCAAAGGCAGTGACTTCAGCGTCGCGAGCAAGCCGCTCAGGTTGCCGATCAAGCGACCCGCCTTGCCGCGCGTCAGCTCTGCGATATCCGAGTTTTTCTTCTGCGGCATGATCGAGCTGCCGGTCGCGTAAGCATCGTCGAGCACAACCCAGCCGAACTGGCGCGAGGTCCAGAGAATGACTTCCTCCGAGAGCCGCGACAGGTTCACCGACAGCATGCTCGTCACGAACACGAACTCCGCCACGTGGTCGCGCGAAGCAACGGCATCGATGGAGTTCTCGCACGGGCCGTCATAACCAAGTTCAGCCGCCGACAACTCCGGCCGCCGGCAGATCGCCGATCCCGCGAGCGCCGCAGCACCCAGCGGTGAACGGGCGCTGCGACGATCCCAGTCCACCAAACGATCGATGTCGCGATAGATCGACTGCGCATGCGCGAGCAGGTGATGCGCGAACACGATCGGCTGCGCCGGCTGCAAATGCGTAAAACCCGCAGTCACACTGCGGACGTGTGCGTTAGCTTGTTCGATTAATGCATTCTGCAAATCGATGACCGCTTGCGTCAGCGTGCGCGCTTTGTCGCGCAGAAAGAGGCGCAAGTCGTTCGCTGCCTGATCGTTGCGCGACCGGCCGGCGCGCAATTTGCCGCCGGTCGCGCCCAGGCGTTGCGTCAGTTCGCGCTCGAGGAACGTATGTACATCTTCGTCATCGAGCGTCGGACCCACTTCGCCTGCCAGGAACTGCGCTTCCAGCCGATCCATCTCGCTGAGCAGTTGCAGCAGTTCGTCCGCTGTCAGGATTTCCGCGCGCCGCAGCTCCTGCGCATGGGCACGAGAGCCCGCGAGGTCGTACGGCGCAAGCCGGAAAAAGCTCGGGTCCGAGCGCGATAGCGCAGTCAATGCGGCGGAAGGACCTGTCTTGAAGCGTCCACCCCACAGCCGGTCTGAATGTTGGGTCATGCAAAAACTCCCTGGAAGTGGATGGGTTGTTTACCGCTTGGCGCAGTGCTCGCCAAAGGCCTCTTGCGCTGTCAGGCAGGCAAAAAACCTGAACTTTCAAGGCGATTTTATGAACGCCAATTTTTAAGCGACAAACGGTAAAATCTCATGGTTACCATGCACAACTTGCATAAATGAAAATCGAACGTTATCCGCCGTTCAATGTGCTGCAGTCGCTGCTGGTCGTGGCTCGCTGCGGCAATTTCACGGCGGCATCGCAGCAGTTGTTCCTCAGCCAGAGCGCGGTGAGCCGGCATATCCAGCAGATCGAGGAGTATTTCGGATGCGCGTTATTCGTGCGGCACACGCGGATGGTGGTGCCCACGGCGGAGTGCCAGCGGCTCGTGCCGATCGTGGAAGAGTTGCTCGCAACCGCGCGCCGGTCGATGCACATCATCAGCACGGGCGGCCAGACCATCACGCTGCGGGTTACGCCGACGCTGGCCGCACGCTGGTTGCTGCCGCGCCTTCCCGATTTCTATGCCGACGTGCCTGGGACGCAACTGAACATCGACACCGCGTGGTTCCTGCCGACCAATTTCGGCGAAGGCACGCTAGACGCGGCAATCCTGTTCGGCACCGGCCGCTGGGAAGGACTTGAGGCGACCTGCCTGATGCGCGAACGACTGACGCCCGTGTGTTCGCCGCAGACAGCGCATGGCGCACATCCGCTGGTCGACCCCGCCGATCTGAAACATCACACGCTGCTGCATTCCAGCTTCGGCCGGCGCGGCTGGATGTTATGGCTTCAGCAGGAAAGCGATGAACTGGCGTCGCATACGTATCGCGAGCAGGTGTTCGACACGCTCGACCTCGCGTTCGGCGCGGCGGTGCGAAGTCATGGCGTGGCGCTGGGGGACTTGAATCTGGTGCAGGAGAACCTGGCGAGCGGCGCGCTCGTGGCGCCGTTCGAACGGGTGCTTGAGACGGGCTCGGGATATTACCTCGTGCATCCGCCGCGCAATGAGTATCGCGAGAAACTGAAGCCGTTGCTTGCGTGGCTGCAGGGGATTGCGACGGGTTAGGTCACGATAGCGAGCGAGTGAGGCAAGCCGAAACAGCTCAGCCTCACCCGCCGCTTTTCAGCGCCCCAGGAACCCGTCGACCGCCTTCAGCACCAACCCGAAAAATTCATCGCACCACCGCCATCTTCCGCTCCGGTTCGATCCACATGAACGAACTGCCCGCACCGACCGCGAAATAGCTGGACGCCGGCACGCTCGGAAACACGCGGCCCTCGTGATTGAGCCACACGAGATAACCGTAATAGGGCGCAAGGGCGCAAGGTGTTCGCATACGCGTAAGCCACTCGCTCGAGATGATCTGATGCCCGTCTACTTTCCCGTCATTGACGAAGAGACTAGCCACCTTGAGCTGATCGTTCGCGCTGATCGACAGCCCGCCGCCCCAATGCGTTCCACCCGGTACCGACTGCATGCGCTGCCCGTTGATATCGACCCATGCGTTGTCATACCCGACCCATTGCCAGTTTTCACTGGCGCCGAGCGGCTGCATGATCGCCTCGCGAAACACCTCCGGCAACGGCCGTCCGAACAGATGCAGCAGCGCCAGCGAAAACTGGTTGATCCGGACATCGTTGTATTCCCAGTACGTGCCGGGTGCCTGCACGCGCCGCAGATCGCCCTTCTTTCCATCGGGCGCACGGCCGAACGTCACGGCGCGAAAATGATCGGCCTGGTCCGATAGCCCGAAACACTCGCCGCTCCATTCGCTTGTCTGCTGGAGCAAATGTGCCCAGGTGACGTGCGCATTGTGTTCAACGTCGAAACCGATGCCCGGTACCCGTTTATGCACCGGTTCGTTCACATCGGGCAACAGGCCACGGTCAAACGCCACGCCCGCCAGCAGGGCGAGGTAGGTCTTGGCAATACTGAAAGTCAGGTCCGCGCGATCCGGTTCGCCCCACGACGTGAGCATCCGGCCGTCGATGGAGATGGCACCGGACACCGGACCACGATCGTGCACGGGACCCAGCAACCGGTTCCAGGGTGGCGGGTCGTTCACATGCACGCCCCACGTGCCATCGACATTGCGGTCCCAAAGCGACTCATGATCTATCGCGAACTGTATTGCTTGCTGCAAATCCTTCATATCGGTCGTCATATCCAGAAATTTCGTCTAACGGTTTAATGCACTTTCAGGCGCGTGCGCGCCCACAGCAACGTGAAGAGACTGATGATGGCCGCGAGCATCAGATAGAAGCCGGGCGCAAGGTTATTGCCGGTAGCCGCGATCAGCGAAGCCACCGCAAGCGGCGTGAAACCGCCGAAGATCGTGGTGCCGAGGTTGTACCCGACCGCCATGCCGGTGGTGCGCGTACGGACCGGAAAAAGGTCGGACATCAGCGCGGGAATGGGCGCGAAATAGATGGCCTTGAGCACCGCGACCCAGATGACGGCGGCCAGCAGCGTCAGCAACGAAGGATGCGCATTCATGAACATGAATGCCGGGTAGATGGTCACGAAGAAGAGCGAACCTGCAGCAAGCATGATGCGGGTCCGGCCCACTTTGTCAGACCAGTGACCGACCATCGGCGTCAGCACCATGACGATAAAACCCGCCGCCAGCGTCGCGATGAACCCGTAGGAAGGCGCAAGCCCAAGCTGCCGCGATGCATACGTCGGCATGTAGAGCAGCATGTAGTTCGCGGTCGTCGTCAGCACAAGCGAACCGATGGACACCAGCAGCCGTTCCTTCTGCGTAGCCAGCACTTCACGGATGGGCGAAGCGGACCGTTCCGTGCGCTCGAACTCCGGGGTTTCATCGACATGACGGCGTATGTACAACCCCACCGGGCCGATCAGCAGGCCGAACAGGAACGGGATACGCCAGCCCCAGCCTTCAAGTTGCGCCGGCGTGAGCGTGCTGGTCAGCACCGCGCCGAACGCCGACGCCACCAGCACGCTCGCTCCCTGGCTCGCGAACTGCCAGCTCGCCATGAAACCGCTGCGGGCGGGCGCATGCTCGGTCAGGAAAGCCGTCGAACTACCGAACTCGCCGCCTGCCGAGAACCCCTGCAACAGCCGCGACGCGAAGATGCCGATAGGCGCGAGCATGCCAATAGCCGCGTAGCTCGGCATCAGCGCCACCATGCCGGTCCCGAGCGTCATCATGGCTATGGAGAGCGTCAACGATGCCTTGCGGCCCCTGCGGTCGCTATACGACCCCAGCACGAACGCGCCCACCGGACGCGCGAGATACGAGAGCGCGAAGGTGCCGAGCGTCAGCAGCAGCGACACGGTTTTATCGGTGGTCGGGAAGAACAGTTTCGATAACGTCGAAGCGAAATAGCCATAGACAACGAGATCATAAAATTCGAGCGCATTGCCAATCGATGTCGCGACGATCAGCTTGTAGATGCTGGCATGCCGCCTTGCGCCGGGTATGACAGTGGCCGCCGAATCCGTGCTCATCGCGCAGCCCTCCGTGTGATGGCGCGTTCGTCACGTTCGTTGCGCTCGCCCAGGTCCCAGAACAGGCCGGCCATGATCCGCAAGCCCTCGCGCACGACCGGTCCGAGCAAATGCTCGTTGGGCGCGTGCTGCGAACAGCCGGGGTACGAATGCGGCACCCATAACGTCGGCATGCCAAGGATGTCCGCGAAGACATCGTTGGGCAGCGTGCCGCCCAGGTTCGGCAAGAGGATGGGCGCACGGCCGGTCGTCTGTTTAACCGAGCGCACTGCCCATTGAACCCAGGCATTGCCGGGGTCCACGCGCGTGGCGGGCGTGCCCCGATCCACCTCGACGCGAACCATCCCGAAGCCTCGTTCATCCAGATGACGGCGCACGATCTGCTCGAGATTTTTCCAGTCCGTTGCGACCACGAAGCGGATCTGCATATAGGCGAACGCGTGCGGCGGTATTGCATTGACCGGCTTCTCGGGGTTGCCGGTGCGGAACGCCAGCACCTCCAGGTTGTTCCAGCCGAACACACGTTCAGCCGGTGTGAGGCCGGGTTCGCCGTAATCGGTATCGACTTCCGGCTCACCCGGATTGCCGCCCACGGCAATGCCGTCCAGCGCACGCCGCACCGCTTGCGGCACTTCCGGCGGCCGCAGGCCTTCAACGAGGATGCGCCCGTTGGCATCGACCATCGATGCAATTGCGCTCGCCAGCACCACGCCGGGATTGCGCAACAAGCCGCCCCAGTTGCCCGAATGATGGCCGCCCTCGCGCAGGTTCACATCGAGCTTGAAGTTCACGACGCCGCGCGAACCGAGAAAGACGGTCGGGTGCGCTGCGCCAAGACGCGGGCCATCGGAAGCGATCAGGACGTCGGCGCTCAGTTCGTCGCGCAGCGCCTCGCATACCGCATGCAGACCGGGCGAGCCCACCTCCTCGCCGGTTTCATACAACAGCTTCAGGTTGAAGCCGAGCCGCCCGCTGCGTGCGTCGAGCACAGCCTTCAGCGCGGCCAGGTTGATGCTGTGCTGACCTTTGTTATCAGCGGTGCCGCGTCCATACCAGTGATCGCCGGCAACGGTGACTTGCCACGGCGACAAACCATCGCGCCACTGCGCGTCGTAACCCCGCACGACGTCTCCGTGCCCATAGGTCAGGACCGTCGGCACGTCATCGCTTTCCTTACGATGAGCAATCAGGAACGGCCCCGCGCCCGGCACGGGATTGTCGACCAGCCGGAACGTAAAACCGAGTTCAGCAAGAACGGGGGCTATCTCGTCGTTGAGATACGCGCTCAGCATTGGTCCGCTTTCCGGCTCCTGGCTTTCTGTGCGCACCGCGACGCGGCGACGAAGGTCTTCGAGAAAAACGCCGGAATCGTACAGATCGGCCGCAGCTTGGATAGCAGACTCGCGTGTCACTTCTTGTCTCCGATGAAGCACGCCGGCAGGCGCTGGGTCTTCTGGTCTGGAAAATCGATGACGCGATCTTGATACCGCCGATATTTATGGACAATGACAATATTTGGCAATTTCCGTTGCCGAAAAGGCAAAGCTCCCACGAGGCCGTGTCATGCAAACCACCGCGCTGCGTTATTTCCTGGAAGTCGCCCGAAGCGGCTCGCTGAGCAAAGCGTCCGAGCGGCTGTTCGTCGCGGTATCGGCATTGAGCCGGCAGATAGCGAAGCTGGAGGACGAGATGGGCGTGCCTCTTTTCGAGCGGCGGCCGCGAGGCATGGTGCTGAGCGAAGCAGGACGCCTGCTGGCGGCGCACGCGCATCGCAGCCTGATGGAGCAGGATCGCGTGACCGAGGAGATTCGCGGCCTGACGACGGATCGGCGCGCTACGATCCGCGTGTCGAGTTCCGAAGGCGTCGCACGGGATTTCCTGCCGCAGGTTTTCCTGCACTTCCTGAAGACCTGGCCGGCGGCGCATTTTCAACTGGATGTAGAGGCGCCGTCCGAGGCAACGCAGCGAGTACGCGACGGCACCGCCGACATTGCCGTGTGCTTCAGCGTCGCACCGGAGAAAGACGTCAACGTGCATTATGCGCAGCGTGCGCCGATTTTTGCGCTGGTCGCACGAGACCATCCGCTCGCGAAGCGGCCGTCCGTGTCGCTTGCCGACCTGACGCCGTGGCCGCTCGCCATCTTCGGCGAGGGCGTAACTGTCAGACAATTATTCGACATCTCCTGCAGTCTCGAAGGCCTGACCTTCGAGCCTGTGTTCGTGAGCAACTATGGCAGTGCGCTGCAGACTTTTGTTCAGCAAACGAAGGCGGTCACGCTGGTTGGTTACCTGACGGTTCGCAGCCGTCTCAAGCCGGACAAACTGGCTGCGGTGCCCATCAGCAACCCCGAATTGCATCAGCGGACATTGCAGGTTCAGACCATGGCGGGACGTACGTTGCCCAAGGCCGTGAGCGCGTTCCTAGAACTGCTGATAGCGGCTATTCACGACCCTTCGTGTGTCGATTAGTGTGCTCCTGATTTTACATAGTCATCCAGAATGAATGTTCGATGGCGAGACTCGGCCCATGATCGACGGCTCCGGTTTGGCGACCCATGAGCGCCGCGCCCTGCGCAGGCCCGGGAAAAAGCGCCACGTCAGCAGCAATAATGCAAGCAGCGCCGGGCACCATTTCATATCGGTCTTCACTGGTTCGCGATGCGTCAATCGCGGGTCTCGCATGGCACTTGTCAAGGATGCCGAATTCAGCAGCCTTCGATACCCAAAGCCGATCCGTTCAGCAACCGAAGCCAGATATTGCCCCCGCAGTTGGGATAACTCTTCATGGCTTTCTGCCGTGGTCGGCTTGCCCGGTACGGTCGGCACCTGTATCACCTCGTCGGCACGCCAGAATCCGATCCGGTTGCCGTTCGCATCGGTCTTCGGGATGTTGGCTGGCTGATCGCCTCCCACGCCGATGAGCCAGCCGTGCACCTTGCCTTCCGCGATCTCACGGACCCGGTCGTTCGACGGCAGCACAGGCGGCGCTTCCTGCCCGTCCGTGATAAACAGCACGGCAGTACTGCTCCCGACGTCATGCGCCGTGCGCACAGCCGAATAGATTCCGCCTTCGGCTATGCGGCTCCAGTTGGTCCAGCGCATGCGCCCATCGATCTCATTAAGCGATGAAAGCAGCGCGTCGAAGTTGCCGCACACTTCAGCGGGCAGCATCAGCAGCAAGGTGCGCTGGCCCGTGAACACGCTCCATCCAAGCTTCGAACCACACGGCAATTGGCCCATTGCCTCGCGCACCATCGCCCGGGCAAACTCCAGCCGGCTCGTCGGTGCATTGCCCAGACCGACGTCCTCAGTATCCATGCTCTGCGTGATGTCGAACGTGACGATGTAGCTCGCGGTATCGCGTGGCAGCGTTACGGGCGGCATCGCCAGCGCGGCGATCAGCAACAGCGGCGCGGCCGCGATCGGCCACTGCCGCCGGTCGAACCAGCCTCGCATGAGAGCGGCGATCTTCACGGCAGATCCTCGGCTTCGGCGCCGCGCAACTTGACGTCGTGCTGCTCCTTAACGTCGGGTTCATCCGCGCCTTCGGATGTTTCCGGCGCAAGCCACAAGGCGCGTTCGAGGTTGTAGCGTGTGTCCCAGTCACCGGGTGAGACACGCAGCAGCTGGCGGTAACGCTGCTTCGCCTGTTCGAGCAACGGCAGCGACCTGACGGGCCCGGAGTTGCTGCCGCCGGTCGCCTGATGGACATACATATTGCCGAGATCGAACAGCGCGGCATGCGTCAGGTCGCTGTTCCCCTTGTCTTGTATCAGGCCGTCGTAGAGCTTCTGCGCGTCGGCATAAGCGCCCGCTTTCGATAACACCATCGCGCGTGCCAGTTGCACTTCGAGAGGGTCAGACGTATCGCCGCTACCGCCCCGCGTCCTGACGATGTTGCCCGTGTCGGCAAGCGTCACGGCAACGGCTTGCGCTACGTCGTGAGCGTGCTTCAGTTGCAGCCCGTCATAGGCCGCAACAGCCGCGCAGCAGAGCGCGATCACGCCGAACGCCAGGTGAGTCGAAGCGCGCCTCATGCCCAACTCCTGACTTGAATGGTGTGCAGCGCCAAAAGCAAGACGCAGGACACCAGCGCCGCGGCGTAGCACCAGGCGCTCCGGTCCTGACGCGGCAGCCGCTCCACGAACGACACCTCGGATTTTTGCCGGCGGTTGATGTCAGCCATGGCGGCGGCCATCGCATCGGCATCGCCGGCTTGATAGAGGTGATACGGCGACTTCAGCGTGACGAAAAATCGCTGCAGTTCGGCTTCCTCGGAAGTGTCATTGGCGGCGATCGCGCGGAGGTCAGGACTATAGACCCCGCTGCGCAGGTAGACGAAGTAGAGGTCGATCTGATCGCGCGCGAGTCCGTCCTCGATATTCCGGCGAGCCTGTGCGTCCAGCCGCGCCCCGCCGTCGGAGACGAGCACGATCGCGCGGCGTGCTTCATAACGACGCCCGTCGAACTGGCCGATGGCCGCACGCAATCCCCGGTCGAGTTGCGTGTCCGGCATGCCGCGGCCGATGCCCGTGCCGGCAATCGCGTCCTGGATGATCTGGTGATTAGCCGTGAAGCGTACGACCGGCACCGGGCTGATGCCGAACATCATGAATGCGAGCCGGTCGTTGGGACGTTCATCGACGAAACGCGTCAGCGAGTGGCGCGCCACCTCGTTCTTCGACATGCCCCTCGAGTCGATAGGCAGATGTCCCATGGTGTCGTCCATGCTGGAACTACGGTCCATCAGGATGAGGATTTCCGCGCCCGTACCCGTGCGCAGCACTTGCAGGTTCGAGCGTCCCGGACCTGCCAGGCCAATGACGATTGCGAGGATTGTCAGCACCGCGCAAGCGCGCCACAGAACACCAATCGCCCGTCCAGCGCGATCGACCGGCAGCCACGCGACGTGGGAAAAACTCAGCGTATCGCCGCGCCGACGCATCAGGGGTAGCAGCGCGAGCGGCAGCAGGACGAGTGCCCACGGTTGGGCGAAATCGATGGGCGAAGTCATCGTTGCCAACGCCTTTCCGCGCGATAAAGATCACGGCATAAGTCGAGCAACGGGAAAGGTGCATCGGGTGAAGCGGCCGCGAAAAAGCGCTCGCCTGACTGCTGGTAGAAGCGTTCGAGTTGCGGTCGTAGCAGTTGCAAATGAGGAGCTTTCTCAAACAAGAGCGGCAGCGAACCGGCATGCACCACCTGTCCTGCCGTCTCGTTCAACGCACGATGCAGGCTGAGCCATGCGTGCTCGTTGTGATTAGCATCAGCGGTCTTCGAGCGCTGCATTTCGCCCCATGTGCGAGCGAATGGTAATCGCGCGGCTTCGCGCCGATTGCGCCACAGCCACCAGCCCAACCACGCGAGCAAGGTCAGCGCGAGCAGGCCCACTGCCCACGTCATCTCCCGGTGAAGCGGCGCGATAGCAGCCCCCCTTGCCTGCCGGTCTGGTCGCAGCGCCTGCAGATCACCCGTGGTGAATGCCGTCTGCGGCGTCAAGGGTCCGACGCTCACGGGCCATTCAGGCGCTTGCAGCAAAGCGCCGGATT
>WNFJ01312715.1_pt1 | contig 11101 bp, 7 predicted proteins | sample 5400461 | NCBI WGS metagenome assembly WNFJ01 (sample SAMN13153349, study PRJNA577476) | soil metagenome | isolation source: 115 cm saprolite on Douglas fir-dominated hillslope | place: USA:California | collected 2013-09-17 | reverse complement strand
TGGCGATGACCCCAATAAAAGAATAATCCCAGCGCAAAGTGCGCTTCCGGAGAATTTGGAGCCAGCGCCAGAGCGCGGTCAATGAGCGACCTCACCTCCTCTAATTCCGGTGGCGCCAAAGGAGAGATGAACCAGTGTCGCGATAGTCGATTGCGTGCGAGCTCCGCGGCGGCCTCGGCAAAGTTTGGATCGCTTGCTAGCGCCTGGCGGTAAAACGCGTCGGCACGATCGTATGCGTCCGCCGCCAGAGTGCTCTCTGCCTGGTGAAACTCATACTGACCGCGTAGGAAAAGATCATAAGCTTCCGTATTCTCTGTCCGCGACGCGGCCAGGACATGCGATTCGTTCGGCGAGAGATTCGCTTTCAAAGCGTCCGCGATTTGCGCTGCGACTTCGCTCTCAACTGTTAAAACATCCTTAAAGTCACGATCATAACTTTTCGCCCAGATATGCGTATCGGAGCGGGCGTCGATCAACTGCACATTCACCCGAACCTTGTCGCCAGCTCTCTGCACCGTCCCCTCGAGGATGGTGGAAACGCCGAGTTCTTGCGCGACTGTCTTTAAGCTGTCCGGCTTGCTCTGATACTTCGCCGTCGAGGTTCGCGAGATGACTTTGAGATCCCGAACCGTCGCTAATTTCGTCAGAATCTCATTCTGGATGCCGTCGGCGAAATACGCGTTCTCCTTTTGAGCGCTTAGATTCTGAAACGGCAGAACTGCGATCGACTTGTCGATCTTGTGCGCCGAGGCGCGCGGCAAGAGAAAAAATCCCGCAGCGATAGAAATTATCACGCCGGCGGCGACGAGGAGAATAATATTGCGGCGGCGATGCCTCCCAGGAACCCTTGGGGTGGCTTGAATTCCTTGCGGCGTCACGTCGTAAGCCCAGGCGAGGATGAGCGCGACCGGAAAACCGACCAGCAAAAGCACGATGACGAGACGCAGCGTCCAGTTGGGCAACTCCCATGCCGGAATAACCGCAGAACCAATTTGAATGATGAATCCCGCAGCGATGATATAAGCGGCCGCGACGCGATAAACTTTCCGCCGCTGCAACTCTTGGAAGAAGCCGCTCATAAACAGTCTGGCCTTATAATCACCATAGTCTGATACCGCGTGTCCAAGAGAAGATATGCACAAGCTCGGTCTAAAAAAGCGGGCGTATTGAAACGTTTCCATCGGTGGGCTGAAGGAGGGACAAGTCGTGCGAGTAACCGATTACTGGCGCAAACCGTTCGCTCGGTCAGAGCGCCGGCACGGACTCGGCGATTTAAAGAAGCCGGACGCCGAGGAAATGATCGAGCATTGTCCGTTTTTCAGTTAGCGCGGAGCGCCCGCGATGCACGAGTGACTTTGAATCACATGAAAGATTTATTACCTTGAATACAGACTGATCGAGACGAGAGACGCGACGGACTCAGAATTGTGGTTCTAGCGATTTCTAAGCTTTCCGCTGCTTATCAAATCAGCCACTGTCGCTCAAACGAGTTACTAGGGTACGTATCGGAAATGCCACAATGATTATAAGTATTATCAGCCTGATTTTGTTTGTTGGCCTCGTCGGCGTCATACTGCTGGGCGGATATCTGCGTCGGCTCGTTCCGGCGGAGCACCTGAACGCTGACTCCAAGGACGTGGTGAAACTGGCGCTGGGGCTTGTCGGGACCATGACCGCGAGACTCCTGGGATTACTCATCAGCTCAGCCAAGCAGACCTTCGACACCACGCGAAGCGAAGTGACGCAGAGGGCCGCGAAGGTCGCTTTGCTTGATCGTGTGTTAAACCTGTAACGGGGCTGAGGCAATGGAGGCGCGCCGTGCTCTGCGCGATGCTATCGCCGATGGAGTGCGGCAGACCTGGCCAGCGGAGCGAACCGCTCCAACCCGGTTAGACCCCGACGAGCAGATGGGGGATGCCTTTTACGTGGCGGTTCAGCACCTCTCACCTCAAAATGACGCGCAACGTGATCTTAAGACTCAAGCGACGAATCTCATGGTGCAACTCGCGGAGCTTCGGGCGCTGCTGCAAGCGCAGGCGATTCCGTCATTGTCGAAGCCACTGCTGATGGCGCTGGTGTCATGGCTCGTGGTTATCTTTTTTGGCTTTAGCCTGCTCGCACCGGCCAACCCGACGAGCACTCTCGCTTTAGTGGCCGGCGCGTTCTCAGTTGCCTGCGCAGTTTTCATAATCCTGGAACTGAACTATCGATTTGCCGGCGCGATTCGAGTTCCCAGCGAGCCGATGACAAACGTCCTGAACCACCTTGGTAAATGACCCGCCAAAAACCTGGCTATCGATCGAAACAACCGGCCTCAGAGTGAGATAATCTCTCCTTTAACACGAAGTAGCTGGGGGATATCAAGAAGGAGTCACCTGGGCTTTAAGCAAGTCGTACGCAATTGCCATCCCGCAAATTCGTGTCGGCATAGTGGACACCTGACATTGAATCGGATGTTGGGCCGCCAAATACGAGCTTTTGGGCCGAGCTGAAGCGGCGCAATGTTTCTAAAGCGAGCGGGGTTGGTTACGCGGTTATCGCGTGACTGCGGATGCAGATAACGACGCAGGTTTTTCCATTTCTCGCCTTATGGCGCGATCGCACGGGCTTCAGCGGGCTTTGACGCCTGAGCCAGTTCGTTGCCTGTTTTGCGATCGCTAATCACAAATGTGTTGTTTTCTCCGAGCGTCGACCACGGCCCGCGCGGTACTTCGCTAAACTCAACAAAGCGCCAGTCGGTTACGTCCGTTTCGGTTAATCCGAGATAGTCACGCACAGCGGGAGAGACATCGAGACCTGCGCCTCGGTTGAGAGTGGTTTTCGGACGTTCATTGCCAAATACATACTGCCAGTAATCAGTGCGGAAGGGTCCTGCGTCTTCCCATTGCGCATAAACCGTTCGATCTCCCTTGCGAATCGCAACCCATCGATCCTTGCAGGTGGAAACGCCGGGGCCTTGGTACGCTTCCTTGAACCATGGAACGACGCGGGGCGCTTCTGGTCGATGGCCAGTGGCGGCCTTGTCGTTGTATGGGAGCGCGCAGTAAAATGGGTTCTGTCGAGGCGTGAACTTTACGGGAATCAAATTGCGTCGATGCGCGGGATTCGGATCGTCAAATCCGCCGTAACTTCTGCTCCAATTTTTGTCCCATGAGCTTATGCGGTTCGGCACCGGGTTGTTTCCGCCCGGCTTCTCGCCGATCCAAAAGACAGTTGTCACGATATTTTTCTTCCACGGATAACGTTCTCCTGTGGCTGAGACACTCTGGCTGGTGCTTGAACATCCCGCGCTGATTGCTGCCAGGGCACCGATCGATAGGATCGATATTGCTTTCATCATACGCTTCCTTGTTTTTGTGCTCTGCGTCTCGGACGTTGTCGCGGACGCGTTCGCTTTGCGGTTCTTTTCTGTGCGCCACTCAATGGCACAACGAGTAAACTCTTTCCGTCGGTAGTTGAAATTGCGACCGGTCTGGCGGGATCAACGTTTAGTAACTCCAGCACGGGCTTGTCCAGGATCAGGGCGAATGAATTTCCATGCCGCACGAGCATTTTGATCATCTCCGGTGACTCATTGTACATACAATGTATCACCGTTCAAGCATCAATCTTTTACCAAAACATTGGTCCGCAGGGTCCCCCGGACTCGGTATTTGGAATCGGATACAGCTACGTTCTACAACCCATCCGGGAGGTAAGTAACTGAGTGCTGGTGAGATGAAATGCACCGTGCAGGAATCGAACCTGCAACCCAGTGTTTTCACCTTCAGTGATTTTCAGTGTGTACCAGCTTTGTTTGACTTCCATAAATGGCTGACGGTGTCGGCCAGTAAAATTACGCTCGGCTACGCAATGGCCGTGTGCTCATATACGCGCAGAGATTCGCCATATTTCTGGCTGCAGTGGGGCAGTGGCAATCACAGGGTAAATCAATCCTCAGGCGTACGGTTAAATGAAGCTGGCGAAACGAATCAATAAAATCGAAGCGCGCGTGCTGCTTCAATGCTCGGGTTACGTATCTCTCCTGGCATTGGCTTCGTCTACCGAAACTAACACATGCAAAATCGTTACGATATTGTCCCGGAAGTAGCAGGAAGTTCCACCTCGTGCTCGTCGCGCCGGTAGCTCAACTTGCCCCGAGTCGTAACAATGAGGACCAGTGCGGCAACGCTAAAAACGATAGCTGTGCCCAGCGTTTGGTAATGAACTGGAAGATAATACGGCGCAGTGGATGGAAAAAGTGCTACCATCGCGAGACCTGAGCTATCGAACGCGGCATGAAGCAAGATTGCCATTAGCGTGCTGCCACCACAATTATTCAGCACCCAGGCCATCACCATTGAAAGTCCCGTTAAGCCGATTGAGAACTCGGCCAGAGCAATGCTGGCGCTGATAAAGGTGGCATCCGGTCCAGTTCGCGCCAATGGCCCAAAGAAGAAAGGCAGGTGCCACACGCCCCACAGCAGTCCAAGAATTAGAGTTCCCACTACAGGACCGTGCAGGCGCTGCATGCGGGGTTGCGCAAACCCACGCCATCCAATTTCTTCCCACACGGGGGCTACACCAATCGTAAGGGAGATGGCCATTTCACTCAGATAGAGTTGTGTAAAGCGCGACCCCGGAGCGACAAAATCGCCGAGACTCCCAGGTACGATCAGGAAGGCCAGCAAATTTAGGATGGGAAGGCCCAGCAGGGCTAGTAGGTACCATTGGGCTCCGATTCGCCAGTGCACGACACTACGCAACAAGCGAAGCACTCCGGGCTTCCCTGAAGTAATACCTAGCATGAGAAAGGCTGAGATGGCTGGCCCGAAACCGCCGAGCGCTATAAGGAAGTCAGGCAGGCTTAAAGGCGCCCAGATCAACCAGAAGTAGCCCCAGGTTAAGACAAAGGACAGAAGGAAAAAGAAGAACAGCGGATAACGGGCGAGCAGGCTCTCGCGCGCGGCATCCGCGCTTTCAGCACCATCATTGACGGTCGTCATGTCGACCGATTTGTTATCTAAATCAGGAAAGTGGCATCAAGCTCAGATCGCTGCCGGAGAACCCTCCACGAAACAAATCCGGTTAAGGGACGAATCTGGCTGAATTAGCGCTTGATTCGGATTCATAACATTTCGACCGATTCGTAAAGAAACGAAAACGATTGAAGCCCATAGGTGGACAACGAATTGTCAATCGGCGCAACTGACACGAAATCACTTGATGGAAATTGCCTTATTCTTGCCATCCAAAATCACCCTGTATCGTCTCCGGTTTACGGGATTGCGAATGTTCAATCATTGCTCAAAGATCAATGTCGTACTAGGATCAAAAACTCCGGGTTATCTCCCAAGTCCCTGATGAAAGGTTTGCTGTGTGGTCGACCATCGATCGAACCGTATCGGAGGATTTCCTTTGAATTACGACTGGCAACATAGAAAAGGCCATCGTCGCCGAATGCCATTCCCGCTGGCCCGTTAAGGCCTCCCGACTTTGATGCGACAAAAACGCTCGTGGAGCCCTGTTGAAGGTCATGTCGCAAAATGGAATCGTTCCCGCCGCTCCCAATAAAAAGATAGCGATCGTCAGGACTAAGCATCAAATGGATCGGTCTATCGAGCTGATCGCTTCGAGAAATAAGATTCCGTAAATGGAGACCTGTACGACTTTCGTAAATTCGCACGCAATCGGCAGCTCGATCCGCCACAAACAAGTCATTATTCGGTGCGAAAATCACCGCTCTGACTTCTAGAAGACCGTTTGAGGCGAGCTTTGCCGACGGAACAAAGGTTCCAGGCGGAAAATTGCCCTTTTCAAGATCGAGGCTTTCGGGAAGAGGCATCGGCGTCCCTGATTTGGCGTTTTTGCTAAAGGGACCGTGATATCTCGCGATCAGACTCGTGTCTTGACTGGAAACGTAGAGGTCGCCATCGGAATCAAACGCTATGTTAAAAGGATGATATATGCCGGGATTCATCTCAGCGTGGCGCTCTACGAAGACTTCGGCAAAGTCGTGCTGTCCATTTTCATTGAGCGTGCCTTTGAACTTTAGCACTTGGCTGTATTCGAAATACGAGTTGACCACATACAGGTTCTGATCTGGCCCAAACACGAATCCGCGAAGCTCACGAAGCTTAATTCCCTCAGGAAGACTCTTTTTGTTCAAAGCCTTCCGCAATTCCTTCCCATCAGTCGAATAGACGTGAATATTGTTTCGCGAGGCTTTCTCTTCGCCGCCATGAAAGCTGACGTACCATTCGCTTGGCATAACTATCTTCTTAGTTGACCGCGCGCTTCATCTCGCAGGCACAGTAATTCGGTTAAATCTGCAGCCATCGTTTTCAGAGTAAATCGATTCTTTCACTAATCCTATTTCGGGCGCATATCGACGGCAAAACGACGGCGAAGCAAGGGTTCGATGCTCCGCGGCATTCACGCAGCGTTTTTTAAAAATTTGTCTTTTCTCAGGAGGATTTTTCATAAAGACTATGTCATTCGGGCGTTCTAAAGTGCAATTGGGGGTGGAACTATGAATTCTGTACCGGACGAGTCGCTACCACTTGGGGATCCATCCCTCGTAGAACATCCCGCGCCCAGTGGCGTTACCGAAATCGGTCAACGGCTGATGCCATTTCCGTTTACTCCCCCCGATCTCAAACTCGATGATAAAGAGAGTCTATCAACCTCAAATGATTGGTTCACCAAGCATGACAAGAACAAAATCGATGAGCTCGACAGTCTGGATTTCTACGCGTCAAGCGGACCGCAATGTGTAGGCGTGGTCCCGAAACTTCATAACACTTCGGCAGGGATCGAAATTTATCGGTTACCGCCCACGATGAGCAAGGACACGTTCGAAAGCAGGGAAGGCCCGTATCGGCAGGGCTTCACCAAAAAGTTCAGTAATAAAAGGGACGGCGAAAAGATCGCAAAATTCAAAACTTACCCTATCGCACAACCGGCGCTCGCCTGCTTTTGTATGTCTCGTTTGCTCGGCCATCTTGTCGAGGTGCCGCCGGCGGCGTATCGCACGATGGATGTCCGGGAATTCCAAAAGGTCGGCAATCAAGCGCGAGAAACCGGCCATCCGAGTTGCACGCAAGCATGGGCAGATCTGCGAAGCTGGGTGCAATCGGGAAATCCCAAACTGGTTCTATCGGGTGGCCAGCTCGTTTACGGATCCCTGGCCCAGAATCCCCGAGGAGAAAACAGCAGCCCCGAAGACTATTGGACGGTTGGTACAATCAGAGGGCATAGCTTCTACAAGGTGTTTTCGTCAAAGGCGCCAGTAGCGAGCATTTTGAATTTGAATGATGTGAAGTCCCTTCAGGATCTCGCTCTCGCACAAGACATGACTCGGGGAGTGATCCTGGATTCAATCTTTAAGCAGGTCGATCGCCTCGGTAATATCAGCGTTGCCGTGTTGCAGCATTATGTAACCACGGCTGGTAAGGTAAAGTGGGGTGACAAGGTAAGCGACAAAGACAAAGCTGAAGCAGTCAGTCCCTTGCTGCCGCTGAAGCGCATCATGTACAAAGATAACGACGATGGCATGAACTGGGGAAGAGATTCAATCTCCGTAACTCCCATTCTTAACGAGACACATCACATCGACCAAACCATCTACGACAGGTTGCAATGGCTGGCACGGTTGATGCAGGATGGAGAACCAGGTTCCGACGTGAAGATAAAGGACTACTTTGTGAACGCCGTTCATATCTCAGGCGACAATTATGATAGCTTGAAAGCAAGCGTTATTAAGCAGGCCGCAGCGCTTAAGAGTAGAGTGGATTCCAAGGATATTCAGCTGGATCTGGATTTTGAGGGAACGATGAAGAACCTTTATGCCAAGGAGGTTGCAGCCGCCCAAGCCGCTAAGAGCGCTGCGACGACCTCACCGACTTCAACCGGAGTGACGACGAGTCCCGCCTCGTGAGAGAAGTGAGGCCCGGTAGATAAAGAATTTTGGAAGCGTCATAATCAGGAACAAGCTCGAGTCTCATGCCCGCTGAGTTTGATGTGAACACGCCGCGGGGACAGGAAACAATCAATCACACATCTTCTAACGGCGTGGTGGAGCTTGCGATCCGATCTGCGGCTTTTCTGGGGCACCCGGAGATCTATGGGAAGAAGGACATTGAGAAAGAAAAAGAACTGGCCGCGATCGATTTTTATAACGGTAAAACACAAGACGGCCTGGATATTGTTCTGATCCCCAAAACTTACAGCACCTCACCTGGGATCAACATTCACGCCATCAAATTGCCGGCAGGAATGAGCCACTTCAGCTATGCCGAAGGTCACACGGGTAAAGCGCACTCAGGCGACGACAAGATCATAGCTAAATACAAACAGTCCATTCCGACTCATTTCACCTATGCCCCGTCGATACTCGGTTATTACCACTTGTCCCGATTCCTTGATACAGGGCATGTCGAGCCTACCGTTGTGCGGACGATGGACATCGCTGCCCACAAGCCTTTGGCTGATTTGGGGAAAGCGAAGGCGATGGGGTCGAACAATCGAAACCAATGGACGGAGCTAAGAGCGCTCGATGAGACCCATAACAATCCGACTCTTTACACTCAGGATGGGAAGCAGCTTTACGGCGCGTTGCAGGCGAATCCGACCGGCGAAGAAAGTTATCCTCATCTGAGCCAACTCGGGGGAGCCGGTGCTTTTGCAGCTTCGTCTGAGTTTGGCAAGGTAACAAGCCCAAACCCGCTTAAGTTGAACTGCAAAGACGCGACGGGAAGGCTCGATCAGGCAGCTCTGCAGCAGATTGTACAAATCAAGGATTTGTCCGATATGGTTCTCATGGATTTCATCATGAGCCAGGCTGATCGTTTCAGCGGAAATATGCACTCCCAGAAGATCTACATATGGATCGAAAACGGAGTCCTAAAGCACAAGATCAAGAAGGGCGATCCCGCAAAGACGGGACAGGAAATTCCGCCCGAGGCCGTTTTGATCAATCGCATGATCATGAAAGATAACGACGCCGGTCTGATTAGCGGCAATTCGGCGAAGAGCTATCATCTTCTTGACAAGGTTAGTCACATGGATCCAAAGACCTTTAACCGGCTTCTTGACTTTCAGGAACAGCTTCAGAAACCAGAAGTTGCTCAATGGTATGAGACCGAACTTCTCTTTACGCAAGCTGACTTCAACGCCGTGAAGAATAACGTGGATCAAGCTGTAGGCATTCTAAATGGTCGTAAGGACAAAGGCCTTTTTCTAGACGCCAGCTTGAGCGTCGCTCTGGGAATAGAAGAAGACAGTAACTAAGATGGTGCCACATCTACAGACTCTTACGCGCACACATCCGGTGCGCAGGCCGATATTTGCTACTTGTTCCGATATTCTGATCGCGGCCGTAAACGTTTTCGGACGCAATTTCCCATGGCGTTTTCGCGCCATCTGGCCTAAGCTAATTGAGTCACAAATAAACCGAAATGGCTGACATTACTGGCTTAGTTAAAATCGCCCGAGGGCAGATCGGCACTGAAGAGGATGACAAGCATCAGAATAAAGGCTCCTCAATCGAGAAATACCAAGCATCTACAGATACCAGCGGCCAGGGTTGGCCTTGGTGTGCAGCGTTTGTGGACTGGTGTGTCCAGCAATTCGCAAACGAAGCAGGAACCGACATTACACACGTTCCTCGGACTGCGGCCGCTTTTGGGTTGATTACCTGGGGCAACGACAATCACTATCAAGTATTCAATCCACCCGCCAGCTCTAAAGACGTCAAGGCAATGCCCGGAGACATCGTCGTGTATGAGTTCTCCCATACGGGTATCGTTTCTGGCACGGGAGACCGTAAGTACAGTTTTTATGCTATCGAAGGAAACACAAATCCGGGCGGCGGACGGGACGGCTATGAAGTTGCCGAACGCGGCCGCAATTACAGCTCTGTGAGGAAGTTTATTCGATTGCCCGACGAAGCCGCCTGAACAGAAGCCAGCGGTCTCCTGTTACGGGACGTTGCACAGAGCACTGAGAAAGTCGTTTCTGAAACAATTCCTAGCGGATCAAAGCATAGCGTCGATCCACTTCCTCACTTCATTTTACCGAATTTAACGCGAATTTATTGATAGGTACCTTCCTTTACGTTGAAACGCCTGATGGTCCAAACGCCGTCTTCTGTAATGCGGATTTTGTAGCCGCGACAAGCTTTGAAATAGGGCCCGATCAACGCTATGACGCCATTAATTGCGTCCGCCAATCCGAGCGTCCTGCGAGGCAGGACAACCAGTCCCGGATTGTGCTGAAACCGAAATCTGCTCTCATCTAGGAACTCGACGTCATGCGTCAAGAGAATACGCCGCTCTCTCCATGCGAATGCCAAAACCTCGAGCGCTCACCGGCCCAATAGGCTGACATCGTCAACATAACGAACATTCCAGCCGCGATTCCGAATTAGTCTCGCAGCTGCGATCCCGACGCTTTCATCTACCAAAAACCGCGCTGCACTCTCAAAATTTTTCTTAACATCAGAAAGATGATCCTTGCCCACAACCTCTACGATACGTTTCCCGTACCATACAGAATTTTACCCTCGCATACGGACTTCCAAATAGGAACTGCGGTTTTTCTCTTGACACATAGGCCGAATCTTGTGCAAAAGAGAGTCGTACCTGAGCAGGTGGAACGCGCAGGCGCAATTAAAGAAGGGAGAAGTGGACATTAAAGTATGGCTTCGGTCCCGGACACATTTGGTAGATCACGTGTTTCGTACGGCAGAGAAGAATGCGTAGCACTTCCTCCGGCTCCTGGAACTGAAATTGATTCAGGTCGAAAGGATGATGAAGACGACCTTTGCAAAATTGAATTCGACGATCCGAACGTGATTTTCTGTCCTGCGCTTCATAGCACAAATCCTGGGACTGATATCTACGGATTACCGACTGGAGTTTCAAGAGCATCCTTTGAACAGAAGGAATGCGCCAAGGAGACAAAGAGAAACGCCGACTTTCTAGCAAAATTTAAGCAATCAACAAGCTGCTCTTACACTCCCGCGATATTAGCTTACGGAAAGGTGGCTGATGCACTCAAAATTCATGTTGATGTTCCGGCAGTTGTCTATCGAACGATGGAACAAGCAACCCACAAGGGA
>WNFJ01181054.1_pt1 | contig 11101 bp, 11 predicted proteins | sample 5400461 | NCBI WGS metagenome assembly WNFJ01 (sample SAMN13153349, study PRJNA577476) | soil metagenome | isolation source: 115 cm saprolite on Douglas fir-dominated hillslope | place: USA:California | collected 2013-09-17 | reverse complement strand
CTGCTGCTGCTGGCGGTGGAGCGCTGGCTTGGGCGGGGACGCGAGATCGTCCCCGCCGGATGACCGGCTCAGCGCCGCCTCGACTCGAGGGCGGCCGTGTGGTGCGAGGACCGGGAGGTGCGCTGGCATGCTCGGACAACTCTGGCAGTTCATCAGAGATCCACAGAACGATTTCGCGGGCGAGACGGCGCGCACGCTGTATTTGTCTTTCGTGCCCATTGCGCTGGCGATCGCCATCGGCATCCCGCTGGGGGTGCTGGTCGCTCCGCGTCGCACCGCTGCATTCTTTGCCACCAATACTAGTGGACTGGCCCGCGCCATCCCGACGCTCGCGTTTCTCGCCATTGTACAGCCCTTTCTGGGCATCGGCGTGCTACCCACGGTGGTCGCGCTGACCCTGCTCGGCATCCCGCCCATTTTGCTGAACACCATTGCCGGCCTGCGCGGCGTCGACCCGGCGGCGGTGGAGGCGGCGCGCGGGATGGGCATGACCGCGTGGCAGGTGCTCGCGCGTATCCGGATCCCGCTGGTCATGCCGGTCATCGCGGCGGGCGTCCGCACCGCCGCCGTGCAGATTGTGGCCACCGTGCCCATCGCATTCCTCATCGGCGGCGGCGGGTATGGTGACTACATCAGTGAGGGGCTCAATTTGCTGCAGACGGTGCCGCTGCTCGTCGGCGCAGGCGGCATCGCTGTCCTGGCGCTGATCGTCGAGCTCGGACTGGCGGCTGTCCAGCGTGTAGTAACGCCCGCCGGACTACAAGTAGGTGAAGGCCCGGGGACGGCTGAGGGCGCGGCGCCTGCCGCGGCGGCCGAACAACCGGTGGCCGCATGAGAGGAATACGTCTGCACGGATGCGCGTTGCTCTCTGGAGCACACACCCGACCGGCGCACGTGCCGGGAACAGGCGGCGGCTTCGCACGTCGACGCGAAGCCCAGTAGTAGTGGTGGTGTCCTTCACACCACATCATTCATCCCATCGGAGGAGATGCTAGTATGCGCGCGAATTCCACTCACTGGCTCGCAAAGGCGCTCGGCGTCGTCATGCTGATCACCGTGCTGACACTCGCGGGCTGCGGCGGCGGGGGTAGCGGCAGTGGCGCCGGCTCGAAGCCTGGCTCGGGCATCAATCTGACCATCGGCAGCAAAAACGATCCCGACGGCCAGCTGCTGGCCGAGATGTACTCGCTGCTGCTGCAGAATCAGGGCTTCAACGTGACGACCAAGCGGGCGCTCGGTCAGACGACGGTCCTGGACGCCGCCATTAAGAGCGGCGCGGTTGATATCTATCCGGAGTTCAACGGGACGGCGCTCTCGCTCTACAAGCTCCCCCAGACCAACGATCCCCAGACGGCCTACAACGAGGCCAAGACGTACTACGAGCAGAACCTGCACGTCACGTGGCTGGCCCCAGCCCTGAAGCTCAACGACAGCTACGGCTACTGCACCTCACAGGCCAAGGCGCAGCAGTATAATCTCAAGACAATCGCCGATCTGGCGCCTGTCGCCAACAAGCTCGTCTTCGCGCTGCAACAGGACGCCAAGGACATTTACAACTCAGCGGGGACGGCTTATGGAGTCAGCTTCAAGTCCACCGTCACCATCAGCGAGCAGCTTTCGTTCCAGGCGGTGACGGGTGGGCAGGCTGACATCAACGAGTGCTACACGACCGACCCGGCCATCGTGACGAACCACTTCGTGCTGCTGCAGGACACCAAGAACGCCTTCCCGCCGTATAATCCCTCGCCCATCGTGAGAGATCAGACGCTGGCGAAGTCGTCGGCGATCGCGAGCACGCTCAACGCGCTGGCGCCACACCTGACGACGGACTCGCAGACCGCGCTAATCGCAGAGGTCGGCAGCGATACGTCTAAGGTTCCCTCCGTGGCGAAGAAGTTCTTGCAGGACCAGGGTTTGCTGCCGAAGTAGTAACGCTGCGGACGAAGCTTCTTGGGCGAAGCTCCGGATGACTGGATGTGTGAAAACGGAGAGGACGCCAGCCTGTATGCTGGTGTCCTCTCCCACTTGACGCAGATCTGTCCAGAGCGGAAGGAGCTGCGCCATTCAGGACGGAGGAAGACGATGCGTGCGGATATCGTCGCCGGGGCACACTTCCCCGACTACGAACTGACCGATCATACGAAGCAGCGGCGCCGGCTGAGCGAGCTGCAAGGGATTGACCCGATGATTCTGGTGCTCTCGCGCGGCCACTACTGCCCGAAGGACCACCAACAGCACCTGGCGCTGGCGGCCTTCTATCCCAAGATTGCCGTCGCGTACACCAAGATCGTAACCATCTCCACCGACAACATCCTGGAGAGTAACGAGTTCCGCGACGCGGTGGGGGCCCAGTGGACCTTTCCAGTGGACCTTTCTTTCCGATTCAGGACGCACAGTGCAGAAGGATTTGCAGATTCAAGAGTACACCGACCCGCACCATGACCCGATGATCCCGCACACCCTGGTGCTGGAGCCGGGCCTGGTGATTTACAAGATCTACAATGGCTACTGGTTCTGGGGCCGCCCGTCACCAGAGGACCTGTGGCAAGACCTGCGTGAGGTCACGCGCAAGATCCGACCGGATTGGGACCTGACGGCGCCGGGCCTGCGCGAGAACTGGGATGGCGACAAGTCGCTGCACTGGCCGTACAAGACGCGGCAGCAGGCGGCGCCATCACAGGAGACGTGATGCGCATTGCCTTCAGCGAGATAACCGAGGCGGAGGCGCGCCTTGGCGGAGTGGCGTTCTCTATTGCTATGCAGTGCAAATCCCGCGGACTCCACTATGTTCCTGGGATGGCTGGGAGGAGAATTGGCAGTCACATCTGTGGCGCTTGGTCCACTCAACGGCCAGGGTGTGTTTGTTACACTTTCGCATAGCGGGCATCCATTCGGACCTCGCTCAGCAGGAGCAGATCAGTATGGAGATTGGCATAATCTGCGTGCCGTTCCAAACGGATATGGGGCGTTGGGGCATGGCTCGCGGCCCACAAGCCATCCTTGATGCGGGGCTGATCACACGCCTGCAAGCGTCTGGCCATACGGTATCCGAGCCCATCTGGATTGATTTCCCAAACAGCGAGCGGACGCGCGACACGGTGACGAACCTTGGGCGCATTGCGGCACGAACCAGCGACGCCGTGCGGTCCGTGCTCGCTCGCGATGGCGCGTTCGCGCTGGTGCTGGAAGGCAACTGCACCCATGCGCTCGGCCCGATGGGCGGCATCGCGGGTACAGGCGCCGTGCCTGGCGTTGTCTGGTTCGACGCTCACGGCGACATGAACACGATGGCGACAACCACCAGCGGCATGTGGGGTGGAATGCCTTACGCCGTCGCGCTTGGCTGGGATCTGGACGACTGGCGCGAGGCGGCGGGACTGCGCGAGCCGGTGCGGCCCGAAGCAGCGGCGCTGGTCGGCGCGAGTGATCTCGACCCCGCCGAGATCGCCGCGCTGGAGCACCAGCCCATTCTGCGCATGGATGCGGCCGAGATGCAGACCCCAGGTGTAGCGGTACGATGGGAAGCGGCACTAGGCGCGCGAGCAGATGCGGCGGCCGCGTGGTACATCCATCTCGATGTGGATGTTGCTGGCCCTGCCATCGTCCCTTTCGCCCTGACACCTGCTCCCCACTGGCCACCGCGGGCGCACCTCGTGGAGGCCGCCGCCGCGACGGCGCGAGCGGTGGCCTGCCGGGTGATGGGCCTCGCCGCCTATGACCCCGCGGGCGACACTGAACGGCGCGGCGCCGCGTTTGCGATCGACATGGCGCTTGCGGTTACGGGCTAGCTCCTTGCGTGCGCCCGCCTGCATGTGATAGAGCGCGCTCGTCGCGGCACCGGAGGCTTTTGAAGCACTCTCTCTAGGCAGCACGAAGTGGGGCGAGAAACAGAGCCAGTCGAGGTGACCGATAAGTCGCTGCACTGGCCGTACAAGGGCACGCGGGCGAGGGGGACCAGACGCGCAGCGGCGCGACCGAGGTATCGCCGATATCACTGATGTGCTACGCTGTCCTCTGCGGGCGAGAGAGCATCCACGCGGGGCGGAGGCGAGCGCGTCGCGTGACGCGTACCGCGCGTCTGGACGCTGTGGAGATGTGCCGGCGCAGTGCGCCTGGCGCGAGAGGATGCAGACGATGGGGGCGATCACCAATTCACCATGTGACGAAGGCGTCATGCAGGCGGCGCCGGCCGCTACTGGCGTGCCGCGCGGCGCACGGGATGTCGGCGGCTGGGTGCTGGTCGCCACCATCCTCGGCTCGAGCATGGTGTTCATCGACGGCACGGTCGTCAATGTCGCCTTGCCGGCGTTGCAGCGCGACCTGGGCGCGACCGCTGGCGACGTGCAATGGGTCGTAGAGGCGTATTCGCTGTTCCTGGCGTCGCTCATCCTCGTCGGCGGCTCGCTGGGGGATCGTTTCGGCCGCCGGCGCATCTTCGCCATTGGCATCGCGCTCTTCACGGTGGCCTCGGCCTTCTGTGGCCTCGCGCAGAACGTGCCTATGCTGGTGATCGGCCGCTCGGTGCAAGGTATCGGCGGCGCGCTGCTTACCCCCGGCAGCCTCGCCATCATCAGCGCCTATTTCCCGCCAGCGCAGCGCGGCAAAGCCATCGGCACCTGGTCGGGTTTCACCACCCTCACATCGGCGCTCGGTCCGGTGCTGGGCGGCTGGCTGATCCAAGCCGCGTCCTGGCGCTGGATCTTCTTTCTCAACGTACCGCTCGCCGCCGTGACGCTGGCGATCGTGGCACTGCACGTCCCTGAGAGCCGCGACGAGCAGGAACAGGGACCGCTCGACTGGCGGGGCGCCGTGCTGGCGACGCTAGGACTTGGCGCCATCGTGTATGCGCTCATCAGCGCCGGCACCGCCGGCTTGGGCAGCCCGCTGGTGCTGGTCACGTTCGTCGGGGGCGTCGTGGCCCTCGTCGCGTTCGTCCTGGTCGAGCGCGTAGTGCCGTCGCCGCTGCTGCCGCTCGGGCTGTTTCGCTCGCGCACCTTTGCCGGCACGAATCTGCTGACGCTGCTGCTCTATGGGGCGCTTGGCGGCGCGCTGTTCTTCCTGCCGTTCAACCTGCAGCAGGTGCAGGGCTACACCGCGCTGGAAGCAGGCGCCTCCCTGCTGCCGTTCACCATCATTATGTTTACGCTCTCACGCTGGGCGGGCGGATTGGTGGCGCGCTACGGGGCGAGGCTGCCGCTAATCATCGGCCCGAGCATCTCGGCTGTCGGCTTCGTGCTCTTTGCCCGGGCCGGGTTGGGTGAATCCTACTGGACGTCGTTCTTCCCGGCGGTCGTCGTGCTGGCGCTGGGCATGTCCATCACCGTCGCGCCGCTCACCACCGCCGTGATGGGGTCGGTAGATCAGGCGCACGCAGGCGTGGCGTCCGGCGTCAACAACGCCGTCTCGCGCGCCGCGGGCCTACTGGCCATCGCCGTGCTCGGCCTCGTCGTCGCCAGCGTCTTCACGTCTCAGCTTACGGGCCTGCTGGCCGCCTTACCCATCTCGCCAGAGCTGCGCCACGTCATGGCGGCGCAGGCGAGCAAACTGGCCGGCGCGCAGATTCCGGCGGGGACGAGCGCTGCCACCGGCGCCGCGCTGCGGCACGCCATCGATCAGGCGTTTCTGGCGGGCTTCCGTGCGGCGATGCTGATCGGCGCCGGGCTGGCGCTGGCCAGCGCCATCGCCGCTGGGCTGCTCGTCGACGGCCGCGTAGACACTGCGAAGCCGCCCGCGCGGACCGCCGATGCGAAAGAGCGCCGCGCGTCGTGAGCGAGTCCGCGCAGTGCGGGGAGCGTGCCTACTCGTCGTCGAAGAGCTTGTAGGCGGCGACGGTGACGCGCTCGCCGGCGCGCTCGCCGCAGCGGTTGCCGGAGCGCAGTGGACCAGTCGCCGGAGCGCAGTGGACCGGTCGCCGGAGCGCGCACGCACTCACTTATTGCTCCCCGCGCTCTTTCAGGCCCTGCTTCTCGATCTGCTCGCGCAGCTTCAGCAGCCCCTCGATCAACGCCTCGGGGCGGGGTGGGCAGCCGGGGATGTACACATCGACCGGCACCAGCGTGTCCACCCCTTGCACGATATAGTAGCTGTCGTAGAACTCACCTCCCGAGTTGGCGCACTGGCCCATGGAAATGACCCACTTGGGTTCGGGCATCTGCTCGTAGAGGCGTATCAGACGCGGGCCCATCTTCGTGCAGACGGTGCCCGACACGATCATGACGTCGGCTTGGCGCGGACTAGAGCGAAAGACCTCCCAGCCGAAGCGCGCGAGATCGTACTGGGGCGCCGACGCGGCCTGGATCATCTCGATGGCGCAGCACGCCAGTCCATAGCTGAAGGGCCAGATTGACCGGCTGCGGGGGTAGTTCTGGGCCCACTGCAGCAGGTCGCGCAGGCTCGTCAGCAGGACGCCCGGCTCCTGCTCGCCGGGAACGTACTCATCCGGTCCACGTGCCATGGACAGCGGAATGGCGCGCCTGGGGGAACTCACATCGCGCGCGTTTCTTGGTGGCATCGTTCACCTCCTGCTGTGCGGCGAGTGCGTTTGCACCATGCCCTTCCTCATCGGTCGTGAAGGCCGCAAACCGCGCGCCACGACGGTGATGGCACAGGCGAGGCGATTCCAGCGGACTCAGCAGCGAGTGAGTGAGTAATCGGCACGTGGCATGGATGCGTGGGCACCCCCGGTGCCGGCCTGGAATACTGGAATAAGCGTAGCGCCAAGGAGTGACGCAGAACGTACACGGCGCGACCAATCACTAACGGTCTCGTCCCTGGGAGGCAGCCTGGCAGCAGCCCACCGGCGCGGCGACCTGGACGACACGTGATGGATCGGAGCCCCCCGCGAAGCGCTGTGGCTTGCAGCGAGCGTTGTGGTCCTTCGTCGTCTTGCTCTAAGCTGGTTCTGCCTGAACAGACACCGCTCCTTCTCACATTCGCGGCCGACACTGCCCGCATCGAGTCGCAGGTTGGGTGCCCGGGACCGCCCGCAGCATTCCCCCAGGAGGGCCAGGTCGGGTTGAGTTCTGTGCGGTGATGTGCTAGCAGTCACCGGGATGGCTGAAAGCGCCTCCTGTTCCAGGGCTGAGACTGCCATGTGCAGCCCCCGGTAAAGACCAGGACAGCCGGCACTACGCACTATGCCAGTGCCTTCACGGCGCCGCGCGAGAACAGCCGCACGCTGAGCCAGACGAGCACTGCGTCGACCGCCCAGAGGCCCGCGCCGACGAGGAAGGTCACCGGCACGCTCAGGGAGAGCACGCCGGTCGCCTGGCCGACGACCAGCGCCAGCACAACGATCACCAGCGTGATCAAGACGGCGGCGGCCATGCCAAGCGTGGCGATGGCGGGCGCGACCCACAGCATCAGCGGCCACCACGCCGCGGTGGGGAACCAGACGCGGTGCATGATATACCAGCCAGCGGTATTCACCACGATAGCGTAGACCCCAAAGCTCAACCAGGTGAGGAGCAGCGCCGGCACGACCGAGCCGATGACCTTGCCCAGGAAGAGCTCACCATCGGAAGCCGGCGTATACAGCAGGGCCTCCAGCGTCTTGCGCTCGCGCTCGCCGACAAACGAATCGGCGCCCGCGATGCTGGAGAACATCAGCGGCAGGAGCAGCAGCATCGGCGCGCTGACGAATCCGGTCGAGAACACGACCCAGCGCTGCGCGTCGTTCAGCCCATGCAGCTCATTGACCATGGAGGGGGGCACGAGACTGATCAGCGTTTGCACGTTGGCGGCGCTGTTGGTCGTCCCTGTCGCCGGAGCAAAGAGATTTGGCGCCAGGATGAATGCTAGCGGCAAGAGCACGACGATCACCATCGGCACGATAGCCGCCGGGATCCAGGCCACCTTGTTCATGCGGACCTCGCGGAGATCCTTGCGCGCGAGCGCGCCCACGGCTCGCCAGTTCATGGCCGTCCTCCCACCATCGCCGGCTGGCTTGCCGGCTCGCCTTGCAGCTCGAAATAGACGTCTTCGAGCGTGTGCTCCCGCGGATCGACGCGCAGCACCTGCCCGCCGCGCTCCACCACTGCCCGCACCACCGCCGGGATAACCTCCTCGCCCTCCACCTGCACGGCCAGACGCATCCCATCCAGGCGGGCGTCCGTGACACCAGGCATGCCGCGCAGGGCGTCGCTCAGGCTCGGGGTCAGCACGGCCAGACACTCGATATCTACCCAAGTGCCGTGCCAGAGCGTGCGGGCCAGCTCGTTCAGTGTGCCTGTCGCGATGAGGCGACCGCGATTGAGGACCGCGACGCGGTCGCAGAGGCGTTGCGCCTCCGGCAGGTAGTGTGTGCAGAGGAACACGGTACGGCCCGCCTGGCGCGTGAACTCCATGATGAGCTCGGTCACGCGGCGTGCCGCCTCGGGATCGAGAGCCGCGGTCGGCTCGTCCAGGAAGAGCACCTCCGGCTCATGGAGGAGCGCCCGCGCCAGGGCGAGACGCTGCTTCATGCCTTTACTGAAGCCGCCTACCTTGTCGTCGGAACGCTCGGCCAGGCCGAAGTCATCGAGCATGGCATCGGCGCGCGACGACAACTTCTCCACGGGCACGCCATACATCGTGCCGAAGAAGCGCAGGTTCTCGCGTGCGCTCATCCGCTCGTAGAGGGCGGGTGATTCGGTCAGCACGCCGGTACGGCGGCGCACCGCGCTGCCTTGCGTCTTCGGATCGAGCCCGAGGACGCGGCATGTGCCCAACGAGGGCGCCAGCACGCCATTGAGCAGGCGGACCATCGTCGTCTTGCCGGCGCCGTTAGGTCCGAGGACCCCGAAGACCTCGCCACTCTGTACTGCCAGCGTGACGCCGTCGACCGCTGTGAGGCTTCCGTAGAGCCTGGTAAGCCCGTCTGTCTGGATCGCTTCCATTACGCCACTCGCCTCCCAATGCCGGCAGCACGCCTTAGCGCCCGCGCCGCAGCATGCGTCCCAGCCGGACCAGGACGATAGCACTGTAGAGCACGATGGCGAACGCTGCCAGCGCCAGCCAGATGTCGACGTCGCTCAGCACGATCGCCGAGATATTCGTCGAGCCGTTGGTCAAGAAGATATAGGCAAGCACCAGCACCCCCACCAGCAGGCTGACCAGGGCTGGGCTCCGCCGATAGAAGTGCCGCAGAGAGCGTTGCAAGCGCAGAAGGACGGCGATCACCACCAGCGTGCCCAGCGCCAGCAGAAAGTCGTCGCGGTTCTTCACCGTGGCCACGACATCGAGGAACAGCAGGACGACCCCCAACAGTCCCAGCAGGGCGGCGGGGATCAGCAGCCCGGAGGCTACCGTTGTGGTCGGACGCACGCGCGCAACCAGACCCAGACCGATGATGGCCAGGATGGCCAGCGGCAAAGCGGCGATAGCCACGATGTAGACGGTGCTGTGGGTCTCGCCTGCCTGAGCTGGATCGATGGTGAGGAGACCGCTGTCGAAGCTGGTGCTCGGCCCAGCCCACCCAGTCGCGGCCTTGATCAGGTCCACGGCCCGTTTGACCAGGCCAAGATAGGCAACCCCGGCAACTGCCCCCCAGACAATCGAAAGCACCGCCATCTGGCGAGCATCCGCCAGGGCGTTCACGTGCTTCCCTCGCATCACGGCACCTCCTCTTGGGACGCATGTGGGATGACGAGCGTTCGCATGCTTCTGCTGAAGTGCTCCCACGATACTACAAAGGAGGGGCGTTGGAAAGCGGATGCCTGAACAGGGCACGCATGCGCGGGTCGCGCAAATGCCCACGCCCAGGCAGGGCCGTTGCACGACTCGCCTTTATGGCGGCTCGACACTTCCTCAGTGGCGACGTCACGCGCCTGCCAGGTACCAGGACCTTCGTTGCCTGGTTACGGCGGCACTTGCGCGGGTGGGCAAATGGCGGCGCAGCCAGCCTGGCCGACCCGGCACGCGTAGCCAACGGGGCGGCACGTCGTCGACGGCGCCTGCCCCCCTTTGCCAGCGCTCTCCCGATAGGTCATAATTTGCTTGCAGCGGAGGATCAGAGGCGTAAGATGGGGAGGCTGTGACGCTCCGCCGCGCGCCAGCAGTGCGCAGGCAATCACCAGGCAGTGCTCATAGCCGGGGCAGAGGTGCCGGAACGCTCACGTGCGCGCAGATCTGTGAGATGGGGTGAGCGGCCGCGGCAGGAGATGAACGTTCCTGAAGGCGAGAGGCTTCCCGGGCAAGCAGAAACGTGAGGCTCAACCATGCGGCTGGTGCGCTTTCTCTTCCTCTACGCTGTGGCCAGCGCCTTCGGCATTGCATTGTTCTTACTCTTAGTGCAGAACGCTCAAAAGACGCGCCTCGTTTTCTATGGCCGGGAATATTCTATAAGCTTGGCATGGATACTCATAGGTGCGGCGGTTTTCGGTGGCCTACTCATGCTGATCCTCCTCTTGCCTGGCCGCCTCGCCGCCAACGTGAACAACTGGCGCCTGGAGCGCGAGATTCGGCAGGTGGAGCAGGAGCTGGTGCGTCTGCAGGAGCGGCGTGAGCGATTGCTGGACCAGCATGCGCACATGTTAGAGGCGCACGACCACATGCTGCTCCAGCACCAGCGTTTGATAGCCGAGCATAGCCGGGTCGTTGCCGAGCGCGATCAGGTGCGTAAGCAGCTCATCATTGCAAGCACTACCACGGTACGCTCGGAGGCCACAGCAGCAGGGAAACGCGCCGTGATCTCCCAAAGCTCCACCGTCGTCGCAGCCACGGCGAGCACGCGCACGCCATCGTCAGTCATCGCGGGTCCTGGCGAAGGCAGGGCAGGCGACTCCACCAGCCACATGCGGCGGTCCACACCGCCCCACATAAAGCCGCACGCGACGCCGATCGGCCCGTAGCTCACGCCGAGCACCAGCCGCCCGCCGTGGAGCGGGCGCTCGTGCCCTTCGCGACGCCGCGTACGCCAGCGCAACCGGTGCGCGAGCAGCCGTTAGCCTCCGTCGTGCCGACAAAGGCGGCGCCGGCACAGCCACCGAAGCAGCCGACGCCTCCACCCGCGCCTGTGGCCGCACCCGCACCTGTTCCCGTGCCTGTTCCCGTGCCCGCGACTGTTCCGCTGCAGCCAGCCGCGCCGACCTTTGTTGCCGAACAACGTGCCAAGGCGGCGAGA